>Ga0116172_10001857_pt1 | contig 18994 bp, 19 predicted proteins | sample AD_UKC083_MetaG_FD_89799 | JGI IMG/M metagenome (GOLD analysis project Ga0116172, IMG submission 89799) | Active sludge microbial communities of municipal wastewater-treating anaerobic digesters from USA - AD_UKC083_MetaG | ecosystem: Engineered > Bioreactor > Anaerobic > Digestate | place: USA... | reverse complement strand
GTGCGGTGTTGGCCCTGGCGGCTGGCTGGTGGGGTTTGCGTGAAGTATTGGGCAGACCCGTGGTGGAAACGCTGCGCCGGGCGACGGCTTGAAGGGCGTCATTTGCTATAACTCTTGTAGCTGCTTGTGTAATATCTACGAGGGCTAGAAGCATATTTCGTTCTGTAAAATCTGGGTCTATTCACACCGTGGTTAGTCCAATACCTTTTCACGCCTTTCATCCATGTCAAACGACCCAAACAACCCTGTAACACCGTTTGAGCTGATCGGCGGCGAACCTGGCGTGCACGCCCTGGTCGAGCGCTTTTATGACCTGATGGAGCTGGAGCCACGCTACGCCCTCTTGCGCGGTGTGCACGCCCCGGACCTGGCAACTGCGCGCGACAAGCTGTTCTGGTTCCTGTGTGGCTGGCTGGGCGGTCCCCAGCACTATGTGGAGCGCTTCGGCCATCCCCGACTGCGGGCGCGGCACATGCCTTTCAAAATTGGCATTCAGGAGCGCGACCAATGGCTGGCTTGCATGGATCAGGCCATGGCGGACGTGGGGCTAGAGGCCAGTCTGCGCGATCAGTTGCAGAAATCGTTCTTTCAGACCGCAGACTGGATGCGTAACCAATAACTCGAGCGAAGGTGAGGGCTCTACTCTTTGCCCAGCTTACGGTACACCGTGGCACGGCTGATGCCCAGCATCTGCGCGGCTTTTGCCACATTGCCGTGGGCTTGTTCCACGGCGCGGCGGATCAGTTCAGTCTTGATGTCGTTGAGAGCCCGGTTGCTGCCGTTTGGCAAATGGACCGCGCTGCCCGCGGCGCGGGATTCATCGGCAGGTTGCAAGGCCAGAGCCTGCAGGCGCAGTCCGTTCCACAACGGAATCTCCAGCAACTGGCCGGCTTGATTGCCAGCGTCAAACAGCCGTTCAAAAGGCATGCCGAAGACTTCACTGATATGAACATGGGGCACCGGCATGGTTTGCGATGGCAGGTTCGGCACCATCTGGCGGGCGATTGGATTGGCGCCGGTAACCCATCCATCGGCGTCCAGGCACACCATGCCATCGGCATCGCCGCCCAGGATGTTGCCAGGCCAATTCAGGCGTAATAGCAGCCGGTGAGGCTGGTCCAGCACCAGCGCGTTTTCGATGCGGCTGGCGGTTTGTGTCACGAGGTGTTTGAGTTCGGGCCGCTCCACGGCATCGATGCCTGTCACATCGAGCATGCCCACACAGCGGCCATCGGGTCCCCACAAAGGCGCGCCGGCGCAGCTGTAGACGGCGGTGTTGGAGAAGAAATGTTCACCCCGGTGCAGCCAGACGGGCTGAAGCTCGCTTAGCGCCGTACCAATGGCAGTGGTGCCGACGGCGTGCTCGGACAGGTCGGTGCCAACGCGGGTGATCAGGTCGGCTCGGGGGTCCGACCGGTCGATGGCGCCGCTGGTATCGATCACAACGCCATCACAGTTGGTCAGGATCGCAAAATAGCGCGTGTTGACAATGGCGCGACCCAAGCTCTCCAGAATCGGTTTGGCCGTGTTAACCAACCGGTGGTTGGCCTCGCGGGTGCGCTGCATGCGCTGTGTTGAGACCGTGTCGAAAACCACCGTTTGCTGGGGTTCCAGTCCCAGTTGCAAGCAGCGCCGCCAAGACCGCTCGACCCACGGTGTCACCCACCCTGCAGATGCGCTGTCGCGTTGCTGGATCGCAATCTGGCGCGCTTGCGTGATCGCCTCAAGTCTTGTCAGAGGACCGCTGGGTTGCAATGGGGTCAATGGGGTGGGCATGCGTAATGGGGAGGTTAACGCGGGCAGCTGTCATTCTCTTACACCCCGGCGTTTGCCCTTTTGTCTCATTTTGAGAATTTCCGGATAAACCCGCAGGAACATAGGGTTAATACTAGGTAATTGTGCCCACGCGCGAACAACAATCGCTATGTACTTTAATTCATAGGCATGGGTTTGCATAGGCTGCAGGCCCTCACCCCAGGAGAGACGCATGCAAAAGAATTTGCACATCAACGCTGACAAATGCACGGGCTGTATGCAGTGCGAGATGGCCTGCGCGTTTGAGAACTATGGCACCTTTGCCACGGCCAAATCGCGCATCAAGGTATTCGACTTCCACCACACGGGAAAGAAAGTGCCCTACACCTGCACCCAGTGCGACGAGGCCTGGTGCCTGCACGCCTGCCCGGTTGAGGCGATTACGGTAGACAAGGCTACTGGCGCCAAGGTGGTGAACGAGTCCACCTGCGTGGGTTGCAAGGTCTGCACCATTGCCTGCCCGTTTGGAACGATCAATTACGTGGCCGACACAGGCAAGGTGCAGAAGTGCGATCTGTGCGCTGGCTCTCCGGCCTGCGCAGAGGCTTGCCCGACCGGCGCCATCACCTTCATTGATGCCAATTGGACTGGATTGTCCAAAATGGAGCAGTGGGCTGACAAGCTCGGCAACCAAACAACCGCCGCATAAGGAGCACAACATGAGCTGGGCTGGAAAAATCCTCCGCGTTAACCTGACCGCGGGTACTGTCAAGTCTGAACCCCTCAACATGGAGTGGGCACAAAACTATATCGGTTCGCGTGGCCTGGGTACGAAGTACCTGGTCGAAGAAGTCGATGCAACGGTGGACCCGCTGTCGGCCGACAACAAGATCATCTGGGCCACGGGTCCACTGACCGGCACCATGGCGTCCACCGGTGGCCGCTATACCGTTATCACCAAGGGGCCGTTGACCGGTGCCATTGCCTGCTCCAACTCGGGTGGCTATTGGGGTGCCGAGTTCAAGATGGCTGGCTGGGACATGGTCATTTTTGAGGGCAAGTCGCCCAAGCCGGTCTTCCTCTATGTCAACGATGACGTCGCCGAATTGCGCGATGCCTCGCATCTGTGGGGCAAGAGTGTCTGGCAAACCGAAGAAGCCATCAAAAAGGGCCTGCAAGACCCGCTGACACGAGTCTCCAGCATCGGCAAGGCCGGTGAAAACGGCGTGCTGTTTGCCGCCGTGGTGAACGACTTGCACCGTGCTGCCGGGCGCTCGGGCGTGGGTGCCGTCATGGGTAGCAAGAATCTCAAGGCTATTGCGGTGCGCGGCACCAAGGGCGTGGGCAATATCCGCGATCCGAAAGCCTTTATGGCCGCGGTCAAGGCAGGCAAGAAGGTCCTGGCTGAAAACGGCGTCACCGGTACCGGTCTGCCTGCCATGGGCACCCAGGTGCTGATGAGCGTGATCAACGAAATCGGTGGTCTGCCAACGCGCAACCATCAGGATGTGCAATTCGAAGGTGCCAAGGACATTGGTGCCGAGGCCATGGCTACGCCGCGCAAGACCGACGGCAAGAAACACCTGGTAACCAACCAGGCCTGCTTTGGTTGCACTATTGCCTGCGGCCGCATCAGCAAGATGGATGAGGGCCACTTCACGATTGAAAACAAGCCGCAGTACCGTGGTGCCAATGGTGGCCTGGAATACGAAGCCGCATGGGCCTTGGGTGCAGCCAATGGCGTAAATGACCTGGAATGCCTGCAATACGCCAACCTGCTGTGCAACGAAGAGGGCATCGACCCCATCAGCTTCGGTGCCACCGTGGGCGCGGTGATGGAACTCTATGGCATGGGTGTTCTGACCAAAGAGCAGGTTGGCATTGAGGCCACTTTTGGTTCCGCCCGTGCACTGGCTTTCCTGGCAGAAGAAACCGTCAATGGCCGAGGCTTTGGCAAGGAAATCGGCCAGGGCTCCAAGCGCCTGACTGCAAAATATGGACACCCCGAGTTGAGCATGTCGTCCAAGGGCCAGGAGTTCCCGGCTTATGACGGCCGCGCCATTCAGGGTATCGGCCTGGCTTATGCCACATCCAACCGGGGTGGATGCCATTTGCGTGGCTACACCATTGCGTCTGAAGTGCTGGGTATTCCGGTCAAGACCGATCCACTGGTGTCTGAGGGCAAGCCCGATCTGGTCAAGGCTTTCCAGGACGCCACCGCTGCATTTGACTCATCGGGTCTGTGCATATTCACCACTTTTGCGTGGGGTTTGCAAGACCTGTCACCGCAAATGCAGGGTGCCTGCGGCGAGCAGTACACGATTGAAGAACTGGCCAAGATCGGCGAGCGCATCTGGAACATGGAGCGCGAGTTCAACAATCGTGCCGGCTTCACCAACAAGGATGACAGCCTGCCAGAGCGTCTGACCAGCGTGGAAGGTGCCTGCAAAACCGGCCCCGCAAAGGGCAAGTTCAACGAACTGGCCACGATGTTGCCCAAGTACTATGAGGCCCGCGGCTGGGACCCCGAAGGCCGCCCAACGGCAGCCACCAAGGAACGCCTGGGCCTGTAAGGCTGAACCGGTTCAAGCCGTTAACCATCAAGCGGTCATCAGTGACCGCTTTTTTTCTGGAGATTCCCATGACCCATCATGTCATCCTGGGTGCCGGCCCTGCCGGTGTCATCGCCGCCGAAACCATTCGCAAGCTGGCACCACTTGACGCTATCACCCTCATCGGTGATGAGCCCGAGCCGTCGTACTCACGTATGGCCATTCCCTACCTCTTGATGGGGAACATCGACGAGCGCGGAACCTACCTGCGAAAAAGTGAGACGCATTTTGAAGACCTGGGCATAAAAGTGCTGCTGGCCCGCGCACAATCTGTGCAGGCAGCTACTAAGACGATAGCATTTGCGAACGGTGAAACGCTGGCTTACGACACCCTGTTGATCGCCAGCGGCTCACATCCGGTGAGCCCGCCCATTCCTGGTATCCGGTCAGAGGGCGTTCACACCTGCTGGACCCTGGCGGACGCCCGCGCGATTGCCGAGCGCGCCAAGCCCGGTGCGCGCGTGCTGCAGCTCGGTGCGGGTTTCATTGGCTGCATCATCCTGGAAGCGCTTGCCTCGCGGGGTGTTCACCTGAGCGTGGTTGAGATGGGCGACCGCATGGTGCCCCGCATGATGGGCCCGACAGCCGGTGGCATGATCCGCGACTGGTGCGAGGCCAAAGGCGTGGAAGTCTTCACCGGCACGCGGGTCGAGTTGATCGAGCCAGGCACCCCCTTGTCCGTGAAGCTGTCCAACGGCACCAGCATGCAGGCGGACCTGGTCATCAGCGCCGCGGGCGTGCGCCCGGCGATCGGCTTTCTGGAAAATTCGGGCATCACCTGCTTGCAGGGCGTGTTGACCGACGAACACCTTCAAACCAACCTGCCCGGCGTTTTTGCTGCTGGCGATTGCGCCGAGGCCTTTGACAAAGTGTCAGGCAAGACCATCGTCAGCGCCATCCAGCCCAACGCCGCCGAGCAGGCGCGGGTTGCCGCAGCCAACATGGTCGCATTTGCGCGCGGCATGCCGGCGCAGTCCGAGCTCAGTGGCGTAACGCAAATCAACGTGCTCGACACCCTGGGCCTGATCTCTGCCAGTTTTGGCGACTGGGCGGGGACGCCGACTTGTGACCACGTGGAGCTGACTGACAAAGCGTCGGGGCGCCATCTGAGCCTGCGTTTCCAGGACGACGTGATGGTAGGTTGCAACGCCGTGGGCTGGACCGAGCACATCGGAGTGATGCGTGGGCTGGTCGAGGGCCAGATCAAGCTGGGACCTTGGAAAGACAAGCTGATGCAGGACCCGACTCGGCTGGTGGAAGCCTACCAGGCGTCAGCGCTGGGGCAGGACGACTGGTCCGGCGGCAAGACCGGACGCAAGCGCTAGGGAATCGACCCGGGATGAACATCACGCTCAAGCTATTCGCGTCGCTGACCGACTACCTGCCCGTAGAGTCCAAGTACACCAACATTGTGGCGCTGGACATTGCGCCCGAGACCACCATCCTGCAACTGGTGGAGCGGTACCGATTGCCGGCGAAGGAGGTGCACCTGGTGCTGGTCAATGGAAGCTATATCGCGCCCGAACTTCGCTCCACCAAAACTCTGGTCGAGGGCGATGTGCTGGCGATCTGGCCACCCATTGCCGGAGGCTGAATTTTGCAGGCGTTTTATCCCGAACGCTTTGAGCGCGAAATGGGCTGCACCGAAGCCGACTGGCTGCGCTGGCTGCCCCAGGCAATGGGTGACAACCACTGGAAGCTGCAAACCGACTCGGCAGGCGTGCGCATCGGCGACGGTGCGCTGGGGCTGAAATGGCAGGTAGCCGAGCCGCGCGTGATTGGTCATGTCCGCATCCCGGTGCTGAAAGTGAGCTTTCGCTTTGCCGGGCTGGACGATGCGCAGCGCTACACCTTCATGCAGCGCTTTGATTTGTATATGCAGCGTGGTGGTGGTTGAAAGCTTGGTACGCAACCTGCAGTCAGGTCACCCGTTGTTCAGGTCCACAAATGCATCCATCACCAGGTGCGGATTCTTCATCAGTTCGTCTTTCCAGGCGCCCAGGTGGCGATGTGACTGGATCAGGCCGCGGATCGCGCCCACATGGTGCGGGTGGCCGATGGTGATAGCGCCGATCAACTGGTCGCCATCGAAACACAGGCGGGTGTAGATGAAGTTGGATTCGTCCACCACTTCGGTGTGGTCACCGCCCGGTATGCCATCCCACAAACCAAAGGTATGCGAAATCAGGCCCACGGTGTCCAGCACATTCATGCTCAGGCTGCCACGGTAGGGAACATCCTTGCCGAGCATGTTCAGTGCAGCAATGCGGCCATGCTCGGTGGCGGTGGGCTGCAAAGCGTGCACCACCCATTCGCCCGTGGAGAAGTCACGCCCTTGGGCCACGTCGCCAGCGGCGTAAATGTGCGGCACCGTGGTGCGCATGTGCGCGTCGATCACCACCCCGCTGCGGATCTCGGCACCCGTGCCGTCGAGGAACGACACATTCGGATGCACGCCGGTGGCCAGAATGATCAGGTCGGCATCGATGCTGCGCGTGTCCATGACCAAGCGCGGTCCGGGCTCAATCCCCAGCGTGCGGCCAGTGGTGATGACATCCACGCCTCGTCCCTCCAGCCAGCGCTGCAGCATGCCGCTGCCCACCGGTGTCATCATCGAACGCAAGATTTGTCCTGAGCGTCCGGCCACCACCGACAGTTTGGCGCCGCTGTTTACCAGCGACTTCATGCACACACCCGCCACAAAGCCAGCGCCCAGCATGACCACGCGGGCGCCAGGCTTGAGCTTGGCGGCGATCTGGTGCGCGTCTTCCAGTGTCCAGCAGGTTACCGCGCCGGGCACATCGGTGCCCGGGATGGGCGGCAGCGATGGGGACGAGCCGGTGGCAACCAGCAGTCGGTCGTAGGGAAGTTGCGAGCCGTCTTCCAGATCAATTTGACCACCGCTTGGGCCGGCGTGCACCTTGAGCGCTTTGCCATGGAGGTAGCGAATGCCCAGTGCTTCGAGGTGGTGTGGCGCACGGCGTTGGCGGGCGCCATCATCGGAAATGGCGCCGTTGAGGATGTAGGGAATGGCCATGCGCGCATAGGGCTCGCCAGGCTCTCCACTGACCAGGGTGATGGTGGCCTGGGGGGCATTTTCGCGCAGGGTTTCAGCCGCGCGCACGCCGGCGGGGCCGGCACCGATGATGACAAAGTTCATGGTTCTTCACCTCGTTGTGCATCCGGCGTGGATGCGTCTGCATCAAGCCCGGCGAGTTTCAAACCCTGTCTTGCCAGAAGCATGGCAGTGCAGCCGAGCGACCTGTTTCACAGTGTAGCGACTAAGGCCAGATGCAGCTACCTCAGAAGGCACAAAGAGCGCCATCCGCGCCTCATTGCGATGGTGCGCATGCCGCGTTGATGGCGAGTTTTCGATAAACCGGGTTAGACGATGCGCAGCGCTAAACCTTCATGTAGCGCTTTGATCTGTACATGCAGTGCGGTGGTGGGTAACCCCTGCCTTAGTCAACGTTAACGATTCGTGGATCCAGACTGATTCGCTGGCCGTTTGAGTTGATCAAATTGACATCGTATTTGAACTGTTTTTTGTTGATGTGCTTGAGCTTCTTGCACACATAGACAGTCGTTGAATTGCCGCGTTTTCCGCACTCTCCGTAGTCGGTTCTATCGCCTTCAATCACAATACCGTCTTCCGCAAACGAGAACCCTGGAGTGGCCAGTGACCACACAATTTTGTGGTGTTTCTTGGTCATGTTGGCAGGATCGGGACTGACCGATATCACGCCGTTATTGACGGAAACCTGTACGGCTTTGTCCAATTTATCTTGGGCCAGAACGCCTTGAGCCAAGGCCACACCAACGAGAAGTGTCCAATAACGTCGCATGGAAAGTCTCCAGGTAAATAGTCAAACGGAATGGTCGATACCGTTTCATTCTACGCACAGTTGCCATAATGGGCCATGACTGCAGAAAGACTTCAACTTGAAGCCACAATAGCCACCCTGGAGGCACAGCGTTCAGTGCTGGGCGATGCTGTGGTGGACTTGTCCGTGGCCTCTTTGCGCGCCACGCTGGCAGGACTAACACCTTCTTCAGACGCTGCCCTTGACAAGGGGGAACAAGCCATCCGGCAGGCCACGATTTTGTTTTTGGATATCGTTGGTTCTACGCCGCTGAGCCTGCAACTTGACCCGGAAGAATTTCATGCCATCGTGGATGGCGTATTGCGTCGCGGCACCAAGATTCTTGTTGATCGGGGCGGCAAGATCATCAGTTACGCGGGTGACAATATCATTGCCGTTTTTGGTGCGAATGAAGCCAGCGAAGACGCCGTGGAGCGTGCGGTCCATGCTGGTCTGGAACTGCTGGAAGTGGGGCATGACCTTCAAGCGCAGGTTCAAACACGCTTTGGTCTTGAGGGCAGCCATGTGCGCGTGGGTATCCACACGGGTTCCGTTTTGCTGGGTGGCGGGGTACAAGCTGACAGCACAATCAGTGGGTTGAGCGTCAATGTTGCGGCACGTATGGAGCAAACTGCACCACCGGGTGGCCTGCGCATCAGCCAGACAACCTACAGCATGGTGCGCGGGGTTTTTGATGTGGAGGCCCAGGCTCCCATGGCGGTGAAGGGCATTGCGCAGCCGATGTTGACCTACCTGGTGTTGCGGGCCAAGCCGCGTGCGTTTCGCGTGACATCGCGCGGCGTAGAGGGCGTAGAGACGCGAATGATTGCGCGTGACTCCGAACTGGAAGAGATGCAGGATACATTTCTGCGGCTCTGTCAGCAGCGCCGTATGGAAGTTGTTCTCGTTGTCGCTGAGGCAGGCCTGGGCAAGAGTCGGCTTCTTTACGAGTTTGACAATTGGGCAGACCTGCGACCTGAGGTTTTCACGATATTCAGGGCCTGCGCAAATCCGCAGTCGCAAACCCAGCCCTATGGCCTTTTGCGCGACATCTTTGCGTGGCGCTACCAGTTGCTTGACAGCGACAGTATGCAAGAGGCCAAGAGCAAATTTGAGACGGCTCTATCTGACCTATTTGCAGATGAGGGCTCCGACTTCTGTGACGCCCAAGCGCACCTACTAGGACAACTCATAGGGTTGAACTTTGGCGACAGTCGCCACGTCAGAGGCATCCTCGACGACGCGAAGCAAATCAGGAACCGCGCATTTCACGCAGCAGCACAGGTGTTTCGGCGCATAGCACTTCAGACTGGCAATCCTGTCGTGCTTGAGTTGGACGATCTGCACTGGGCCGATGACGCATCGCTTGACTTTCTCAATTACCTGACCCAGGTCAACCGTGATGTGCCGCTGATGGTCATTGGACTGACCCGGGCGACGATTTTTGAGCGCCGCGCCGACTGGAGCAGCACGGATGGATTTCTCAGGCGAATCGACCTTGAGCCTCTCGATAAAACCGGTAGCCGACTGCTGGCCAACGAATTGTTGAAGAGGCTGGTTGAAATACCCGCCACATTGCGCGAACTGATCATCGGGGGGGCTGACGGAAATCCCTTCTATATGGAAGAGCTGGTGAAGATGCTCATCGATCAGCGCGCCATCGAGACCAACGATGAAAAGTGGCTCGTCAATCCCGAAAAACTTCTCAGTGCCGATGTTCCACCCACCCTGACAGGGATATTGCAGGCACGTCTGGATGGGCTACCGGCACGTGAACGCATTGCGTTGCAAAAAGCCAGTGTGATCGGGCTGACATTCTGGGACAAGGCCTTGGGCGCGCTCGATGCGCGCGCAACCGAGGCATTGCCGGCGCTGGTCCAAAGGGGGTTGACGCTGAAGCGCGATGCAGGGACTGTGGACGATGCGCACGAATTTGCTTTCAAACACCATATCCTGCATCAGGTTACCTATGAGACCCTGTTGAAAAGCCATAAGCGGGAACTTCATGCAAGGGCCGCACATTGGCTTGCTAATTTGACAGGTGCGCGCGCAGGGAATTTTCTTGGCATCACAGCCGAACACTATGCGCAAGCAGGGGATTTTCCCAACGCCATCGAGTTTTATGCGCGCGCAGCAGAACATGCCCGCAATGGATATGTCCATGAGTCGGTGTTGAGTTATGTAGCGCATGCGCTCAACTTGCTGGATGCTGTAAAAACTGGCGACCCTTTTGATCTCGTTCAATTCCGACAGCGATGGAGGTTGCTGGATGTCAGGGAGGCAATATGGCGCTTGCAAGGTCGGCGTGATGCACAGCGTGCAGACCAGGATGCCATGCAAGCCGTTGCGAATGCGTTGAATGACAAAAAGCTCATGGCCGAACTGGCAAATCGTCGGGCCCAGCTCGCCATGCTGATCTCGGACTTCCAGACACAGGAGGCTATTGCACGTACCGCCATCGAACTCGCCAACGACGCCGCAGATGTTGAGCTGCGTCTCAAGTCGCAGCGCGTGCTGAGTGCTGCCTTGGCCGGTAAGGGAGATACACATGCGGCATTGGAGTTGACGCGCAGCGGTTTGTCGCAGGCGCGAGAACAGGGATTGCGGCGTCTGGAAGGCACGTACCTGTCCGACCTCTCAAATATGTTGTTCAATCAGGGGCAAATCGTCGCATCGATGGAGCTGATGTCCCAAGTTTTGGTGATCAACCAGGAGGTAGGCGATAGGGTCAACGAGGCGAACAATGTGGGCAATCGGGGTGTCAGCTGGCTTCAGTTTGGGGCATTGAACGAAGCGCGAGTGGATATCGGGGCCGCGCTGGAAATGAGCCGCGCTGTCGGAGACCGTGCCAGTGAGGGCGCGCATCTGGTCAACCTCTCCAGGTTGATGCTCATGCAGGGCCATGAAACCGCGGCCCTGGCCCATGCGCGTGCTGGACTGGACATTGCGATTGCAACCGAAGTGGCCTCCTGGGAAGTCATCAGTTTGATTTACATGGGGAACGCTGAGATGGCGCTGGGCCGTATGGCCGATGCGAGGCTTGCCTTCCTTCGAGCCGAGTCGATTGCCGAAAAAATTGGCAATGCCTGGCGGTTCGATGCACTTGCAGGTTTGGCGCGGGTCGCACTCGAGGCAGGGGAACTGGACGAAGCGGTGCGGCTAGTAGGATTGTTGCTGGACCAGATGGAAACCGCGCGTGCGCTGGATGATGTCGATCTGCCGCGATGGATCGAGTTGACCTGCTACAAGGTACTGGATGCAGCGGCAGATCCCCGGGCGCCGCGCATGCTGGCGCGTGCGCACGATTTGTTGTTGACCCAAGCGAACAATATTCCCGATGCTGCCCTCAGGCAAAGCTTTTTAGACAACATCCCTGAGCATCGGGAGATTGTGCAACTTAGAACCCAAACGCCTTGACACCCGGTTTGAGCATATAAGCCGCCACTTCCGGCGGTTTGGCAACGGTCACGCCCTCGGTCAGGTCAGCCGGCGTGCGCTCGGCGTTGGGCAAATACAAGGCGCAAACTTCTACCGTCGCGCCTGCTTTCATCAAGCCTGCCAGCATCTGCTTGGGAGTCACGTTGCGTGGCTTTAGTGCCGCTGGTTCATAGGTCTTGAGCGCCAGTTGTCCAGCCGGACCGCACAGCAAGATTCGCACGGCGGCTTTCTGCTCCACCATTTGCGTTGCCAGCACCATGGCCATGCCCTGGGACTGGTTGTCAGCACTGGTCACGTTGAAGAATGCTTCGCTGGGTGATTGCGCGAAGGCGCTCAGCGAAAGTGACATCACGGCAGCAAGAACATATTTTGTGTGTTTCATCAATAACTCCAGTTGTAAAAAACTACTTTTTTGTCGGCCGGTGGCCGCTGACGGTGGTCAGCCCCAGGGCTTCCCAGTCCATCATGCCGCCGCGGTAATAGGAAATTTTGCTCACCGGAAAGCCGGCGCGCACCATGCTGGCAATGCCTGCAGGGCTTTGCGGACAAACCGGGCCGTTGCAGAAAGCCACAATTTGAAGCGCTTTTGTGCAGTCCCATGGCTGCTTGTTCTGGCGGGTGCAACCCATCTCGTCCATGCGGTCTTCCAGTTCGTTGAACGGAATGTTGTAACTGTTGGGGATGGTGGCTTCCAGCGGTTCGCCGTCATCGCGCATGTCAATCACCATCGTTTGGGGGTCGTTGAGCGCCTGCAGCACCTCAATTTCTGCCACTGGGCGTACCCCGGGCAGGGGAATCAAGGGTTGCAGGAAACCCTTGACTGGCGCACAGGCAGTCAGGGTCCGGGTGATGGTGAAGGGCCCCTGGGGGGTCTGGATGACGAACTGTCTGTCGTTGCCAACGATCTTCAGCCGTTCAGGCCCCTGCGCCCGCGCGGGTGGTGCGCCACTGGTCGCCGCCAACAGGGTTGCCAGCAACAGAGCGGTGCACCATTGACCCACGCTCATTCCTTGATGGTGCAGGCTTCACCTTTGCAGGAGATCTCGGCATCCAGGTAAGAGATGTTGGTGTAGCCCTTGCGCCCCAGAATGTCGTAGGTCTTCTGGCTCTTGGCACCGGTTGCGCAATTCACGAAGACCGGTGTGTCTTTGGGAATCTTGGCAAAGTCTTTTTCCATTTCTTCAATGGGCAGGCTCATGGCACCTTTGAAGTGGCCGCGTGCAAAGTCGCCGGCAGGTCGCACGTCAAGGATGAATTTACCTGCGGCGACAGCCTCTTCAAATGCCTTTGGTGAAATCTGTCCGGGGCCATACACAGGTGCCCAGGTCAGCACTGACACAGCTGGTGCGGCCGCGACAGGGTCTTTCCAGGCGCTGATCGGGAAGTAAGCCAGGCGACGGAAGTCGAGTTCACGCAACTCTTCAAGGACGGAATTGACAGCCTCCATATTGCTGCGTTCGATGACGACAATCGGCGCATTCTTGGACAGATTGCCCAGAGCTTTCTTGCCTTTGTCGCCCTTCAGATCGTCTAGGGACATTTGCAGCACTTTGTTCCCGTTGGAAACGATGGTGTCTTTGCCCGGTGCCGTGTCGATCAGGATAAGGTTGCCCTTCTTCACAAATGGTGCCTCGGCCAGCAGTGGTTGCGCCTTCTGGTTCCAGCCGGGGATGCCATTGCGGTACACCCACGCGTCGGAATAGCCCATTTTTCTGAAGATTGCGGCGGAGTCAACCGACAGTGTGCACTCGCGCCCAGCGCAGTAGAAGATCACCTTGCCAGTCTTGGGGATGGCCAGTTTGTCGACACTGGCGGGGTCTTTCTGCAGAACATCCAGCGGCAAACTGGGTGAGCCGGGGATGTGACCAGCCATGTACTTTCCGGCCGGGCGGCTGTCCACAACCCAAACTTCCTTGCCGATCAAGCCTTTTTCGTAGTAAGTCACCATTTGGTCATTGGTGACTTCATCGGATTCGGCCTTTACCTCAGCGGCTTGAACGCTGGCCAACCAAGGTGTGGAAAATGAAGCGACCGCCAAAGCGACGGCCAATAAAATGCGTTTCATGGTGAAGCTCCTTCAAAATCGGATCCCACTTGAATGAAACGAGCATTGCGCCGGTTGGGATCCCCGACCGGCGCAATGGCGTGGCTTAGCAGCCAGCGGTCTTCTTGAACGACTTGCTGGTGTTCTTGCCGTCTTTTTCCCAACGGGCGCGAATCTCGTCGCCTTCAACGATGCGCTTGTCCTTGAATTTGTCCAGGGTCAGGTCGTCGGTGATGGTGAGCGTTGTCGGGGTACCTGACTTTGCGTCTTTCAAGATGGCGGTGGCGGACTTGCCGTCAGCGGCCATCGTGATCTTGGTGATAGGGCCAACCATCTTGCCTTCTTCAGCGTAGGCCGAAGCGGTAAATGTGGCGCCGGACAAGCCCAGCACAATGGTGGCTATCAGGGTCGAGAGTTTGGTTTTCATGGTGATCTCCTTCGTTAAATAAGCATATCGCGATTAAAACTTTACGTCAAAGGTGGCGTAAATGTTGGTTGCGCTCTCTAGCGGGGTAGTAGTCATCATCTGCCCCTTTACGTCTGACATGGCAACCGGTGCGCCGACCCAGTTGTTGCTGCCTGTGTACTTGATGTCATAGCGCTGCACGCCCAGGCGGAAGAAGGCCTTGCTGAAGAAAGATGACAGTGGCATGCGGTCGAGTTCCTGGATCATATAGGCCTCATACACATCGCCGCGAACGCCCACTTTGGAGGTCCACATGTCGTCGGCTGCGGGTGCAAAGGTGATCCAGTCCTTGGAGCCATTGTTGTATTCAAAGCCAAACATGGTCTTGGATGGCAGGTCGTAGCGCACACCCAGTGCAACCGCGTTACCCGTCTTGCTGGTGGGCGCTTCGGGGTTGAAGAAGCCACCGGTCATCAGGCCCTGGAAGCCGAATTGCGCTGACACATTGTTGTTGGGGTGGGTTACGCTGACGCCCACGTCGCCAAAGATGTGCAAGTTGCCGGGGCCGACTTTCTTGAATGTGCTCATAAAGCCCACGCCATACCAGTCAATGTCACCCAGGTTGGTCTTGGCAATGGTGTTGCCAAAGTAGGTGTTGTTCATGGTGGGGGCATCAAAGATGTTCATGCCACGGTTCCATTGCAGCCACACGCGTAGTGGGTCGGTGTCGATCGGGATGATGGCAATACCCACCATGTCGGTGTCGGCCAGCGAGTTGGTTGGTGTGTTGCGGAAACCGCTCTCGAAGCCACGGCCATAGCAGACCTTGGCGTAGGCACCGGGCAGGGAGTCAATTTCTGGTGCATAACCCACGGTCATACCGTCAAATGCGTAGTCCACCAGCAGAGACGGTGTACCGCCATTACCGGGGCGTGGAAGATTGTTCTTCAGGTTGCTGGGTGCGCCGCCGGTGGATGGCCGACGGCCAACGGAGAACCACATCTCCTGGTCTGCAATATTGCTCCAAGTCGCATACACGCGGTCTACATTCAGGTAACTGGTGGAAGGCACATGGCTGAGCGTGCCATCGAATACGCCGACACGGTCCGCAAAGAATGGCGCGGAGCCACTGTTGGTGACGGCGTTCTCGTTTTGCGCACCAAACACCTTGTACATGGCCAGGTGGGCGGTCACGCTCACATCCTGGGTGGCCTTGGCGTTCAGATCCAGCGCGAAACGGTTGGTCCACAGGTTGTTGTTTTCGGGGGTGTAGGGCGCAATGGTCTGCGCAAATCCGCCAATGCCCTGCAACATGCCCATGGTGGATGGCATGCCCAGGAAGGCGCGTGCCTGGTCATATGTAGCGACATTGCCCATGGCCTGCGAGAAGCCCATCAGGCCCGACAGTGCGCCTGCGGTGGACATGCCACCCGCCTGGGGTGCGCCGAAGTAGCGCGAAGAGCCTGCAGCCGATGATGGGTTGGCAAAGAAGTCACCCTGCAGGGCGTCGCCCACCTTCTTGAACGTGGCGTTGACATCGGTGAAGGTCTTGGTCTCGCCCTTGAGGTAGTCATAGCGGAAGTGGTAGTCGCCACCCACGGTGAGCCATTTGCCCAGAGATTTGTCTTCCAGCTTTTTCACCTGGCTCTTGAGGTCATCCAACGCCGCGGTGTCAACCGCGGGTGCGGTCGCAACGGGTGCCGCCGCTTTGGCGGCTTTCACTTCGTTGGCCTTGACCTGGCCTTTGAGTTCTTCAAGCTGCTGTGCCAGACGTTCATTTTGCTGGGCGAGTGCCTCAATGCGCTTCAACAAATCAGCCTCTGCGGCCTGTGCTGCAACCGGCAGCAGCATGCCCGTGATCAGGGCTGCGAGCAGATTTTGTTTGAACTGTGTTCTCATGACTAACTCCTTGTTTTCAACATTGCAATTCGGGTGCTGTGGCTTACTTGGACTCGTGGCCCAGGTCTTCCCAGCCGGTGATCATGGCCATCACCTGCGAGTAAATCTTGTGGCCGGTGGTGGCCAGATACAGGTGCGAAATCAAAAAGGCCAACATCAGGAAGGCACCCAACGTGTGGCCGGTGGCAATCCACTTCAGACTCAAAAAGTCAAGACCCAGTGCCGACCAGTCGGCGTAGAAGAGGTAGAGACCGCCGGTCACCCAGATCAGCGGACTGAGCAGGGTCAGCACTGCCAAATAGGTCAGACGCTGAAGCGGGTTGTGCTTGTTCACAGCACTGGGCTTGAAGGGGTGGGGCTCATGCTTGAAGATGCCCGACGAGTAGTAGTTGGCAATGGCCACAATCTTGTCCGTGGTGGGGATGTAGTGGCGCCATTCGCCGGTGGCAAAGTGCCAGAAGATGGCAAAAATCCACAGGCCCACCAGCGTCCAGGCTGCAATGGTGTGGTAACTCACGGCCTTGGCAAAGCCAAAGAGGGAGTAGGTTCCATGCACTTCAAAACCGGTGAGCAGCATGAAGATGATCAGTGCTGCCTGCGACCAGTGCCAGAAGCGCTCGAAAGGTTTGAAAAGGTAAACGCGTGACATAGTGGTTCTCCGGTTTAGCTGTTACGTTTGTTGGTGACGATGCGGATCAGGCCATGGCCAGATACGCCTACCAGAACCATGATGACCATGGCCCAGCCTCCGAGTTCAAGCCAGCGTGCATGGTCGCTTGCGCGCCCTGGCATGTACACGCCGTCAATCTTTTCCAGGCGGCCGTTGCTGGTGTGGCATTCCACACACTCCACGGCCTTTTCCTTGGGTGCCACCATGTGGGTGATGGGCCAGGCGCTCTCGGTTTCGATGAAATCGAGCTTGCCCGAGAACTTGGCATCGGTCTTGGCCATGCCGGCGGCAACGGCCTTGTCCCAGTTCAGGTTCTTCCAGAAGGCGGTGTCGTCATTGCCAGCGAGGTGGGTGATCACCAGAGACTTGTTCACTGGGTCATAAACCTGCTTGCCGCGGAAAATTTTCACGGGCCAGATCATGGACTTGCCGTCGGTGGCGCTGCCTTCAAAGCGGTTGATCTGGGTGGGCTTGTCACCCTTCTCGATCTTGTCGCCCATCAGCGTGTAGTTCACCACGCCGTTGAACCATACATACTCGGGTTTGACGTTCTCTTTCCAGGTGAAGTCGCCCTTGATGGTCATATAGGTGTCGTAGCCGTCTTCATCCTTGACGGTCATGGGCTTGCCATCAGGCCCCATCTTGCCGGCGGTGGACCAGTCCCAGGTCATCTTGGTGGGTTGACCACCCCGTGCATAGGCCGGGATGTGGCAGGTCTGGCAAGCCAGCTTGTTGGTGTGGGTGTTGATCTTGGCTTCCTTGTGGGGAGCCTGGCCATGGCACGCCTGGCAGGTTGCAGGGTTGGTTGTCTCTGCCTTGCCGCGCAGGTGAGCAGGGTCTTTGTCTTTGGCTGTGGGTGCGTAGCGGCTACCGGGAACCTGGTGGCCATCGGTCTTGTGGCAGGTGGCGCAACTGAAGTTGTTGCCATCCACATCCATGTGCACATCCAGCTCTTTGCTGGGCGCTTCGAGCGAGCTGTCCAGGTCGCCGTGCTTCACGCCGTCACCGCCACCGCCATTGAAGTGGCAGGCGCCACAGGTGGTGCGCTTGGTCGGGCCAACCTTCTTGGCAATCTCGCTCAGGTTGATGCCGCGGATGATCTTGCCTGAGCCGGGAGGGAATTCGGTGTCTTTGGTGACTGGCAGACCGGCAAAGCCCGATGGCTTTTTGTATTTGCCAGTAGCGTCGTGGCAGGCCAGGCAATCGACATTTTCTTCGACGGTGAAATCAAACTTGTCATCCCGCCAGCCGTAGCCAATGTGGCAGCTGTTGCAGGCCGCCTCGTTGGACTTGACCGATGTGCAGAAGTTGTTCACCACGTGCTTTTTGCCCAGAACCTGCTTGGTGTCGGGGTTGGTGAACTCCCATTTCCAGTGTTGGGTCTTGTGGATCTGCTTGGCAGCCTCGGTGTGGCAAGCCAGGCAGGCTTTGGTGACTTCGGGGCCGGAGTCAAATTTCTGGTCCAGCTCCTTGAACTTGGAGTGGTCTGCGGTGGTGGTGTGTTTGACGGCTGCTTTGGGTGCTTCGGCCCAAGCGGCTGTTGCGAAGCTGAGTCCCAGCCAACTGGCCAGTAAGACCATTCGCGCTACACGGTGTATTTTGTGTGCCATGTGCAACCTTTAAGTGAACAATTACAAATATTCGTAAATGCTGATGGACGTAATTTAATATGCACACTTTTCAACGTATTGATATGGATCAAAAAATACCGGGGGGGAGTAAAGTGGTCCGAACCGCATGCCATGGGAACCGATTGATCTAGCGCAAAATGTTTGTATACCCCGTAGGGTATATTTGGGGGGTTATTCAAATTTCAGGAAACCGCACCATGAGCACTTTTGACCACGTCGGACTCATAAAGGACATCAACACCAACCTGGCGCCCCTGCGCAAGGCGCAACCCGAGGCCATGCAGGCATTCAGCCAGCTGGCCGGTGCTGCCATGAAGGAAGGCACCGTCAGCGCCAAGCACAAGGAGCTGATTGCCCTGGCCATTGGCGTTACGCAGCACTGCTCCGGCTGTATCGGATTTCACGTCAAAGCCTTGCACCGGCTGCAGTGCACCCGCGCCGAGCTGGAAGAGATGCTGGCTGTCTGCGTTTACATGGGCGGCGGCCCGGCCCTGATGTACACGGCCGAAGTTATCAAGGCATGGGAAGACATGGCACCAAAATGAAGCACGAACGATTGAACCGTCGCGCAGCCCTGTCGCTGCTGGTCGCGTCTGCCGTAGGTGCGGTGGGTGTGGCCCACGCGCAGGCCCGCATCAGTGATGCCGAGTCGGTATCGCTGGATGTAGCCCGCCAG
>Ga0116172_10001856_pt1 | contig 18998 bp, 12 predicted proteins | sample AD_UKC083_MetaG_FD_89799 | JGI IMG/M metagenome (GOLD analysis project Ga0116172, IMG submission 89799) | Active sludge microbial communities of municipal wastewater-treating anaerobic digesters from USA - AD_UKC083_MetaG | ecosystem: Engineered > Bioreactor > Anaerobic > Digestate | place: USA... | reverse complement strand
TCGGCTCGTCACATCCTGGGGCTGGAGCAGGTTCCAAGGGTTCGGCTGTTCGCCGATTAAAGTGGCACGCGAGCTGGGTTCAGAACGTCGTGAGACAGTTCGGTCTCTATCTGTTGTGGGCGTAGGAAATTTGAAGGGAGCTGACCTTAGTACGAGAGGACCGGGTTGGACGCACCTCTAGTGTACCGGTTGTGACGCCAGTTGCATCGCCGGGTAGCTAAGTGCGGAACAGATAAGCGCTGAAAGCATCTAAGCGCGAAGCTGACCTTAAGATGAGATTTCCATAGAGGGACGTAGCAGACGACTACGTAGATAGGCTGCAGGTGTAAAGGCAGTAATGTCATAGCCGAGCAGTACTAATATCCCGAAAGCTTTTTCTGAGAAAGACACACTGAAATTATCTCTCTTTTTACATAAAATAAGCAGGACAGGCGAAAGAAGCGCTGAAAGAAAGTCAGGCAGACCAATCGGGAATGGAGATGGCTGCAATACAGGCTTTCAGAGAAGGTTGAGCGTGGCGAAGAATGTGATCATTCGGAGACAGGTGAAAAACGCAGTATAAAAGCCTGAAATGCAGCAAGCTTATGGTGGCTATAACGACGTGGACCCACCTCTTCCCATTCCGAACAGAGAAGTTAAACGCGTTTGTGCCGATGGTACTGCCAGACCAGGTGGGAGAGTAGGTAGCCGCCGCCCTAAACAAGAGCCCCTGACCAATAAAGGTCAGGGGCTTTTTTGTGCCAGACCGCTTCTGGTGCGCAAGAATTAAAAGGCAGAAATATAGAACACTGATAGTCAACTGAGTGTAAAATGTGAAAATTAAAGTTGCGCACCAGACCGCTTCTGGAAGTTTAATGTAATTAATTGAGAAGAGGGTATGAAGATTTCGTTAGAATATAAGCCGGTTTTATGGACAACAATTAAGTCATATACAAAGGAACGGTTCATAAAAGACCTGATGGCAGGGGTGATCGTGGGGATTGTGGCGTTGCCGCTGGCCATTGCTTTTGGTATCGCCTCGGGGGTCAGTCCTGAAAAAGGTCTTATTACGGCTATAATAGGTGGTTTTATTGTGTCTTTTCTTGGAGGCTCAACGGTGCAGATAGGCGGTCCGACCGGAGCGTTTATTGTGGTAGTATATGGCATTATTCAGAATTATGGGACGGAAGGCCTGGCCGTAGCCACGTTGATGGCAGGTGTTTTTTTGTTACTCATGGGCCTATTCAAGCTGGGCAGTGTTATCCGTTTTATTCCTTATCCTATTGTAGTGGGTTTTACAAGCGGCATAGCGGTAACCATTTTTTCCACACAGATAAAGGACCTTTTTGGAATGCAAATAGAAAAAGTGCCTGCCGATTTCATTTCCAAATGGGGCGTCTATTTTGAACATCTCAATACTGTTTCTGTCTGGTCTTTAGTGGTAGGACTGTTAAGTATTGTCATTATTGTTTTTTCTACCCGGATCACCAAAAAAATTCCGGGATCCCTTATAGCTATTTTACTGATGACGGTGGTTGTCTATGTATTCAGAAAAGTAACAGGAGACACTTCCATTGAAACCATCGGAGACCGTTTTACGCTGAGTGCCTCGCTTCCCCAGCCGGAAAAGATTGCTATTAATATGTCTACCATCAACCAGCTTTTCTCTTCTGCATTCACTATTGCGGTACTGGGTGCCATTGAGTCATTGCTTTCGGCCACTGTGGCCGATGGTGTTACGGGTAAACGACACAATTCCAATACAGAACTGATAGCCCAGGGTGTTGCCAACCTTGTTGTGCCTATTTTTGGCGGGGTTCCCGTGACCGGCGCTATTGCCCGGACAATGACCAATATTAACAACGGCGGACGAACTCCCGTGGCCGGCATCATCCATGCGTTCGTTCTGTTGCTTATCCTGCTTTTTCTGGGGCCACTGACCAAGCATATTCCCATGGCCTGCCTCGCAGGTGTTCTGATTATAGTAGCCTATAACATGAGTGAATGGCGTACATTCCTCTCCCTGCTTAAAAATCCTAAAAGTGATGTAGCTGTTTTGCTTACCACTTTTTTGCTGACCGTATTCTTTGACCTTACCATAGCTATTGAATTGGGGCTCTTGTTGGCTATGTTCCTGTTTATGAGACGTGTGATTGAGACAACACACGTCTCTGTCTGTACAGATGCCGTTGATCTGAGCCATGAAAGCGATGTGCATATTAAAGAAGAAGTATTAGTGATCCCTCGGGGTATTGAAGTATATGAAATTGACGGGCCTTTCTTTTTTGGCGTTGCCAATAAATTTGATGAATGTATGAAGCAGATGGGTGATAAACCCAAAGTACGCATACTTCGTATGAGAAAAGTGCCTTTTATGGACTCAACCGGACTTCATAACCTGGAAAGCTTTTTCAGATTGTCCAAAAAGGAAGGGATAAGGATAGTGCTTTCAGGAGTGAATGCCAAAGTCCACAGTGTGCTGGATAAAAGCGGCATGGCCGATAAAATAGGGCAGGAGAATATTTGCAGTCACATTGACCAGGCCATGAAAAGAGCCAATCTACTTCTATAGGTTTGTTTCGAAATGAACAGCGGTTATTCCGGCCTGAGGCTCGGTTCTTTTGATAACATGATCTTCGCTTTTTGCGATGAAGGTAAATGCTTACGATATTTCTAATTAATTTGTTTTCTTATTTTATTCATTATCAATTCTTTTCCTACTAATTGTTCCATTATTTTGTAGCCTTCAGCATTGGGATGAACCCCGTCGAAGGAATACTTTTCCGGCAATCCCCCGCGTTCATCGACAAAGGGTGTATATAAATCTACGAAGGAAAGGTGCTTCTCTTGGGCGTATTTTTGGAGCAATTGATTTAGCAATCGGATCTTTCCGACCGGTTCAACGGTTTTGTTCCAGGAATACTGATATACCGGCAATACCGCGCATAGAACGGGTTTGATACCGTTAGCCTGTGCGATTTCGGCCATTGAAATGATGTTGCCCGCAATGTTCTCCACGGATATTGGACCGGTGTTTTCGGCAATATCGTTTGTCCCGGCAAGGATGACAACGGCTGAAGGTTTCAGATTAACTACGTCCTGCCTGAAACGCACCAACATTTGCGAGGTGGTTTGTCCGCTGATCCCCCGTCCGATGAACTGGTTGTCTTCAAAGAATTTATTATCAAAACGTTTCCAGTTTTCGGTAATTGAATTCCCATAAAATACCACTGCCTGATTCGTAATTTTACCGGCTAATTCCTGATTTTCTTTGAGGTATCTGCCCAGGTTGCCCCAGTCGGTTTTCATGGCTTCTGCCTGTGTTGCCTGCATGCGCAACATATCCTTGTACGTCATACGTGTCATATATCCTTGCGGATGTTCGGGCCAAAGCAAGCCTTCTCCGCCAAGCCAACTGACAAAAGTACCGAGCCATCCATCCGTTGGACCGTAATTCGTATCTGCCCCAAAACCATGACCGCCTTGTCCGTAAACATGAAACTCGACGGGTTGACCGGCTTCTTTCCATTTTGAATAGATTTTCATACTTTGCGGTACCAGTTTCAGGGGGTCGTCGTTTGCAACCACTAAAAAGGCCGGTGTTTTTTCTTTGGGAACATTGCCGCCCAGCTCACCAATCCATGGATATATAGCTGCAAGGAAATTGGGTCTGTTTTCACTGGTGCCGTTAAAAACAACAGACAGAGCGACGGTGCCTCCTGCAGAAAAGCCCATAAAACCTATCCTGTTTGGATTTAAACCGTATTCCGCTGCATTTTTCCTGACGTATGAGATTGCAGCGAGGCCGTCTTTCATGGCATATGGGATGATGGTAGAAATCATCGAATCGCGCTTAGCATCGGTTGTAAAGAAATTGTTTTGCAATTCTGCGTTGACATCTTTTATTGTAGGCACAAGACTGTATTTCAATACGAAGGCATCAACCCCGTTGTTGTTGAGATATGCGGCAACGTCAACGCCTTCGTTGTCGATGGAAAGCACTTGCAAAGCTCCGCCGGGCGCTATGATGACACAGGTGCCTGAAGTGTTGTTTTTAGCCGGATAATAGAGCATGGACGGTTTTACAACATTATAGACAATCCGTTTTGTGGGATTGGTATCAATGATTGTTTCGTTCAGATTCGGAGGAACAAAACCGGATGGCAAACTTTGTTCTAATGAAATAACTTTGACTTGCGCTTGAATGCTTTGAAGTGAAAGCACACAAATCATCAGGATTGTCAGCCAGCTGAATATTCTTATTTTTTTCATACTTTGATTATTTGGTTATGCTCTGTCCTTCGGGTGTTCGTCTCCAGGAAAAATAGCCATCCAGGACTTTAAGGGCATCCGCACTGGGGACCGGGCCGGTGTGCGGGGTTTGGTTGAAGTACATCACTTGTGGGTTTGCCTCGCTGAAGGCAGGCCATTCAGGTACGCCCGCTCCATTGGGATTGCCGTACTTGGCAAAATTCGTCCAATAAGTTGACATAGCATCTGAAATTACCTGGTCGGCCGGTGTCGGCCGGAAATTACCCATCATCGGATTCGGGTCGTTGAGGTGTTGGAACACATACACGATCTCACTTCCGTGTGCTGAACCCTGTCCATAACGGGGCGAGTCTTCAGGGTAGTCGGGGTGTTGATCAAAATAGTAATAATAGACTTTAGATTTACCCGTTTTTGATTGCAAACGGGCCCAACTCCAGGTGTGCCAGCCAAAGGCTGCATCACGATCCAGATCGCGGGCTGTTTTCGGTACGGTTGTCGTTCCTGCCGGGTAGGCTTTAATCAAATCATCGGCAAATTTGCCGTAACGATTTTTGACAGCGTTGATGTATTCTTCCGGTGTTCTGGATCGTGAGAAACTGGCACCTTCGTCGGAGTTGTAACCGATGAGAACGGGGACATCGTTATATTTTCCCGCTTCGTACAATTTATACTGATCGTCGGGAATTACGTACCCGTCGATATTTGGCCAGGCCATCCCCATACCACCGGTGAGTTTAGCCACATCCATCTTTCTTAATTCAGCGATGGATGTCGCCCCGGCATTCTTGACAAACGCTACGCCTGATTGTTCAGCATCCTTGAGAAGTTTCATGTTTTCTCCCGATGCGGTTTTGGAGCTGGCCGGGCCAAAGGATCCGCCGCTTTCACAGATGGCTCCGCTAAACAATCCCTTTGCCAATGGCGATGCACACAACATGCTGACAGCTATGCCGCCAGCCGATTCGCCGAAGATTGTCACTTTTTTGGGGTCACCTCCCAGCGCGGCAATGTTTTTTTGTATCCATTGCAGACCGGCAATCATGTCAAGCAAACCGTAATTTCCCGATACATGATTCGGACTTTCGGCACTTAATTCAGGGTGTGCCAAAAAACCGAGCGGACCAAGACGGTAGGCAATACAGACCAATACAACGCCTTTTTTGGCCAGTTTTTCACCGTTGAAGAGTTGTTCTGAGGCTGCACCGGCCGAAAAGCCGCCCCCGTGAATCCAAACAAGAACCGGAATGCGGTCTTTGGCTGTTTTGGCCGGGGTCCACACGTTGAGGTACAGACAGTCTTCGCTTTTTCCAAACGAGAGGTTTTGACCCTGGGGCGGTCCGGGTGCGAACGTGGTTGTTTGTTTTACTCCTTCCCATTTTGTAACAGGTTGGGGGGCCCTCCAGCGGAGTTCCCCCACCGGCGGGGCAGCAAATGGAACTCCTTTATAAACGGTCAGCCCGTTTTCAAACATGCCCTGAATCAATCCACAATCGGTCAAAACCGGATTGGGCTGTTGTGCAACAACAAGTTTTGAAAAGAACAAGGTGAAAAATGCCAGTAAGATTGTTTTTGTTTTCATTGTTTAAGTTGTTCTATTAAATCTAAAGTTCCGTTAATAATGGCTCTTTCTGCAAACCCGGGCCTGCATCTGGAAGACAGGACTTCGAAAGTTTGATAGCCGAAAGCGGCATCGTTGGGGATGTAACCGGAGTTTGAACTGCCGTTGGTCACAGAAACCACCATGGTGCGGGCAAACGGCGATTCCTTTTTTAGTTGCATGGCGATTGGGCTAAAAACTTCGGCGTTGATAGATCCAATAGCAATGTCGTTTAACAACAACACGCCCAACCTTATTTTGACCGAATCGCCGTCGACGTAAGTTCCCGCATTACCTGCTCTGCCAGTATTGGTCCGGTTTCGTCCGGGTATGTCTACCGTTTTTTGAGCGGCGGCAATGGCAGCCGTTGTTTCAGGGCGGTCAATGTTCCTCATAACGTGTTTAACTTCTTCACCTAACATGACTCCCATAGCGTTGGTTATTTCTTTTTGCTGGTTCATTAACCGTTTCACTTCAGGGTCGTTTCTGTCTAATCCGGCACCTCCGGGAGGCATGGCATTGCTGATGTCTTCACCCCTTTTGGCGTAGTCTTTTATGCGAATGTCTCGTAAATCAAATGTCTGTTGAAAATAAATTGGATTTTGATCTCCTTCACAACCGGTTGACCATAAAGCAACTATTTTATTGTCGTATGAATTTTCTATATACCTCGAAGCAGCACCCGGCGCATCGCCGCTAACCATATCCAGTTGACCGGTTAATACCGCGTGCATCGCATAGTTGTAATAGACGGCAATGGGTGTTCCGTCCAGTGCTTCAAAAGAAAGTACGGCAACCGTCTTATCTGATGGGCCATCATAATTTGGGCCTTCCCACCATCCCCGTGTTTTTGGGTCAATGATATTTCTGTTAACATTAATGTACGAAACTCCGGTACCAAAACCCATACGTGCGGGTTGCAGGGCTAATTTAGCTTGCTTAACGGATTCAACTATTTTCTGTTCAAGTTGTACTCCGCCCATAGTAAATGGAACACTGTGCGTATGGGTTGCGGTTAGCAGAATATTCTTGGCAGGGATGCCCAATTCTTTTTCCAGCTGTTGCGTGACGGATGACCAATTATTATCGCGTAACATTCCTACTTCTACCGAGATAAGAGCAGCGCAGGTTTGCCCGTTATCAATGACAATAGCTCTGGTATAAATGCTGTCGTTAATGCCCAGGTAGTTTTTTGGAAGGGTTTCCTGGCTGGGCGTGATGGATATTTTCGCGGCGCCGACTTGAATTGGCAAAGCTTGCTTATTTTGAGCTATACAAGTCAGTGCGCTAAGTTGAATGACGGCTAAGAAAAAAGTAAATAATTTCATCAATAATTCGTTAATAAAAAGTCTGGTTATTTTTATGAAAATCAGGCGATTTACCCGGTACTGTCTCTGTCACGCTGCCTTGCTGCTCAATACTGCAACGGCGGATCAATTCTTAAAACAGGTATTGGGCAAATTCTGAAAGATAGTGCCGCCAATTCTTCCAAACGTGGCCACAGTCTGATTCTACGTAGGTATATTTATATCCTTTTTCGTCAAGTTTTGCACGGTACGCCTTATTTGCTTCATAAAGAAAATCTTCATTACCTATTGCAATCCAATAGAAGGGCTTGTATGAAAATAATTGTTCAAGTTTCTTGTCAAAATCTTTAGTCATTTCTGTAGCTCTCGGATTGTCATTCGAATATGAACTGACAGCTGCGGAGAGAAGACCTATATAACCGAACTTGTCAGGATAATTGGTTGAAATAACAGCAGTATGTCCGCCGCCCATTGAAAGGCCGCAAATAGCTCTATGTTCACGGTCGGGAATAGTGCGATATGTCTTATCAATGAAATTAACAACATCCATAAATGTTGCCTCGTACGAGTTAGGTGCTGTCCTGACGGCATTCCGGCTTGTCTTTGCATCGGCATATCCAAAACTGTTTTCGCCAGGAGCCGCAGTCATACCTACGTGACCGTTAGGCATAACAACTATCATAGGCTGCGCTTTGCCGGCAGCAATCAGGTTATCCATAATCTGTGATGCACGACCGAGATTTAGCCATTCGTTTTCATCTCCACCACCACCGTGAAGCAGATAAAGGACAGGATACTTCTTGCCGGCATTTTGCTCATAGCCGTAAGGGGTATATACGCTCATCCTTCTGTCAAATCCAAGAGAGGACGGATACCAGATCTTTGATACAGTTCCGTGAGGAACGTTCTGAACCATTGTCAGATCTCCAACTTCTCCCGGAACCACAAATACATTGCGGAGCACTTCGCCGTCACGGATTGTGTATGGCGCAGTGGCATCAATGGTGAAGTTTCCGTCAATAATGAACTCATAACGATAAAGTTCGCTTTTTGTTGGAACTGTTGTATAGGACCAAAGACCCTCGCCATCCTTTTCCATTTTAGCGATTCCCTCGCCGAAGGTACCGTTCTTCAACTGGAAAAAGTTACCGCAAACTTGAACCGACTTTGCATTTGGAGCAGAATATTTGAATGTAATGGTATTGTCTTTGTTGACAGTCACTGTTTTAAGAGTGTAGTTCAATGTGGCTTTGACTGGTTCGGCCTTGACAACAGCCTTTGTTGTCCTGTAGCCAGGAAGAGAGATAACTAGAGTGTCGCCGATGTTGGCATTGATGGTAAAATTGCCTTCAATATCTGTTTTGGAAGATACATTCGTGCCCTGAACGGTTATATTTGCATAGGCAACCGGAGCCCAAAGCTGACTGGCGACATTGCCAGTAACATTACGCTGTTGAAGGCCGGATGCAGAGCATAGAAGAATCGTTGATATGGCTAATAAAATTTGTTTCATACTTGTTTTTACAAAAAAATTAAAATTCATAAATGATTGCTGATACAGGTGATATTGTAATCTTGTCAATACTCTTTCCTGCCTTGTAAGAAGCTTTCGTATAGCTTCCGCCTATTACCTGAGGTGTTATGCCCTGACAAGGGATTTCGGCAGTAACATTTTGGTCTGACGGATTAAGAACAACAATGCACTTCTTCCCGTTGAGCGTACGTTCATACACCATCGGGTAAGGTTTTTCAAACGAATTGAGGAGCTTCCAGTCAGCATCTGCCCCGATAGTCTTATGGTTATCTCTCAATTGGATTAAAAATCTTACATAATTAAGAAGTGAATTAGGGTCTGCCTCTGATTTCTCAACGGTGATACGATTAGGATCAGGATCCTGCGCAATATATAGCTTATCAATGGGGGCTGTTGAGAAACCTGCATTTTTGGTGTTATCCCAAAGCATCGGGATACGGCCGCCGGCGCGTCCGAAAGAACCTTCTACCGGTTTTGCGTCAGGATTGTGTTTCAGTCCGATCTCATCACCGTAGAAAATGAAGGGAACCCCCGGCATAGTAAAGAAGAATGTCATCGCCACTTTGAGCTGATCAGGAGTTGAACGTACACCGGTGGACAATCTGTTAAAATCATGATTGCCAGAAGGCATACTAACATATCCTTTACCTCTTACTGCTTCATACTGATAGGTATATAGATCATACCATGTCTTGAGTCCGCCCTTTCCGGCTTTGTCAAAATACGGTTCCACTGCAGGCGTCCCGTTGCGACCGCCTCTACCGTAGAAGAAAAGCGTAGAATAGTTGTACATTCCGTCATGACAGAAGAAGTCAACATTGAAGCCCGCTTCGATTGATTGTGCGGGGTTGAACCATTCTGCAATGAGAAGATTTTCAGGATAGTTTTCCTTGAACCATTTTGCAAGATCGTCTTTCCATAGTTTGATTGTGGCTGATTTGTCGAAGTCATTCTTTACCAGACTTGCAGCCATATCTACACGGAAACCGTCAACGCCCTTGTCCATCCAGAACTGCATAATATTCTTAATCTCACGACGCATTGACATGGGGCCAGGTGCATCTACTGCCTGTTCCCAGGGATGTGCCGGATCGGGATTGGCAAAACCGAAGTTCAAAGCGGGTTGAGAATCAAAGAAATTCTTAACATAGTATGGTCCGCGTGGTGCGTCGCTTTTTACAAATTTGTTCACGATATTGTTGAACGAGTTCATTAGCTGAGCATAGTCCTGTTCTCCTCCGGGGTTTGCAGGCTTCTGAATTTCGGGCTTGAAGGAAGGCCATATATAATAATCGCTATAACGGAGGTTAGGATCGGCTTCCTTTGACTGGAGAAACCATTCGTTCTGATCCGAAGAGTGACCTGCCACAAGATCCAGAATAACCTTCAGCCCGAGAGCGTGAGCCTTATTGATAAGTTCGACCAGGTCGCGGTTTGTCCCGAAACGAGCGTCTACCTTATAGAAATCAATAACGTCATATCCGCCGTCCTGCCATCCTGAAACGAATACAGGGTTCATCCAGATTGCTGTAACTCCTATTGATTTGATATATTCCAGGCGTGATATGATCCCCGGAAGATCTCCGATCCCGTTTCCGTCGCTGTCCTGGAAAGAAGAAGGATAAATTTGATAAACGACAGCATCACCGAGCCACGATGGCTGAGGCGGGTTCTGAGCAGTGGCATATTGTGCCGTAACAATACACAAAAGAAAAAATACGAGTGATTTAATATTCATATTACAATTTATTTAAATAATCGCGGTGTCAGGTCTCTTAGATTATACCTCCAGGTATACCAGGTGTGTCCTCCCGGAGCTTCAAAATATTCGCACTTGAAACCACTCTTCTTAAATGCTTTTAAAGTTTCCTGTCCATTCTTGTATGCAATATCCTCCGGACCACCCTGAGTAAAGATCAGTAATTTTACATGATTATTGAAATCTTTCGCAATGGAAGGTAATCTGGCAATATTTTTTTCAAAAGCATCTGAACCTGTAAACCACCCCGAACTGAGCACAATATACCAATCGAACATTTCGTGATGTTTAAGGATGACATTCATCGTCTGGATACCACCGTTTGACAACCCCGACAAGGCTCTGTGTGCAGGATCGGTATAGACGTTATATGTAGATTCAATAAACGGAATAATATTCTCACACAAATCATCTGTGAAAATTTCTGTATCAACATGACCATCAGGCATAACAACAATCATAGGAGAAATTTTGCCTTCTGCATACAGATTGTCAAGAATGAGGCCTGCGGCACCCAGTTGCGGCCAACCGCGGTCGTTGTCGCCACCACCGTGCACAAGATAAAATACCGGAAGTTTACGATTCATTTTCTCAAATCCGGCAGGAGTCCACAAATGCAATCTTCTTATGGAATTAGTAGCCGTTGAATAGTAATAGCGTTCTGATACTGCGCCGTGAGCAACATTCTGAAGCGCGAAGAATTCATCACCTGAAGGTGCGTATTTCAAGAGTGAGTATGTCTCAATTGCCTGTGCGCTCTTTGGATCAAGTGTAGAGACTCCGTCAACATTGAAAGAGTACCTGTAAACACCGGGTTGAATGCCGCTCATGACTACTTCCCATATACCGTCTGCATTTTTTGTCATCTTCGCAGGTGTATACTCCGCCAGGTCACCGGACATAGTGACAGATTCCGCATTTGGTGCATAAATTCTGAAAGCAACTGTTCCGTCAGCAAGAATCTGCGTAGAATGGAGCGTGTCATTTGGCGTGCGAGGCCTCATGCGAACCTGTGCACTGACAACAGTGCATAGATTTAAATCCACTAGCAATATAAAAAACAAGAACTTGAGAAAAATATTTCCTTTCATCTGTAATTTTGTTTAAGATTAATTATATCAGTTTAATTTTGCCACTACCGTAAATAACCATTCTTCCATCTCGCTGACCCAGTTATCCTTGTATAGCATACTATCTTTCCATCCCCATCCGTGGCCTCCTGCAGGATAAATGTGCATAGTAGCAGAAACCTTATTTGCAATCAATTGTTCATAGTAGCGCAGGCTGTTGGCAGGCTGTACGTCCGGATCGTCCGAACAAAGTACAATAAATGCCGGAGGTGTTTCTTTGGTAACATGTTTCTCACAACTATAACGATCCACAAGTTCTCCGGAAGGCGTTTTACCAAGGAGCGCATCGCGTGAAAGCTTGTTTGTAAATGATTCTTCCATAGTAATAACGGGATACATAAGTATCTGAAAGTCGGGACGAGTTTCGGGACTGTCAAATAAAGTGGCAGCACAGGCAGCTAAATGTCCGCCCGCAGAGTTTCCTGCAATACCGATTTTTGTAATGCCGAGTTCAGATGCTTTTTTTCGCATGATGCGAATAGCTTGCTGGACATCGCTAAGAGGCACGTCGTGGTGCCCGCAGGGAAGACGGTACTGAAGCATACAATAGGTAATGCCGCGTGCGTTGAACCAATCTTTGAGATCGCGGCCCTCATGAGTCTGCGATTCCATGATGTAGGCCCCGCCGGGGCACATAATTACGCAAAGACCATTTGGATTCTTAGCAGGATATACCTCCATCATGGCATCTTCGTAGGCCTTTGCTCTGAAAGTCAGAAAGCCCGATTCCGGCCCCGGGATTTCAAACGCATTTGGAGCGCCATTGAGCCACAGTCTGACTGTATCAATAGGGGGAACTCTGCGGCCGGGTTGTCCAAACAGGGGTATAACTAAAATCAGACTGGTAACTATAGCTAATAGTTTTTTCATAACTTCTTAAAAAAGAAGGGAGTATTATGAACAACAACTCCCTTCCATCTCTATTTATTTCAAAAAATTAGTGATTAGAAATCGCCATATCCGGGATTCTGAACATACGCACCTTTAGTAAGATTATATTGCGTAAGCGGAATCGGATAATACTCATCTTTACCAGCTGTAAACTTGACATTCTTATAATATACACGGTTGTCTTCTTCGCATCTGAAGAACTTATTCATAGTCTCTTCTGCAATACCCCAACGAACGAGATCGAAGAAACGCTCACCTTCAAGGGCAGTCTCGATACGGGTTTCAAAGCGGAGTGCCTGGCGAGCATATTCTTGTGTCCAGCCTGCAGCCGGATACTCATTAATAAGATAAATTGCCGGATAACCATTAATATCAATTGCTGTAGGGAATTTTTCTTTATTTTCCCAGGCAGTTACATAAGGGCTGTTCTTCGCGCGAAGCCTTATTTTGTTAACGAGAGATCTTGCTTCTTCCTGACGGCCAAGCTCTATCAACGCTTCTGCTCTCCAGAGGAGAACATTTGCATAACGAATGATCTGATAGTTCAAACCGGACGAGCCCCAGGGATAACCCGTAAACATATCTTTTTCAGGTGATACGAGGAACCGTTTGATGAAATGATAGCCATAAGCATTGAAATCTCTATACCAACGCTCAGTAACCGGTTCGACTGTGTAAGTTTTCCAACGAACGTTGATACGACCAATGATGAAGTCGAGACGTGGATCAACATTAGATTCAATCTGAGTATTGATATAAGATTTTGTTCCGTTGGCATTTATCTTTTCAATGACAATATCATAATCTTTGTTCTGGAAAGAACCATCAAGCAAGGGGAGACCATTTGCGTCTGTCTTGAAAGCATTAACGAGGTCCTGACTTGATTTGAAAAAATCATCACCCGAATAAGGGCCTTTTGGAGTATTGAGAAGCTGGCTCCAGTTTACGTGACCGGCAGAAGATGCGAGAAAGCCTGAAAGAATTGCCCCGTCACTCATAGAGTATTGAATGGCCCAAATAGACTCTTCAGCGTTCTCATAATCGGTAATATCCAGTTTCTGAAAATCATCCAGCAGACCGTATTTACCCGAATTGATAACCTCTCCGGTATACAATACAACTTTCTCAAGATCAGCATTGTCAATAGAAGTCAGGGCATTATTAGCAGGATTCTGTCGATATGCTTTATAAAGGTAGACTTTTGCAGCATATGCCTCAGCTACATATTTATTGGCGCGGCCCACTTCTTCCTGAGTTTCCGGAAGTATTTTAGCAGCTTCTTCAAACTCATTTGCTATCATACCGAGAATCTCATCTCTCGTATAAACGTCATTTCTTATAGACGAATAGTTAATTTCCTCAACATTCTCGTCAATCCATACAATTTTATTAAAATGACGGCTCAATTCAAAATAATAGTGCGCTCTAAGAACACGCATTTCTGCTTTCAATATTTCCACATCAGGAACATCTTCGGGACTACAGGTATTCAACACTCTTAAAGCAGAGTTTGTGCGTTTTACCGACTGATACAATGCCACCCACCAGTTGTTCATCATAGTATGAGTTGCATCGACAACATACGTTTCAATTTTATGCATATTTGTGTTGTCAGATGGTCCTCCGCCACCCTTATAGGCATTGTCCGCGTGAAGTTCACCCTGCATCCAGTGATTAACGGGGGCGTTCATAGCTCCGAAAGTCGTATTCGGGCCGGCCAGTGCCGAGTAGGCGGAATTGATGAGGTACCCTACACCATCAGTAGAATTTAGCACAGCGTCATTGAGAGATCCCTGTGGTTTTAGGTCAAGAAACTCACTTTCATTGCAACTAACTAATGCGATGCAAAGAAAAGCGCCAAGAATGATATTTCTAGATTTCATAGTAATTAACTTAATATTAACGTTTTTATACATCACCCATTAGAATCCGAAGTTGATACCGAGAACATAACTGCGTGCGAATGGATAAGGATATCCGAGTGCCTCAGGATCTGGACCGGTATATTTGGTCAGCGTAAACACATTCTGAGCCTGCAAATACACTCTTGCCGAGCGGAATTTAATAGTTTTGAGAACATTCTCGGGAATAGAGTACCCAATAACGATATTCTTGAGTTTTAAGAATGAGCCGTCTTCTACATACCAGTCAGAGGCTAAATTCTCATTATTGACGTTAAGAGTTGACAATGCAGCATAATTTGAAGTATAAGTACCGGTAGCAACATAATCATAATAGCCCTGCATTGCATCAAGAAGACGAACCGAGTGGTTGCCAAGACCTTCACCAAGCGGGAAGAAATCTGTATACAGTTTGGATGTATTATATGCTTTACGCACCATTCCACTAAAGAATAAAGTGATATCGAAATTTTTATAAGAAGCCGATAAATTAAGACCACCTTGAATAACTGGAAGGTCGCATCCAATATAGGCCTGATCACTTGTCGTAATCTTTCCATCCCCATTGACATCGGTATATTTGATACGGCCTATGCCAGGAACACCAAATTGAATATCATACGTATTCTTATATTCATCAACTTCAGCCTGTGTTCTGAATAAGCCGTCAGTAATATAACCAAGACGGCCTCCGTAAGGAAGTCCGACGTTTGTAACACCAGCAGCCATATTACCCAAACCATAAGTATAGTAGAGATCTTCGGGAAGGTACGTAATGGTATTCTTTTGCCAGGTTGCATTCGCACTGATCTCATAGCTGAAATCACCGACAGTAGTTCTCCAGGTCACAATTCCTTCAATACCCTTGTTGTTCATTGATGCACAGTTCTGATAAGAAGTACCACCCTCTCCATTTACCGCGGGAACAGGAAGTTGGTAAAGCATATCAGAAGTGTTCTTATCATAATAGTCTAAAGAAATTCTCAATCTATTATTAAGGAACCCGGCATCAAAACCGACATTGTACTGCTCAGTCTGTTCCCAGCGAAGCAAAGAGTTGCCTGACTGGCTGCGAACTGCTCCCATACTAAGAGTGTTCCCGTCACCGTTCAGGTTATAACTACCGTTCCAAATATTGATTGAATATATGTTATATGTGGCGGTATTGCTGATCTGGTCATTACCATTTATCCCCCAGGAAAAACGCAACTTAAGATCTGAAAGCCAATCGCCGGTTTTAGACATAAAGTTTTCTTTTGAAATACGCCATCCGACAGAGGCAGAAGGGAAAATACCGGCATTATTAAACGAACCGAAACGGGAAGATGCGTCACGACGGACAGTAGCAGAAAAAAGATACTTATCGGCATAATTGTAGTTCGCCTTTGCAAAATATGATGTCATGGCATACAGGTCAGCTGTTTCAGTTACACCCTTTGTGCCCTCGGCAACGGACAGATATACATAATCAGACGATGTGAGAGCATACTCATCACCGTTACCGGTCATAGTATGGGTCGTGTTTTTCTTGTACTCAGCCCCCAGCAAAAATGTTGCATTATGTTTGCCAATGCTCAAATTATATGACGCAGTATTGGACCATACCCATTCCAAAGACTGTGCTTCTGTTACATAAAGAGAACTCATGAGATTCGAACGTACATGCTCATCCCAGGCCGGTTCAAATACTTTTGTATGATTGGTGTTAAAGTTGATCCCAAATGTAGATTTGAGAACAAGATTCTTTACCGGTGTAGCTTCTATATAGGCGTTACCAAAAATACGCCAACTTTTATAGGTATTGTTTGCCTCATTATCAAGATAACGGACAGGATTGTTACGGCTGCCAAGGAGATCGACCTCAGAACCGGCATAACTGCCGTCACTTGCGTATACAGCCTGAGCAGGATGCTGGGCGAGCAGCTGCTTTTCAATAGATTCGTATGCGTTGGGCTTCTTGTGCTGGCTCCAATAGGTAATATTTACAGATTCCCCAACCCGAAGTTTATTGTCCAGGAAACGATATTCATTATTAATTCTGGTGGAGAAGGACTTGTAATCTGACTTTTTGAGAACGCCGTCCTGATCAATGTAATTAAGGCTCATTGAAGAAACATGGTCTTTGGTGCCTTTTGACATTGAAAGATTGTAAGTTTGCATCAAAGCAGAATGGTAGCACTCTTTTAGCCAGTCAGTATCGGAAATTATCATTTCCAGGCCATCTTTTGAATAGTATGGTTGACCAAGTTTAAGCTGTGCGGTAGCGCCGTCACCATAAATAATTGATTTAGGGGTAGTGCCAAAGTCATACTGATAAGCTGCCCAATAAACATCGCCCCACTCTTGAGCATTCAACAGAGGAAGGTTGTTCTGGAATGTCTGAAGAGTCTGAGTCGTGCTGAAGTCAATCTTGATGGTGCCTTCTTTGGCCCGTTTTGTAGTAATGATAATGACACCGTTTGCAGCCTGAGCTCCATAGATGGCTGCCGATGCTGCATCCTTAAGCACCTGAATTGACTCGATATCATTACTTGAAATAACAGTGCCTAAGTCAGAACGAGTCATAACTCCATCAATAACGTAAAGAGGAGATGAGTTATTAATGGTAGTAGTACCACGAATGAGAGAGGTTGTTCCCTGTCCGCCGGGAGTACCGTCGGATGATATATTCATACCGGCGACACGGCCCTGAAGGGCGGTCAGAACGTTACCGGTAGGAATATCAGCCACCTCTTTCATTTTGACAACAGCAACAGATCCGGTCAGATCTGCTTTCCGCTCTGCCATATAACCGGTTACGACCACTTCTGCAAGATTTTCATTATCCTCCGCCAACTCAACTTTCATAACAGATGCAGCAGTAACGGTTACAGTTGTATAACCAATGTAGGATACTTCAAGTTTTGATCCTGCCGGAACAGTTAGTTCGAAAGAACCATCTAAAACTGTTGAAGTTCCTGTAGTAGTGCCGACAACTCGAACAGTAGCACCAATAAGCGGCTGGCCATCAGCCTTATCGGTTACCTTTCCAGTTGCCTTGATTGACTGGGCAAAAGATGTTGAGGCAAAAAGCAAAAACATCAGACATAAAGCTAAAATTTTGCTTACTTTCATAGGTTTAATTGTTAAAAGACTTATTTTAGGTTAAATGTTTTTTACTACACCACTGTCCATCACCTGACAGCCGTGTTATGTTATAGACTAGGAGCTGAGTCAGAATAATCATAAGGAGGCATAGCCCCCTTTTGCGTACATACATAAGCAGCAACATTGACAGCATATCTGTGAGCCGTTTCAATGGATTCTCCATTCATATAGGATGCAATAAATGCTGCAGTAAAGGCGTCTCCCGCACCGACCGTATCTTCCACCTTAACCTTTGGGGTGGGCAGGAATGAATTACATATTCCGGAAACAATGCGGCTCCCTTTTGTCCCTTTTGTAAGAATCACCATTTTAAGAGAAAAAAGGGCTAATAACTTTTTGCAGCTTTCTGTTTCATCACCTGACATATGAATCAGGTCACACAATATCTCCAATTCTTCGTCATTGATCTTTAAGATGTCGGCAACATATAAGGATTGTTCAATGATATCTTGAGAATAATAATGAAGTCTTAGGTTTATGTCATAAATTTTCAAACTTTCTGTCGGCATTGACTTAAAAAATTTGAAAAAAGTGTTCCTTGTTACGTTATTGCGCTGGGCAAGGGTACCATAACAGACTGCCGATGTTTTTTTTGCCAATTCTTCAACAAGTGGTGAAAATTCAATGAAATCCCAGGCCACTTTATCGGTAATTTTATATGAAGGAATTCCTTCGCTGTCAAGCATAACCTCTACGGTCCCGGTTGGATAATCGGTATGCTGAATTATGTGAGGCAGGTTTTTATTTGCCAGATTATCCATAACTTCATTTCCCAGATCATCTTTTCCGATCGCACTGATTACATATCCTTCATGACCAACCTGATTTACATGATAGGCGAAATTTGCGGGAGCGCCTCCCAACACTTTTCCGGAAGGGAAAACGTCCCACAAAATTTCACCTAAACCTACTATTACCTTTTTCATGACACTTTAACCTTATAGAACCTGATAGACATGATAATTAAATAGGCAACACCAACTCCAATGACTACTATTGAACCAAGTTGAGACTGAAGTGCATCGGATAACAAACCCATGAACAACGGGAAAATTGTCCCGCCAATTAAACCCATAATCATCAATCCTGACATTTCATTTTTCTTATCAGGGAATGATAATAAAGCACTGGAAAATACCATCGAGAATACGTTTGAATTGCCAAATCCAACAAGCCCGATGGCGATATATAACCCCAGAAGATTGTTCATTATAAACAATCCGGCTATACCAAGAGAAAGTGTCAGAACGCTAATTGCGAAAAATTTCTTTATTGGCAAATGAGCCAGAAAAAAAGATCCCGTTAAACACCCGATGGTCCTGAAAAGAAAGTACACACTGGTAGCGATCATGGCCTGATCGAGAGGAATTGCCAGACGTTCCATAATAATTTTTGGGGCAGCTGTATTGGTACCAACATCTATTCCTACATGGCAAACAATCCCCAAAAAGAATAAAAGAACTACTTTATTTTTAAGCAAT
>Ga0116172_10001853_pt1 | contig 19022 bp, 15 predicted proteins | sample AD_UKC083_MetaG_FD_89799 | JGI IMG/M metagenome (GOLD analysis project Ga0116172, IMG submission 89799) | Active sludge microbial communities of municipal wastewater-treating anaerobic digesters from USA - AD_UKC083_MetaG | ecosystem: Engineered > Bioreactor > Anaerobic > Digestate | place: USA... | reverse complement strand
GAGATCTTCGAGAGTCAGTTCACCACCTGCAGTGATGAGCGGCGGCTGCACAGCTATCCAGCGTTCATCGAGGCCTTCCATGTCAAAGTTTTCTACCGGAACATGACAGCTGGGGTCAAAAATTCTGACCAGCTGGTTGCTGACTTCTACGGCATAGGGAACAACCATCGGCGGCAGAAGCTTTACTACTGAGCTGCACAGAAAGGTTTTACCATTACCGGGAAAGCCGTAGACAAAAGCGGGTTTACGGGCACATACGGCCTGACCGATCTGAAAAAGAACATCTTTGTAGCCAAGGTGATGTGAAAACTTTTCTTCCATCAACTTGCGGTTGATCGAAAAGCTTTTTTTACCCTCTTCAAGCACCTTGCGGGTAACGCGCAGATATTCTTCAAAACTTACCGGAACCGGCCCGAGATATTTGTCGCGATCGAGGATGTTTTTAGCGCGCTCAGTGCCTTTCGGGTAAAGGCCATACTGATAATCTGAGCCCATGCCGGTACCACCGACCATACCGACAATTTCACCCTTTTTCAGTTCAGCAATAATGCCCTGAACGATTTCGGTGTCGATTTTAAGGATTTTCGCAAGCTTGCGTGGCACTTCCTTGCCATGCACATAAAGTTCTTTGATAATCTGACTGGTAATGATTTCGGGATCAACCTTGAGGTCGAGAAGAGACTTTGCCTGAGCCGGAATAATAGTGCGCAGATCAAGAGCCATAATTTTCCTCCAATTAGTTCTGGTCTCAGAATGATATAACAGTTTTCGCGGCCACATTCAACCGCTGTTGTGATGGCATTTACAACAGACAGCATTTCTGTTGGCCCCAGAAATGCTGTATAATGACCGTATGAAAAAAAACGATCTCACTTCACTTGTTCTGCTGGCAGGTAATTCAACCCGCATGGGCCGGCCGAAGCAGCACCTGTTGCTCGGCAATCAGACCTTTCTGCAGCTTATTATCAGCAAACTTGAAGCATTCGCCGAAATCACGCGCATGCTGTTTGTCGGCCAGGCTGGCGACACTGACGGACAGAATGAGGTCGCAAAGCATAATGGCATCTGGGTGAGTAATCCGATGCCTGAACAGGGGCCACTGAGCTCAATCAGACTGGCTTTGCCGGCAATTGCTGAAGATTCTGCGATTCTTCTCTGGCCGGTCGATCACCCGATGATTGGTAAAGAAACAGTCAGGCGCATTATTTCAGAATGGCAAAAACAGCCTGAAATGATAACTGTTCCGTCTGATGGTAAAAAACGCGGGCACCCGGTGATTTTTCCTGCCTGGTGCCGCCCGCTGTTTAAAGAGATTCCGCTCACAGATGGCGCCCGCAGCATATTGCAGATGAACCCCCAACGCATCAATCACGTTCTATCTGATGATTTCTGGATAACGCGCAATCTCAACACACCCGAAGCGTTTTCTGAAGCTGAAAACTGGCTTAAACTACAGGCACCGGCTCGACAATCAGCAGAGTGATGTCGTCAGGCGGCCTGGTATCACCAAGCCACTCTTTGAAGCCATCGAGAACTTCTTTAACAGCCTGTTCAACCTCGGAGGAGCGACTGCGGGAAAGCAGCGAACGAAAGCGCCCGTCGCCGAAAAACTCGCGACTGCCCTGCCGGCGCGCCTCGGTAATCCCATCAGAATACATTATCACACGATCACCCGGCTGCAATTGCACAGGGAACTGGTCGTATCTGAATTCTTCAGACAGGCCGATCGGAACATTGCCATTTTCAAAGACATCAAGGGTTCCGTCGCTTCTTTGAACCAGCAGTGGCGTATGCCCGGCCCGGCAACAGCTAAGAACCCGGCTTTTAACGTCTAAAACTGCATAAATCATGGTAAAATACTGGTAATTATTCTTATGCAGCATGAATTCATGATTAAGCTCGTCTGCAACCTGAGCTGGAGGTTTTGGAGTACCATCAGGCTGTCTGACAATACTGTTTACGCCTTCCCAGGCCGAGAGCATGCGATGAACTGTCACTGCCAGCATCGCTGACTGAATACCATGCCCGGATACGTCGAGAATGAACATTGCAGTCGTATTACTGTCGAGTGAAACAACATTAAGAAGATCACCACCAATATTTTCGCACGGCTCGTAATACCATGAAAAGTCCAAGCCCGGAATACTGATGCGCCGATCAGGCAGAAGACTGCGCTGCATGCTGCCGGCAGCTTCGAGATCTTCGCGCAGTTCTTCAAGAATGTTAATGAGTTCCTGGTTTTTCTCTTCCAGTTGTCGTGCGAGACTTTCGAGCTCAGCCTCATGAAATTTTCGATGATCGGTTTCTGATTTAAGCCGCAACATCGACCTGATTCTTGCAAGAAGTTCAAGTTCATTGATTGGCTTGGTGAGATAATCAACTGCGCCCGCCTCAAAAGCCTCTACCAGATCTTCGGTTTCTGACCTGGCGCTGACCACAAGAATCGGAATATCCTGATATTCATCGTGACTGCGAATCTCGCGTATCGCCTCAATACCGGTGATATCCGGCATCATAATATCCATCAGTATCAGGTCTATATCAGATTTTTTTTCTGACGGCACGATACCGATGTATTCGTATGCTTCAGCAGCAGAAGATGCCAGATAAATATGGCTGAAACCCTCTGTTTCAAGAATTGCCTCAAGCAGCATCAGATTGTCTGGCGCATCATCGACAACCAGAATACTCATCTTTTTGGGCACATGCTTACTCATGACTTTTCTCCGTTTTCCGGCAGGATGACGCTGAAGCACGACCCGTGCCCAGGCTCGCTCTTCACAGCTATTTTCATGCCAAGAAGTTCAGCGAAGGATCTGGCAATGGCGAGACCAAGACCGGCACCGCCATATTTTCGGGCAATACGATTGTCTGCCTGCTGAAAAGCCTCAAAGATAAGATCAATCTTGTCAGATTCAATACCCGGGCCCGTGTCGACAACATCGATCTGCTCAGGCCGGTTCTGTTCATCGACTTTAACCTCTATTTTCACCGGTTTGCCGGCAGAAAATTTGATAGCGTTGTCAATCAGATTCTGCAAAATCTGGCGCAGCTTTACTGCGTCAGTGACAATAGTCTGACAGTTCTCCGGCACTGACAGCACGATATCGATGCACTTTTCTTCGATCAGCACCTGCATAAGATCAATAATTTCATCGAGAAGCTCTCTCAGGCAAACTTCACGGCTTTCGACTCTGAGCAGGTGGCTTTCACTGCGCGAGAAATCGAGAATGTTTACAATCAGCTTCAAGAGGGCTTCGCCATTGCGAAGAATACGATCGAGATAAAGCATGTCGCGCTCAGAAAATCTGTTGTCGGTATTTTTCTGCAGATGACGCGAAAACCCGATAATTGAATTCAGCGGAGTTCTGAACTCATGACTCATTTTGGCGATGAAAATTCCCTTGGCCATGCTTGATTTTTCGGCTTCAGCCTTTGCCTGCTGCAGTTCTTCAAGCATACTCTTCTGCTCGGTTATATCACGGCTCACTCCGTATATGGCCCGGTTAGCATTATCAACAGAGCTGTTCCACAGCATCCAGCGCCAGTCGCCATTTTTCTGGCGTAATCGCATCACACGACCAAAAACATTGCGTTCGCCGAGTATCTCCCGTAATATCTGCCCATCTGGCCCGATATCGTCAGGGTGAATCAGATCGCCAAGAGCCTGCCCCTGCAATTCTTCGGGTGCATAGCCCATCACATCGTGCCACTGCGGGTTGACCCGTCGAAAAAGACCGTCAAACCCGAGAATACAAAAAAGGTCGAGCGACATCTGAAAAAAACTGTTGCGTTCGCTGATCAGCTTGCGGCTTTCAGAAAGGTCACGAATGAAGCCCGTAAACAGACTGCCGGTCTCAAGCCTGACTTCGCCAACTGCCAGATCGATCGGAAAAAGTTCGCCATCTTTTCTTTGTGCATCGACTTCGCGACCAATACCGATTATGTGCGGAATTCTCGTAGTAAGAAACCGTTTCAGGTAACCGTCGTGCTTTGATCTGTGTGGCTCTGGCGCCAGCATCGAAACATTTCGCCCGAGCACCTCGCTGCAGCGGTAGCCGAACATTTTTTCGGCAGCACGGTTAAAAGCCTGAATGATGCCCCGGTCATTGATGATCACAACGCCATCGACTGCCAGATCGACAATTGTGGCCATGGTTCGCTCGCTGATCAGCAGGTTTTTCTGAGCCGCGACCAGCATATCAGAAACCTCGATTTCGCTTTCGAGGTTTTTTGCTTTAGAACATTCGCAGAGCACTTCGATAAAATCGTGCCCACCGAGCTTGACCAGAGAGAAAACAAACCTGCCAGAGAGCAGTTGATGCTCTCGTGCATCAAAACTCAAAATTCTTTCAATACGATCGAGCCGGCCATGACTGAGCTCAGAAATTTCATTTACAAACCCCTGAATCTGCAGGTCTGGATGAATATCAAACAGCCTGAACGATGCCCCTTCGCCAAGCCTGAAATGCGCAATCGCCTCTTTGTCGGCATATTGCATCTCAAAATCCAGGGCTGAAAAAATAAACAGCAAAGCTTCCTCCGAAGGGTTCTCTTTAAGTTTCCAGAATACTATACCACGGGCGGGGGTTGTGATATCATAACAGAAATTTTTCAGCCAACCACAACTTTCTTAAACGGAGAACCTGAACATGAACATGATTCCGCCAAATCCAGGCCTTAGCCCACTGGGCTCCAAGCCCGCAGTTCCGCAGAACCCCGGGATGGGCCGTCAGGAAATCACTCCGCCCAAATGCTTCGGAACCGACTATTTTGGCAAATGGAACACCCAGGGTATGACTTTTGAATCAATGAAAGTCGACCACCCTGACTATCAGCAGAAATGCGCCAACTGCCCCCTTTTCGAGCGCTGTTACATGGTCAACCACATCAGACTGCTGCGCATCAAGAAATAAGAGAAACCGACAGACAAGGAAGGAATCGCCCATGCGAGCTTACGATATCATCAAGAAAAAACGTGACGGCCTGAAGCTGAACCAGGCTGAGATTGCTGCAATAATAAAAGGCTTTGTCGACAACACCGTACCCGATTATCAGATGGCCGCTTTTCTGATGGCCGTTTATTTCCGCGGCATGGATGAAGAAGAAACCTACTGGCTGACTGAGTGCATGCGCACCAGCGGCGATGTAATCGACCTCAAGGGCATCGAAGGTTTCACCGTCGACAAACATTCGACCGGTGGCGTTGGTGACAAGACCAGCCTCGTTCTTGGCCCGGTTCTTGCCGCTCTCGGCCTCAAGGTTGCCAAAATGTCGGGTCGTGGTCTTGGCCATACCGGCGGCACCATCGACAAGCTTGAAGCAATCAAGGGCTTTTCGTGTGAACTTTCGACCCCTGAATTCATCAAAGCTGTCAACACTACCGGCGTTGTCATTGTCGGTCAGACCGGCAATCTCGTGCCGGCCGACAAAAAAATCTACGCTCTGCGCGATGTAACTGCCACGGTAGATTCGATTCCTCTTATCGCAGCCTCGATCATGTCAAAGAAACTGGCAGTGGCCAACAAAGGCCTCGTGCTCGACGTCAAGGTCGGCAGCGGTGCTTTTATGAAGAGCCTCGACGACGCCCGCGAACTCGCCAGACTGATGGTGAAGATCGGCAAGCAGGCCGGCCGCAAGGTCACAGCCGTAATCTCGAACATGGATGAACCGCTCGGCGAAATGATCGGTAATTCAGTTGAAGTAATCGAAGCCATCGAAACCCTTCGCAATAAAGGGCCAGAAAGCTTTGCCACCCTGATCAAAGCTCTGGCAGCGCAGGCCCTGGCCCTGGCATCTGACCTCAGTCATGAAGCCGCCGAAGCAAAGGTCAGCGAAGTTCTCGAAAACGGTCAGGCCTACAAAAAGCTGCTCGAAATGGTTAAAATTCAGGGCGGTGATGTATCGATGATCGAAGATTACCGCAAACTGCCGGCTGCTGAAAAAACCGTCGAACTGAAAGCCGACAAAGCAGGCTACATCAGCCAGATTCACTGCGAAGAAATCGGCCTGGCAGCTATGATGCTCGGCGCCGGTCGCGAAACCAAAGAATCTAAAATCGATATGGGTGTCGGCCTCAAGCTGATCAAACATGTCGGCGACCAGGTCAAGGCCGGCGATGTAATTGCAGAGCTCTATGTTAACCCGAAGAGAGACAATGATAAAGCCGTTGACCGTCTGCGGGCCGCAATCACCATCAGCCCACAGCATGTGACTCCGCAGAAACTCATTCTCGACATTATTTCGTGAGTAGAAACTATGTCAGGTTGCACCAGTAATGCCGCGTTGCGGCTGGCTTTTGAAGAAAGCGAAGCCGCAACGCTATCGAAACACGCCTGTCTGGCCAGAAACTCGCGCGGCCGTGAGTTTCCTGAGAAAGACTGCTTTATCCGCACCTGCTTTCAGCGTGATGTCGACCGCATTATTCACAGCGAATCATTTCGCCGCCTGAAACACAAAACCCAGGTCTTTCTGTCGCCCACCAATGACCATTTCAGAACCAGACTTACCCACACTCTCGAGGTGGTCTGTACTGCCAGATGTATTTCCCGCTGCCTCGGCCTGAACGAAGACCTGACCGAGGCCATCGCGCTCGGGCACGATCTTGGCCATACGCCTTTCGGGCACAGCGGCGAAGAAGTTCTCAACGAGATCAGCGAAACCGGTTTTCATCACGCCTCGCACAGCGTCAGAGTCGTCACCCGACTCGAAAAAAACGGTGAGGGTCTCAACCTGACAAAAGAAGTCGTTGACGGCATTCTCAAGCACAGCAAAGGCAAGCACGGTTCGGCTACCATTTCAGAGCAGTCCAACCTGCCGCTTACGGTTGAGGCCCAGGTAGTACGTATAGCTGACCTGGTGGCTTACATCAATCACGATATCGATGACGCGATCAGAGCGGGCATCATCACCACCGCCGATCTGCCGCAGGAAGCCCACAAACTTCTTGGCGAAAGGCATTCGGTACGTATTCACACCATGGTTCGCAACATCGTCGACAACAGCATCGACAGCAATGTCATAAAAATGAGCCCTGAAGTCGAACAGGCAACAGCGGCCATGAAAAAGTTTTTATACAATGATGTCTACACGCGCCCTGAAATCGACGTGGCAGTTCAGAGATCAAAAAACCTTCTGAGGCAGGTTGCTGACTGGTATACCCGGCACCCTGACGATCTGTTGAAACACATCAAGCACCCTGTTCCGGAAGGTCAGAGCATCAACCGTACGCTTGTAGATTATCTGGCAAGTATGACCGATGATTTTGCGCTGCGCCGATTTCAGGAAATCTTTGTTCCGCATTACTACAGTTTTCCTGACAGCAAACCCCGAAAAGCGGAGAAGAAAAGCTAGCCATGCTCTCAATCAGCAAAAAGATTTTTTCCGGCTTTGGCTTCGTGTTGTTGATCTGTATTGGTGTTTCTGGTCTCGCCGGTTTCAACATGCTGAAGCTGCGCGATATGATCGACTATCTCAAGGGCAACTACACAACTGCCATGCTGAATTCACAGGAGATCATGGCCAATGTTCACCTCAGCGCCACCTCAATCACCGAGCTGATCAGATCGTTGCGTAATCGTGACGAATTGATTTCTTTCTATAATTCAGCCAAGGAAAGTGCCTTTTCGCGACTTGAAAATATCGATGCAAACCTCAAAGACCCTTTTCTCAAAGACGCGCCCAATGTCATCGCCTTCAAGCAGACAACCGAATCAAATCTTTTTGAGCTGTTCGACCTGTGCGATAACTATCTGATGTTGCCAGCCGGTCAGGAATTAAACCCTGCGAGTGTTACCGAGCTTCTGACTGCAATTCGCGACAAAGAAATCGAACTGACCTTGAAATGTCGCGGTCTTTGCGAGACCCTGTCGAATTATTCACGCCAGATGACTCAGAAAAATGTCAGCTCGATGTTCGATATCATGGGCTATGTGGTTAAACTGCTGCCTGTGGTGCTGCTGGTTTTTGGCTTTGGGTTCACGATGTTCATTTCCAACGGTATCTCGCGCCCTCTCGAAAAGATTGTCAGTTCAATGTCTGAAGCGGAAAAGGGCCATCTGAATACCCGCCTGAGCTTCGACTCTCACGACGAGTTTCAAAGAGTTGCCGAGAGTTTCAACCGTATGCTCGAGGGCATCTGCCAGATGATTTCGAAGGTTCTCGAAACCAGTGACGATCTTGCAACCAGTTCACAGCAGCTCAGCTCAGCCTCGGTCGAATCGGCCGCGACGCTTCTCGATATCTCCAAGAACGTAAACGGCATCAACCATTCTTCGCTCGAAATTTCAAATAATCTTGAAAAAACGACCGCTTCGGTTGAAAGTTTTTCTGAATCGGCTCAGAAGGTGGCCACTCTTGCTGCAACTGCCGTTCAGGCAGTCAGTGTTACAACGCAGGCAGCCGACAAAGGCGGCAAAACCGTTAAAAAGTCTGTCGAAATGGTCGGCAAGATTAAAGAGTCGGTTGATATCGCCACACAGGTTATTCTCGACCTGAACTCTGCCTCACTGCAGATCAGCGAAATCGTAAACACCATTACCGCCATTGCCAGCCAGACAAACCTTCTTGCTCTTAATGCCGCAATCGAAGCGGCAAGAGCCGGTGAACAGGGCAAAGGTTTTACAGTCGTAGCCGGTGAAGTGAGAAAGCTTGCCGAAGAATCGGCAGAAGCTGCAGAAGCTATCGGAACCCGCATCGAGAATATTCTCACCAAAACCCAGAACGCGGTTGACTCAATGACTCTTGGTCGCGGCAGGGTTGACGATGGGATTCGCATCATCAGAGAAGTTTCGACAAGTCTCGACAACATCATTGATAACGTCAACGACGTCAACAAGAAGATCACAGAGATCAGTGCCATTTCGAGCGAGCAGTCGGCAAACTCTCTGGCCATGACCAGAACGATCGAAGATATCACCAGTCTGACCAAAATTACTTCAGAAAGACTCGGTATCGTCGCCACATCGGTTGAACAGCAGACAACCACGGTTTCTCAGGTATCAAGCTCGACTGAAGATCTCGCAACCCTGGCTGATGAACTGCACCTGCTGGTATCGCGGTTCACAATAAAGAAATAAAAACTGCGAAACCCGTCAGCTAAACCCTGCCAGGCGCATTACCACAGGCATTAATACAGCCCAGGCAACTACCGCCCCGACAGCAACAAGAGCCCGGGCACTCAAACTGGCGATTCTCTGTGGATTCATGGCAGTAAAATAAACCGCCAGAGCCAGCAACAGACTTAAGACCAGCGCGGCCAGATCAAAATTGTAGCCGTAAGACAGCCATCTGAACAGGCAGTTCAGGGCCGATGCAAAAAGTATAACGTCACAGAGCATTACCAGCCAGCCGGTCAGCCAACGCTTCCCATAGGCTTTTTCGCTAAGCACAGTTACAGAACCGGCAGGAGTTTCGCCATTCATTTCAGCTTCATTCATGATGTCTGATTGTAGCGCAACAACGCAGCCTTTTCAACAGCAAAGTATCATCGCTGTTTGAAATGTGACCATTAATACGCTATAATGCGAAAAATTAAAGTTACAGGCAGAATGCATGGCCAACCCTAAAAACACCTATGCGCAGCGACATTATGAGTCAGCCCTTGATTTTTTTGACCAGGGTCAGTATGACAAGGCCATGCAGCAGATAGAAAAAGCCATTCAGCAGTCACCCGGCAACCCCGATCTGTATGCGACAAAAGGCATTTTTTTACACCGCATGAACAACATGGTGCATGCTATTGAAGCTTATCAATCAGCATTGCGGGTCGCACCAGACCATTCCTTTTCACACTACAACCTCGGCCTCATCTACATGAAGCAGAACAAGGCTCTGCAGGCCATTCAGGAATGGGAAGCCGTTATCAGAGCAAAACCCCGCGATGTCGACGCAATCTTCAATATCGCCGTAGCCCTCGCACACCTCGGAAAAAGCAAACAGTCCGTGCCATTTTATAAAAAAGTGCTTGAAATTGACCCGAATCACATACAGACACACCAGAACCTTGGGGTCATTTATCGTGATGAAGGTAACTTTGCGCTGGCCAAAAAACACTTCGCGAGGCTGAAAGAACTCGACAGCACCTTTATCGAAGTTGTCGAAAACGAAATCATGAAGTGCGAAGAACAGGAATTTCTGCAGAACCTTGCCAGTTCAAACCAGCAGCTCTCAGAGACAGTAACCCACGTTACCGGCAATGAAATGGCAAATGCCCTCATCGCCATTATCGGAGAAGATTTTAATCTGGCTCTGAATCTGGCTGACGAAAGCCTGGCATTGAACCCGGCCGACCTGCAGGCACTTCTGATCAAAGGGCAGGCTCTCCAGGGTCTTTCACGCAGTTCAGATGCAATTGCGGTCTTTATGCGGGCACTCGCAGAAGCACCGGATTCAACCGATGCCATGTTCCATCTTGGCAACATCTTTCTGGGCCTTGGCGAGCTCGTGAAGGCCCTGGAGTATTTCACCCAACTGAAAAAACACGATTCAGAATACCCGCTGGTTGATGAAAACATCAACAGTATAAAAGCGAAACTGCCACATCAATGAACAGCCGAAGCCTTTTAAAACCAGGCATCAGAGCCAGACTGACAATAATCATTCTTCTGATTTCCCTGATTCCACTGGCTTTTCTGGGCTACCAGGCCTACTTCAACCAGAAAAAATTTATCACCGAAGAGGTTACCGCCAGCCATCTTGAGCTTTCTAACACCCTTGCTCACGGGATTTACGAAAACCTCGAGTTTACGCGTCGTCTGCTCAATGCAATCGGTGAACTGGAAGCGGTAAAATCCCTGAACCCGGCTGTTTCAGAAGATTTTTTCAACGCCCTGATGCGGCATTTCGCTTTCTTTAAACTGATGTATCTTATCGACAGCGAACGAAACATCATTGCCACAACCGATGCAGCCACAAAACTGCCTGCCGACTGGCTTTACTCAAAAGCAATCAGACGCAGTTACCAGGGCTCACTCTCTGAAGTTGTTACCTCAGCCGATGGCATGCCTTTCATGACTCTTGAATCGGTGATCAAATCGCCAGAAAGACTCGGCATAACCGGCGTTCTCATTTCTGAGGTGAACCTTTCAAGCATACGCGACCTGCTGCGCAATGCCCTGAAAAACTCAAAATCGCAGGGGCTGGTTCTTGACGAAGCCGGTTCGGTGATAGCCAGATCTTCTGAAGAATCCAGAACTCTCAATATTCCACTCTCAGAAACCATCGACAGTGATCTCACACGCCTGCGTGACATTGACGGAGAGCCATATCTGATTACTGCGGTATCACTGAAAAAATTCGATTTTTATCAGGCTCCGAACTGGACAATAGTACTGCAGATACCCGAGAGAATCGCTTTCGACGCAGTTTATAAATTCAGAGCCCGAATAATCAGAATTCTCTCACTGACAGCGATCATTTCAATCTTTCTGGCGGTATTGCTTGCAAGGGGTTTTACCGCTCCACTTTCGAATCTGATTAATGGCGCCCGACAAATAAGCGGCGGCGACTTTGAACACCGTATACAGCCAATGTCCAGCGATGAAATCGGCGAACTGACAACGACCTTCGACGAAATGCGGGTGAATCTGCGCACCACCAAGGCCGACCTTGACTATCGCATTCTGCAGCTTTCGACCCTTTATGAAGTTGGCAAAGCCATCAGTTCTGAACTCGACTTCAGAAAACTGCAGAATATGATTCTAGAAATTGTCGTCAAGGTCGTCAAAGCCGAAAAAGGCTCGCTGATGCTGCTCGACGACGCCGAAAAGAATCTTACCATCGGCGTGGCGGTTGGTCTCAGCGAAGAAATCACCCGTGATACACGACTGGAAATCGGCGAATCGGTAGCCGGCTGGGTTGTAAAAAACCGTCAACCGCTCTTTGCCAGGAATGTCGAAACCGACGCCACCTTTCAGAGCATCAAAAAGAAAAATATCCGCACCGGCACAATGATGTGTGTGCCACTTACGGCTAAAGACAAGATTCTCGGCACCCTCAACATTTCACGTTCAGAGCCAGACAGCTTCTCTGAAAAAGATTTCGAGCTATTCATCAATCTCGCAAATCAGGCAGCAATCGCCATCGATAACGCCAGACTGTATCGTTATGCAGTCACCGACGAGATGACCAGGCTTTACAACCACCGTTATTTTCAGCAGCGCCTCGATGAAGAAATTCAACGCGCCGACCGCTACGAAAACCATGTTTCACTGATCATTCTTGATGTCGACCATTTCAAGAAATTCAACGACACTTTCGGGCACCCCGAAGGCGACAGAGTTCTCAAAACGGTTGCCCGTCTTATCGAAAAGAATGTGCGCGAAATCGATATTCCGGCACGTTACGGTGGTGAAGAATTTGTCGTAATCTGCCCTGAAAAGAATGGTGAGGGTTCACTTATCCCGGCTGAGCGTATCAGAACCGCTATCGAGGGCTTTGACTTCAGAATCAACGGTGAACGTGTTCCTCTGACCGTTTCTCTCGGTGTAAGCTGTTACCCGGATGCGGCAAAATCCAAGGCCGATCTGATTCAGAAAGCCGACTTTGCGCTATATTACTCAAAGCAGCATGGCCGCAATCAGGCGACTCTCTATAACCCGGTCATGAACCGCAACGAAAGCTGAAGCAAAACCGCTCAGGCCTGGCGGCGACGCAGCAGAAATTCTGCATATTCCCAGTCTGAGCGGGTATCGATATCAACAGACTCTTCAGCAGACATCGCATAGCAGCCGTGCCTGGCAAAATCATAGAGACTACGGTGCTCGGCCAGCCATTCGTATCTGACCAGATAGATCGCGCCATTCTCAATATATCTGACCGGAATCTGGTCGGTCGGGCAGATGATCCCTGCGTTACTTTCAGGGGTGGCATGATGGTTTTCGTTCACTCTGAACATCCACTCAGGGTATTGCTCGACTGCAACCATTGAAGAAAGACTGTTAAAACCGCCGGCAAGAAAAGTTTCAACCGCTGCGGCAATATGTCTGACACTCAACAGTGGCGAAGTCACCTGCAGAAGTGCAACGACTCCGGGGTTTTCTTCTTTAAACAGCTTTTTCAGCTCAGTAATCGCGTGCAAAAGAACATCGAGTGAAGAAGCCTGGTCACCTGAGAGATCAGCAGGTCTGATAAAGGGAACCAGCGCGCCGGCTGCCTTGCCGTCAGCGGCAATCTGTGAGTCATCGGTACTGAGAAGCACGCGACTGAAACAGTTAGACTCGACTGCCTTGCGGATGGTGCGCACTGTAAGTGAATCGCCATCGGCAAACGGCATGGCATTCTTTCGCGGCAGTCTTTTTGAACCGCCGCGGGCCGGGATTACCGCCCAGATCGGGAGATCAGTATTTGAGCACCGAGAAGATACTGCTGCTGTCAAAACGATCGCGACCTTTCAGAAATTCGAGCTCGATGGCAAAAGCAATGCCGGTTACCTGCGCACCAATGTCCTGAAGAAGTTCAACAGCTGCCAAAGCTGTGCCGCCGGTCGCGATAAGATCATCGACAAGAAGCACCTTTTCGCCTCTATTTACCGCGTCGGCATGAATTTCGATAGCGTCAGTGCCGTATTCAAGGCTGTATTCACGACGAATCTTTTTGCATGGCAGTTTGCCTGCCTTGCGGATCGGCACGAAGCCGATACCGAGTCTGAGAGCAAGAGCTGCACCGATAATAAAACCGCGTGATTCAATGCCGCAGACATGGCTGATGCCTGAATTGCGGTATTTGTCGGCAAAGATGTCAATCAGGCAGGCAAAAGCCTTCGGATCATTGAGAAGAGGGGTAATATCCTTGAAAATAATGCCCGGCTTGGGGAAATCGGGAACATCTCTGATAAAAGCATTTAAATCCATATTTTCCTCAATTTTCATCAAGTTTTTTCTGCTCACCCGAAAGTTTTTTTGTCAGTTTCTGGTAAGTGACCATATGCGGTTCAAGCAGTTTGTGTCTGAACTCGTCTTTTTCATATTTTTTCACCGCCAGCTGGCCAAGTTTCAGCAAAAGCTCATCACGGCGTTTAGAAAACTTTTCAGCCTGTGAGGCAGTGGCTTTTTGCTCCGGCGATTTCGAGAAAAGGCTTTTCAGCTGCCCAAAAAAGCCCTCTGGTTTGGCACCGGCAAGCTTTTCTTCCTGTTCGGTATATTTCTGAATGAAAAAGTTCATTCTGAGAATCTCGTGACCAATACTCAGCATGTCGGCATACTCTATTTCGCCGGCCTGATAGACATCAAACATTATCCGGCCGATTTCTCTGCACAGCTCATCGAGTTCCTTTTTCAGATCGGTTACTGAAAAATTAAGAGCGGCGCGGTTTGACAGACCGACAGCCTCTTCTTTGCCCTTGCGAAAAAACCGGGTAACCGTTGATGCAAGATCTTCCGGCTTGTCGCTTTCAGCTGGCTTGCCATCAATTTTTCCGTCAGCCGAACGACCCGCCTCTTCGGGCTGAACTATCAAAGTTCTGGTCGGTGGTTCGGCCCCGAACTTTTCTTCCATCAGCTTGAGAGCTTTCTGGGCGGTCTCCTTAAAAACCCCTTCACCAGAGGTTCCGAGTCCTTTGAGAAAGCCATAAGCACATGAATCATGGTAATTGGCCAGAGCAACAATGGCTTTAACACGAGTTTCGGCATGGGTAGCCGCCCTCGCTGTTTCAAGCAGCAACTCTATCGCTTCACCCGCCTGAATATGCGAAAGAGCATAAATGGCGCTGCCTTTCATCCACTCTTCGGGTGACTCAAGCATCTTTCTGAGCTCGGCGAAGACCTTTTCCTCGCCAAAAGTCTGCAGGGCCTTGGCAGCAACAGCTCTGATACGGTTATCGGGGTCAGATAGAGCCGAAAAAAGCGCCGGAATCGAATCTTCGGCCTTCAGAATTTCCAGCGCTTCAATGGTATTGGAACGCACCCGGTTGTCAGAATCTGAGAGAAAGCGGCTGAGAATACCGGCTTCGTCCTTTTTTAAAAAACCGGCAAGACAACTTATCAATGCTGCACGCACGAAGGTATGTTCCTCTGTCCCGAGCATCTCGACAAGCTGATCTTTAAAATCAGCTCTGTTGCTGGCTTTCACTTCCATTACCGCGGCAAGACGATCCTGATAATCGCCTGAAACAAGTTTTTCTGCAGGATCGACGGCAGACGTCTCGCCACTGGCGGTTTTGAGAAGCTTTTCGGTTTTTCGTATCTTGTCTATGGCTTTTCTGGCAAAAAATCTGACCGCAACATTCTGATCCTGGGTTGCTTCGATCAGATTCAGCAGAATTTCTTCGCGCACCGCCCGGTCAGGAAAATCGAGCTTCATCAGCGTCATCGCTGAAAGAGCCCGCAGATCGTCATCGCTGTTTGTCAGATCTTTAAGAAGTTTTTTTACCTTGATATCCATCGTTTGCTTCCATTCTGCAAAATCAGTCAGCGGGGCCGCCCTTGATTTTTTCGGCCAGAGCCTCAATCAGTCTGGTGATACGTTTATTGCCATGCCCGCTCTTTGCGGCCTGCTGCAGAATCGCCTCAGCCTCGCTGATCTTCTTGAGATGAAACTTACCTAACGCCAGATAGTAACCGGCTTCGGCGTTTTCCCGATCTATTTTCAAAAGGCTCTCGAGCTGTGAACACCCGGCATCATAGTGGCCAATCAGAACATTCGCCACACCAAGATCATGGTAAATGCGCTTCTTCATTTTAGCAGAAGCTTTGAGTTCGCCAGCGGTAAATCTTGAATAGACCCTGATCAGGCCGCTCCAGTTCTTAAGCTGCCTGAAAACCTTGCCAAGCAGGAAATTGCCGCGCGCGTGGTCTGGAGCCTTGTCGATAAAAGTCTGCAGATACTCGCGTGCCTGTTCGTATTTTTCCTGGTCAGCAAACATGATGCCCATATAGAGAAAGACATTCGCCGGAGGCTGCTCTTCGGTTTCAAGAACCTTGTTGAATTCGCTGATTGCCTTTTTGTATTTACCAATATTGTATGCTTTAAGACCCTGGCGATAATGCCCTGAGGTCTTGCGGCCTTCAGAGTCAGTTTCTTCACTGTCATCGCCTTCGCCGTTTTCGTCAACCCCGGGGGCGGGCAGATCCAGCAGGCCGGAGCCAAAATCTATGCCGGAATCAGGCAATTTCGCTTCTTCGCCGGTTTCAACCGGCTCTTCATCGGTGGATGCCGACTCAGAAACATCTTCAACAGAGGGTTCAGGCGGCAACGGTTTCGGTTTTTCCTCGACTTCCATGGTTTCAAGACTCTTGAGAAGTTCTTCGGGCATGTTTTCGCCCTGATCAAGAATTTTGACACTGCTGATAAGTGACGGAACCAGCACAGAAACCTGATGCTCATGCCGCACATGCGCAAATCTTTCGACGAGATCATCGAGAATTTTGCGGTCGCCAGCTTTGATAAGAACTTCACTGAGGGCCTGAATAACGCCGGGGTCTTTCTGTTCAAGCCTGGGCGCCACCGATTTAACTCCTTCAACACCGCCAATAGCGGCAACAGAATTAAGAAGAGCCTTTACCACCTGAAGGCGGCGATCTTTGACATGCAGTTTGATTGCCGACATCGCCTCTTCAACAGGATGAAAGGCAAAAAAGTTCATGCAGGCCTCAAGGTTGGGAGCGGCCCGCTCGGTTTTGAGCAGACCAAGAATTTTTTTGTGGGGAAAGTTGGAAATGCGTGCCGCCATATCAATAGCGTGCTTTCTGATCCATTTATTATTGTCTGACAGCGCGCGTTCGAGCTGGTTACAGACAAAGTCCGAAGGATAATTTCTCAGAGACTGAATCATTCTCTTGCGCACCGCTTCGTTCTGGTCGGCAACCAGAATGGCAGCAAGATCCTGATAGTCGGTCGGAGGGATCATGCCAAGAATAAACGCCGCACTGCGTCGCAGCTGAACATCGCTTGACTCGACCATTTCCCGGATTTCGGGCTTGATTTTTTCAGGGTCGAGCCTGGCGAGGGCGAGAATAGAATTGGCTCTGATACGGTTATTCGGGTCGTGCAGAGAAGGTTCTATGCGACTTCTGATTTCATTTTCAGGAAGATTCAGATTCCCGACCGCCTCGATCGAATTGGCGCGCAATCTGGCGTCTCTTGCCTGCAAGCCCTGATCAAATATGCCCAGAAGGGTTACACTTCTAAACCTCGCGAGAAATGAGATCATCAGCGCTTTACGGCGCAGATCTTCATCCTGATGGTATTTTTCGATGAGAATAGGAATCGAGTCAAGCTCGCGCATGATACAGAGAAGACGAAGAATCGTCATCGAGATCCATTCATCCGGGTCTGAGATGAATTCGCACATGGCGAGAGCGGCTTCTTTACCGCCGATATTGAACAGACTGTTGGCGGTCTGAAAGCGGACATGCCGGTCCGGGTCAGCGAGATACTGTTTGAGCTCGGCCACCAGTGCCGGCTTTTTCCGGCTGCCCAGGCATTCGACAATGATTTCACGATGCGCTGATCGCTGGTTTTTAAGAAGTTCAAGCAGATAGGTCTGAATTTCGTCGCTGTCAAAACGGTTTGCAGCAACTATGGCTTCTTCCTGATCCTGGTGGGTCTGAAGATAACTGTAGATAGAACCTGCCGATTGCGCCATGCCAACTTCAGCCATCAACATCACCAGTCTGGCTTTTATCGCTTCTGAAAATTTACCGCCGAGGTGATTATTTACTGCATTCGCGATTTTTTCACGAATATCTCTGATTCTTTTCTGAGCTATTTCGTTCATTCTTCCAACTCCTGCAGCAGACTTTTAACAATAGCCTGGTCGATACTGTCATCGCGCATCAGTCTTTCGAGTGTATCTTTGAAGGTAACGCAGCCTTCGCGACGTGCCATGATCATCGCCGTATTCAGCTGATTGTATTTTTTGTCGCGAATCAGGTTGCGAATCCCTGAGGTGGCAAGCATGAGTTCGTAGGCCACTCGTGGCGGCTGAAAAGGATCAACGCACGGAATCAGCATCTGCGAAAAAATGCCGATCAAACTCAGGCTCAGCTGCGACCGGGCTTCATCCTGTTTACCGGGTGGATACATGCTGACGATGTGTTCAATGGTCTGCGCCGCACCCATGGTCGGCAGCGAAGAAATGACAAGGTGGCCGGTTTCAGCTGCCATCAGTGCCTGTTCAACAATCGAGCGGTCTTTAAGTTCACCGATGACCATTACATCAGGATCTTCGCGCAGCGAATTGACAAGCGCCTCAGAATAGGTATTGATGACTTTGCCGATCTCTACCTGCGTGAATACTGCCTGATTCGGGGTATAAATAACTTCGACCGGGCTTTCCATGGTAATGATATGTCTGGCAAAGCGTTTGTTTATCGCATCAGCCATTGCCGCAACCGTCATGGTTTTTCCTGAACAGGCGGGGCCGGTCACCAGGAACAGGCCGCGTGGCCGGGCAGCTATGCCGATAAGTGCTTCTGGCAGTCGCAGCTCTTCGATCGTCGGAACTTTTGAAGGAATAAAGCGGAATGACCCGGCAAGACCTTCGCGCTGCTGAAAGATATAGTATCTGATGCGAGCCCGATTGAACTTATATTGAAATATCGAGTTCACGAAAAATTTCGAGCGCAGGTCTTCCTGCTGGGCGGCATCGACAATCGGCAAAAACAGGTCATACATCTGCTGAGGTGCAAGAGCTTCGTCTTCAGAGATTATCAGATGCCGGTTAACTCTGAACGATGGCGGAGCGCCGGGTTTAAGAATCAGGTCACTGGCACCGAGCTCGATGGCCCGTTCAAAATATTCGAATACTTCCGGTCTCATGCTGCACCTCCCGAGCCTTCGGGTTCTTCAATCTTGCGTTTAACAAATGCCTTGTTGTTTGCTCTCATCAATGCTTCGTTTTTATCGACCTTACCGCTGTTTACAAGTTCAACAAGAGAGTTGTCGAGCGATACCATACCGGAACCCGAACCTGATTCCAGATACGAATGAATGAGATGAACGCGGTTTTCGTTGATAAGACCACGCACCGCCGGTGTGTTGATCAGAATTTCGAAGGCAGCCAGGCGACCACGGCCCAGTCGTCT
>Ga0116172_10001852_pt1 | contig 19025 bp, 17 predicted proteins | sample AD_UKC083_MetaG_FD_89799 | JGI IMG/M metagenome (GOLD analysis project Ga0116172, IMG submission 89799) | Active sludge microbial communities of municipal wastewater-treating anaerobic digesters from USA - AD_UKC083_MetaG | ecosystem: Engineered > Bioreactor > Anaerobic > Digestate | place: USA... | reverse complement strand
TGGCGGATCTGGTTGAGGGATCCGGCAGGTCGAGACGCGGTTCGGAGGAAGGATGAGAATGGAGCGTGAATTGAAGGCTGAGAGGATCGGCGTTCTCTGCGGTGGCATGTCTGGCGAGCGCGAAGTCTCGCTCCGGAGCGGGGAGAACGTGTATCAGGCCTGCCGCCGGCTCGGTCTGGATTGCGTCAAGATCGATGTGGGAAGCGATATTGCCACCCGCCTCGTTGAAGAAAAAATCAGCCTGGCCTATATTGCCTTGCACGGGAAGTGGGGGGAGGACGGCTGTGTCCAGGGCCTCCTCGAACTTTTGCGGATCCCCTATACCGGCTCCGGCGTCATGGCCTCCGCCATCGGGATGAACAAGCTCTATACAAAAAGGATTCTCGAGGCCGAAGGGATCCCCGTCCCGGGCTGCGTTGTGATCGACCAAGCCGATCCGAAAGGGAGTGCGGAGGAGGCCATCAAACGCTTCGGGCTTCCTCTTGTGGCCAAACCGGTCGAGGAGGGTTCGTCGATTGCGGTCACGATCGCTCATGACCGGGAAACACTCCTGGGTGCTGCCCGCGATCTGGCACAACGCTATCATCAATCGATCATCGAGTGCTTCATTGCCGGGAAGGAGATCACGACGGGCGTGCTCGGTACGGGCAGTGCTGCCCGGGCCCTTCCCATCCTCGGATTGGAGCCGGTGGCCGGCAAGGAGTTCTATGACTACGAGGCCAAATATACTCCGGGAATGACACGGTTTATCCTTCCGGCCGATCTTCCACCCGAGATCACCCGTCGTGCGCAGGACCTGGCGGTCCAGGTCCATCGTACAATCGGGTGTCGGGGGGTTTCACGCGTCGATGCCATGGTCCAACCGGATGGTGCGATCAGCATTATCGAGATCAACACCCTCCCGGGAATGACAGCGACCAGTGATCTCCCGGCTGAAGCAGCCGAGGCGGGCATCAGTTTTGACGGGGTTGTCGAGAGAATCCTGCTTTCGGCGCTCGAGGATTGTACCTTTTGATCCTCGGTGTGGTGGGAGTGAGTCCCGAAGGCTGTGGTTGGGCCTGACGGAAAAAAGATTTTTTAAGGTTTTCATAAAAAAAGACTTGCGCTGGCTGGAATGAATCCGTACAATGGCTAAATTCCGGCAATGGTTTTCGGGAGGGGCATTTGAACAGTACCATTGCAGTCGGTCTTGATATCGGGACAACCAAGGTTTCGGTTGTCGTCGGAGAGCGGGATGTCAACGGACTGATCGAGATCAAGGGTGTCGGGACTGCACCATCAAACGGATTGCGAAAGGGCGTTGTCGTCAATATCGACGCCACAGTCGAGTCGATCCGCAAGGCAGTTGAAGAAGCGGAATTGATGGCGGGCCTGAGCATCAAGGAAGTTTACGTCGGAATTGCCGGCGGTCACATCGAAGGGATGAATTCCCGCGGGGTGATTGCCGTCTCGAGCAAGGGGCGCGAAATCACCCCGCCCGAAGTCGAGCGTGTGATTGATGCCGCCCGGGCGGTTGTCATTCCGAGTGACCGGGATGTGATTCACGTCCTGCCCCAGGAGTTCATTGTCGATGAGCAGGACGGGATCAAGGATCCGGTCGGGATGTGCGGTGTCCGGCTTGAGGCCGAGATCCATATCGTGACCGGTTCCGTGACCTCGATGCAAAACATCGTCAAGAGTGTGCAGCGTGCCGGGCTCGATGTCCGGGATATCGTGCTGCAACCCCTGGCTTCAGCCAATGCGGTCCTCTCCGAGGACGAAAAGGAGCTGGGCTGCATCCTGATCGATATCGGAGGCGGGACGACGGATGTCCTGATGTATGTGGATGGCGCCGTCTGGCATACCGGGGTTCTGTCGATCGGTGGTGGACACCTCAGCAATGACCTCTCGGTCGGATTGCGGACGCCGACGGTCTCTGCCGAGGTGATCAAACGGAAGTACGGTTGTGCGATGCGGGGACTTGTCAATCCCGCGGAGATGATCGAGGTTCCGGCAGTTGGTGGCCGGCCACCCCAGCGTGTTCCGAGGACGGTTCTGGCGGACATCCTGCAACCCCGCATGGAGGAGATTTTCTCCCTGGTCAACCGAGAAGTCCAGATGACGGGACTCAGGGAGATGATTGCGGCCGGGGTTGTGATCACGGGAGGCGCCTGTCTGGTCGAGGGGACCGCCGATGTTGCCGAGGAGGTCTTCAAATTCCCCGTCAGAGTCGGAATGCCAAGGAATGTGAGCGGGCTCAAAGACATGGTCGCCAGTCCGATCCACGCGACGGCTGTCGGTCTCTGTCAGTACGGGATCATCGATCAGGAGATCAAGGGGAACAACCTCCAGCCGAGGGGCGGACGATTGTTCGGAGATTTCCGGGATCGCGTGAAAGGTTGGCTCAAGGAATTCTTTTAAAGTATATTGATAGAGCGCTTTCCCGGCTGGATGGGACCCCGGGGAAGGGTTTGTATATGATCCAGGCAGTACGTCATTCATGGGAGGGGAAGATGACGATCGAGATGGTGGAACCGAGCAGCAATCCTACGGTGATCAAGGTGATCGGAGTAGGGGGTGGTGGCTGCAATGCGGTCAACCGCATGATTTCCTGCAGGATGGAGAATATCCAGTTCATTGCAGCCAATACCGACGCACAGGTGCTTTTCAAGTCCAACGCGCTTGAAAAGATCCAGCTCGGGCAGCGCCTGACAAAGGGGCTGGGTGCCGGAGCGAGTCCGGATGTCGGAGAAAAGGCCTGCGAGGAAGCCCAGGAGCGGATTGCCGAGGTTCTCCAGGGTGCCGACATGGTGTTTGTGACCGCCGGGATGGGCGGTGGTACCGGGACGGGGGCAGCGCCAATTGTTGCCAAGATCGCCCGGAGTCTGGGTGCCTTGACGGTCGCCATCGTGACCAAGCCGTTCCATTTCGAGGGCAAAAAGCGCATGGAACAGGCCGAGGAGGGCATCCGCAGGCTCATCGAGCATGTGGACACCCTGATCACGATCCCCAACCAGAACCTGATCAAGATTTCCGATCGCAAGACCTCTCTCGAAGACGGATTCCGGATGGCAGATGATGTTCTTCGCCAGGCAGTCCAGGGCATCTCCGATCTGATCACCAAAACCGGGCATATCAATGTCGATTTTGCCGATGTTCGCAAGATCATGTCCAACAAGGGGCAGGCCCTGATGGGTGTCGGAATTGCCGGAGGGGAGAACAAGGGCGCGGCCGCTGCCCGGGCTGCGGTCAACAATCCCCTCCTCGAGGATTCATCCATCGAGGGAGCCGAATCCCTCCTCGTCAACATCACCTCCGACCATAATTTCTCGATAACAGAATATCAGGAAGTTGTGGATGCTGTCCGCGAAAAGGTTTCCCAGGACGCCGAGATCATCTGCGGGAACGTCTTTGATGACCGTTACAAGGACGAGGTGATGGTTACGGTGATTGCGACCGGATTCCGCCACGCACGCGAGCGGGTTGTTGCCGGTGGTAATGTCGAATTCGTTTCCAACAATGATTTTCTGGGCGGGGTCCGGACTGCGTCCCAGTATGACAAAGTCCCGCCATCCCGCGAAGCTGTTCCCGAGCCGGTTTTTGCGGGCGGAGCCTATTCCGGGTACAGCGATGACAATATCGATATTCCGGCTTTCCTGCGGAACAGAAATCAGCACCGCTGAACAATTCAGGGGATATCCTGAGAGGGACACCGGCGTGGTGTCTCTCTTTTTTTTGGGAACAATCTTCAGCCATGGTCGGGCTGCTCCATCCCCGGTTTGAACCGCAGGCCGGAAACTGGTATACTAGAGGGAAGCGGGAAATCATCCGGCGGAGGAAGACCATGCGGAGTACAGTCAATTCGTGGCGGGTTGGTGTATGGTGTCTTGTCGCTCTGCTTGTCGGGTGCGGTGAAACCAAGATCGACGAGCACAAGAATATCAAGGACGGAAAGAACGTGGTAGTCCCGTCGAGAAAAGAATATCCGAACATGGTATTTATTCCTGCCGGGGAATTCCTGATGAGTACATCCTCAACGGATCAGGGGAGACGGCGCGTCCATCTCAAGGCTTTTTACATCGATATCTATGAAGTCTCGAACGCACAGTATGAAGGATTCATCAGTGATGGCGGATATGCCCGCGAGGAACTCTGGAGCAAGGAAGGATGGGCTTGGCGTTCGTCAAACGGGGTCACCATGCCGAAGTGGTGGAAGACTGGCCGCTACAGAATCGGTCCGATGCATCCTGACTATCCAGTTGGTGGTGTCTCATGGTACGAAGCTGAGGCCTTTGCCCGTTGGGCCGGGAAACGTCTTCCGACGGAAGCGGAGTGGGAGATGGCGTCCCGGGGGATGGATGGGCGGCTCTTCCCCTGGGGGAATGATCCCGTCGATGCCGATGGTGTCTATCGGGCCAATTTCGAACCGGTCAATGACGGGAATATGCATGCCGGCCGGATTGACTCGTATCCGCTGGGGAAAAGTCCCTGGGGGTGTTTCAATATGCTCGGAAATGTCTGGGAGTGGGTTGCAGACAGTGCGACCAAAAATGGCAGATGGTATCGTACCCTTCCGGATAAAAATCCTGTCTTTACAGCAGAAACAGGCTACAAACTCATGCGCGGTGGTTCATGGTATAAAGGATTCAGTGTGTATGATTATTTCTTCCGTCTTGCAATCGAGCCGGGAGTCATGGCGTATGACGATTTCGGTTTTCGTTGTGCCCGTGATGCGGACTGATCCGGAATCCACGGAAATGGAGGCATGATGCGCCTGTTGATGCTGCTTTTGGTGTTTGGCCTGCTGGTTGTGACGGGTTTGATCGTGCACGAGAATGCGGCCGAGACGGCCCGGATGACGGTTTTCGGGCGGGTCGTTTTTGAGGGGGTTCCCGTGCCGGTCCTGATTCTTGTTTCTCTGGTTGCCGGCATGCTCCTCATGATGCCCTTCCTGGCAGTCGCCCGTATACGGAAGCGTCCAACCAAAAAAGATTCTGTTGAACCTTCATCGGACAGGAACAGTCCGGGATGAGAATCCGTCTTCTGCCCGTTCTGCTTCTGTTCATCCTTGCTTCGATTCCGGTTTTTCCGGCTGTGCGGACCATCGATGATGCCCGCAAGGCCATCGCCTCCGGTGACGAGCCGGGGGCTCGTGCCATCCTCCAGACGATTCTCAGATCCGGCGGGGATTCGCCCGGCAGGGCCGGGGTCCTTGCGCTTCTGATTTCCCTCGAGCACCTCGTGGGCCCGAGGATCGCACTCCTCGAAGAATATGTCCGGCGCTATCCACGCGAGAAGGACTGGAGGGGAATGGTCAAGGAGCTGGCCTGGCTCCATCTTGCCAGCGGAAAGTATGCCGATGCCGCACTCCTGTTGACGCGACTGGTCGCTGTTCCCGAGGAACGGGAATCCGCCCTCCTGGGGCTGGTGAGGATTGCCATCGCCCAGGAACACTGGGATCAGGCCGAACGTTCCTGTACTGCCCTTGAGCGGGAGTATCCGGACGGAGTGTTCCGCCCGACGGTGCTGGCATGCCAGGCCAGGATCCATCTGGCGAGGGGACGCAACAAAGAAGCATCACTGGCCTGGCATGCCATCATCGAAAAATTCGGTCGATCCGATGAAGCCCCGGGGGCATGGCTCGCTCTTGGCGAAATGGCCGCCACGGCCAAGGATATCCGCCTGGCCCAGGACTATCTGACCAAGCTGGTTCGGGCTTTTCCGGCTTCAATGGAAGCGGGGCTGGCCAGGAGCCGGCTGCGTCTCCTGGCCGTGGAGAATCCCCGGACGAGCAATCTGCGTGTCTGGGAGGTGCAACTGGCGGTGTATCATGCCAAGTCCCAGGCTGAAGCCTTTGTGGCGAAACTGCGTGCCGCTGGGTATCTTTCTTTTGTGCAACAGGAGACCGTGGGCGGAAGAATCCAGTACAGCGTCCGGATGGGGTATTTCAGAACCAGAGAGGATGCGGCACAGGTCCTTGCCGGGATGCAACACAAGGGCTATGAGGGATTCATCCGCACCCGGACGGTCACAGTCACGGAGGACGTCCTTGGGCGAGAGTAATCAGACACCCATGATGCAACAGTATCTTGCCATCAAAAAACGCTATGGCGGGATGCTTCTTTTCTTTCGGTTGGGCGATTTTTACGAGATGTTCTACCAGGATGCGGAGGAAGCGAGCGCTCTCCTCGGCCTGACACTGACCTCGCGGAATGGCATGCCGATGTGTGGCGTCCCCTGGCATGCCGCCGAAGGGTACATCGCCCGGATCCTCAAAGCCGGGAAGCGTGTCGCGATCTGCGAACAGGTGGAAGACCCGGCCAAGACCAAGGGTCTGATCCGCCGTGAGGTGACCCGGGTGATCACACCCGGGACGGTTACGGATGAGAAGCTTCTCCAGACCGACGAAAACAATTTTTTGATGGCCATCTGGCTAGATCAGCATAATGCCGCTCTGGCGGTTGCCGATATTACGACGGGTGAATTCGGCGTTGCCAGTTGCCAGGGCGATGTCCAGAAGCTGAATGCGTTTCTCGAGGACGAGATCATCCGGTTCGCTCCGAGCGAGATCGTGACGTTGGCCTCGCAGGCCACAAAGATTCCCGTCGGCCTGATCCAGGGGATCTCTCTGACGACCGTGGCCGATCATCTTGTCCACCCCCAGACTGCCCGGGAGACGCTCTGTGCCCAGTTCCAGACGGCTTCCCTGGATGGTTTCATGATCAATGAGGAGGACGGTTCCCTCCAGGCGGCAGCCATTGCCCTGGCCAGTCTCAGGGAGATCCGGCTGGGAGCGGTCGAAAGCATCACAACGATCAAGAGGATGGATTCGGGCGGGACGGTCATGCTTCCGGCCATCACCCAGACCAACCTCGAATTGGTCCGCTCCCTCTCCGGTGGTGAAGAACGGACATTGGTCTCTGTTCTTGACAGGACGGCGACTCCCATGGGAAAGAGACGGATCAGGCAGAACATCCTTGCACCCATGCTGGACCCGGTTGCCATCAACAAGCGCCTGGACCTGGTTTCAGTCCAGACAGCGGACAGGGTCTTTCTCGATGCCGTCATCCAGTCACTCGGCAGGATCCGGGATCTGGAGCGGTTGGCATCCCGGGTCGCTCTTGGGCGCGCCAATGCCCGCGATCTTGTCGCGATTGCCGCATCTCTCGAGGAGGTCAGGGTTCTTCGCAAACGACTTTTGGAGAAACCGGAGTACTTCGAGATCTGTCAGGGGATCGATCCGTTTGATCGTCTGATTGCGGCCCTCCGTGAAGCACTCCTTGATGAACCGGCTGCCGGGATTGATGAAGGGGGGATGATCCGGTCCGGCTTCTCTCCCGAACTTGATGAACTGAGGGGCTTGCAGAGTGGGGGAGAAGAGGCTCTGGCCGCGATGCAGCAGCGGGAACGTGAGCGGACCGGGATAGGATCGCTCAAGATCCGCTATAATCGTGTGATCGGGTATTTCATCGAGGTCTCGAAGTCGAATCTGGCCAGCGTGCCGTCCGAATACATCCGCAAACAGAGCATGGTCGGTGGCGAACGCTTTGTGACGGATGAACTCCGCGAGTATGAGGAAAGGATTCTCGGGGCCCAGGAACGGATCATCGAGCTGGAACGCTCCCTCTTCAAAACCCTCACGCAGGAGACAGCGAACTGGGTTGCGCGGATCAATGCGGCCGCCGACCGGATCGCCGAGGTGGATCTTTTGGCCTGCTTTGCAAAAAACGCCCTGGATTACGGATACATGCGCCCGGTTGTGGACGGGAGTGACAGGCTGAGCATTGTCGAGGGCAGGCATCCCGTGATCGAACGTGTCATTCCGGAGCCCTTCGTTCCGAATGCGACAGAACTGGATCTGGCCGAGAATCGCATCAAGATCGTGACCGGACCCAATATGGCCGGAAAATCCACTTACCTGAGACAGACGGCGCTCATCGTCCTGATGGCCCAGATCGGATCGTGGGTGCCGGCAGCCAGTGCCCACATCGGTGTCGTGGACAGAATCTTCACGCGTGTCGGGGCGAGTGACAATCTCGCCAGGGGACAGAGCACCTTTCTTGTGGAGATGCTCGAAACGGCGGCCATCCTCAACAATGCAACGGCCCGCTCCCTGATCATCATGGACGAGATCGGGAGGGGTACAAGTACCTATGACGGACTCTCTCTAGCACGGGCGGTCGCCGAGTATCTTCTGGAGCATGTCGAAGTTGGCGGCCGGACCTTGTTTGCGACACATTATCATGAAATGACGGTTCTCGGGGAGCGGGAGGGCGCCGGAAACCTGAATGTCCAGGTCCGGGAGTGGAATGACGAGGTGATCTTCCTCCGCAAGGTGGTTCCTGGTGCGGCGGACAAGAGTTACGGGATCCATGTGGCCCGTCTGGCCGGTCTTCCCCATCCGGTGATCCGGCGGGCCAGACAGATCCTGCATGAACTGGAAGACCGTGAAGGGACGCGACCGGTCTCATTTGCCGGTGAAGGCCAGACGGCTGTCCGCGAGTCATCCCCGCAGCTCTCCCTCTTTGGGGCACGGGAGGAGGCCGTCATCGAGCGGATCCGTGCGGTGCAACCGGATCACATGACCCCGATGGATGCTTTGGCACTCCTTGCCGAGTTGCGGGACGAACTCGGGGGGTGAGTGCGCGAGGGGGGAAAAAAAGACGGCCTCTTGCGAAGCCGTCCCGCATTGCCTCTCCCGCCAGGCCCATCAGGCCCGAAGCAGGTTCATGACAGTGGCTGGATCCATCGGTGACTGGACGAGTTGTTTTTGGGCAAGGAGCTGCCGCGAAAGATCTTCCACAACGGACTGCGCCTTGCCGTCGAGCTGCATGTTGACGGACTGGATGTTTTCGAAGGAAACCTGGATCCTGCTGATCTGGGCAAATTCGTCTTTGAGTCCGGTTTCAATTTCGCCGCGACGTGCTTGCAAGAGAGTGAGAGCGGACTGCGCCTTGCCGGAGGCTGTCAGATCGGAATAGAGGGCTTCACGCAGGGTCTGCGGGATCAGGTGCTGTTGCTGGAACCGGGTCGCTTCAGTGGCGGTCTGGACTTCTCCAATCGCTCGCCGGATATCCTCAAAATCACCCGGGTTGTTTTTGGTAATAAACTCGAGACTGCGCTGAATCTGTTCCAAACCGATGCTCTCAAGCTGAAGCCTGGCAACAGTCTGCTGGTGAGCACGCAGATTGATGTTCATCTGGTCCAGGGTGACTTCGATCTGGTGGGCAGCAGGCTGGCTTGCTCCCTGCTCGCTTGACGACCGCTTGCTCCGCACCTCGTCTGTTGTTCCACGAAGTCGTTGCGCATCTTTGATGATGTTGTCGGAGTTGATGTTCATGGTGTATCAACCTCCTTTTTGATACTACCTGCGGGGAAACCCCCGGGAATTGGTCCTGACCCGTCGGGTCGGAAGCACCGCCTGTGCATCCGGTAAAAATTTTTGAAGACCAACCTACTTCATTATCGGCAGAGAATGCCTGAAAATCAAGCATTTTTTTTTGAGATTCAATACAAATCCTGAAATTATTTTGCTGAAACTGCAAATCGGACAAGGGGTGGCACGTTCTTGATGGTATGGAGGTGCAACCAGATGAAACCATGGATCCCCGGATGTTGTGAACTTTGCCGACGCCCGATCGAAGCAGGAGCGAAAAGTCTGTGCCAGGCATGTTTTTCCCGCCTGCTCGACGAGTCCCGTGCCAGCCCGGTGCGTTGCCCTGCCTGCCTTGAGTACCGGGCGCCGTTGGAAGATGGAATATGCCCGGTTTGTCACGAAGGGGAAGGGCCGGTCTATGAAGTTCGCAGTCTGGCCAGGTATCTCGAACCCTGGCCCGGCTTGATCCAGGCGGTCAAATTCGGTCAAAAGGCTCCCCTCTTGAAGGATCTGGGACGGCTGATGGGGCTTTGTCTCGGACCGCCCGAGAAGGACGAATTGGTGACGTGGGTCCCGCTTTCGCCGGGACGATTCATGCTGCGTGGATTCAATCAGGCGGCCCGACTGGCGCGGGCTTATGCAGAATCGACGCAGAGCCGGGCCTGGCCACTCTTGCGGAGGATCCGGGGAACCAAGGCACAGGCCAGATTGGGAGCACGGGGACGAAGGCACAATCTTGACGGTGCGTTTGCTCTGCTCAGGGGGGGCAACGTTGAAGGACGGAGGATCTTGCTGATCGATGATGTCGTCACGACCGGGGCCACCACGACGGCATGCTGTGCCCTCTTGACGGCGGCCGGGGCTGCCAGAGTGAGAATCTTCTCGCTGTGCTGTGGGTAAAAAAGTATCAGTATTTCTACGGAAAGTGGGTAAATATTATACACCTTGTACTGGGATATGGGGAGACTTGGGTCGATTATGCAAGCGGTAACATAACACTCGATAATGTATAGAGATAAAAATCATGGATCTGGCAGGAAATATTCAGCATGGCACTGAATATGCTATTATAACGAGTGTGTTGCCCCTCTCTTGTGAGGCCGGGACCGGGCGTTGCCCTCCCGGTCTCTTTTTGTCTTTATCGAAGAATTGCACTATCTTGAAAATACCCTGTAGGGAGTACGTGACTGGAGGTCCGCAGTATGATTGGCAGCAAGATGCTTGACGCGATTAACGAACAGATTCACCGTGAGTTGTATTCGGAATATCTCTACCTCGCCATGGCAGCCTGGTTTCGCACCGAAGGCCTGGATGGTTTTGGTCATTTTTTCGAGAAACAAGCCCAGGAAGAGCATGCGCACGCCATGAAGTTTTACCACCATGTTTTTGAGAGGGGCGGGCGTGTGGTTCTCAAGGCCATCGAGGCTCCACCGGCAGATTTTACGGGTGTCGAAGCCGTGATTGAGCAGTCTCTCGAGCATGAGCGGTTTGTGACCCGCTCCATCCATGACCTGGTCGACCTGGCAGCGGCGGAAAAGGATCATGCCAGCTCGAGCTTCCTGACCTGGTACGTCGATGAACAGGTCGAGGAAGAGGCGCATATGGAGGAGATTCTGACCAAGATCAAGATGATCAAGGGGAATCCCCAGGGACTTCTCATGATGGACGGGAAGCTCAGCGCTCGCTCCTGATTGAAGAGTTCGAGACCGGTTTGGATGTTCTGGCACAGGGAGTCATTCCTGTGCTTTTTTTATATTCACCGGCCGAGGCAGGAGCTCTGCTCGACGGTCCCGCAGGCAGGATGTATTGTAGAAGACGGTCCACATGGAAGTGTGGGATGGTCATACTCCGGATTGTACCGGGCATCCGGGTTGGTCCCCGGCGTCCCTGAAAGATTTTGCTGTTTTTCGGTTCACGCTGCAAAATTTGCGGGGGGTGGGCCGTTCTGATATGATAAAGATGTGAAAAGGCTGGAGGAAGATGATGCGTGGAATACTGCTCCCGATGGGGTTGCTGGCGTGTTTCCTGATGGTGGGTTGTCGCAGTGAGGGGGAGAGTGCTCTCGCCGAGGGGAATACCCTCTTGAACAGTACGGATCCGGCGGATTGGGAGCGGGCAGCGGAAGCCTTTGAACGATCGATCGAGACCGAAGTCAAGGCGCGCAGCCAACTTGTCCGGGCATGGTCCAAGGTCGGTGTCCGCAAGATGAACGAAGCCGATAAAATGACAGTCAAACGCGAGGATGAGATGCAGATCCATCTGATCGGCGGGACAGCCAAGCGGATCGGCATGATGGCGGCCGAATACGAATTGTATACCGCAGCGATCAGCAATCTTCAGCTTGCCGCCCGGGCACTCCCGAATGACAAGATGACCTGGTATTACCTCGGACTCTCCTGGGGGCAGATCTCCCGGGGACAACCCGACGGCCCCCGGGCCACGGAATACCTCGAAAAATCGGACGATGCCTTCAAGCGGGCCATCAAGCTGGACGCTGATTTCCGGAATGCCCTCTACGGGAGGGGAATCGTTTTGATCATCAAAAAAGACACGGATGAGGCCGAACGGGTCTTGCAGCACCTTGTCAGTCTTGAACCGAAGGAGGCGCGCGGGTATTTTGCCCTCGGTCGGGTCTATTATGACAGGAAGGAATACCAGAAGGCGGAGAATGTCTATCATCTCCTGCGCGAGATGATTCCCGAAAAATCTCCCAAGCGTGGCCTGATCGAAGAGAATCTCCGCAAACTCGAAATCATGCCGAAGGTGCGGCCATGACGAGATGCGAGCGTTTGGCATTGGCCCTCCTCTTCGGTCCGGGCTCGTCTTCCGCGGCGCTCCTTCTGTCGGCAGATCCGGACTGGAATCCGTTCGTGATGGAGGAGGCCGGAATGGCGCGGGCATCTCTGCCAGCCATGCGACGGATCATGCGGAAAATCTTCTGTGAGGGAGAAGCGGCACTTGAGCGGGCCCGGGCTATCGAGGAGCGTTCGGCCAGGCTCGGGTTGCAGATTCTTCTGCCGGGAGATCCGGACTGGCCGGTTCAGTGCAATGCGCTCTATGCTCCGCCTCTGGCGCTCTATCTTCGGGGGGACGCCTCGATTCTCACGAAACGCAGTACAACAATGATCGGAACCCGCCAGCCGACGGCGAGGGCACTCTTGCTGGCCTGCGACCTGGCGGCCATTCTCGCAAAAAGTGGAACACCGGTTCTCTCCGGTGGTGCGTTCGGGATCGATGCGGCCGCACATGCCGGCGCCCTGGATGCGGGCGGAAAGACAATCGCCGTTCTTGCTGGTGGGCTCGACAGGCTCCATCCCCGGGAGCATGCCCTCCTCTTCGGAAGAATCGCCGAACGGGGGGCCCTGGTCTCGGAATCGCCACCCGGGACACCGGCACAAGGCTGGCGGTTTCCCGTTCGCAACAGGCTGATGGCTGCCCTGGGTTCCGAACTGATCCTCGTCCAGGCGCCCCTGCGGTCGGGGACGCACAGTACCGTGGTCGAGGCATTGGCACTGGGGCGTGAGGTCCGGGTCTGTCCCTGGTCTCCGGAGTGTGTCGAGGGCGCAGGGTGCATGCAGCTTGCCGGGATGGGGGCTGAACTGATCGTGACCGGGCGGGAACTCTCAGATCAGGTGGACGGGGAGATGTCGCAGATTGAATCGCGTGGTGATGAAGTCTTGTGCGCGGTACACGCGGCCATCCTGCAGGGATTTGCCACGACGGACGATCTGGTTGCCTTGACCGGACTGCCAGTCGAGACCGTCATGACGCAATGCATGCGCCTTGAACTCGAGGACCGGATCCGGCGCTATGGCACCCTCGGGTACGGTCCGGGAAAAGCCGCCTGAAAAAAAATCTTTCACGCAACACATATAAATGTAGATTTTCACGAAATGACCCCCATCAGACCTGTCGATGGCGGAGAGGCAACACGGAACAAAGGCGGACCAGATGGCAGTACGTACTGACAAGGCGGAGCGGAAGATTCTTGTTATTGTCGAGTCGCCCACAAAGGCCAACACAATCAGCAAGAGTCTGGGCAAGGAGTACATTGTCGAGGCCAGCATGGGACATGTCATCGATCTCCCCAAAAGCCGGATGGCGGTCAATGTCGAGAATGGATTCGAGCCGGATTACATTACGGTGCGCGGTCGGGGGAAGGTCCTCAACACCCTCAAGCGTCTTGCGGGCAAGTCCAAAGAAGTCTTGCTGGCGGCTGACGAAGACCGCGAGGGAGAGGCCATCTCGTTCCATTTGATGAACGAGTTGACAAAAAAATATCCGGGTCTTCCGATCAACAGGATCGTGTTTCACGAGATTACCCCGGATGTGATCCGGGAAGCGGCCATGCATCCCGTCGGAATCAATATGCCCAAAGTGATGGCCCAAAAGGCGAGACGTGTGCTGGACAGGCTGGTCGGATACAATATCAGTCCGATCCTCTGGGAAAAGGTCAAAAAGGGTCTTTCCGCCGGCCGTGTCCAGAGTGTCGCACTGCGCATGATCTGCGAACGTGAAAAAACGATCACCGAATTTGTTCCGGCCGAATACTGGCGGGTCAAGCTCGGGTTGAGTGCCGGGAAACATGCTGTGGTGGCGGAACTCTCCCGGATACGGGGAGAGAAGGCGGAAGTGACCAGCCGCCAGGCGGTTGACAGTATTCTCGATGCCGTCCGCGGAAAAGCCTTTTCTTGTACGAATGTCCGGACAGGAAAGAGTACCCGCCGTCCGACTCCGCCGTTCACCACCAGCAAGATGCAGCAGGATGCGGCCAACAAGCTGGGGTTTACCTCGGACCGGACCATGAGGATCGCCCAGCAGTTGTACGAAGGAATCGAGCTTCCGGGCGGTCCGGTCGGTCTGATCACCTATATGCGTACCGATTCCACGCGTGTGTCCGACCTTGCGATCGAGCAGGTCCGGCGCTATATCGACGAGAAATACGGTGCGGATACCCTTCCGGAAATCCCTGTCAGCTATGCCAATAAAAAGGGGAGCCAAAACGCTCACGAGGCGATCCGGCCGACGGACGTTTTCCGGCATCCGGATTCGATCAAGGAGCATCTCTCCAGGGATCAGTACCGCCTGTACAAGCTGGTCTGGTCCAAATTTCTTGCATCCCAGATGCGGCCAGCCGAGCTCGAGACGACAACCATCGAGATCACGAACGGGGAGTATCTCTTTACCGTTTCCGGTTCCCGTGTGGTTGTGCAGGGGTACCAGAAGGTGTACAGCGAGGAGAGTGAGGAGGAGGCCCGGACGCCCAAGGTTCCCAAGATTGCAGTCGGCGATGCCTTGACGCTGACGGATGATACCCTCTCGACCCAGCACTTCACCCAGCCACCACCGCGCTACACCGATGCCAGCATCATCAAGGCTCTTGACGAGACCGGAATCGGCCGGCCGAGTACCTTTGCTTCGATCGTGACGACGCTCATCAAACGGTATTACATCGTCCGTCAGACCAAGCAGCTCGTTCCGTCCGAACTCGGGACCTTGATCAACGGATTGCTGGTTGCCAATTTCCCGAAACTGATCGATGTCGATTTTACGGCATCCATGGAAGAACAACTGGACGAGATCGAGGACGAGCGGCTCGAATGGAAGGCGCTTTTGGGCGAGTTCTACAAGGATTTCCTTCCGATGCTCGATACGGCCCGCCAGGAAATCCAGTCAATGAAGAATGTCTTTGACGAAGTGACCGACCACACCTGCGAGAAGTGCGGAAAACCGATGGTCAAGAAGCTCGGGCGGTTCGGGTATTTTCTGGCATGTTCCGGGTTTCCGGAGTGCCGGAGTACCCAGCCGATTCCCCTCGCGAAATGCCCCATGCCGGATTGCGGTGGAAATATCGTTGCCAAAAAGGGACGCAGGGGCCGGATGTTCTATGGGTGCTCCAACTATAAAGAAGATGGAACGGGCTGCGGATTCGTCTCCTGGGACAAGCCGGCGTCCAAGCCCTGCCCGAAGTGCGGGAAGCTTTTGGTTGAGCGCCGGACAAAAGAGTCCGGATTTGTGTTGGTCTGCCATGATGAGGCATGCGGGTACAGCGAAAAGGCGGAGTGATGGATTCGGGCGTCGCAGACTACCTCGTGTGGCTTGAGGCTTCGCGCAATCTTGGTCATGCGTCCATTGAGGCCTATCGGAAGGATCTGGAGGGGTTCTCTGCCTTTCTGGAGAGCGAGGGCGTCGGCCATCCGGTCGCCATCGATGTCCGGTTTGTCCGGGCCTGGCTCCACAATCTGCATGGACACGGGTTTTCAAGAACGTCGGTGGCGCGAAAGCTCTCCTCACTCCGCGGGTATCTCGACTGGCTTTGCCGGCGCGGGGTCTTGCCGTCAAATCCGGCTGCGCTTGTCTCGACCCCTAAGCGCGGGACCCGTCTGCCGCGACATCTCCATGAAAACGAGATCCTGCCGCTGGTTGACGAACTCTCCGCGCTGGAAGACCCGTCCGGACGACAGGATGCAGCCCTCTGCATCCTTCTCTATTCGACAGGAATGCGTGTTTCGGAACTCTGCAGCCTTGAGACGGGGGACATCCAGCCCTATGACGATACCATCAAGGTCACCGGAAAGGGCCGCAAGGAGCGGGTGATCCCGGTCGGGATGGCGGCGCGCAAGGCCGTTTCACGCTGGCTGGAGGTCAGGGGCAAGGCCGGAAGGAATGCACCGCTCTTTGTCAATGCACGGGGAACAGCGATGCAACCACGAAGTGTCCGCTATCGCCTGGCGAGACTGGTCATCCGGATGGCGCAAGCCCGCCATATCTCGCCCCACATGCTGCGCCATTCGTTTGCCACGCACCTTCTGGACCATGGAGCCGACCTGCGGAGTGTGCAGGAGCTTTTGGGGCATGCCTCCCTCTCGACAACCCAGATCTATACACACCTTTCAAAGCAACGGCTTCGTGAGGTCTATGATGCCTGTCATCCTCACGCCAAAAAAGATGGAGAAGACTGATGGAATCGATACACGCGACAACGATCATCTGTGTCCGCAAGAGCGGGCGGGTTGTGATGGCCGGGGACGGTCAGGTGACCGCCGGAAGCACCATCATGAAGGCCAAGGCCAAAAAGGTGCGCACGATGTATGGCGGACGGATTCTGGCCGGTTTTGCCGGGAGTGCTGCCGATGCCTTCACCCTGTTTGAACTCTTCGAGAAGAAGGTCGAGGAGTTCCACGGCGATCTTGCCAGAGCGGCAGTGGAACTGGCGAGGTATTGGCGGTCGGACAAGGCCCTGCGGACCCTGGATGCGATGATGCTTGTGGCCGACAGCAAGCGGACTTTTTTGCTTTCGGGCAACGGGGATGTGATCGAACCGGATACCGGGGTGATCGGAATCGGATCGGGTGGCTCCTATGCCTATGCCGCAGCCCGGGCACTGCATGATGCCACCGATCTTGATGCCCCGGCCATTGCCCGGAAAGCGATGGGAATCGCATCCGAGATCTGCATCTACACCAACGCCAACATCACGATTGAGGAGCTGGCATGAACAGCAATCCTTTGATAACGGGGATGACGCCCCAGGAAATCGTCAGTGAACTCGACAAATACATCATGGGGCAGGATGACGCAAAACGTGCCGTGGCAGTCGCCGTCCGGAACCGCTCTCGCCGGATGGCGGTCGATCCTGCCATGCGGGACGAGATCCTCCCAAAAAATATCCTGATGGTCGGACCAACCGGCGTCGGGAAGACGGAGATCGCCCGCCGGATGGCACAACTCGTCAAGGCACCTTTCATCAAGGTCGAGGCGACAAAGTATACCGAGGTGGGGTATGTCGGGCGTGATGTCGAATCCATGATCCGGGATCTTGTGACGAGTGCCGTCAATATGGTCCGGCGTGAGCAGGTCGAGACAAACAGGGTCCAGGCCGAGAAACTGGCCGAAGAAGCCCTCCTCCAAATCCTTCTGCCTTCGCCTCCGGGAATCCAGCCGGATCCGTCTCAAGACCCGGCTCAAGACGGGAGTGATCCCCTGGCGCATGCCAGGGAGAAGATGTGCGCCAAGCTCAGATCCGGTGAACTGGATGAACGGATTGTCGAAATCAATCTTGTCCAGCCGCAAGGGAGTGCGGAGATCTTTGTGGGGAGCGGCGTCGAGGAGATCGATGTCGGCCTGCAGAACATGATTAGCTCGATGCTTCCCCAAAAGTCCAAGCTGCGCCGTGTTGCAGTCCGCGAGGCCAAAGGCCTCCTGATCCAGCAGGAGGCCGAGAAGATGCTGGATATGGACAGTGTTGCGTCGGAAGCCGTCCGTCGGGTCGAACAGAACGGGGTCGTGTTTATCGACGAGATCGACAAGATCTCGGGACGGGAGAGCGGGCATGGCCCGGACGTCTCACGGGAAGGTGTCCAGCGGGATATCCTCCCCATCGTCGAGGGAAGTACTGTCAATACCCGGTTCGGACCGGTCCGGACCGATCACATTCTCTTCATTGCGGCCGGCGCCTTCCATGTCTCCCGTCCGGATGACCTGATTCCGGAGTTGCAGGGACGGTTCCCGATCAGGGTCACCCTCCAGTCCCTGCGCCATGAGGATTTCAAACGGATTCTGACCAAACCGAAGAACGCTTTGATCAAGCAATACGAGGCCTTGCTCGCAACCGAGGGGGTGCATCTCAAGTTCGAGGCGGCCGCGATTGACGAGCTGGCCCGGGTCGCCGAAGAGTGCAACCGGGTTTCGGAAAACATCGGTGCGCGCCGTCTGCACACTCTTCTTGAACAGCTCCTCTCGGAGATCCTCTATTCTGCTTCGGAGAAAGCCGGAGAGAAGATTGTGGTCACCCGGGAGTATCTCAAGCAGCGGCTTCATGATACGGTCCGGGTCAACGATCTCGGAGGCTACATCCTGTGAAGTCTCTCCACCTCATGATCATTCTCGCAGTCTGGGCCGGGTGTACGGCCCACAGGGACGGCCTCCGTCAGGGAACGACGGATACCTGGTCCGCAGAGAGCCGGGGATTCGAGTTGACCATTCCGTCCACGGCCCGGTTTACCGGATCATCGGTTCAGCCCTATACTCTCTCCATCCATGACGGGAAGACCGGAATCCGGGCCGCACTGGAAATCCTGGATGCAGGGAAAGATTGCACGGCCATTCTCGAAGAGCGGATCGGCGCGATCAAGGGGGCATCCATCCTCGGGCGGGGCCAAATGATGATGTGGGGAAGGGCCGGGGTTATTGCCCGGGTGACTGCTCCCGCCGGGCGGATCCTGTTGACAGTGATCAATCTGCGTCAGCAGATCTGTGTCTTGACGCTGGAACAGGCGGCCAATGGTCTGGATGATGATGCTGCCCTGGATGCGGCCCAGGGATTTTTGGATGCCCTGCTCAATGGAATGCGCTTCCCCTGATGTCAGCGCTGCGCAGACGTCTCACACTAACTGATCTCGTGATCATGATACTTCCGGTGGTTATCTCGTTTGTGCTTCTATGTGGTGAACGTGATGAAGGCCCCAGGGCTGTGAGGATCACAACACCTGGCGGGATCTGGCGTTACCGGCTTCCCGCCACAAGGGTTCTCAGGTTTGAGGGTTCGGCCGGTCCTTTTTTTCTGGAGCTTGACGGGGGTGTCGTCAGGATTCGTGAGACCCATTGTCCCGACAAGCTCTGTCAGGAGATGGGGCCACTCCATAAGACTGGACAGGTCATGATCTGTGTT
>Ga0116172_10001851_pt1 | contig 19027 bp, 17 predicted proteins | sample AD_UKC083_MetaG_FD_89799 | JGI IMG/M metagenome (GOLD analysis project Ga0116172, IMG submission 89799) | Active sludge microbial communities of municipal wastewater-treating anaerobic digesters from USA - AD_UKC083_MetaG | ecosystem: Engineered > Bioreactor > Anaerobic > Digestate | place: USA... | reverse complement strand
TAATCTTGTAACCAAGGTCGTGAACCTCATCAATCATGGCTTTGGCGTCAGGATATTTTGTTTTGTCAAACTCCATGGAGTTCCAGCCTGTTTCACCCCAATATTGCCAGTCCTGAACAATCATGTCCATTGGGATATTTTTATCCTTGAAACCATGTGCTGCTTCGAGAAGCTCGGCCTGAGTGTCATATCTTTCACGGCACTGAATAAATCCGAATGCCCAATCCTGCATGGCAGGGACCGGCCCGGTAAGTGTTCTATATGCAGCTATCACTTCGTCTGCAGAACCGGCAAATACAGTATAATCCAAGTTCTGAGAAACAGGAGACCTAAAGGTAGTTGTCTCATCGACTTTTCTGACATAGAGTTCTACAGAGTCTTCGGCGGAACCAGTGACTGAAATGGAATGGGTACCTGCAGAAAAATCAACAAAAGAAGAAACCGTAGGAATCCAGGAGTTGTCATCTTCCAAAATGACATTCCCGTCAACAATGATCTTATGTCCGGAACGGATTCCCTGCTTTCCTACGCAAACAAGAAGAGAGTATTTCCCTTCTTCTGATATATCAATATTCCTCTCATACAATTTCCCAGGAGACATCATTCTTCCATTTTGTGGAACAGGTTTGGCAGAGATATCCTCCTTCGGATAAATTGGATAAACCGTTTCACAAGGATTAAAATCGGTTCGTCCGTAATTATGCCAAAGAATTCCATAGCCTTTGCTGGAAATTATTACAGGAGATACAATCTGCGTATTATTCTGGGTAAGCCTTCTGGACAAGCCAAAAATATCAAGTTGGTTATCTTGAAACTGACCAGTGCCAAACTGGTGATCCCCTGGTTGCATAATATAAGATTGTGATGCCTCATACGTTGAGTCTCCCATTACTGTGGACTGCTTAAGGATCCTGCTACCAGGTTTTTCACGAAACAGTTCATGACCTTGTGCATCAAAGAAAATCAAAGACTCGGATGACTTATCATACTGGACCATCATTTTCGAGGTTTGAAGAATAATGGAAGAATCATCCTTCTTGACACTGAATTCAGGTGACTTGAATTCCTCGGTAAATATCAACTCCTCAACATCGTGGGTAGGAGCGCCCAACACCTGGACACGGACTGAGTTCTCCGTCATCGGTGTAAGAAGAAGAGGACCTGCAGATGTTTCAACCTTTACAAATGATTCTTTTGGCGTGCAGCCAAAAATCAAAAGTGACAGGGACAGAAATAAGAAAGTTATTTTCATTGTATTATTTTGGTTATTTGTTCTTTATCCAGACTGACATGTCGCCAGCACCTCTATGATTCCAGGCATAATATGGAATAAGGACAAGATCAGATCCATCAACGATAATCTCATCTATACCATATAGTTTATTTGGATCACGTTTGACAACTAGACTTGGATTCTTGTCAATAACGGCTTCCCGAACTTTAATTCCCTGATTATCTACCCATTCGGCACAATAGACAATAGGCCCCTTCTCAATAGCAATTTTCCCTTCATCATCCTTCACCAGAGGATTAGCTTTTACTACTCTGGGTATTACATCCATACTGAGTTCAACCTTGTCTTCTGCATTCCACTTGCGGTCAATGCAGAAATAGCCATCTATCAACATCGAATGGACTTCTACCCCATTGACCTTCACGGAATACCCGGGAGTAACGGTGTCGGCATAAGTATATAAATCTGATGGGACCACTTCATTCCTTACCCAACCCGGAATTCTGAGTTTAAGTTCAAAACCTTTTTTCGGGGCATCCTTTACAACAATAGACACTTCTCCATCCCAGGGATAATTAGTAACCATCGAGAGTTTTACATCTCCATTCTTAACACTTGCCGTAACATTATTGGACATATAGAGATTGACAAATAAATCATTGTCCTTCACTGAATACACATATCCCACAACTGAAGGAATGAAACGAGCGATATTTGAAGGACAGCAGGCACATCCGAACCACGGTTGACGTTTATGACGACCATCAGACTCTAACGGATTTGGATAAAAAAACGTACCTCCATCAAGAGAAATGCCGGAAAGGACACCATTATAAAGGGTTCTCTCCAAAACATCAATATACTTGGATTCGCCATGTAGGAGAAACATCCGGAAGTTCGTATATACATTACCAATTGCCGCACAAGTCTCACAATATGATGTAAGGTTTGGAAGTTCATACGCATCGCCAAAAGCTTCACCTTCACGTCGGGCTCCTACCCCGCCTGTAAGATACAGTTTCTTTGAAACCAGGTTCTCCCAAATCTTGTCGATGGCAGCAATATATGTCTGATCTCCTGTCAGAGCCGCAACATCAGCCATTCCAGAATACATATATTCAGCACGGACGGCATGTCCGACTGGTTCATCTTGCTCAATAACCGGAATATGTGACTGACGATATGAGTCCATTCCCTTTTCTCCGCGACCGCGCATATCAATGAAGAATTTTGCTTCGTCAAGATATTTTTTATCACCTGTTACAGTGTAAAGTTTTGCAAGCGCCATTTCGGCAATCTGATGACCAGGGACATGGACGTTCTGTCCTTCATTGGGACCAATCTCACGGCATACGCAATCTGCATATCTGATGGCGATATCCAGAAAAGTCCTTTTCCCTGTAGCACGATAATGAGCAATAGCACCTTCAATCATATGTCCGAGGTCATATAACTCATGGCTATCCTCTATCTGAACCCACCTTTCAGCACCTGACCACTTGTGAGGGGCTTTAGGATTCCTTGTTCTCGCTGTATAAAGATATCCGTCAGGTTCCTGGGCTGCAGAGATTAACGTTAAGACACTGTCTATATATGCCTCCATCCCGGGATCCGGATATGTTTGCAAAAGATAGGACGCGCCTTCAATTGTTTTATAGACATCAGTATCGTCGAAGGGCAACCCTCGAACGACAAATCCGAGATCCTCTTCTGATTTCATCTGTTCAGCTGCCTGCACAAAATTCCTGTATCTTCCGGTTTCTTCACACTTGCTGAATGCAAGAGGAATAGTAACTTCCCTTGATGCCTGAAGCCTCTGACCCCAAAAATGGTCAGTTACCTCTACTGATGTAAAAGCTACCGGACTGTACGGATAATCATGTATGTTTTCCTTCTTGCCAGAAGCAAGAAGGAAAACATTTGCAATTAAAAAACCTATTATAACCTTCATAACCTTTTTTATTTTTTTTCAACTGGTGTAAGGCGATATGCAATAACATCATGTGATTTAACAGTAACGTAAACAGTATTAATTACATATTGCTCATTCAAGAATCCTTTTCCCCTTACCAGAGTACTGAAAGGTTCTCCACCATTCCATAAATCTTTGACAGAATAATTTACTGAACTAAAAGAAGTCCTTCTTCCACTGATATCATCACGTACTTCCAGCGTCGACCAGTCAAGCGTAACGACAGTATCTTTTTCACCGATATTCATAACACAGAATGCCCAATCACCATTTACCAATGGTTTGAACCAATACTGGAGACTGTCGACTGATTTCAAACGAAGACCCTGAATCCCGAGAGAGTCCTGATCGATGGCAATAAGATCTTTATTCTTGATAATGGCCAGGGTCTCTTCTGACATATTGGTCAAATCATTGCCAAGGATGAGGGGGGCGGCCATCATACACCACATTGTAAAATGAGCTCTATCTTCACTCTCAGTCATATCATAGAAGACGCCATCGACTGTGATGCTGTTACCAACCTCAAGCATATCAGGGTCATTCCAATGACCGGGACCTGCATACTTGCGTAAAGGAGCATTGATTTCGATAATCTCCAGGACACTCTGTGGCTTCCACCTTCTACGTCCATTTTCGTCATATGATGTTTCTAATGGTAAAAAAGCGGGCCCGATATCGTGGGTCGTACGCCACGAGTGGCTTACATCAGATGCCCACTCCCAGGGTTTGCTTGTGCCCCATTCGCACATACTGAAAAAAATGGGACGTCCGGCCTTCCCAAGTGCATTGCGCATAAGAATATATACCCCTTTTGCATTAACATCCTTTGTAAAGCACCAGTCATATTTCAGGTAGTCGACACCCCATCTTGCATATGTCAAAGCATCTTGATACTCATAACCATGGCTTCCTGCATAACAAGCACAGGTAAAATCACCCGCATCACTGTATAGCCCGAGTTTAATGCCTTTGGAATGGAGATAATCTGCAAGAGCCTTTATCCCTGAAGGGAATTTTGCCCTATCCTCCTGGATAAATCCTTTTTCATCACGTTCACCATGCCATCCGTCATCAAGATTAAGATATACATACCCGGCATCTACCAAACCTAATTCAACCATCTTGTCAGCAGTAGATTTTATAAGATTCTCATCTATTTCTGTCATAAAACAATTCCAGGAACTCCATCCCATTTGGGGCGTATTTGCAATATTTTCCCATTTAGGGAAATCAGCTGACAAACGGGAAGGTTGTGCTAGTGCAGGGATTTCGAAAACAGCTGATAATGCAATTGATATGAATAAAACTATTCTTTTCATATTCTGGATGGTTTATTTAGTAACAGGAGTGAGTCTATATATGACAACATCATGAGCCGGTATGGATACCTTGCGGTTCTTCTTAGCTGTAGTAAAGGTTTTGGCAGAAGAGTTCCAGAGATCTTTCGCAGAATATGTGATACCTGCGAAATCGGTCTTCCTGCCACTCAGTTCGTCATCAACCTCAAGAGCAGACCAATCCAGAGTCACTTTTGCTTCCTTTTCTGAGGCGTTCAGGATGCAGAATGCCCAGTCTCCATTAATAAGAGGTTTGAACCAAAACTGTAGTCCATCCTCTTTCTTAAAGCACAACCCCTGTACTCCAAGCGGATCCTGATCGATAGCAATGACATCCCTGTTCTTGATGATTGCCAATGTTTCACCTGATATAGTTCTTAAATCGTTTCCAAGAATAAGAGGAGATGCCATCATACACCACATCGTGAAATGAGCCCTATCCTCACTCTCAGTCATATCATAAAAGATACCATCGACTGTAAGACTGTTACCAACCTCAAGCATATCAGGGTCATTCCAATGTCCCGGACCGGCATACTGGCGCAATGGCGCTGTCTGCTCGATAATATCCATAACACTCTGAGGCCGCCAATTGCGTCTTCCTTCCTTAGTATATGAAACAGGAACCGGCATAAAAACAGGACCGATGTCGTGAGTCGTCCTCCATGAATGAGATACTTCGGAAGCCCATTCCCAAGGCTTACTGGTTCCCCATTCGCACATACTGAAGACCATCGGCCTGCCGGATTTGCTAATCGCGTTGCGCATAAGGGAATATGCATCTTTTGCGTTGAGGTTCGAGGTGTGACACCAATCATATTTCAGATAATCGACCTCCCAGGATGCATAAGTCATGGCGTCCTGATACTCGTGTCCTCTACTGCCCGTACAGCCATTACAAGTAAAATCCCCGGCATCGCTATAAATACCGTATTTTAATCCTTTAGAATGGATATACTCTCCGATCGCTTTCATTCCTGAAGGGAACTTCTTTGGATCCCCTTGTACGAATCCGTTGGTATCCCTTCCTCCGGGCCATCCGTCATCTATGTTCAAGTACACATAGCCAACTTCAGCGAGGCCAAGATCCACCATGGCATCTGCCATTTCCTTTATAACATCTTCATTTATGTCAGTCATGAATTTATTCCAGGAACTCCACCCCATTTGAGGTGTATTACATACTCCTTCCGATTTGGGAAGAAAGGCAGTTGGACGCTGCCTTTGAGCAAACGACAAATTTGAAGATAAGAGAATTGCATAAACTGCAATCAAGAATGTTGTTTTACGCATAAGTTATCTGTTCCAATTAATAGTAGTTTGTATAATACTAATAACGGATACAGATAGGGATTCCCTAGTAAGAAATAGAGAAAATTTATTGAAGGAAAAACATGATTACTGATATTGTCAGATAATCAACGAGATGCGACCTTAATGCATCAAGAACCTTTGAAATATGATATTCAACTCCCTTTACAGAAATACCGTACATACTTGCAATTTCCTTATATGAAAGGTTATCAAACCTGTTCTTCACAAAGATGTCACGGGTGTTCTTTGGAAAAGATTCCAGGGTCTTATTGACAATAGTGATGATCTCTTCCTTGAAGACTTCATTTGGATCAAAAGACTCCAACGCCATAATCCTAGTATCTAACTCCCATAATTGAGTTGAAGAATACTGTTCGGAAACGCTATTCATCACAGAGATATGCCGAAGATGGTCGATACATTTGTTTTTCAAAACAGAAAGGATATACGCAGGTATGTTTGTATCCTCAAAAAGACTTTCTTTCTTTTTCCAGAAAGTCATAGCAGAATCCATCACAAGATCTTCAGCGACGCTGTTATCCTTGACATATGAACAGGCAAATCTAACGAATCTCAAATTATATTCGGTAAAAATCCGAGTGAAAGAAGAAATATCAACCTGCATGCCTTCGTAATCTTATGTAAAGATAGCAAAATAATTATTATTCATTACTTAATAAGGGTAGCCTGATGAGGATCAGAATGAATAATCATTTCTATGCGTTTGGGAGTCCAGGAAGATTTGTCGGTGGTGAATTCAGGGACATTATAGGATTTGAAAAGACGATGGTTCTGATCAGGATCACGCTGAGGCAGCAGGAAAGGCTTATGTGCATTCCCCTCTAAATCAAAATAAGCCAGGTAGATTCTTGTGTAAGAGCCGTCATCACGTCTGGACGTAAAAGCGATCCATCTGGAATTGGAAGACCAAGACTTAAAACTCTCTGCTCTTGGTGAATTAATCTCATCCAACGGACGGGTAATTCCAGTTTCAAGATCAGTCAGGTAAATATCACCTGATTCATGCCACACGTGAAACGAACCATAACTGCCCACACCGCTCAACAGGTAACGGCCATCCGGAGATGGACGGGGAGTAACAGCGCTCAAACTATCAGATTCGGCATCAAATACCAACGTTGGTGTGCCAAATTCCCTAGTCTGAGGATTGAAGCCGATGGACCAGATGTTATATCTGATCTTCTCGGTTATCATTGATAAGTCAGTGGAAGGGCCTGCTCCGAAATCAGGCAGATATGCACTGGCGTAGAAGAGCGTTTTACCGTCAGCAGACCAATAAGGAAAAGTCTCAAGGCTGAGCGAATCCCTTACGATATAATCAGTCTCTTCTGTATAGACATCGTAAAGCACCAAATCAGACTTAGTATCATACACTTCAACTTTCTGATTCCCTTTAGCAATGAAAAGTTGTGAAGTGGAATTTAATGAATAAGCTATCAGATTTTCTTGCGGATGCCAGGAGGGATATACGGGATTTGAAATCATGTCACCCGTCATAAACTTAATTTTCGTGCCCTTACCTCCTGTGACGATAATTGTACCGCCATCGGTATGCCGTGCATGGAATTGGAAGGTGTCCGGATTGTAGTTCCGGAATGAATGGCAGTTGATACACTGCTGCTCAACCCTTTCACTGACAAGGGCATTGTTGTAGAGATCCCTTTCTTTAAACGAACTCAGGTCTCTCTGCCTTAGAACCAGATATCCATAATTTGAATAACCGGGTTCAATGAGCCGGTACGTCAAATAACTGTCTATACTTTCCTGAGCCACAGTACAAGTGAATGAGTCATACTGAAGCCATTTATCGTCTCGTTTCACAAAGACTTTGAAGGAGATACGGCTTCCTTTTGCTTCAGCAAGCATTTTATGCCATATCCTTTCCGGAATTCTAACTTTCGGCCCCCTGAGGATGAATGTCTTGTCACCACCACTCATTTCTACATAACAGCGATCTGCAACAGATAACACATCGAAATTTATAGGAGCTATGTTGCAGGGGATGATTATATCGGCATAATCCGGATACAATTCTAAGCGGTCAGCGGCTTTTTCAGCTCCATGATACCTGGGAGAGGAGCAAGAAATCGTTATTAATACTAGTAATGAGATGATAAATGGTTTCATAGTAGTGCTGAAATATCATTATAGTAATAGTAAAACCAGTAAGTATTGCCATATTGCTTCTTGAATTGTTCCCTCGCCTTCTCTGATTGCGGGTCCCGGGTCATATTCATGCTATTGCTAAAATTGCCGAACTGTCTGAGAATGGTCTTTTGAGAAGACAGTATGTCAACAAGATTACCCATAAGTCCGGTATCTCCGGTCATACTGGCAAACAAAGCTATGGCTTCGGCAATCCCGGTGGTAACATGAGAGCCGGGGAACAAGCTCGCCCTGTTAAAAAAACAGAAAACAGGTTTCTGACTGTCTTTCCAGGAGAGCAGTGTGGCCATCTGCCATTCGTATATCTGCTCATTTACATATTCAAGGTTTGAAAAATTCCTGAGAAGCATAGATTCCAGAGGCTCCACCGCCTCATATTCTCCTGCGTCCTGTCTCATCAAGGCAAGTAGTAAACTAAACTCGCAGTCTGTCTTCATGGCATCAGGGTTATCCAGAAGGCTTAGATGACGGCGGACCCATTTACCCTGAAACCAATTGCGGGAGACGATAGTAATGTATTTGCGGGCAAGTTCATATTCTCCCCTCAGCATCGCATTCCTCGCCTGATACTTGTAGAAATAAATATTTTTGGAGAATGATGCCGATGTCTCCATCACCAATCTGTCACAGCTGTTAACCATCCCGCAGTAGTACAGCACAGGAGCTGCACAGATATAAGAGACAGGAATATTAGCCCTGGTACGCAGGCTTGCGCTACCATCCGGATATTTGAACATATCTTCAGTGAGCCTCCCTTTTTGGAAAAGGGCAATATTGCGATATAATACCTGGACTCTTGTAGGCTCCTGATGCCGCTTTGCTAAGCGGAGTATGGCATTCCAATCATTATAGGAGATGGCCCGCTCCATTGAAAGCACGGCTTTAAAATTCGAGTCCCAATTAGTAAAGGCGGCAAGAAGAACCACAGCAACCGTTAAAGACAATACTGAAAACCTGAGTGAAACCTTTTTTGTAAACGGAATAATTAGGGTTGAAAGTATTGCCAGGAACAAAGGAATCATACAAATGATATTGTCTTGGAATTCCATATATGGCAAACCGGCCATGAAGACATATTTCCGGTTGATTCTCAGATATATGTCAGGCAAGAATGAGCACAGAAGAGGAACGCAGATACATATAATCACAGCTGCCAGGCAAGCAGCCACCCTTTTATCCCTTTTGTCCAATACAATAAAAACAGCAGGAATCATTGCATAGATCCCTATTATAGGGAAGAATACAAAGACTGATGACAGAATGAAAAGAATCTGATGTTTTCCGCTCTCAAACCATTTCCTGTAAATAAGGATTATCGCTACTGCTGCAATCAAGCCAAGTGTCTGGGAGAACAGCATGCCATAGGTTTTTAGAAGGAATACCGAATAATCAAGCCTACAAATAAATAGAAGAAGGAAAATGGAAGGAATGAAAGACATCGGCCATCTTGATTCCCCGAGTCTGAATGCAGTGCGTACTAAAAATGCAAGCAACCAAAGGAAAAGGGCAATTAATAATGCCCCAAGCGAAGGAAAATGACAGAACTGTGTCAAAAAAGTCCCAAACAGGGCAAGAATCCCACCCGGCTGATCCATAAAGACACTAAACTGTTCTATGTTCCATACAAAAAGGGAATACTGCTCCATATGAAAAAGTAGCCCCCCCTTAAATACAAGCAGGGAAAAAAAGCATACAAATACGAAGATAATATCGGTTATTAAGTATTTATGTGCTTGCAAGTAATGATTATTATTAATATTGTTGCGCATGGTTTCGTGAAGACAAACTTATCAAAATATATCAATCGGAAGCTAAAAACAGAAAAATAATTTCTCCTAAAATATCCCATCTCTACGATATCATCTCGCTCGTGATCCGTTATCAGAAGAAGATTCTTGCATTTTGTCTCCTTTATTGCTGCCACCAGGCCATTTAGTTCTCTCCTGCGAGTTCTTGCAACTTCAATATATGATGCAGTACTACCCGTTTTGGTCTGGTAAGGTAAAATGTTTACCTTTATCTTCGTATGAAGATGCGGAAGATGCGTAGAAGAAATGCTCTTATTGCGCATTTTTAATAAACACATAAAACTGTTTTATGAAAGGAACATTTTTATTCATTTTTACCTGTACTAATATTTTTTGGGCCTGTATATTAGTCAGTCCGTCGTATGCACAGGCACCAAAGCGCTATTCTCAGGAACCGGTCAGACTGGAGGGTTGTGAAGGGCTTGTTCAAACAGGCTCTTCCATTGGATTCGGAAAGTATTATAACACAACGGCGTATGCTACCATTACCTGCAGGTACCCGTTCAGCCGATACGTGGCAATAGGTGCTGGTATAGGAGCCGGATGGGCCGATGCAGTGTCCCGGCTTTATCATTTTACCACGAATTCCTCTCCGGAAGCTACTGTTTATACAGTAGAAGACCGGGATCCCAATTTGCTGATTCCTGTTTTTCTGCATGTCAAATTTAACGTAACCTCTGAAGATTCAAGCAAATGGCTACCGTATATTTCTCTGGAAAGCGGATATATGTTTAATATCTGCTATCCTAAAGAACGTCTTTGGGGAGATATAAGGTGGCAGCGGGACCGAAATCCGGAAGGGTTCGGTTGGATGTGTATCCCGGCAGCGGGGGTGGAATACAGGCTTAAAGGCAAGCAACGGCTATCCATGCAGATTGGATGTCATTTTCAGCAGCACAGCTATGCCACCGGCGGATCTTATGATTCATACAGCGGATGGGTAACTAAGTGGCTTCCCTCTTTGGATGTCAGGATTGGTTTTGCCTTCTGAAAATCTCCCGGGCGCAGGATTCGTAGGAAGTAAATTGAATTACATAATGGGCGGCGGCAAGATATAAAGGCTGTCGTACTGTGTATAGTTCCCGGAGCCCGGTAATTCCCCCGGAGGAAAGCGGCCGGTCTTCCGTTGCCAGCTCTTCCAAAGGCCGTTCTATATAATAAACCGTCCCGGCCTGACGCATGATTTCAATATTGCCGGGTACGGTAACCACTCCGCCTCCCGTGGCGATAATCTTACCGGTTCCCCGGCAGGCCAGGGCCAGCATCTCACTTTCCAGCGCTCTGAAATAGATTTCGCCCTTTTGGGCAAAGAGTTGCGGAACGGGCATGCCCGAGGCCCGGACAATCATCAGGTCCGTATCGAGCAGTTCCCGCCCGGTAAGTCCGGCAAGAAGCTCTCCTGCCGTTGTTTTGCCGCAACCGGGCATCCCAATGAGGATAATATCAGAAGACTTCCGAATAGGTACCGAAATACTTGAATTGTTCTCCATTTGTTTCCAATTGACAGATGAGTGCAGTAAAACGTTCGTCATAAACGGACGCTTCAATATCGAAGTAAAAAATAAATTCAAAATCTTTGTTGGGAACCGGACGGCTTTCCAGCTTCACCAGATTGGCTCCAATGGCGTTGAACTTGGAAAGGACCTGGAAAAGTGTGCCGGGCTTGTTGGGTATGACCATCATGATGCTCGTTCGGTCGGCCCCGGGAAATATTTTCGATTCTTTGGAAATGCAGATAAAGCGGGTATAATTATTGTCCCGGTTCTGAATGTCCGAGGTAAGAATTCTGAGCCCGTAGAGTTCCGTACAGATCCGGGAGGACAGCGATGCCTTGGTTTTATCTCCGCCCAAGGCCACATTTCGTGCGGCCACTGCCGTGTTTTCACAGGGTATTATCCGTACATCTTTCAACGAATCAAGAAATTGCGAGCACTGGCCTATGGCCTGATGATGGGAATAGATCACTTTTATATCTTTCAATTCGGCTCCGGGAAGCACCAGCAACGCGTGATCTGTCTTCACCCTGAGGCTCCTTACAATACTTACGTTGTATTTGACCAGCAGATCGTACACTTCATTAACCGATCCGGTAGATGAATTTTCTATGGGTAAAATGCCGTATTCGCATAATCCCCCGCTCACAGCCCTGAACACTCCGTCAAAGGTATTGTTGAACATGATCTCGGGCATTTCGAACAATCTGTCGGCAGCAATCTGGGAGTAAGCTCCTTCGCAGCCCTGACAGGCAACCGTGGCTCTTTTGGGAAACGGAACGGGCGTTGAATGAATGAGTTCGGACAGCTTTACAAACAAAGGGGTCTTTAGCTCTATGAGCCGTGTCTCGTAAGAATGGCTCAGATCAAAAAGAGTGTGGTACAACGTACGGCCATAGGCCTCCAGTTCGCTTCCCAGGTTTTTGGATATTCTGGCAAGGATCTCCTTTTCACGCTGGTTATCGTACATATGCACACTGTTCTCTCTCTTATAGCCGGCCACCTGGGCAACTGCTTTCATACGTTCCGAGAAGAGCTTGCAAAGTTCTACATCAATAGCGTCAATCTTCTGGCGCAAATCTTTAATTTCCATAGTATTGGTACAAATATCTAAAATTAGTTTAATAAATCAAGTAATACAATGGCAGCTACCGCCTCCACAACCGGTACGGCCCGTGGTACAATGCAGGGATCATGACGGCCGGTAACCGAAAGCTCTGTATTGCAGCGACCGGTATAGGAAACACTCTCCTGCGGCTGACATATGGAAGGAGTAGGTTTAAAGGCCACACGAAACAGCAGGGGCATACCGCTTGACAAGCCGCCCAGAATGCCTCCGTGGTTGTTGGTAACGGTAGCCACTTTTCCGTCCTTCATCCGGAAAGGATCGTTGTGTTCCGAGCCTTTCATGCGTGAAGCGGCAAAACCGGCACCGAATTCAATTCCCTTAACTGCAGGAATCCCGAATACCGCGCCAGCTATAAGATTTTCCAGTCCCTCAAACATAGGATCTCCCAACCCGGCGGGAAGTCCCGTAACGGCACACTCCACAATCCCCCCTATACTGTCGCCTGCCTGGCGGCATGTTTCTATTGCCTTGATCATCAGGGAGCCTTTATCGGCATCAATTACCGGAAAGTCACCGTTCACGGCCGTTTCCTGACCGCCGGTACCAATACGCACGGGATGGAAAGGCTCGTCAAAAATATCACCTATTGAATATATGTGAGCTCTCACAAGAATTCCCCGGCGTACAAGCAGCTGCCTGCATATACCGCCGGCTGCACATAGCGGGGCCGTAAGCCGGCCTGAAAAATGACCTCCGCCCCGAACATCCTGGTACCCTTTATATCTCATGTGTGCCGCATAGTCTGCATGCCCGGGCCTTGGAACGTCATTAAACGTCATATAGTCAGAAGGCCTGCAATCCTTATTGCGAATAACAATCATTACCGGGGTACCGCAGGTAACCAGTCCTCCGGCTTCGTTTTCCAGAACGCCTGCCAAAAATTCGGGCAGATCGTCTTCTGTACGGGCCGTAGAATAGCTGTGACGGCCCGGGGCGCGCCGCTTCATAAATTCCAGCAGTTCCGCCCTGTCAATTACCTCACCCGCCGGAAGCCCGTCAATACAGCAGCCGATGGCGGCTGAATGAGACTGTCCGAATACCGATACTTTCAGGTTCTTACCCAACACCGATGACATCTGCTGAACCTCCGAGTTTTATATAATCATTAAAAAAAGCGGGATACGACTTGGTCACGCAGCCGGCGCATTCAATAATGCTTTCTCCTCCGGCAACGGTTGCCATAATGGCGGCAGACATGGCAATACGATGGTCCGCACGGGAATCGATCACCGCCCTGTGCGGTTTTCCGCCGAAAACTGTCAATGTGTTTTCCGCCGCTTCCGTCGAGATGCCAAACTTTCCCAGCATATCACAAATGGCTCCCACGCGGTCGCTTTCCTTTAATCTTAACCGGGAAATATTATGAAAAACAGTCGTTCCCCCGGCACAGGCCGCTGCTACCGATAGCGCCGGCACCAGGTCCGGAATATCGGCACAATCGGTGCTGATCCCGTGTAATTCAGAAGGAAATACGCTCAGGCCTTCGCCGGTTTCTTCAATACGTGCGCCCATATTTCTGAGAATATCGGCCATTACCCGATCCCCCTGAAGAGAGTCCCTGTAATCGAGACCCATGCAATGGATCTTTCCGGAGCCGACAGCTCCGGCAGTAAGCCAGAAAGCCGCGGCAGACCAGTCTCCCTCTACCGCCAGCTTACTGGGGGTATGATAAGCCTGACCTCCGGGAATGAAAAAACCATTTCCTGTACGGGTAACAACAATCCCGAATGTTTCCAGCGCATGAACCGTCATATCTATATAGGACCTGCTTTCAACCGGACCGGTAATCTGCAGGTGGCTGTCCTCCCCCGCCAGAGGTAAAGCAAACAGGAGTCCCGAGATAAACTGTGACGAGACATTTCCCACCATCGAATAGGAACCGCCGGTCAACCGGCCTTTGCACGTTAAGGGGAAACTCCCCGCTTCGCCCAGGGCCACTCCATGAGCTTTTATCTGTTCATATAGAGGGGATAACGGGCGTCTGGCAAGCCGCTGGTGTCCGTCAAAAACGGCATCGGCCCCCAGAACCGCTGCTACGGGTAAAAGGAAACGCAGCGTAGATCCGCTTTCGACGCATTGGAGAACGGCCCCCGGTACAGGGCGGTCAATGGGAACTATGTCAAAAAAATTGTTTTCATAACGAATATCCGCCCCGAGTGCATTAAGGCAGGAGACCGTTATTTCAATGTCATCATTCAGGCTGCTGCATTCCAGCCGCCCTTTTTCGCCCGAAAGGGCTGAGCAGATCAACAGTCTGTGCGCCTGTGATTTAGATGCAGGCAATACCACCGTGCCGCTTAAGGTACCGGAAACTTTTACATTCATAGCTTAGTATTTTTCAAAAGTTCAACTAGTTTTTCAGGATTATCCTCTTCCATAGCTTTTTTGTATTGCTCCAGATTATCAATGAGCATCCCAAGCTCTTTTAACAAATTGTCCCTGTTTTCAAGAAACAATCCGGCCCACATAGATTCGTTCAGCCTGGCCACCCGGGTCAGATCCCGAAAACTGCCCGCGCTGAATTCCTCACAGTCGGGGATCAGGGGGCTTTTGGCATAGGCATTGGATATGATATGAGGCAGCTGCGAGGTATAGGCAATCATCCGGTCGTGGTTTTCAGCCGTGGTGAATACGACATGCTTCAAGGCCATAGGTCTGAGGGCTTCTTTTATGCGTTCGAACAGCATCACATTGTCATAGACCGGAGGGACAACAATCATGGTTGCGTTAGAAAACATATTGGCCCGGGAATATTTGTAACCCCGGAATTGCGTGCCTGCCATTGGATGCCCCCCCGCATAGGTAAACCCATATGTCGCAGCCAGGGCAAAACCTTTTTCACATATACGCCGCTTAGTGCCGCAATGGTCAATCACCAGGCACGAGACGGAAAACCGGCCGGCGTTTTCTTCCAGATAATCCATAGATGCTGCGGGAGATGCAACCAGATGAACCATATCACAGTAAGGGAGCGTTGCATGATTGAGCTCTCCGTCAAGAACCCCGGACAATCCGGCATAATTAACAACCGACTCATCGGTGTCATGGCCGTAGACAGTATGTCCCGCCTGTTTATACGCTTTAGCCACGGAACCGCCTATCAGGCCCAAACCCACCACTCCTGTTACCATCTGATTATCAGTTTAAATTAATCATTTATTATACTTAAAATGGTCCTGATCTTCCGGGCCACCTCGTCAAACTGAACGGGAGTCAGCGACTGGGCTCCGTCCGAAAGAGCATGCGGCGGGTCGTTATGCACTTCAATCATTAGTCCGTCTGCCCCGGCCGCGACAGCCGCCATGGCCATTGGTTTCACCAGCCGGGATTTACCGGTTGCATGGCTCGGGTCAACAATTACAGGAAGATGAGACAATTCTTTTAACATGGGCACAGCCGCCAGGTCCAGTACATTGCGCGTATAGGTGTCAAAACTTCGGATACCCCGCTCACACAGGATCACACGCTCGTTCCCTTCCGCCATAATATACTCGGCGCTCATAAGCAACTCTTTGAGTGTTGTGGCCAGACCTCTTTTGAGCAATATGGGCTGCCGTAAACGTCCCAACTCCCTGAGCAGTTCAAAATTCTGCATATTTCTTGCACCCACCTGTATGATATCCACATCCCGGAACATATCAAGGTGCGAAGTACTCATGATCTCGGTCACAATGGGCAGGCCCGTTTCCTTACGGGCCGTGCGGAGCAGCTCCAGACCTTCTCCCCTCAACCCCTGGAAATCATAAGGCGAGGTACGCGGTTTGAAAGCACCGCCTCGTAACAGCTTGGCTCCCGAGGCTTTAACGTCTTTGGCCACCGAGATAATCTGTTCTTCCGACTCTACGGAACAAGGCCCGGCAATAATGGCAAAATGTCCCCCGCCAATTTTCACCTTATTGTCTCCCTCCCCCGCCTCAATAACGGTATCGTTGGGATGGAAACGGCGATTGGCGCATTTAAAAGGATCACTAATGCGTGTAACGCTTTCAATAATCTCCAGGCCGTTGAGCATGTCTATATCCACTTTGCTGGTATCGCCTATCAGGCCTATAACCGTTTGCATTTTTCCTTCGGAAATATGAACGTCGAGGTTTTGAGACCTGAACCATTTGACCAGATTGTTTTTTTGCGCTTCGGTAACTCCGTTTTTTAGTACTGCAATCATAGTTATTTGTATAAAAATAAAAAAAGCCGTTCTCATTTCGAGTGAGAACGGCTTCTAAATTCCTGATTTTTTGTTATCTGTCAATAGGCACAAAAATTCTCACTCTTTCTTTCCGGCTAAAGAAAAAGTAAAAATAAAAGTAATAAAACCAGCTATTGACTAAAGGGGAAATCATAGTAAAATTATTTACCGTGTAAAGTTACAATAATGTTTGTATTTTCCAAATGAAACCAATCCTTATACCTGTAAAACAATCATCATAACATCCGTCTTTAACGTAGCCGCAGCTGGAGATGAGACCGTTGTTCAGGGCTTCAAAACAAATCCGGGCATTATCGCGTTTTATGAGCCACTCGGTACGCGCCTTCTCATATATTTCATCTACCGTAAAAGGATAGGCAGCGGAAGAATCTTCATGGGTATTAAGATCAGATGCCTCTTCAACCCATTCCCGTACTTCCGCAGGAACCTCATAAGGGTAGTTCACCGGCAGGTTCATTTTGAAGCTGCGACGGACAGGAATCCCGTTTTCAATAGTTATAGTTGTCTCCCATGAGACTCCTACCCAGGAATAATTGTTTACCTGATAAACATATGAATCATTACAGGACGCCTTAAATTGTAGCCATAATGCATAACTTTTTTCAAAATCGTGCCGGTATTCCAGATTGCTTTTTTCACAGGAAGACAGCAGGAGAACAAGCGATAACAGTAATAATTTTTTCATCCGGTTAATTCAATGGTTTATATATGCTATTTCAAATGCAGAAAAGTAGAAAATACTGCATTAAATCCGAAAAATCGTATATTTGAAAAACCTTGAATTAACTGAACCTTTATGATCCAGCCCTCTTCCCGTTTGCACGTAGTGGACGCCCTGCGCGGCTTTGCCATTGTCTCCATTATGCTGTTGCATAACATTGAACATTTTGATTTTTATTTTTCACCCCGGGGATTGCCGGGCTGGATGGTACAACTGGATCAGGGAATATGGGACACTCTGTTTTTTCTGTTCGGGGGCAAGTCGTATGCCATCTTTGCCTTGTTGTTTGGCCTGACATTCTTTATCCAGTACGACAACCAGGCAAAAAAAGGCAGGGACTTCAGGGGAAGGTTTGCCTGGAGACTAATCTTATTACTGGGATTCGGAATAATCAACTCGGCATTTTACCAGGGAGATATTCTTTCTATTTACGCCATCCTGGGCTTTTCCCTCATTCCGGTGGCAAAGCTTGGTAATAAAACCGTTTTTTGGATAGCTCTCCTGTTGATGCTGCAGCCTTACGAATGGATAAATGTGGCCATGGGACTGGCAGATCCCCAAAAAACACTGTCCGATCCAGCCTCATGGGCACTTTTCGGCCGGTGTGCCGAATACATTCCGGGAAATTCTCTGCTGAACACCCTGGCCGGCAACCTGACCAACGGAAAACAGGCTGTTTATCTTTGGAATTGGGAGAACGGACGCGTTTTCCAGACCATGTCGCTGTTCATGTTCGGTATGCTGGCGGGACGCACATCTAAATTCAAAGAGAGTCCGGAAAACAAACGATTCTGGAACCGTGTGCTTCTGATAGCTGTACCTTCGTTTATCTTACTATATTTCGTTAAAACCGGACTGCCCGGGTGGATAAACAGCCAGGCCATTCTGCGTCCGCTGTCCACCATTCAGACGTCGTGGACCAATATGGCCTTTATGCTTATCCTGGTATCGGGTTTTGTGCTGCTTTTCCAACATAAAACCGGAAGCCGCATTCTGAATGTATTCTCTCCCATGGGGCGCATGAGTATGAGCAATTATATCATGCAATCGATTGTTGGAGCCTGTATCTATTACGGATTCGGATTGGGTCTGTATGAATTTACAGGGACTACTTATAGCCTGATGATAGGCATTGTACTGGCTGTGGCCCAGGGATTCTTCTCTAAATGGTGGATGAGCCGTCACAGGCAAGGACCGCTGGAAACGTTGTGGCACAAAGCTACCTGGGCAGGATCAAAATAACACCTTATAATATAATTCGTGCAATGGCTGCACATGCCAATGCGTCGTCAAGCGCATTGTGGTGATTATTAAGATCATACCCGCATGCGACCGCCACTGTAGGCAATCTATGATCCGGTAATTTTTTACGGAAATATTTCAGAGCGGCCCTGTAGGTACAATGGAATTCGTAATTGGGATAATCCATACAATAGGTAAAGAACGCCGCTTTCAAACAACCTTCATCAAATGCGGAATTGTGGGCCACCAGAGGCAATCCCTCAATGCCCGGTATGATCTCGTTCCAGACGTAAGGAAAAACATTTGCGTTTTCCGTATCACGCATGCTCAATCCGTGAATCCGCGTATTCCAGAAAAGATAATATTCAGGTTCCGGTTTG
>Ga0116172_10001827_pt1 | contig 19127 bp, 20 predicted proteins | sample AD_UKC083_MetaG_FD_89799 | JGI IMG/M metagenome (GOLD analysis project Ga0116172, IMG submission 89799) | Active sludge microbial communities of municipal wastewater-treating anaerobic digesters from USA - AD_UKC083_MetaG | ecosystem: Engineered > Bioreactor > Anaerobic > Digestate | place: USA... | reverse complement strand
TCCCCACACATTGGGTGGCGTTCTGAGCGAGGCCGCTTGGCGGTGGGACCGCCTCAACAATGTGGCCCGGTATGAGAGTCATCTCGAACGCATCGTCTACAAAGGCCTCCATGAGCTCCAGCGCCTTCAGGCTGCGCGGGACAATCGTCTCGCACCTCTTCCGGCCGCTCTTGATATCAGCGTAGCAGGGGCCGAGGCAGACTGAACCTGCCGCGTCATGCGGCGCGAGCGGCCGGCCAGGCTGTGGCTCGACGTCGGGACCGCCGTCGAGACACAGATCGAGCAGCCAGGCGGCAAGGAGTTCGAATACCGCATCATCACCGTCAACAAGGCCGGCGACGCCGAGCCCAGCAACACGGTGGTCGTCGTCCTCTGAGGAGGCCAAGAGGAATAAGCGAGACGCTGTGCGGTCAAGTACACACCCACCGGGCGAGCTCTGCTCACCCGTAGGGTCCTTCACCGTTGGGGCGAGAGACCATTCTGGAATCGAGAAGCGGTGGAAGCCATAGCCAACTGGGTCATCTGTAACCATCGCCGGGTGCTGTCGTGGTTCAACGACGACGTCTTCCGACGACTGTTTATCAACGCCGGCAAGCTGCTGTCGGCCAACGCCATCGCGGCTGTCCTGGGCCTGATCGCCACCGTGCTGACTGCCCGCGTCCTCGGACCCCAGGACTACGGCGTTCTCGCATTGGTTCTGGTCTATGAATTGACCATCGGCAAGCTGGTGACGTTCAACGCCTGGCAGGCGATCATCAAGTTCGGCAGCGAGGCCTTGCATGCCGAGGATCGGCTGGCCCTACGGCAACTCATCAAGTTCGGCTTTACTCTTGATGTTGCCAGCGCCATCGTAGGGACGGCCCTTGCGATGGCTCTTGCCGGTCCGGTGATCGGCCTGCTCGGCTGGGACCCATCGGTCCGGCCACTGATGGTCCTATACAGTGTGCTGATCCTTTTCAGCCTCAGCGGTACGCCCATCGGTGTCCTGCGGCTGTTCGATCGCTTCGATCTGCTCAGTTACACGGCGATCCTCAGCGCCGTCGTCCGTCTGGCAGGAGTGATTTGGTGCCTCGTCGCGAGCCGGGCTATCCACAGTTTTGTCCTGATCTATTTGATCACCGGTATCATCGGGCAGTTGTATCAGGTTTTTGCCTCGCTCTGGGTCCTCAAGAAGAAGAACGTCAGCGGTGTTCTTCGACAGCCCATACGCGGCATTCGCCGCAGATTCCCAGGGATCGTCGATTACGTCTGGACGACGAACTTCAATTCCACAATCCGCATGATGTCCCGCGAGGCGGATGAGTTGATCATCGCGGCTCTGACCACGCCGGCAGCCCTGGGCTTATTCAAAGTTGCCAAACAGTTCTCACAGATTCTGCCGAGATTGCTCGATCCACTCTACCAGTCTATCTACCCGGAACTTACACGCCTCTGGGCGGCAGACTGCAGGCGCACATTTGTCTCCCTCATCAAACGCTCGACGCTGATTGTCGGCAGCGCGGCCATCGTGGGCTGGCTCGTGTTCATTGTTCTGGGGCAATGGCTGATCGCCTGGACCGTGGGCCCGGCCTATTCGCAGGCATATCTCGTGACTGTGATCTACCTGCTTGCCCTCGTCATCGCCTTGTGCGCTTTTGCGCTTCAGCCGGCCATGCTGGCCGTAGGCATGCCCCGCCACTCTTTCAAGGCACAGGTAGCAGCTACTGTCCTTTACTTCGGCCTGCTCTTTCCGGCCGTTCGGGCTTTCGCCATCGCCGGAGCATCGCTGGCCTACGTTGTGTATTATGTGTTGTGGACAATCCTCATGTTACGCTTTCTCCAGCTTCGGCTTCTTGTGAGATCAGCCCATACTTGACCGACGTTCTATACCAGCCTTTCTCTACTTTGGCTTCTTGCCTGATTCTTCTTCTGTGCATTTGGCTTCTTTGTGTGACTGGTCCACGCACGGCCCCTGGCGAGCAGCACCGGGCGATTGTGAGATTGATGCGCTGATTGCCAGAGGTGTCACCATTCTCAAGGGTATGTTTCGCGAAGCGATTGCGAAGGAAAATGCGGATAGGACACACGTGCTTCCGCTTAGCGGCGGTCTTGATTCTCGGGCTCTTCTTGGCGGATTGCTCGAGAGCGTGGAGTCCACGCAGATCCAAGCTGTCACTTATGGGACACCTGGAACATGGGACTACGAGCTCGGTCAGCACGTTGCTCGTGCAGCGGGCGTCCGATGTCAGGCCATTGATCTGACATCAAGTGACTGGAAATGGGATACGTCGGGCCTTGTGGACACAGCGACAGGAGTGGCTCGGACGGTCTGCGTTTTTGATGCCTATGTGAATCGGTGGATAGCACAGCGTTTTTCCAACGCATGCGTGTATTGGAGCGGCTTCATGGGTGAGGCACTGAGCGGCGCGCATCTTCCATCGCATGCTAGTGCATCATGGAGCGCGGCGATATCTCACTTTGTTTTGTGGAATCGGCTCACGCGTTCCCTCAACCTCGCTCCGTCAGACTTCAGGCCGGAAGAATACCTCCCTTGTGTTCCGTTTCTTGGGCATCACATCATACCTTATGACGATCAGTTAGACCTCGGTATTCGACAAGAGTGCTATATCAGGCCGATCGTCGTCCAGAAAGGTCGTGACTTCCGTACACCGTTTCTAGACCGAGATTGGCTCAGCTTCACTCTGCATGTTCCTCACTGCTGTCGCCAGGGACAGCATCTCTACAAGGAGATTCTCAAGACGGCGTATCCGAAGCTGTTTTCGCTGCCGACGAAGAACAGCTTCGGCCTGCCCCTGAGCGCTCCCCGATGGCGAAGGAGCCTTCGCCGCCAAGGGCTTCGACTGCGCGCCGCTGCAAGGCGCTCCTTCCCCTGGGTTGATTGGAGGACGTCGCCGAACACGAACTACATTGATTTTGATCGCGGCCTTCGCGAGCGAGCGGACCTGAAGACCGTGGTCTACGAGAGCATTCAGGATCTCAAGAAACGTCGGATCGTCGATTGGATCAATATCGACGCGATCTGGAACCGCCACCAGAACCGGCAGGCCAACCATGCCGACGCCCTGACACTACTCGCCTCCCTCGAGATCAACCTGAAGGCCAGGGAGCTGCGGCCGACATGAGGATCGTCTACCTGTCCGGCTCCGCCATTCCCTCGCGCCGCGCCAACAGCATCCAGGTGATGCGGATGTGCGAGGCGTTTGGCAGGAACGGGCATGATGTCACGCTGGTAGGCAAGCAGTCTGAGGGTAGCCCGGTCGAAGATGTCTATGATTACTACGGTGTACGAAAGTGCTTCCAACTGTCGTTAATTCCCTGCCGGACAGTCAAGGGGTCGAACATTCTCGTCTTGCCCGCGCTCTATGCCCGCCTTCGACGGCATGATCCCAACGAGGTCCTGATCTATGCACGGGACATCTACGGCGCATCCCTGGCGATCCGGATGGGTTTCCGAGTGATCTATGAGGCCCATTCGCCGCCCTACAATCCACTGATCCGACATTTGGAAAGAAGCCTCTTTGGAAAGCGTCGCTTGCTGCGGTTTGTCGTCATTTCACAAGCGCTTGCCGATTTCTATGCGGCCAGGTTCGATATCGCCGACAGGGTCACGGTGTGCCACGATGCGGCGGCTGTGCCGAGTGAGTCATCGAACGGGGAGTTGTCCTGGCCGCCGTGCCGGGACACACTCCAGGTTGGCTACGCGGGGCACCTGTATCCGGGCCGAGGTATTGACATCATCATCGAGTGCGCCAAACGATTGCCCCACTACGATTTCCACGTCATCGGAGGGGATGACGAAGACATTCTTTATTGGAAGCTGCGGGCATCTGTGAATCTCCATTTTCACGGATTCGTTGAGCCGGCCCTGATTCCCTCTGCTTGCAGCCGTTGTGATGTGCTGCTGATGCCATACCAGACGGACCTTGTTCTCCCTTACACACGGGCGAATACAAGTGCATGGATGTCGCCGCTGAAGCTCTTCCAGTATATGGCCTCCCGCAAAGCCGTTGTCTCATCCGACCTACCGGTGCTGCGCGAGGTGCTGGATGAGCGAATGGCTGTGCTGGTGCCGCCGGAGGACACGGACCGATGGGTCGATGCCATCCAACGCTGTGAGAACCGGTCCTATCGGAGCGCACTGGCCGAGGCGGCCTACAACGCCTTTCGCGAACACTACACCTGGGGCAAGAGGGCCGAGCGAGTCCTGTCCGGCGTGGCGTGGTGATTCAGAGAGACACGCAGACATACGTCCTGCTCGGCTTGCTGGGTCTTGCACCGATCGGGGCGACTGGTGACATGGAGTGAGAAGACTCACCTCTGACATGCTGTTTGATTCACAGCATCTGAGCCGCGATCTGGCGGGTAAGTCGGTGCGCGGCCGGCCAGGAGGCCGGCACGGCTGTGGCGATGGCTTGGGACAGCTCGGCGAAGGTTTTGATCGGGCGATCCGCTACTTCATCTGCGACGGATGACGCCTGGTACGCCCTGGATCAGGCTTGATATGAACCACACGAAGCTTCAAACGCCCTGGATCAAGCTTCAAGCAGGCCATATCAAGCTTCATATGTGGCATATGAAGTGGGCAAAACGGCGTTTGTCGACCAGAAATGCATTCTGTGTGCGATCTTGACCGAAACACCGCCTCATTCCATGACGAGAAGGGATACCACAGCCAATCTCTGGACCAATGACCGCCGGCAGGACCAAGCGAGCCTCTGCATTGAGTGAAACGGCTACATCTAGCGATTGGAGATGGCCGCGGCTCGGCGTGCTCGCCTCCAGCCGATTCCGACGCCTCAGCCGTGAGTTCCTCTGGATCGGAGTAGGACAGGCCGCCACTGTCCTGGGGGCGGTTGTTGGTATTCGCATTCTGACCGCAGTTCTGCCGCCGGATAGCTATGGTCGGTTGGCTCTAGGTATGACTGTGGCAACCCTCGCCACCCAGACCGTCCTTGGACCTTTGGGCAATGCTGCGATGCGGTTCTTTGCGCCGGCACGGGAGGCCGGCGCGTTACGGAGTTATTTTGCAGCCGTAAAGCGTCTTCTGCTGGAAGCCAGCGGAGCGATGGGCGTGCTGGCCTTCGTCCTGATCCTGATCCTCGACCTGACCGGACACTGGGAATGGGTCGGTCTGGTTCTGGCCGCCACGCTTTTCGCATTGGTCAGTGGTTACAACTCCGTCCTGAATGGGATGCAAAACGCCGCGCGACAGCGGGCGATTGTCGCCCTCCATCACGGCTTGGCGACCTGGGGGCGTTTTCTGTTGGCTGCCGGGATGGTCCTGTGGCTCGGAGCTGGCACCACGATCGCCATGCTCGGTTACGCCGCAGCGATGATCATTGTGCTTGGTTCGCAGGGCTGGTTCTTTCGCCGCACGTTGTCCTGTGGACAGGCGTGCGTACCAAGCGAAGCTCCGCAGGAACGCTGGAGGATTGAGATACTCACATACGCGTGGCCATTCGCTATCTGGGGCTTTCCCGCTTGGGTGCAAATGGTCTCGGATCGATGGGCGCTGCAGGGATTCTGCTCCACAGAGGATGTGGGTCGGTATGCCGCGCTCTATCAGCTCGGATACTATCCCATTACGATCTGTACGAACCTAATGGTTCAACTTGTCGCTCCGGTGTTCTTTCAACGCGCCGGGGATGCCTCGGATTTGTCTCGCGTGGAGCGGGTCTATCGCCTCAATCGCAAACTGACAGTGGCGGCACTGGCATTGACGGCAGTCGCGACACTGATGGCCTGGGCCTGGCACGATCCGATAGTCCGATTCCTCGTCGCTGCCGAGTACCGCACGATATCCGGGCTGTTGCCCGGCATGGTATTGGCCGGTGGCCTGTTTGCCAGCGGCCAACTGGCGGTGGTCTCCCTGCTCAGTGGAGTGCAAACGCGTGCGCTGGTCCTTCCGAAGGTGGCCACGGCGGTTCTGGGCGTGGTGCTCAATATCCTTGGGGCGGCCCTCTTCGGTACGCCCGGTGTGGTGGCGGCTATGGTGCTTGCCGCCGCTGTGTATCTGATTTGGATTCTGTGCCTGGCCGCACTTCGACCCAGACACGTGCAGGCGGGAGCAAGCCCGTGACTGCCGGACCGAGGAAGAACCAATTTCTGCGTATGGGCTACAGGTGGCTGACGCAGTTCGCAGATCCCCTCCGGACCGTTCGTGCCGTATGCAATCTCGGTTGGTATCTGGGAGACTGGCGTCGATACCGACACATGGAGGACGCCGAACCTCTTACTCTGGTCGATTCATGGCCGCAACTGCACGACCGAACCTCCCGAACACCCTTCGATGCGCATTATTTCTGGGCCAACGGCTGGGCGATGCGGCGCATCGTCGCACAGAGGCCGCGCCGCCACGTCGACGTCGGATCTCAGGTGGTCTTTGTCAATCTGCTCAGCGCGGTTGTGCCGGTTGTCTTTGTGGACTACAGACCTTTGGAAGTTCAAATCGACGGATTGGACTGCCGTTGTGGCGACATCCTGCACCTGCCATTTGAAGATCGATCAGTGGAATCGCTTTCCTGCCTCCACGTCACCGAGCACATCGGCCTCGGCCGTTATGGGGATCCGTTGAATCCGCATGGCACCCGTCAGGCCTGTGCCGAATTGCGGAGGGTTCTGGCCCCCGGCGGGTGGCTTTATTTTGCCATACCCGTCGGCCGTCAGCGCGTCTGCTTCAACGCGCATCGCATTCACCCGCCTGCGACCATCGCGGCGTACTTCTCCGATCTGCACCTGGTGGAATTCTCCGGTGTCCACGATGACGGTCGGTATGTGCAGGGCGTAACGTCCGATGGCTTCGTCGACAGCCAGTATGCGTGTGGACTGTTCCGATTTCAACGACCTATCGAGGAGCATTGACCGAGTGGATCTTTCCGGAGCCTTCAATCAACGCCAGCGCGATCAATGGGTGGCGATGCAAGCCGCTGCCGTGCCGGCCGGCTCCCGGGTTCTGGATGTGGGTGCCGGCAAGGGCCGCTATCGCTCTCTTTTCGCCCACTGCGATTACAAGGCCCAGGATTTCGCCCAGGAACCGAGCACTATCGGCCAGTATACGGCTCTCGACTACGAGTCGGACATTACCGCCATTCCCGTTGCGGACGGTTCGTTCGATGTGATCCTTTGCACCGAGGTGTTGGAACATGTGCCGGAGCCCATCCAAGCCGTGCAGGAGATGGCCCGAATTCTCAAGCCCGGCGGAAAGCTCCTCTTGACAGCGCCTCTGGGGGCTTTCCTTCACCAGGAGCCTTATCACTTCTATGGCGGCTATACCCCGCACTGGTACCGCCGATTTCTCCCGCTGGCTCGTTTCGAGGTCATTAGCATTGAGCGCAACCGGGGGTTCTTCAGTTGGTTCGGGCAGGAATCGCGGCGTTTTCACGCCCTGATCGATCCGCGACGCACCTGGCGAACCGGATGGCGATGGCCGCTGCTGACCCTTCTTTGGACCCTCACATTGCCCTTTTGCCGCCTACTGCTGCCGGCAGTGGCCGCCTACCTCGATACCTTGGTGTTGGAAGAGATCGCTACGATAGGCTATCACGTGGTGGGCACCAGACTCTCAGGATAGCCAACGTATGTGTTGCACTCTACTTGCGAAGGCTGATAAGGACTGTCAGTGAATGAAAGTGAAGAAGTCAACTTGCTTGGCCTTCTTTCTGGTATTTGGAGTATTCTGTGCGTCTGCTGGCTATTATGCGTATTTTCGTATTCCGCTCGATGGTGAGATGTGGCAGAACGTAGATGGATTCACGCGTATCATCATCCCGGACACCTTTGTCTATAGAGATATTATTGATGACTCAAATATTGTGAATTCGATTATCTTCTCGTCGATCAAGAACACGATAGGCCCATCTTTCATTTGGGTATTGGCAGACAAGAATTGGGTATTGGTATCTCTTTTCAACTCTCTCATGCTATTTATGGCGCTGGTATATCAGGCACGCATTGCCCGTCTCCTTGGAATAAGCGAACATCGCATCAACATGTTCACTGTCGTGCTTGCTCTACTGCCTGCGACCTTATACCATTCGGTCGGAGCCTTGAAGGAGATTCCGACGCTGCTGTTTCTCCTTGGGTTCTTTTATCATCACGTCAAGAGAGAGCGAATCCGCTGTCTTTCTTTCGCTGTTCTGTTGGTGTTATTCCGCTACCAACTGGTCTTCGTAGTGATGGGTTTCGTTGTCTGCGTGCAGTTTCGAAAGAAGTCTTTGCTTGTCGGTGCGTTCGTTCTTGTGGTAGTGGCAGCCCTCTACCCGTACGTCCGGGCCCAACACGATACGTTTGTGCGGGGGACACTCGAAGAACATCGAGTGGGTCAAGAAGACACTATCGGCGCATACATAGAGTCTATTCAGCAAAATGTTCCAATTCTGTCCGTATTCGCAGTGTTGTGCAGGATCGCGCAGTCAGTATTTGGCTATTTTGTATCATTTGCTAGGAACCCGACCTTTTATGAAGACGGTTGTCTTAGCATGATCAGAATTGTCTATCTAGCATCTCATGCTATCCTGCTTTGCTATTGGTTGAGGTGGTTCAAATCTCTGATATTGGCGTTGTTCCATGTTTCTGCATTTTCTTACCCCGCAATACAACTGTTGTTGCTTGGCTTATTGTATGTGGTTCCTGTGGCAGGGATGTCATTTATTCATCCAAGATATCTCTATCCGGTTACCGGAATCATTCTTGTTGGAAGTGCTGTCGGGCGGCGCAGTCTATCGTCGGCATCTGGCGGGACTGTGTCGTATCGCGCGACAGAGAGCGTGCCATTTGAAATTGCGGTCTGTTGAAGATAGTAATCGCGCGTATCAAAGGCGGCTTGGGGAATCAGCTTTTCTGCTATGCGGCGGCCCGTCGGCTCGCGCTGGTCAACCAAGCTGAGTTGGTGATTGATGACATGACGGGTTTCGCCCGCGATCGGCGGTATCGGCGTCGATATATGCTTGACCGCTTTCGGATCACGGCGCGGAAGGCGACGCCGCGTGAGCGGATGGAGCCGTTCGAGCGGTATCGGCGAGGCCTGGCGAAACTCCTGGCCCGGCGGCAGCCGTTCCATCGCCGCCGGTATCTGGAGCAGGAAGGCATCGAGTTCGACGAGCGCCTACTGAGCTACCGGGTCAGAGGCACGGTCTACCTCGATGGCTATTGGCAGAGCGAGGGCTACTTCAAGGATGTTGAGCCGACGATCCGCCAGGACCTTCAGATCATCCCGCCGCCGGACGACCACAATCGGGAGATGGCGCAGCGGATCGCCCGCTGTAACGCAGTGGCCGTCCATGTACGCTGGTTCGACCCGCCCCACAGTGCAACTGGGACGCACAACGCCTCGGTGGACTATTATCGCCGGGCCCTCGATCTGATCCGCAGTCGAACCGACAATCCGCACTTCTTCCTGTTCTCGGATGACCCGACCTCGGCGAGAAGCCTCCTGGGCCTGCCGCAGGACCGATCCACCTGCGTGGACCACAACCGGGGCGATGAGAATGCCTGTGCGGACCTCTGGTTGATGAGCCGGTGCAGGCACTTCATCATCGCTAACAGCACCTTCAGTTGGTGGGGAGCGTGGCTCGCCGGACAGCGAGACAAGACCGTCATCGCCCCGATGCTCCGTCTATCTGGGATGACGGCCTGGGGGTATGGTGCTCTGACCCCGAAAGCCTGGATTGAATTGTGATTGCGGAGCCCCAGGTTCTGCCCATGCCGGCAGTGACCGTATTGATGTCGTGTTATAACGCCTCCCGTTATCTGGCAGAGGCGATGGAGAGCATCCGCTCGCAGAAATACGGCGATTATGAGTTTCTCGTGGTCAACGATGGCTCGACGGATGGTACGCTGGAGACGCTCCAGGAATATGCCGTCAAAGACCGCAGGATCCGTATCCTCAACAAGGTGAATACGGGCCTGGCCGATTCGCTCAACACCGGCATGCGGATGGCGCGGGGGACGTGGATTGCCAGACAGGATGCAGATGACGTCGCCCTGCCTGATCGGCTGGCGCAGCAGATCGCGTATATCGCATCTCATCCTTCCACCGTCCTGCTTGGCACTGGTTTCATCGAGATCGATGGTACCGGTAGAGCCCTGCGGACATACCGTTATCCGGCGAGCCGTGAGAAATACATGCGTCGGATCCAAAAGACCGGACGCTTCGCCCCGCATTCCTCATGCCTGTACCACAAAGCGACCGTCGAGCGGCTCGGCAGATACAACCCGCGAATCCGAAACGCGGAGGATACGGATTTGTGGTTTCGTCTTTGCCTGGCGGGCGAAGTCGCGGCGTTGTCCCAACCGCTCGTGAAGATTCGCAAACACGCCGCCAATATCTCCAATGAGGACAGCGGCAAGATACAGGCCACCTTCGGAATGGCCGCCCGGGTCTGTCACCGCCTTCGTCTGGCCGGCGCTGCCGACCCATCGGTGCAGGCCGATGCGGATTGGCAGCAGTTTCTGCACTGGATCACCCGCCGCGTTGAGCACAGCGCGCTCTTCGCGGAGAGGCACGAATGGACGCGGTTAAGAGACTTCTACTACTCCGCGCCCAACAGGACCGTCGGCGCATGGCGGTTGCTGAAAGGCCTGGTCGCTTCGCCGCATGTGATGCAGATCCTGCGCAAGAAATACTTCGGCTCGACCGTTGCGGCCACGCTCGCCAAGGAATGGATAGACCGATCATGTGCGGCATTGTTGGAATAGCCTCTCGGGTGCCGCAAGACGACCGGGCGATGCTGGTGCGTCAGCGGGACAGCCTGCGCCATCGGGGCCCCGATGGCGCGGGTATTTGGTGGTCGAAGGACGGCTGCGTGGGTCTGGCTCATCGCCGCTTGGCGAGCATGGATTCGCCCCCGACGGGGAATCAGCCGATGCTCGATAGTAGTGGCGAATGATGAAACAGACCATGCCCGTTTCACTGCATACCATTTTGGGACCGATCCCCTAGAATTGGAGGCGGACCGATCGCCTGCGGATTGGTGCTGAAGAGGCAGGACATGGCGGGGCCCGATTGTTGCGTGACTCCCATCCGAACGTATCCTCCATCATCCTTTTTGTTGAATGCAAATCCATGAATATTGCCTTGGTCCTTCCCTATCTGTGCGATCGCTTCGGGGGTCCCGTTACCGTGGCAAAATGTACCGGGCGGGTGCTTTCCGATCTGGGACACAGTGTGTCCTATTGGGCAGCAGTCGCGAACGGGGACGGATACGAAACGGCGTGGGCACCCAGTGTCCACCTGTATGATGTCAACTGGCCGCGCCATTGGCGTCGATCGAGCGGACTTGGACAAGGGCTCTCGTCGGTGATTCCAAAAACGCATATTGTGCAGACGCAGAGTGTGTGGATGTACTCCTCCTATGCTGCCGGGCGCATCGCCTGCGCCAGTGGTGTTCCCTACATTATCCGCCCGGCGGGCACGTTGCAGCCGTGGGCGATGGAGAACGGCCGTTTGAAACGCCTCAAGAAGGCAGCGTACCTGCGCCTGATCGCCAAACCTTTGATGGACAGGGCGGCGTGTGTTCAAGCCGCCTCAATTCAAGAGGCGGAGCAGTTGTGCAAACTCCGTTACAAGGGCCCTGTAACGGTAATCCCCAATGGTGTGGACATTCAGTATTTCTCGCCGGGGGACCGCAGGGAGGCGGAAGACTATTGGCCGGTTCTGAGCAACCGGCCCGTTGTCGTATTCATGTCGCGCTTGAGTCCTGAGAAGGGCTTGGATATGCTCATTCCTGTCTGGGCTGATCTTGTACAATCCGGTATGAGCCGCAATGGGGTCTTGGTCGTAGCGGGGCCGGACGACCGAGGCTACCAGAGGACGGTCAAAGGTATGGTCGGTGAGCACGGCCTCGGACAGCACGTCTTCATGCCCGGAATGGTGCAAGGCCCAAAGAAGCTGGCGCTTCTTCGCCGTGCGGATGTCTTTATCCTGCCGTCATACTCCGAGAACTTCGGTATCGTTGTGGCCGAGGCCATGGCCTGCGGGGCGCCGGTCATAGCGACTACCTGCACGCCCTGGGAGCAATTGCAGCACGTTGATGCGGGGCGATGGGTTCCGCCGACTCAGGAGGCGATAGCCCAGGCACTGGGCGAGCTACTGGGTATGTCGGAATCGCATCGCAGACAAATGGGCGCGCGCGGAGTCGCTCTGGTTCGCGAGCAGTACACCTGGGACCAGGCTGCACGTAAATTCCTGACGGTCTGTGCCTGTATCTTGCAGGCCAGGCCAATTCCACTGTATCCCGAGCCGAAAGACTTGAAAAGGGCATGAGTCTGAAGGTCTGTCAGTTTCTGCCTGGTCTGTTGCCGGAGTCGTGGGGGGCGGCAGGCTGGGTCGCGCTGGAGCTGAAGCGCCGAGTCGCGAATCTGTCGCCATATGCCTTCGCCACGGTACGGTACAGGCATTGGGGCCCAGACATGGTAGCAGGGCGGGGGCACGAATGGACTTGTCAGACTGCCCGCACAACCGCCGAGATAAGCGATATTCCGTGGATGATACGGCTGTTCCGGCGCAGTGTCCTGCCACGCATCTTCTCCTGAACGTGGAGCAAATGGTCCATGGCCCAGAGTGTCGGTGGCTGCCCAGTTACGTGCGGCGCTGGCGCCATGCGCGCGGTCAATCCATCGCGGGGCCGGCGAATTCGACTGCTCGTTCTCGCTCACACCAATCGCTCGCCGGGAGCGCGTTCAGTAGCCATCAATCTCTTGCGAGTATTGGCCACACGATTTGACGATATTGACCTGACGGCTGTCGTGCCTACCGGATGTGACTATGAGCAGATCGCGGGATTGCTGTCGGCGCGCGCGATCTGGTTCGACCAGAAGGGCAGTCTCGCCCGGCGGCTTCTTTTCGACCAGATCGTACTCCCTCGGCAGGTGCGATCGATTCGGCCCGACGTGATTCTCGCGTTGGGTACTATCGGGATGCGCAAGCCGGGAGCGCCCCAAGCGATCCTTGTTCAAGATCCACACTTTGTGTATCCTTCTCGCCATCATGGTCGCATGACCATGCTGCAAAATCTGCGCTATTTCGTTCAACGCAGACAGGTCAGACATTGTCTGGACCAGATCGCCATGGTCTACGGTCAAACCTCAACCATGCTGAAGCGCGTTCGGGATGCCTTCCAGCCAGGTGTGCCAGGTAATCTACTGCCGAAAGCGATCTCCGTGAACGTGGCGCGGAGTCTCAATGACACATCTGCGCCTCCGGAATTCGCCCCGTTTGGGCAATGCTTTCGCATGATCTGTCTGGCGCGTTACTACCCCCACAAGAACCTCGAAGGGATCGTAGAAGTGTTTCGACATTTCCGCAAAGAGCTTCACGGCGCAGTGGTCTTCATCACGATTGCGCCGAGTCAGCATCCGGGTGCCCGCCGGTTGTTGACGTCCATCGAGCGGTGGGGTCTATCGCGACAGATTGTCAACATTGGGCCCGTGGAGCAAAGCCGCATACCGTCATTGTTTGGTCATTGTCATGCATTGTTTCAGCCGACATTGATGGAGTCGTTTTCCGCAGCATATCTGGAGGCGATGGTCCTGAATCTCCCCGTGCTGACCAGCGATCTTGATTTTGCCCACGAGATATGTGGCCCGGCAGCCTTGTACTTTGACCCGTGGTCTCCGGATTCCATGATGAAGGCCATTGTCAGGATCCGGGAGAATGCCGATCTGCGCCAAAGTCTCCTGTGTGCCGCCCGATTGAGACTTGCAGAGACGCACAATTACTCCTGGCCGGATATTGCCGACACCCTTATCGCTGACCTCAGGAGAGTGGTCTCCAGGCAGGCCGCGAATACCAAGGGAGTGCAAACCGCGTGACTGTGCGTGGCGATTGTCGTACGTGCCATAATGGTGAGCCTGTTCCCCTATGACTCCTACCATCTGCTATCTCCTGCCGCGTATTCTGCCGACATCGGGGGGCAGTGTCATCGGAGGCGCTGCGGCGAACTGTGTGTCTCTGGCCCTTGAACTGAAGCGACGGGGCGTCGGTATCGAGGTACTCGCATCCGTTTCTGACGGTGGATTGGTGGATCTGGCCGGCAGTCCGCTGTCCGAAATTCTCAAACCGCTGCCGAACTGCGGCGGGGGTCTTCTGGGCAAAGGGGTCGGCACTGTGCGCACGCTCCGTGGCGGTCTCAGGGAACGTTCCCGAGAGACTCACTTCGATATTGTTCACTGCCACTCGGGAACGTATCCCTACGCGGTTGTACCGTTGGTCGCGGATCGCCGGGCCACCGTCCGGCTGCATTCGCTCTATTGTCCTCTTACGGCCGAAGGCGGGGTGTATAGCCGCTGGTGGGAGAGTATGCTCGCTGCCAGGCTGGCATTCGGGCGACTCGATCGAGTTGTTGCCGTGACGCAGAATGTGCAACGATCTCTGCAAACGGCCGGTGTGCCGCATGAAAAGACCGAATTGGTCCCCATGTGCGTGGACACGCAACGGTTCCGGCCCATGAGTCGGCCGAACTTGACGAAGTACTTCCACGACGGCCAAGCCCAGGCTCGCATTCTGTTTGTGGGCAATGCATCACAGGAGAAGGGGCTGGCCGAATTGTTGCGTGCAGCCAAGATCCTCGCCGACAAGAAGATGTCGTTCTTCCTGGTGGCGGCCGTGGAGAACCAGAGCAAGATCAAGGAATACACCATCGGCTACGATCGCGCGCAGGATTTCGTCCACCGCTGTGGCTTGGAGAACTGCGTTCGATTCGTTGGCTTGGTCGATGCCATGGAGGCTCTGTATGCCGAAACCGACTTCCTGGTGATTCCCTGGAATACCAGTCGCGGCCCTTCAGACTATCCTATGGTTGTTCTCGAAGCGATGGCCATGGGTAAGTGCATTATCTCCACACCGGTGGGCGGCTGTCCGGAATTACTGGCAGGGGGTGCAGGCATCCTCACGAAAGACTTCTCTGCGGAGAGCATCGCCTCTGCGCTTGAAGCGACGATCCATGATGCCCGAATGCAGCAGAATCTGGGGGCAGTAGCGGTGAGACGGGCCCAGGATTTCTCCGTCCGTATCTCCGCCGACCGGCTGATGGGGCTGTACGAGAAACTGCTGCGAAAGAAAGCAGATTACCATGCATACTGCCCAGCCTAACGAAGCAGACTATCTACTCTATACGAAGAGCGCTGGCCAGTACGATCGCGTGCGTTTCGCAGGAATGGCCGGACAATGGGGCCATCGCCGACAGGTTGAGATTCTTGCGAATCTCAATGAGGATTGGCGCGACAAGAAAGTCCTGGAAATAGGATGTGGCACTGGACGCATCACGGAAATCCTCGCCCGCTGGGGCACGAACGTCACTGCCACCGACATCAGCAGTGAGATGCTAAGCATTGCACAGTCTCGCTTCAAAGGAAGGGAACCATCTCCGAGGTCGTCGTTCCGGGTCATGTCCGTATCGGATATTGACATCGACCTGGGACCTTTCGACTACATCATTATGGTCAACGTCTTCGGTCGTTTGTCGAATCCGTCTGAGGTCATTGATGCCATCGCGTCAAGAATGGCTCCGCCTACGCGCTTGGTGTTCACGTTTCCCTGTCTGACGAGTGTTCTCTTGCCTTTCGGTATTCTCGCGAATGCCAGAGGCAGGAGCCTATCTCGTGATGTGACCTCGCGGTGGTACACGCCCAAGACGATTGCCAAGATGTGTCATCGTGCCAATCTGGAAATCGTGCAGTTTCGTGGAAACCACTACGTGCCGGTGCCGCGTTTGCTCTTTTGGACGTTGCCGTTCTTCTGGGTCTGCGACAAGCTCCTTGCGGCGCACTTCCCCACTCGATGTCCAAGTGTGTTTGTAGAATGCAGGCTCTCTCCAACCGCCGCTTGACAGTCGTCTTATACCCAGCGTTGAGAGAACATCTCGATGAAAGTCTCTATCATCACGGTCTGCTATAACAGCGCCGAGACCGTTATCGATACGCTTCAAAGCGTCCTCTGCCAGGACTACACAGACGCCGAACATATCGTCGTCGACGGAGGCTCGACCGATGGGACTGCGGATGTCATTGGCAGGTGCAAGGGTCGCATTGCGACGTTCATCTCTGAGCCGGACGAGGGCATCTATGACGCCATGAACAAGGGGATTCGCATTGCCCGGGGTGACATCATCGGCTTTCTGAACGCCGATGATATCTACGCCGATGCCAGTGTGATCTCGGATGTGACAACTGCTTTGGCGGCCGGCGGGTTCGACGGTGTTTATGGCGATCTGGTCTATGTCCGACGGGATGACCCTGCGAAGGTGACCCGTTACTGGAAGGCTGGGGAGTATCTGCCCGGTTCTTTTCGTCTCGGATGGGTGCCGCCACATCCCACGTTCTTCTGCCGGAGACAGCTCTTCGAACAGCATGGCTACTTCAATCCGCTTTACCGAATTGCCGGGGATTTCGAGTTGATGCTGCGTCTGATCGAGAAGAACCGGATTCGTGTTGGGTATATTCAGCGCCCGCTGGTGCGAATGCGGGTCGGTGGGCGGGCCAATACGATTCGAGGTATGCTCCGCGGCAATCGTGAGATTCTGCATGCCTTCGCCGCCAATGGGCTGCGACCCTCCCCCGGCTTCTTTTTGCGCAAACCACTGGCGAAGTTGGGGCAATTCACCAGACGATCTATGCCTATTCAACCATCCCATACTGCATAGGAGCTTCTTCTTGCTTGAATTTCCCATGTACCCCCATCATTTGTGCATAGCATAATCCAGACGACTTATTCTGTTTAGATGCCCTATTTCTCGAAAAGACGACCAGGAGGCCATATCTGTCTAAGTTCTTGTCTATTATAAGTTTATAGAGATTGAACTGCCTATGGAGGGGGGTGTTCTGCCTGTCTGACAGCAGAAAGTCTTGACTTTGCGCCCACAAACGCGTATACTACGTATCAATGCTGGGTCGCCGGGAACGACTCCACGTGAGTTCATTGCCTGGTTGGCTTGGCAGTTGTATCCAAGGATGGGAGTGGTGGATGCGTGAGGAGGAGAACACAAACGGCAGGTTCTGGAGTGGGATGAGTTCCCAGAGAGGGTGGTCGAAATGAAGAAGGTACTGGCGATCTTGGCTGTGGGTCTGGCTCTGACAGGGACGACTTTCGCTGGCGTCAGCACGTTCGACGACGTGACGGCGGCCGACGTTGGATCGAGCATTCCGGCTGGTTACGGTGGACTCACTTGGAGTAATTTTGGTGTCGTGCACGGCGCCAATTACGCCAATAATCCCTCGGGTTATGCCAATGGCGTGGTCTCCACCGAGTATGTGGCCTTCAACCACAACGGAAGTCCGGCTGCGATCTCCGGCGGCGCCTTCGATTTCATCGGCGCGTATTTCACGGCCGCCTGGAACGATGGCCTGCTGATCGAGGTTGAGGGTTTCCTTGCCGGCGAGTCTGTCGGAAGCACGGAGTTTGAAGTGGATACCGATGGGCCGGTGTGGAAGGAGTTCAACTGGACAGTCGATGAGGTCAAGTTCGCATCGTCTGGTGGAGTCCCCGCATTCGAAAACCGTCCGAACGGTGGCACGCAGTTCGCGATGGACAATCTGACGACGCGAGAGGCGACGCCGGCGGTTCCGGCTCCGGGTGCGGTGCTGCTGGGCAGCCTTGGGGCAGGTCTGGTTGGCTGGCTGCGACGCCGCAGGACCCTGTAAGGTCCGGGCCTGAAAGTGCAGCCCAGACGCGTTTGATTACCGGCTTGGGCCGGACAATAGAGAAGGCATACAGACCGGCGGGTCCGACTACGGAGCCGCCGGTCTTCTTTTGTGACAGGGGCTTGTTCGACGGTATCAGTTCTGGCCTGCGGCGGGATGTCGGCCACCGTCCGCAGGTAGGCGCCGCCGTCCCGTTGTACACTGATTCCGAAGGATATTGGACTAATGCTTTTGCCTTGCTCTGGCCGATGTAGACCGTAGAATTCTTGGACATTTCGCGGACGTGTGTTCCGCGTGGTCGCGTTGACAGCCGGTGGGCAATCTCCCAGCGAGCGCAGGCTTCGACGCAATGAGGGCATTGTTTGGCTTCCGGGGTGGCAAGCTGGGGTAAACGATGGAGCAAGGAGTGCATCTTCGCGAGGTGAATCTCCACGACGTCGGCAGGAGGATGCGGGCGGACCGCGAGCCGGCCCAGATCGGCGTGATTGAGTTGCATCCCCATACGCGGGCGGCCCATTTGCACGAAGAGACCCCGCCTTTTGACCCGTCGACCTTCTCAATCGCCCAACCGTCCAGGACCGTGGAGTTACTGATCCGGCTGCTGGATCTTCTCGGCTCTCTGTTCATTCTCCTGTGCGCTCTGCCGCTGATGCTTGTGGCGGCCGTGGCGATCAAGCTGACCTCACGCGGCCCGGTTCTGTACCGCCAGGAGCGGGTGGGCAAGGGGGGCAGGCTGTTCGACCTGTACAAATTCCGGACGATGATCGACGGTGCGGAAAGGCACATCGGTCCGGTCCTGGCTTCGAAGGACGACCACCGCGTGACGGCGGTCGGCCGCATCCTGCGTCGGACGCGGATGGATGAGTTGCCCCAGTTATACAACATCCTGCGCGGCGACATGAGCCTCGTTGGACCCCGGCCGGAGCGGCCCTTCTTCGTCCAGAGGCACAAGGCCCTCCAGGGTGTGCGTCTGGTCGTCAAGCCCGGCCTGACGGGCCTTGCCCAGGTGCGCAGCTTTTACGACCTCAAACCCGCCCACAAGGTCAAGTACGACTACATCTACATCCAGAATCGCTCCCTCCTGCTGAATCTCTACATCCTCCTCCAGACCATCCCCGTCCTCTTCGCCAAAAAGGGCTGGTAGTCCCTACCATCTGTCGCCGGGCTTCTGCCCACCGGCCGCTTGACGTACGCGCAATTGCGAATGGCCGCCGCGTTCGCACTTCACGAGTTTCGGTTTCAGACTCCTCTCAGGCCTTCGGATAGACCCAGGGGGCTCGGTAGTCGCGGCGGAGCAGTCTGTTGGCGTCGGGATCGCCGACGCAGATTTCCTTCTCCCCATTCCAGGTGACGCTGCGTCCGAGCTTGTACGACAGCATCCCCAGCAGGCTCAGGTTCGTCGAGTAGTGGATCGCCTCGATGTCGCACACCGGGCGGCTACCCGTCTCGATCGCGCTGAGGAAATCGGTCCACAGTCCCTTGATGTTCTGCTG
>Ga0116172_10001799_pt1 | contig 19313 bp, 13 predicted proteins | sample AD_UKC083_MetaG_FD_89799 | JGI IMG/M metagenome (GOLD analysis project Ga0116172, IMG submission 89799) | Active sludge microbial communities of municipal wastewater-treating anaerobic digesters from USA - AD_UKC083_MetaG | ecosystem: Engineered > Bioreactor > Anaerobic > Digestate | place: USA... | reverse complement strand
GTCGATAGCGTCCAGGACCGTGGCCCGGTCTCTCGCATCAGTGCTCGGAGATTGGAGGTTGAAGACCAGCGCGGCCAGAGTGCCATCGATTCTACTTGCCTGCTGCGATATCCGATGGTATGCTCGGCTTGTCGAGTTCCTCTGGGCCACCGTGGACGCGGTGGCCCGCTTGTCCTCTGCTCTCATCTGGCCACCCCCTTCCTGGCGTTCCACGTCTTTCGGTCCGGCGCGCCTGCCTTGAGCCAAGCGGAGATTTCCTCCGCCGGCCAGCGGACTGCGCCCCCGATGCGAACCGGGGACGGGATCTTACCACAGGAGTTCAGCCGGAAGATCTGACGCTTGCTCAAACTGAGCATCTGCCCCAAAGTCTTGGCTGTAAGAAGGTGACTGGGCGTGCTTGTAATCTGTGTGTCAAACATTGCATTTGCCTCCAAAAGCAGTTCATTCGACGAAAATCAATGCTTCTAGAGGCAAACTACGATGCTACCCACGAATAGTCTGTCCTGACATTTGTCACTGACAATGCTTCGGTGCTGGACTATTTCGGCGCACGCGGATTGTAGTAGCCCTGGTGTGATCTATACAGGATGCGGCGTTTCACGAGGTGGGACAGAATCTGGCGGTAGTGAGATGAAGCGGGGTCATATTCTGCTTTTTTTAAGAGCACGACACCTGTCAGAGTGTTGCGTCCAAGAGCTTCCACGATGTTACTTTCGGTGTCTGTAAGCTCGGGCTCTGCTGGATACTCAAATGGACGTTCCAGCGGTGATTGTCCGAGCGACTCAAGCTGCATCCTGAGCGCGTCGTTCTCTAAGATCATCAGGGACATGTCCAAGTGTTCGCATTCATCGTCATAGACTTCGTACCATGCTTTGCGTAGCGACTCCATAGGAAGGTCAGACGGTGCCACCTCTTCGGCTTGCTGTGGATTCACCTCAATCCACTGCATCTGCTCAATGACATTCTTTCGGCAAGACTCTAGCACATTACGGCAGGCATCAAGAATCCGCATCACCTCGCTGCCACCCGGCAACAGACGAAGTTGGGCCTCCAGGTATACCGCTCTCGCTCTCAGCAACGCACAGATCGTTTCTGTAGTTCTCTCGATCACCCGTTCTACATGTTTCTCGTCTCCGTCCTTTACCCACTCATCATATAGCGATTCTATGTCATCAAAGCCATCATAGATTGCCCTCTGCGCATCCCACAGCAGATTCAGGGCATTGTCGTCAGAACTGGAACTACTCATGGCGATCCTCAGAGCGGGTCGGAGGATCGCACGCCGGCCTTGCACGTCGATACCCATGCCCAGTCTTCTCAAGTATTCCGCGTTTGACAAGGTTCGATAGGATTTGTCGGTAATGAGAACTGTCATCGTATCCGGCTTCCTTGAGGAGAACCCGGCCGACCATTTGTCTATCGCCAAGAGCTTCCAGAATATTTTCCTCTGTATCCGTTAGCTGAACCTGATTCCGAACCTGTTCGTTTGCTGTTGTCCCTGGTTGTTCTTCCCCACCTGGCTTCAAGCCAAAGGCATCGAGATCGGCTTCTACGACATGCAGAGCCCTATCGATGGCCCCGCACGACCAGGACGGATTTGCTTCCATGTCTTTCCATGCCGTCAGTGCGAAGTCGCCCGGCACATCGTCGTCAGCTCGTGGCCAGACGCCCTCGTCCGCGATAAGCGAGACCTCATTCTTCAGGGCATGGTCGTGGAGAATGGTCAGGAGGACATATGCCCGCAGCCGCACCGTCTCCTCTGTCATCGGCGGACGACTATCCGGGAACATGCGTTTCATGACGTCGCTCGCGTTCGGGGGCAGGTTGTAGCCCACAGGAGGTTGCAGCCATTCTTCAGGACATGGTCCAGGAGGCTGAAGGTTGGCTCCGGCCCTCTCCAATTCTTCCTCAGCCTTGGCCTTGTTCTTGCCTTTCCTGCGATAGACCTTCTCCGAAAACGGCCTCAGTGCAGCCTCGTAGGCCTCGTTCGCTTGCCACCATGCTTTCAACTTGTCCCAGAACAGCCTGTCCTGCTCCTTGAACCGCTCGCGAACGGCGTTGTCGCGGACCAGTAGTTCGTGTACCTTGCCCGCCTTGGATATGAGATCTTCGGGTTTGCCAAGCGGCATGTGGACTGCTGTGTTCGGCGCAGGCTCAACCCACTTCGTGGCGGCCTCCTGGCACCACGCCAACATCCTGCCCATGCCTTCCAGGGGGACGCACTTTGTATCGGGCAGAGCCGGCAACACGGGGCAGCGCTTGCAGAGCTTCTCTGCGACATTTCGCGCTTCCAGGAAGGCTTGCTTCAGGATCGCGTCCTCCGTCGGTCCTATCACACGGATAGTGTGGGCCCCCGGCCCGGTCATCGTGCCCCTGGAGAATGTCGTCCCACTCAGGAGATCGCCGAGGGCTTTCCTCAACTCTTCCGGATTCTCGCACCAGTCAAAGTACATTGGGCATACCACCTCATTCGAATCTCACTCGCTGCTCACTCATTTTGGCTCAGGTACTCCGTGCCCTTCTCGGTGGTCTCCCAGACGCCACGTGGGGAGTTCTTCTTGAGTAGACTGTCGTTGACCACCGAGCTCCACGCCCACTGCGCCATGTCACGCCAGCGGGGCTCCGTGGCCTCGATCCAGATCGCTCACCATACTGTCTCTTCAGCATCTCCTGCATCTTCTTCCAACTCATCTGGCCGCCAACCCCCGACGAGCAGCCATCGACCGTCGGTCAGTCGCGCGAATAACTGTCCCCGGCCCCAACCCAATCCCTCACCCCGCTGTAGGAAGCAACCGCTGCACATGTTCGCCCACATCAGCGAGTTGCGGAGTCTACCATCAACAAAGAAGGTGCGGTCCCCGAGGTTGCGGCCGCACAGATCGCAAGTTTTCGGTGGTGCTGGACAGGTCTGTTCACGCTCCTCTCCCTGTTGAAAATCCGCATGACCTGCCAGGATACGTTCGCTTTCGTCACAAGGGGGAATGTAATCGCTCTCGTCTTCTTCTTCCGGAAATCCGTTATCATCTTCTTCAGATCCGTCGCTAAGGTCTTCATCCTCCCCATATCCGTAGATCTCCAGAGAATAATCCGGCTCCGACAGATTGATCCGAGCTACCTCCGGCTCGAATGGCATGACGTCGTCAACAATCGAGCAAGTATCGAGATAGTCGCAGTAGTCAGTCTCGGCCCCTGGTTCGGCGGTCCATTGGAGGCAGGTGAAAGAGTCATGGCCGGTTCCTGGTTGGTAGAAACTGCCTGCGGCTGTCACCACAATGAGTTTGCCCTCCACCCTCACTTCCCAATCATGCCGGATCTCGTGCTCCCCATACTTGCGTTCGGGGCCGCACAACTGAATGCTCACATCGATGTCGTCGCCGGTCCGCGGCAGTTGCTCCAAGACGTTCAAAACTTTGGCCACCGCCATCAGTCGTCTGCTATTCAGAACAGGCCACCTTGCTATCTTCCAGAGCAACTGCTTTGCCGCCGCAACAACGTTCCAGTCCCGTTCGTCAAACAGATATTCTCCTGCGCCCTGCTCAGCCTCTTCTTCGTCAACCGGGGGCGGCCATGCCGGCGGGGCCTCCGCAGGCTCTGCGAAGAGAATCACCTCTTCCCCAGCAAGCGGGAAGAAGACATCGCAAAAACGCAAGCCGTCTGTGCTGACCTGAAACGTGGCAAACCGCTCTTTGATCCGCGTGAGTTGCAGGATGCGACGGAACTTCGTGGTGCGGATGAACAGGATCCCTTCTTCATATACCGTTGCCGGGAACGTGGCCGACCCCGTACCACTGGTGACGGTCAACTCATTTCCGACCGCTGCAAATCTCAGAAAAGGCGAATCAGACCCTTGCTCCGGACCCGATCTGTCTTCCCGGACAATGGCGATCATCCGTTGGAGTCTCGGTTTGTCAACGACGAAGAACATGGCAGCACGCTCCCCAAAAAGGCGATACTGTGGTTCGGCGCATCGTGAGTCAGTCTATCATTGTGCCTCCTCCACCAGGATTTCTTCTTCGACGTACTGCTTGAACGCGTCGGTCGCAGTGAAACAGCGGAAACCAGCGCGATTGGCGATCGCGATAGTCTCCGCCGGTTCATTGAGCAACACGGCCACCGGCTGACTGAGTTCCTTCTGTATCCCGTTAGGCCATACAAGGTCGAAGACAGCCTGCTGCTGGCCGGTGTCGGAATCGGCATAGTCGTAGGATAGTTCGCCGGCGGGTAGTCCCTGCTCAATCATCCAGGCGTTGAGGGCCTCAAGCTCTTCCTCCTCGTCAGGGCCGGAGATTCCACCGACTACTTCGACGGCTTGGGGAGTCTCTATGACAGCCGTCGGGCCTTCAAGCCAGCGCAAGTCCCCGTGGAGCAGTTCGGCCAGTCGCCGGTTGGCCTCTTCGGCGAGCAGAGCTTTACGTGCCTCCATGAATGCGCGGTAGTTCTCGATCTCCCACAGAGCCGGTTCGTTTGGTATCCATTGCGATGCCAATGCTCCGGGATGCTTCTGCTCGATCTCCGGGAAGTAGTCCTTCGGGAAACGGTCGCTGATATTGAGATTGGTGTCTTTGGTCAGGAAGCAGAAGTTCGCCAGGGCATTGACCTCGGGCCGTTTGTAACCATGCTTGTACAGCCGTGATCGGGGAAAGATGTGGTGGACTTCCAGTCGATTCATCTCACCAAACAGGCCGTGCTTGAGCGGTAGCCCCGTACCCCAGTCCCGTGCTCCCCCCATGCGGGTGAGCAGATACAGCACCGGGTAGAATCGCGCGCCCAGGCTCCAGCCGTCGAAATGGGCTGGTTCGACCCGCAAACCTCCGTGCCACAGTCGCAACTGTTCCAAGAGCTTATCCACGTTTGTGTCCGGGCCCTCCAGTGCGGCCAAGTCCTGGTCGATGTAGGTCTCGGTAGATCCGGAAAAACGCCCCCACATGCCGGCCTGCACATACCAGAACAGCAGCTTGTCGCGGTCCTTCTCCGATAGTTGTCCATTGCAGCGGTCAAGATAGCGGACCATGACAGGCACGGCGAATCGGCCGAAGAACACTCGGTCGTGATCCAGCCCGAGCCGGCCTCCAATGAAGTTCAGGCTGGTATCCACGTGCTTGGTGGCGCGTCGCAGGGCATCCTTGATCTCGTCGGAAGTCCGGTCGTGGAGGAATTGGAATTTCGCTTCGCCGGTGAGCACCGTGTTCACGCACCGCAGGAGCCAGTCAAGATTGAAGCCGTAGTCAGCTTTGGCCCAGGATTTGAGCTTGGTCTTCATCTCTTCACGGGCCTCGGGCCAGTCGGCGCAGATTTTGGCGAGGGCCAGGTCGCCCTTGGAGAGTTTGGTGCCGCCGCTGTTGACCCGATTGAAGATGTCTACGACGATATCGAGGGTCTTGTCGGCTCCGGTGACTTCTTCGATGTGCAAGTCGATATCCGTGATGCTAAGGAGCCGAGACAAACGGCCTACGTAGTCGCCCATTCTGGGGGCAAAGGCGGGATCGGCGGACAGGCGGGTGACGAACGCGCCCAGTCCGCCTGTACCCTTCTGCATCAGTTCCGTCACATCGATCCAGAGCGGATCGTCTCGCATCTTGACCGGCTGGTAAAAGGAGAAGACCTCGTCTTCCAGGTGAAAACATAGGCCCGTGAACGCCTGCTTGTTGCCGTCGAAGAACTTGGGTGGTCTGCCGCGTACAGCACCGTAGAGTGATGTCATGCGCTGCTGGCCATCGAGTAGGAGCTTCACCACGCCGGCGGCGAGTGGGCCGTCGCCACGGTGGTCGGCAGTCTTCGATTCGGTGGCCCAAACGAGCAAGCCACCTATAGGATGGCGGCGATAGAGCGAATCGAAAAGCCCGCGCACTTGGTCACGGTTCCAAACGTAGCCCCGCTGAAACTCGGGCAGCGCCATGTTGCCCATGTCGATAAGGTCAAGAATTACAGAGATCTTCACTGTAGACTTCCCTCCGGATAATCGATTCTGTCATTCATTCACACTTGCCCCGTCCCGCCACACCGCTACTGTTTCATTCTACTCCAGGTGGCTTGTGCCCTTTGGGGTGATCTCCCAGACGCCGCGTGGGGAGTCCTTCTTGAGCAGACTGTCGTTGACCATCGAGTTCCGCGCCCATTGGGCGGCGTTGCGCCAGCGGAGATTGTCCGGGCTGGATGCCAGCGGCTCGTAGTCCGCCTTCTTCAGTATGCCCTTCATCTTCTTGCCAACCCGATCCAGGACCTCGGCCACCTTCCCGGAGCCGCCCAGGTCGGCAAGCACCTGAAGGATCGGCACATAGTACGCCTCCTCGCGCGTGCGCATCCCCCGCTTGAGTCGCCCCAAGTTCTGCCGCTGCTTCTGGGCGGTCTTGCGGTCCTCTTCATCCACCTCAATCACGGCAAAGCCATCCCACTCCTTCTTGAGGGCAACCGCCTTGTCCCGGAATCCCGTCAACTTGCCAGCGTGCTCCAGGGCCTCTTTCGCCCGTTCGTAGTCCCGCTTCTCAAAGGCTTTCGACCCGACGCCGTTGACGAAGTCGATCTCGGCCTCAATCTCCTCCAGGAGCATCTCAAAAGCGGCCTGAACATTCGTCGGATTGTTCTCGATCATGGTGTTCTCCCTTCTGGCATGGGCAAAGAGGCACTCATTCAACCCCAAATCGCTCCTTGAGCCGATTCACTGTATGCTGCCACTTCTTCGTTAACGGCTTGCAGACCGTGTTCTGGTTGCCAAAGAATCCCTTCTCCTTTACGGCGTGATCGATGTCGACCGTCTTGATCCATTTGACCGGCGCGAGATACTCCGACTTGTCTTCATCGTCCTTATCGCGGAGTATGTCGGGCCCAACGAGATCAACGTCTGTGATTGGAACCTGTCGCCCATCCTGTGTAGTCACCACGAACTTGTCGACCTTCACAGGTTCACCATCGACCAAGCCCACGCCAACGTATCCGGCACCTGGCACATTGACCCAAACGCGCTTACCCACTTCCAGCAGATACAGCGTTCTCGTGAACCAGGCCCCCCCTCCCCCCGAGACGAAACCGTACTTGATGGCGTCCTCCCACTGGCGGCCCTGCGCAGTATGCCCGAATGATACATAGTACTCTCCGTTCCACGGCTGCTTCTCGTCGGGGGGGACTACTGGTCCTGTCAGTGTCGGATCGATGAACCACATACTGGCTAGGTACTCTCGGTCCCCATCCTCGAAGGTGCGGAAGAAGATGGCGTTGATCGGCACATCGTAGTCTTCCGACAGATACTGGACGATACGCTCGGTGCTGTCATCAAGGCGAGAGGCAACAATGACCAGTTGGTGTGAGCCGTTCAGTTCTCCGGGCATTTCCTTGAGCCCGAAACGACTGCAAAAGGCCGCGTTGAGAGATTGATTCCGCTTCTCGGGGTGGTATTTCTCAAGGTAAGCCTCGTAGATACCGGCGATCTCATCGTCAGTGAGCCCCTTGACCCACGAACCGTAGTCCAAGACCTGCGCCATGACCTCACGCGGCGTCTTGTCCCTCTTGAGTTCCAGTACAACCAGATTCCCATCCGGGTCGATTGCCATTAGATCGATGTAGCCGCAGCCTGTATAGACCTGTCGTCCTACCACCATCCAATTCGGAGAAGCAATACTGATGTCCTCGTCGAGAGACTGCTCCAGACGCTCTTCGTTGTTGAGAGAGCCAATGGCGACACGGGCCAAATGGCCGTCAATTCGCCAGATTCCAAGTTCCAGTGGCATGGACTGACCTTTCATATAGCAATTAGCATCTCGAACCCCGACGACACATTGGAGGAACTGTTCTCGATCATGCATTGCCTCCCCGATTTGGCTGGCCGTCCGGCCTCTCCTTCGCCGCGTGGAACTCGTCAAAGGGCTTGTCCCAGTTGACGTGCGGATAGGCTTTCTGCAAGGCCTCCGCGAAGCCCTCCTCATTCAATGTCTCGTAGGTGACATCGCGAAACTGCACGTCCAGTACCATCGTTGAGAGAAGCTGGTCAGGGCGGGGGAACACTCGCTCCAATTCGCCATCAAGCCAAGTACGCATCTGGTCGTCGGTCGGCCTTGGCGCGAGCAACTGGCCAAGCAGGCAGTCGGGCGGGTGAGCCTTCACCGCCGGAAGGTAGTACTCTACGACCTGCTGCCGGGATGCCTTGAGCTTCGCCTCCAACTCGGATTCCACCTTCTTCCGGTGCTCGTCGAGCTTCTTGCGGAACTCGCATATCCGCTCGTCAAACACGGGACGCACAGATCGCAGCAGCACGCGCCCCCACGGCTTGCCCAGTGGCCGGGTGAAGTCCTTGCGAAGCTGCTCCAGCTCGTCCTCAAGCGGCTTGGACGACAGATCGCTGTTCTTCTCGATCAGATCGAACGTCGTTCTCAGGCGATTCTCGATGTCCTTGGTTGCACCAAGTCCCTGCATTGTCCTCGGGATGGTGACGCGGTGTTTTTGGATGGCACAGCCCCGCAGGCTGATTTCCACGTACTGGATGTACGGCTGAAAAACGCGAACCTGTCGGGCCACGTCAAACGAGATGGGCGGCGCGACCTTCAAGCCCTCCGCCACATTCTTGAGCGTCACGTTTCCCAGCGGCGTTTGCCCGATTTCCGGCTCAGGGCGCTGGTCCGGTGGTAGACCAGCCGTTACATCGGTGACCTCAGGGCAAATGGACAGGGCCAGTCGGTCGGCGGCCTCGACAGGAAGCTCAACAGCGTTCGGCGTCTCGTCGCTATGGACCTCCGGCTGGACGTAAAGGGCCGTTGGCGTGAACGCCCAAGCCCGGTCATCCACCACCAGCAGGCCAACCCGAAGGCCTGGGCACTGCCTAACATCGACGTCGGAATCCTTGAGCAACTGCACCGCTTCGACATCGCCGTAGCCAAGCCGAAAGACCTCTTCGTCACAGTCGAGCACCACTCGGACCGCCGCGCTGCCGAGCCTGGATGCCGCCTCCTGGAAGGCCTCCGCCGTCTTGCGACGGACTGCCGGGGCGCACAACAGCGCCCGGCGCTGCGCCCGGCGGACCAGGTCTGCAATTCTGCCGCTGGTCATGCAGCCAAAGGCATGATCCGTCATGGTTGTGCCCTCCCGATTGCCTGGACCTTGCACGTGAATCGCTGGAATGACTGCGAGCGCCCGATGCGGTTGTGGCCGGGCAACGCCTGCACGATCTGGATTGCGTGGGTCCGGTCGGAATAGTCGCTGCGGCCGTGCTGCCGGAAGATGTTCCGAAGTTTCACCTTTGGATTTCTTGCTGTATCGGGGCTTCTTGTGTCGCCAACCCGCACCGGATGCGTCGGCCGGGAAAGCACTGCCGACAGCGCCCGCCCGTCAGCCACGAGCCACGCCTCCAATTCCTCGCGTATGCAGATCATCGCCACGCGTCCGTCGTCGTCGGATACACCTGCCGTTCGAAGCGCCGCGCGGATTGCGACGCAATCTTCCACGCAGTCCGGTCTGCAACCGTCCTCACGCCACGCAGGGTACAAGTCCCAAACGATTAACACCTTGTCGCAACCATCGTCAAGCAAGTTGGCTGTGGCAGGACCGCACTCTCCAATCAGGGCGGGCTTGTTGCGAAAAGTCACGCAGGAACACTCAACGCCTGGGGCGATCTGCTCCGCCAGGTACGGCAGGACCTGCACTTCTGCCCCCTGGGGACCGCTCTCGACAATCAGCCCCAGCTTCATTTCTCGGCCCTCCGCGACAGCCGGCTCATGGTGTAGAGCTGGCCGGGACCGAAGCTCTTCGCCCAACTCGCCAACTCCTTGTCGTCGGCCGGACGGTGAAAGACCGGCTCCCCACCGTCCTCGCGCTCGCATACGACAACGCTCGACAGCGACAGCAAGTCCAGTAGATACGGTGAATGAGTTGTGATGATGACTTGGCTGCGGCCCGATTGCACCGTCGCTTGGATCTCTTCTACGATCAGGTGGATCGTGCGCGGGTCCAAGCCGTTTTCCACTTCCTCGATCAGCACCAAGGGGGGCGGTTCGGGGTGACGCAGTACCGCGAGTAATGCCAGCACCCGCAGCGTTCCTGATGACAGTAGCCAGCCGGGTAGCTTGAAGTTGCGTTCAGCCAGTTGCAGGTACACCGTCCGCTCCAACTCGTGCGTGATGTCCGGCTGCACGTCCGCCGCATACGGAAGGACGTACTTGAGCGTCTCGATAATCCCATCGAAGGCGGGAAGGTCGCGATGGCGAATGTCCAACAGGTATTCCGCCACGTTCGAGCCGTCCTTTGCCAGCGCCCTGTGCCCCAGCGTGCGGCGCTGCGGCCGAGGTTGACCCATCGGCGCGGGCCAGAGCGAGAGGAACTGCCAGCCGCGAACGTAATCGCCCAAGTAGCGTACGCGTCCCAGTAGCGATTCGGCTACCTCCAACGGCCCGACGGTCGCCTGCTCGCGCTGCTCGCTATTGGAGTGGATGTCCGTCCGCTCTTCATCTCGCAGGGCAGTAATCGGCCCGACCTTTGCTTCTTCGTGCTCGACGAACAGGACGTTGCCACTGCCCCGCTCGTTGATGACGCTGGCGGCCTTGAAGGGCCGCTCGCCCGTGTGACCGGTGATCCTGAACGAAATCGCCTTGGACAAGCGCTGCTGGCCGGTCTTCTTGGAGAAGCGCACCTGCTCGCCGGCTGTCTTGTTACGAATGTGCTCGATTCCATGCCAAGTCTGGAAGGCCGCGTCCAGGTCCTGCGTTACAAAGGTGTGGAACGTTTCCAGGGCCTCGATCAGGCTGCTCTTGCCGGAGCCGTTGTTGCCGATCAGCACCGTCAGCGGCGTGAGCTTAAGGCGCTTGCTGTCACGGATAGCTTTGAAATTCTTGACCGTCACATCGCGGAGAATCGGCGGCTTGTTCATTTCACCAGGCCCCTTTCTACATCGCGGTAGGCGTTCTGGGTGGCGACTTTCACGGAGTCGGGGACCAGCGGGAAGGTCGTCAGGATGTAGGCGAACTCCTCTTCCGTTAGGCCGTAGAGGTGGGCGATCAGGCCGTCCAGTTCCCCCCGCAGCTTGGCCCGCTCGGCTGGGTCGATCGCGCCGTCTTTGTGGCTCTTGAGGCCCACTTCCTTCGCCAGGTCGTCGAACTCGGCCGTCGTGCAGATCAGCCGTGCCGCACGCTCCGCAATCCGCCCGAACACATTGTCTTTCGGCGTCATGCGAGGGACGGGAAGCTGATAGACGTAGAAGAAGTTTAACGTCGTTGTGACCTTCATTCTCACGAGGTAATCAACGACGTAGCTGTTCCACATGGCACACAGGAACAACTGCTCATCATCATTGATGAAGCGGTCTTCATTCTCATCGAATACGCGGACTGTCGGAACCTTGTTGCCGTGAAAGGTCGGGGGGATGACGGACGACACCATCGTGCGTTCGTTGGTGTTCGAGGCAATGTCCCGGAATCCCAGGCGGTACGCCTGATAGTCGAGTTTCTGGTTTGTGTCGGGTGTGCGGCCAAGGATAGCGGTACGGCCCTCCTTCTCGTCTACCCAGTAACGCGGCTCGGCGAAGCGGTGGTCGAAGTGCCAGATCATCTTGCCTTCGTACAGCGGCAGCCGCCCCTCGCCCGGAGAGGTCTTGAAGAGGTGGCTGTGGTTGGTCATGTCAAACTCGCGGTAGAGCGAGAGCTTCCAGGTACCCTCAACGTGCTCTCCCAGGAGCGGAAACCGCAGCGCTTTCTCGCAGATGCGTACGTCGATGTCGTTCTTGAACTCCATGACGGAGAGCGAATCGGGCGAGAGGCGTTTGACCAGATCGACGGAGATGTCGATGCTGCCCTGGTCGGGGAAGCGGTCGAGTTCGGCCACGTCGTGGCGCATGAACGCGGCCGGGAAGGCCTTCGTTTTGCCGCCCTTGGCGAAGGTCAGGACGACGAACTTGAAGCTGCGGTGAACGTTCTCGAAGACCTCCTTACGGTTCTCGATGCAGAACAGGCCGGTGACCTCGGCCTGCTCGAAGAGCATGGTGCGGAGTTGCTTGGCCCCGAGGTCGGTGTAGATGCCCGAGGGGATGACGATGCCGCACTGCCCGCCCTTGCGAAGCAAGTTGAAACATTGTTCGGTGAAGAGCTTGAACAGGTTGATGTCACTGCCGGCTTTCTTGCCTTTGACAATGCTGATCTGATTGCGGTACTGCGGCGCGGAGCGATAGAACGCGCTGATGTGGGGATACGAACTGAGGTACTCCAGCCATGCGGCACGGATATCTTTGTCCTTGAGGAGCTTGGCCTGCTCTTTCTCGAAGTCATGAATGGTCATTTTCTTCTTGGTGACCAGTTCGGAGTGCTCCTCGAAGAACTCCTTGGCGTTGGGCTTGAAGATCTCCCACGGAGGGTTCGTGATGATGGCGTCGAAGCCCCCTCGCTCGTTGAGGATCTCGTCGAACTCGTAGCCCCAGTGGAAGGGTTTCAGTTCGTGGAGGTCGTCCAGGCCAAGCGGGCGTTTCTTCGAGCGGCCGGCCTTGCCCTTCTTGTCGTCCCAGGCGGCCTGCTCGTACCGGATGCCCATGTCGGTGAACTCGGCCAGCAGCATGTCGTTCAGAACCTCATCGGCCTCGTCCTTGAGCTTCTGGATATCGTCGCGTAGTTCCGTCAGGACACGGAACGCGTCGCTCGATTCGCCGAGCAGCGATTCGGTGTGTCGGTAGCTATCGATCTTGCGGTTCTTCTCCGCCAGGATTTCGCGATAGGTCTTTCTCTGGAAGAGCATGCCGCCAAGCGCGCCCTTCTTGTTCCGGGCCTCAAACCGCTTATCGTCCACGCGCATTAGACCGATGAGGCTGTTGCCGGGCAGGATGTTGAAATCGATGTGGGGCAGCGGCTCCAGTTCGTCTGCCTTGCGGGCGGAAGCAACCAGGGCCAGGAAGAGGCGCAGCTTCGCGATCTCGACGGCCTCGTCCATGATGTCCACGCCGAAGAGATTGTCGGTGATGATGCGTTTCTTGATGAAGTAGCTGACCGAGGCATGGGTCCTTTCGACGTTGGTAAGCCACTTGCGGAGTTCGTCGTCGCCGAGAAACTTGATGCGCCCGATGACGGCAGAGTAGAGGCTGATGAGGGTCTTCATGGCTGCCACAAGGAAAGCCCCAGAGCCGCAGGCCGGATCGAGCAGGCTCATCGACGGCAAGACCTCTTTGAGCAAGAGTTGGCAGAGAGGGGCGTCGAGATCCATGAGCATGTCGCCGACGGAATCGAAATGCCGTGCAGCGATCACACCGGGGATGCCAGGGGTATTCACGGCGTCGAGAACCAGTCGGTGGATCGTGCGTTCACACAGATACTCGGTGATCTCGGGGCGCGTGTAGTAAGCCCCAAAGGCCTTCTGGTTGATGTACTTCTCGAAGATATAGCCCAGCACATCCGGGTTGATCTCATCGGCTTGGCCGCCGGGGGTGTCGTCGAGGTTCCAGGAATACCGTTCGAAGAGATCGAAAAGACTCTCAAAGGCCCGGTCGGACACATCAAGGCGGGGATTTCCCTGTTCGACCTTGTGTGGCAGGAAGAGGCCGCCGTTCAGGTAGCGGATGTCGCCAAGCAGCTTACAGGCAGCGGCCGACCGCTGCGCCGGCGGCTTGGCAAACCCTTCGAAGAAGAGCACGGACAAGAAATCCTTGAAATAGCGGTCGCAGCCCTTGGCTTGGCTGGCGGCCAGCTTGTTGCGCAGGTAATTGGTGTCACCGCCATCGAGGAAGAACTTCTTCTGGAGGAAGTAGATAAACATGAGACGGTTGAGCAAAACCGAGGCATACCACCGCCGGTCATGGTCGTCGTCGATGCCTTCGATCAGCTCCATGAATGCCAGTTGTTGGGTCTGAAACTCGCCGTAGAACTTCTTCGTGATGCGCTCGACGTCAAGGGCCTCTTTCAACCGGCCAGTGACCTTCAATAGGGGAACGTTGCCCGATTCGTCGAACTCGCTGATGTCGAACACCATTGAATTGAGTTTACCCAGAAGCAGGTCGCCCGGCTGGCCCCGGAAAAAGTGATGATCGCGGGGATAGAGTCTGCCATCCTGGCGCTTGACCCAGTACCAGAGACTACGGGAGCGTTCGGCATCGACGAAAATCAACAGGTTTTCGTGATGATGCTTGGAGACTTCCTTGTGGATGGCGGCGCGGGTCCTGGCGTCGGGGATTCGCTGACCGCTGCTGGCAGGGGCGATTTCAAACACGACCACTCCGGCAAGGTGAGCTACCTCGTGTCGCACGAAGTGCTGCTCACCTATGGTCAATCGTTGAGCATCTCGATTTAGTGGATTTGACCAACCGAGTTCTTCCACAAACAGCGTCGTGAAGTCGAAGCGCTGGAGGCACTCCTGTGTCCGTTGTATGTTGATCGACATCTCGGGTCTCCATCAATCCGGCCTGCGCAGGCCCATCGAGCAGATGATGCGGGGTTCTCGCGACTCGGCCTCTTCGCTCTTGACGGTAAGGGCATCGGCATCCCGCAGGGCCATGACCTTGGCGGCAAGGTCCTCATTGGAGGCATGGGTCCGCAGCAGGCGGTTCAAGGCGTCCTTGGCCGCATCCCGTAGTGGATGGCGATAGATCTCCTCGATGGCCCGGTGCAGTTCCTGCTTGTCGAAAATAGTGCCCTTGACGTCCTCGGCGTATTGCTTGAGGCGTGTGTAGGTGCGGAAGCGCGCGCCGGACGGACGACCAAGCTGACCGCCGACGGATTTCTCCTCTTTCAGGACCTGCGTCACGCCGTCGCGGACGAGATCGTGGTGATTCTCCAGTCGTGCAAGGGCCGGTGTATCCGGGCCGCATTTGGCGGCGTCGAGAATGGTCTTCTGAGACTCCGTGACCACTTCGCCCTCCTTGTTCATCCATATCAGCGCATCGTTGTCCTCTGCGGTCCGCAGGTACACGATGACCCCTGAGGGACCGCCGACAGTGGACTGATGGGCCTTGGTCGAATAGACAACGGGAGGAAGATCGGCGATGGTCTTCTCCAGTTTTGGGTCGGCGGCGGTGGCGTTCTTCCATATCTGATAGGCATAGGATGCCAGGTCCACCTCGCTGTCGGCGTCGCCGTCCAGAATGCCGGCGTTTTCAGTGAACAGATCGCGTACGGCCTGATCGTTGCGGTCGTCCTCGAAGAACGCCTCGTCCGTGCCGACAACCTCGGCGTTCTCCCACAGACGCTGCCGGACGCGGGCACGGAGGCGAATGAGCCGTTCGACGCCGTCGGCAGGCAGGAAGGAGTAGCAGAGAATCTCTTCGGCCTTCTGGCCGATGCGGTCCACACGGCCGGCACGTTGCACGAGCCGGATGATGGCCCAGGGAAGATCGTAGTTGACCACGATGGCGCAATCTTGGAGATTCTGACCTTCACTCAGGACATCCGTGGCCACAAGGACGCGCAATTCGTCTTCGGGCTTGACCTGACCGCGTTTCTCGTTGCTCTCCGGACTGAAGCGCCAGGCATAGGCGGTCGGGTCGGGGCAGTCGCCCGTTACCCCGGCCCCGTTCTCAAGGCCACGTGCCTGAAGTTCGGCTTCGAGGTAGCGCACCGTGTCGGCGAACTGCGAGAAAACGATGACCTTCTCGTTCGAGTGCTTCTGCAACAACAGGCGGCACAGCGTATCCAGCTTCGTGTCGTGTCCAGGGTCCCAGTCGCCACACTTCTTGAGCACTCCGATTAGGGCGGCAGCATCGCTGCGCAGATTCTCAGCCAGAGCGGCGTCGAAGAGAGTGGGCCGCAGCCAATCGAAGCGTCTTCGCCCATGCGTGGCATACAATTGGTAGACCTCTGCGGCCCGACGGGCGAAATCCTCCGGCGTCCGCAAGGCCGACACGTCCTCCGCTTGGGGAGTATCTTCGTCGTCGTTGTTCTCAAACATGGTCTCCGCTGGATCGACATCCTCGTCACAGACGCGGGCATCCAGCAATCCCGAATCCTGCGTCCCAATGGGTAGTGGATTGACGGCCTCTATTGCATGCAGATAGACGAAGTTGCGGAGAATGTGCCGTTCCACAGACTGGATGAATGCCTGCCCGCTGGACTCCAGCCGCTTGAAGAGATTCGTGCGGCAGAAACCCATCAGCCGCTTGCCGGCACGGGAGAGATTCGCCAGCATATCGGCTTCCTTCTGTGTTGGCGGCGCATCCGGCGATGGAGCCACGTAGTTGCCCAAGCCATATCGCGGAAGGTGCAGCGAGTTGATCGTCCCCACAACGTCCGGTGAGTACAGTTGGGCATACTGATCCTTCTGGCTCTTCTCATCGACGGTGAATTTGGCGGTCTTCGGGATGCGAGTCGGGAAGTAGTAGGGTCGCCCATCGTGGAGCGGCAGGAACCTCCTACCATTGGCCGGGTCCGTCTCGGCGTAGTTGTCCATGATGAAACTGCGCGTGCGGCGGACCAGATACAGCCGCATCAGCTCCCGCCAGTCGTCAGCGTATTCGCTCTTCTCAAAGCCGCTGAGTGTCTCGGGCTTGCACTGGTGCTTCTGCTCAAATTCGATAAGACCCATTTCTCGCAGCAGTCGCTCCGGACGGATGGGCAGGATCACGTCGTCTTGCAGGAACAGACGCAGTTGATTGGACAGGTCGAGATAGGTCTTGTTGTAGGGCGTGGCGGAGAGGAGAACACACTTGCTGTCGTTCTTCTTGATGTAGTCGCGGATCGCGCTATAGCGCCGTCCCTCGCGATTGCGAAGGTTGTGGCTCTCGTCGATAACCACCAAGCGGTATCGCCGCATCTCGGGCAGCTCGCGCGTGACACGACTCAGAGATACCACCTTGCCCCGCAGATGATAACGTTCGCGGTAGTCCTTCCACATCGGCAGAAGGTTCTTCGGGCAGATGATGAGGGTCTCAAGGTCATGCTCGTCCTCAAAGATGCGAGCGACGGCCGTCGCCATCAGGGTCTTGCCCAGGCCGACGACATCGCCGATCAGCACACCGCCCCGCTTGTTGATGTGATGGGCCGCAATCTTGACCGCCGCCTCCTGGAAGCCAAACAGCCTGTTCCGCAACTCAACGGGGAGTTGGAACTCCGATATGCCCTCGCGGGCCTCTCGGGCCAGATGGTAGGCCATCTTGATGTAGATGTGGTACGGTGGGATCAGCTCTTCTCTGGCCCAACTCTCCTCGATTACCTTGACCAGATCGGCGGAGATGTCCACGCACCAGCGGTCGCCCCATCGGTCTTCGAACCACCGGGCCAGCTTCATGCAGGCATCGTGATCGAGCACGTCGATGTTCAATTCCCCCTGCTGGGAGAGCCCGGCAAAGGTCAGGTTGCTGCTTCCGAGATAGCCGATGGTTGGATTGATCGGGTCCGGACGGAAAAGCAGGTAGAGCTTCGCGTGCAACGGGTGTCGCAGATACAGTTTGACGACCACCTTCTTGGCCTTGATCTGCGCGGCCAGCCGCCGAAGACCTGCCTCATCGTCGTTGGTCGGCGCGCCAATCGTCAACTGGTCCTTGAACTGCTGCACAAGTTCCTTCTTGAGACGCACCGCTGTCGCTTGGTCGATCTGTTCATCGCTCTTCATCAGACCGAGAAGCTCGTGGACCTGCTCTTGGGGCAGCCGGTGCATGCCGACGAGCAGGCGACAGCAATGCCCCTCACCGCCGGACCATCGCTCGACGTAGGAATCCAGCGACTTCCATCCACGCAGATTGAAATATCCGACGCAGAAATCAGCTCGGTCGGACACCGTTATCGTCTCTGCCAGAGCGGGTAGGAGCCGTTCCTGGATATTGTCAAAGATACGCGGCAAAGGACAGTCTCCTTTCTGTTATGGGATCTGCTCTCCCGTCCCATATCGCCAACGGCATCGAAGGACGCACAAACCAACTGCATCCCCTCGATTGTCAATAATAACCGGCAGTTTCTCCGCCATATCGCCCTCTCGAAAAAGCACCTCGGGTCGTGTCCCGGCCCCATAATACTATCGGCCAATCAGCGTAGCAACTTGATTCCCATTGCCAGAAAGGGCTATGCTGGGGCCAGAGGTTTGCATCCTCCGGCCTCTCGGCGGTAGAATCGGGCTTCATGCTGGAGAACATCCCCGAAAGGTCCGATACGAACAGGCGGACCCACTGGTGAAAAGGAGAACGATGGGAGAGTCCACATACAGAGAGCTTCGGCGAAGATCGTTGGTGAAATCGCTTCTCTGGCGTGTGATCGGCGTCGCATGGACTTGGGTCGGTGCGTACATCATCCTGCTGCTCGTCCCCCCGTCCCGCCGGTCGGCCGCACTGATCGCCACGCTGATCGTCGTCTACCACCACAGCACGCGGATGATTATGTACTACGCGTACGAGCGTGTCTGGGCCTCGGTCGCCTGGGGGCGCGGCGTCGCCTTCAAGCCCATGTCCCGACGCGAGAAGATCGCCTGGTCGGTCGGGACGGTCCTGGCATTGGCCCTGATCTTCTTCCTTCTGTTCCAGGTGCAGCCCAAGATCAAGGCGAAGCAGCCGCCCGGCAACGCAGTCCCATCCAGTTCCCAACGCATTGAACCGCCTGTCCAAAGCGACTGACCTGCCCTACACCCGCCAGCCAGACACGCCCACACCACATCCAGGAGAATCCCGCTGACCACCGGTGTCAGGTGTCGGAGCGTGAACAGGTGTGCTCCGTTGCACGGTATAGTGTGGATAATTGCCTCACAAGCAATTATCGCGAAATAGAATGCACTGTGGTGGACGGCCTCCCCTCTTCGAGCTTCTGGAAGGCATCCGTCCCGCTGCCAGCCGACCGATCAGTTCAGCAGTTCTTCCAGGCGGATGCCGTCGCCGCACTCCAGGGACGCCGCTTTTGCGCGCAGCCATTCGTCGCCGTGGGCGTCGTCGAGTATCTTGGCTTTGAGTTGGGTCAGGGAATCGGGGCTCGGTCTGAGGCCGTCCACGTTGATGGCAGGGAGCAGCTTGAGGGCCTGTTCCAGCCGGGTCTCTGCCGACTGCCACGATCCTCGTTCCTCGCTGAGTTCCTCCAGGCGGAGATTGAAAAGGGCGATGAAGGCGTCGAGTCTGCCGTTCGGGCCGGAAAGCAAGCCTTCGTCGCCACCGACATCCAGCCCGACGGCATCAGCCGCTGTGTCGAGTACCGCCTTGATGGCCAGGAACATGCGAATGTTCCGTTCGGCCGCCGCCAGCATATCCTTCAGTTCCGCTCCGACGCGCTCGACAGACTTGCCCGCCTTGCCGTTGTAGCCGGTCAGGCCCAGGAGCGACTCCGTGCTGGACGTAATCCACTCGCTCGGAGGCGTCGGCCCCTTGTAGCAGCCTTCGCCGTCCAGCCAGACATCGGGGCAATCTTCCACGACCGCGTAGGCGTGCCGGAATCGTTCATCGTCGTCGTCGAGCCAGTGCC
>Ga0116172_10001793_pt1 | contig 19347 bp, 12 predicted proteins | sample AD_UKC083_MetaG_FD_89799 | JGI IMG/M metagenome (GOLD analysis project Ga0116172, IMG submission 89799) | Active sludge microbial communities of municipal wastewater-treating anaerobic digesters from USA - AD_UKC083_MetaG | ecosystem: Engineered > Bioreactor > Anaerobic > Digestate | place: USA... | reverse complement strand
TTACCACCCTGATATGATACATAATATCGCCTTAGTGCGACAAATTTCATCATTTTTTGTTACAACTATCTGATTTTCAATAGCAATATTTTTCAACAATCACTATGCGGACAAGTCAGGAAAGAAATAAATTTCAGTCAGTCTCTGAAGCTTTTTCTGGTATTATTGCGGATGTACAAATAAAATAATTATACCAAAGGGAAATATGCATTTGTCCATAGATTTGGATGACTCCGGAGGAGTCGCATGTCTGTAGAAAATATTAATTTTAAAACACGACTCCAGCGGAGTCGAATATTTTTCAAGCTGTCTTGTACAGGTAGCCGTTTACATTCGACCTCTCTGAGGTCGTAATTTTTTTTGATCGTTTACTATAGACATGCGATGCCTCTGGCATCGGCCATCAATCTGCACTTAAACACATTGGCATAAAATATTTTTCACAATGGTATTATTGCAGAATTTTTCCCTTCATTTCCTGCAGATATTTCTCATCATACACCGTCCAGAACAAAGGTTTGAAGCCCTTTACAACATCGTATTGCGGATCGATGACTATCACGGAAGGATTGAGCGCCATCACCGTCTTGCGGAAAATAAAAGGATTGGCTGAGTATTCCCAGCGTTCACCAAATTTGATGCGACCAAATTCTTTAGCAGATATTTTATGTTCAACAACAGTTCTGATCACATTGTTGTTCTCATCATAGTCGGTCAGTGTATCGGCATACCCTTTCAAAACCCGCATGTCGGCTTCTTCGAGCGGATTGAAAAAGAAATTGTATCCGGTAACTTTTTTATCAATCACTGATTTGACGAGCGCATCGAAATATTCTGTTTTGGCCGGATCTTTCAGATTGCAGTAATAATCGGCCGGAGCAGAATCAAGATACAGAATCATTTCAAGCTGATTGTAAACAATTGCATCGCTGATAATGTTTGTTGACAAAACCGTAACATCTTTCAATTCCTTTGCAGTATCGCACTGAACCCAGAAAAGCGGAACGGCTTTGAAAACGTAGCCCTGTGAATCGGCCAGCTCAACCAATGGCGCAACAGCAAGCACGGTTTTTTCAATTTTAAAATTTTCAGAATCATATACCCACTTCTCGCGGAAACGCAGTTTGTTGATTTTTGCGGTATTTATTTTATAATACACTTCAGGGTCAGTGACTGTTGTATCGGCGTCAGGAAACAGCTCGCGGATGAGTGTAAGAACCGATTTCGGATCTGTTGTCGCTCCGCTGTCGCTGAATGCTTTTCCGGCCTTGAGCTGGTTAAAAAGAAAATGAATAAATTCAACCCGGACATCTTCATTCACATGATTCATGATGGGATCCATCCTGCCATCATTATTCACCATAACATCGTATTCGATGTGGTCAGTCAGAACTTTCATTTCTGGCTTTTTGTCACTGTTGCATGAAGTCAGCATTAAAACTGAAACAACTGATAATAAGAGGATAAGATTTTTCATAAGGTTGGTTTTAAAATAATTTGCTTATTAAAGAACTATATTTTTCAGAAATTATTTTACGACGGAGCTTCAAAGTTGGGGTAAGCTCGCCGGTATCGACTGACCAGGTGTTGCCTGTAAGCTCGAATTTCACTATCCTTTCATGCTCTCCAAGTTTTGAATTCACTTTTTCAATTTCAACAGCAATCCGCTTTTTTATTTCCGGATTTTGCAGAATGTTTTCGTTGGTTGTAAAAGGGATTTTCTTAATCTCGCACCAGGAGCGGAGATAGAAGAAATTGAGCGAAATGATTGCAGCCGGATATTTCTGGTTTTCGCCTACCACCATGGCGTTGTCAATAAAGGACGATTCTTTCAGCTTGTTTTCAATCAGCTGCGGCGAAATATATTTGCCTGCGGCAGTTTTGAAAATTTCTTTTTTACGGTCTGTGATTTTCACATTGCCTTTTGGCGTAATCAGTCCGATATCACCGGTGCGAAACCAACCATCGTCAGTCATGACAGATTGAGTCTGTTCTGCATCCTTGAAATAGCCTTTCATTACGTTTGGGCCCTTGCATTGTATTTCGCCGTCATCGGCAATCCGAACTTCAACATTGCTGAGTGGCGGACCGACTGTACCGAATTCAACGGCATTTTTTGCAAAGGTGCTCACGGCAATCACCGGGCTGGTTTCGGTAAGTCCATATCCTTCAAGCACACGGAATCCGGCCGCCCAGAATATTCGTGCAAGCCGCTCCTGCAGCGCAGCTCCACCGCTTACAATGATGTCAAGTTTTCCGCCAAGTGCCTGTTTCCATTTTTTAAAAACCAGCTTACGCAGCAGCCAGAGCTGCATACGGTAAAAAATATTATTGCCTTCGATGCGGTAGCGATAGCCAAGGTTTACAGCCCAGAAGAAAAAGAATCTTTCGTAACCTGTGAGTTTGCGCCCTGTGGCCATGATTTTATCATGTATGCTTTCGAGTACACGCGGCACACAGCAGATGATGGACGGGTTCGTTTCGCGCATGGCATCAGACACCATGGCAATATTGTCAACATAATAAACGGTGTAGCCATTGTACTGATACATGTAATTGATAATCCGTTCAAGCACATGACACAATGGAAGAAAACTCAGTGTAACCAGCTTCGGATTTTGTGCCGGAATCGTGTAAATGGCTTCCACATTACTCAGCAGATTTTTATGCGTTAGCATCACGCCTTTTGGAACACCTGTGGTACCGCTTGTGTAAATGATTGTAACAACATCATCCTCGTTGATGGAATCCTTGATGGCTTTCAGTTTTTCCGGTTGCGGATTTTGTCGGCCGAGTTCCATAAGTTCATTCAGATGCCCGACGCCGTGCAGGTTCCGGAAAGTATAAACTTTTTCGATATTGCGGCATTCGGGCAAAATTGCTTTGATGCGCGAATACATTTCCTCACCGGCAACAAAAATCATTTTTGCTTCGGAATGATTGAAAATGTGTTTGTATTCATCCGAGCTGATGTTGGGATACACAGGCACATGAATGGCACCACACATCATAATGCCCATATCCAGAAAATTCCATTCGGGCCGGTTGGTGGTGATTGAAATGATTTTGTCGCCGGGTTGTATTCCAAGCTTCATCAATCCGTAGCTGATGTTCGTTGAGTTCTCGATGTGCTGCTGCAGGCTGTATCGCTGCCATATGCCATCGATCTTTCCACCGAAAAGCACCGGCTTGTTGAATTTCTCCCTGTAGCGATCGAGTAAATCGAATAGTCGTTTTATTTCCATGGGCGTTGTTTCCGAATTTCAAAAATAGGAAAATAAATTGAAGTTGTGCGAAGTCTCAGACACAAACAGCGCGGCAATTAATTTCCCATCACTGCTGCGCGAAGTTCCATCTTAGCGCTGTACGAAGTTTCCAACGCCGCTGCGCGAAGTTTTTCAACTTCGCACCGAGCCCCTATTCGACAGCGCCCACAACCCAACAAACGTCAACAGCCCGTTGATGATCAGCAGCTCAAACCCCACCTGATAGCCGAACAGCCATTCCTTGCTGTTGGCGGCCAGCAGATAGCAAAGCACCGGCGACACGATGACCGGAATGAAAACCAGCTTGTCGCGGATTGGCCGCCTGGTGTATAGTCCAAACGCAAACAGCCCCAGCAGCGGCCCATAGGTGTATCCGGCAATGGTGAAAAGCTTGTCGATGATGCTCCGGTCGTTTATGGTGCTGAACAAGATGATGAGCCCCAGCAGCAGTATTGCAAATGAAACATGCACCATCAGCCGGATGCGTTTGCGTTTTTTCTCATCGTATTCTGGGCGGTTGATGCGGAGAATATCGAGCGAAAATGCAGTGGTAAGCGAAGTGATGGCGCCGTCGGCACTGGGATAGGCCGCCGAAATGAGCCCGATGAGAAATACAAATCCGGCAATGGCCGGCAGATAATTGAAACTCACGGTTGCAAACAAATCATCTGCCAGCGCGGGACGTACGATATTCAACGTGTCGGTGTAAATATACAATGCGGCTCCCAGCAACAGAAACAGCAAGGTGACTCCAACAACAATGAAACTGAAGGTGACCATATTCTTCTGCGCGTCGCGCAGGTTGCGGCAACTCAGGTTTTTCTGCATCATTTCCTGATCGAGGCCGGTCATGGTGATGGTGATGAAAATGCCGCTCAGCAGCTGTTTCAGCCAGTGATCCTTCGAAGTGAAATCGGTTACGATAACATGACTGTATTTGCTGTCAGCAATGGTCGAAAACAGATCGCCGATGTTCATATTCAGTTGCGAAGCGATGGCAAACAATGTAAATATCAGTGCGCCGAGCATGAATGTGGTTTGCAGCGTATCGGTCCAGACAATGGTTCTGATGCCGCCCTGAAAGGTATATAGCAAAACAAGCGAAATGAAAATGATAGCAGTGACCGCAAATGGAATTCCAAGACTGTCGAACAGGAAATTCTGCAGAATCAGCACGACAAGAAACATGCGCATCGAGGCCCCGAGCGACCTTGACAGGATGAACAGAAGTGAACCGGCCTTATGGGATGATTTTCCGAAACGCTGATCGAGATAGCTGTAAATCGAAGTGAGATTCAGTTTGTAATACAGCGGCAGCAGCACAAAGGCCACCACCTGATAGCCGATGAAATATCCGATGACCACCATGAAATAGGCAAATCCATGCTGTTCAACCATGCCAGGTACCGACATAAAAGTGACACCCGACAAGGATGCGCCGATCATTCCATAGGCCACTACATACCAGATGGAGCGCCGGTTTCCGATAAAGTATGTTTCATTGTTTGCCTTGCGGCTCGTCAGCCAGGTGATGAAAAACAACAGCAGCGTGTAAATGATAAAAACGAGAAGAATGAGATTTGGATTCATGAACAGACTCTTTGAGATACGAAATACGAAATACGAAATACGAGATCAGAGATACGAGATCAGAGATACGAAATTAGAGATTCGAAATTAGAGATACGAGATCAGAAATACGAGATCAAAACTAATAACAAAATCCGACAATCAATTTCAATTTTCAATTTTTATATTTTGAAAATCGCATTTCGCATTTTGTATTTCGTATTTTGTATTTTGTATCTCGTATTTCGTATTTTATTTCTTGTGAATCCCGCACTCCTTGTTCTCCGGATTCTCCCACCACCAGCGGCCTGCACGAAAATCATCGTCATCGCTGATTGGACGGGTGCATGGCAGGCAGCCCAGACTGCGGTATCCCTGTTTCTGAAGAATGTTGAATGGAATATTGTTCTTTTCAATCTCGCTCCAGACCTCATTCTCAAACATGTCTGCCAGCGGACTTATTTTAATGATTCCGGTTGATTCGTTCAGATCGAAAACAGGAATGCTGATCCGTGTGATTGATTGCTCTCTGCGCAGCCCGGTGAACCATGCACTTTTGCCTTCCAGTGCGCGGTCCATTGGATTTCTTTTGCGGATATGACAACATGCTTTCCGCAAGTCAAAACTTTCGTAAAAGCAGTTGATTCCATGCTGGTTTACCAGTTCTTCAACTTCTTTTTTATCCGGAAAAAATGTTTGAATTTTTATACCGAAGAAATCTTCAGTGGCCGCAATTGTATCATAGGTTTCCTGCGGAAGACGTCCTGTGTCGAGTGTGAAAAAGCTGCAATCATGTCCGCTTTTGCGGATGAGATAGAGCAGGTACTGATCTTCAATGCTCAGACTGGTGGCCATGGTTATGGGCCCGTCGATGTTGCGGAAAGCGAAATTGATGATTTGTTCAGGGGTGAATTTGGCTGTTTCTTTGTTCCAGTTGTCCAGTGTTTCTTGTCTTGTCATCTCTTAGTTGCTGATTACTTTAAATTCTGTTCTGCGGTTCAGTGCGCGGCCTTCGGGTGTGTCGTTGGTAGCGCGTGGCATGCTGTCGCCATAACCTTTGTAGATCATCCGGTCTTTTGAAATACCTTGCGAAGTCAGGTAGGTGACAACTGCTTTTGCTCTGTTTTCCGACAAAGTAAGATTGTGCTCTTTTGTGCCTGTATTGTCGGTATGGCCGCGGATTTCAATTTTCATTTTCGGATTGGCCAGCATCATTTTTTTCACTTTATCAAGTTCAATGAATGATTCCTGCCTCAGATCATATTTGTCCGTGTCGAAAAAGATGTTGTTCAGAACAACCACGGCATCGCTTCCGATGGGTTGCAGATTGATGTTCTTGATGAACGGATCGGTCTTGGTGTGTGTTCCCGAAAGACTGAAATTGTCTGAATAGAAAAGATATTTTTCGGCAGACACATTCAGCATATAATCTTTGCCGGTCGGGATGCAGAGCAGGAATGCGCCGTTTTCATCCGAAGCTGAAGATGCAACGACTTTCCCGTTTTTGAGATCCGTAAGTTCAAATGAAGCCTGCAATGGTTTCTCCGTGCCGATTTCGGTCACTATGCCCTTGAGGAAGGTAACGGGTTCCGGACGTGCTTCCTTGTACAGGTCGAAGTTGTAAATATCCATGCTTTGCACCATAAGACCGCCTGTGGCAAAGTAGGCCTTCTCGCCCGATGCCGATACAAAAAGGAACGCTTCATCGTAGCAGGTATTAATCGGATAGCCGATGTTTACAGGAGTCGACCATGTTGAATCTTCATTCATCCGGCAGTAAAAAATATCGAGTCCGCCCATGCCCAGATGTCCGTCGGAAGTGAAATAAAGGGTTTTTCCATCGGGGTGGAGAAACGGAGACATTTCACTGCCGCTTGTGTTGATGGTGGCTGGCAGAGCTACAGGTGTTGACCAGTCTCCGTTGCTCTGCAGATGCGTTACGAACAGATCCATTCCGCCATTGCGGGCCGATGTAAAATAGATGGTTTTCCCGTCAGGTGAAATGCTGGGCTGACTGTCCCATTCCTTCGAGTTCATTTCATAAAGGTTCACCGGATAGTCCCAGCCGCCTTTGTACCATTGCGACATGTAAATATCACAGCTTCCCTTGCCGGCTTCGCGGCCGCAGGCGGTAAAGTAAAGCGTTCTCCCGTCGGGCGAAATCGTGTGTGCGCCTTCGTTTCCGGGACTGTTCAGTTTTTCACTCAGTGGAATCGCTTGTGTCCATTGTCCATCTACAAGTTTACTTGTATAAAAGTCTTCCTGCATTCCGCTGTAGGTTTCAGCTGATGCGCTTTTTATCAGCCGTGTGAAAATGATGGTCGATTCATCGGCTGTCAATGCCGGCATGTATTCTGAATTCTCTGTGTTAACGCCACTTCCGAGCGGTTTTGGATCAAACGGCTTTGGATTTTTGATTTGCTCAATGGCGAATTTGCAAACTTCAATACCATGCTCTGCCTGCATTTTCGGACCGGGCTTGGGCGAATATTTCAGGAATGTCTCAAAGTTGGGCAACGCTTTCTCGTATTGTCCGATTTTGATTTCCAGCATGCCGACATTGTAGAAGTTGGATGGAAAAAAATCGGGATCAAGAGCCAGACTCTTTTCGTAATATTCAACAGCCTTGTCGTATTCCCTTTTTTCTTCATACAGAGTGCCAATCATTATGTATGGCTCGATAAACTTCGGGTCATACAGAATGGCTCGTTCAAACGAGCTTAAGGCATCTTCGTAATTGTATCCGTTCAGGTAATTGACACCATCATTATACTCCTTGACGGCTTTCTTGTTTTTCGATGTCAAAGGATTGTCCTGTGCCTGCATGCATACTGTGAACAGCATCAAAACGGCAAATAAAAGAATGTTTTTCATGACATCAGGGGATTTTAATGTATTTGTGAGTCTGAACTGACAACCGCCATACAGGATGTTCTGAAATGTATTGTACCAGAAAAGGCAGTATTTTGTTCCGGACGCTCCATTCGGGTTGCAGCTGAATGATACAGGATGAATTTATCTGACCGGCGAGCGCCTCAGCAAAAACCATGTCATTTTCATTCTCAATGATCACTTTGAGCTCATGCGCATTCTGCAGCCAATATGGATGAACGGACGTTCCTTTTTTCGGGCTAAGGCAGATCCAGTCGAAGTTCCCGCTTGGTTGTTCACTGCCCGACGTTTCCAGAAAAATACTGACATCATTCCGGTGTAATTCAGCTGTCAGGTAATCAAGATTCCATTTCATGGGTTCACCGCCGGTGAGAACAACAGCGCCAAGCTTTGAATTGATTGCTTCTGTTACGATGTTATCGGCTGGAATCAGCGGATGCAGTTCGGGATTCCATGATTCTTTCACATCGCAGAAACTGCAGCCAACATCACATCCGCCTAAACGTACGAACCATGCGGCTTTGCCTGTATTAACCCCTTCGCCCTGCAGGCTGGGAAACTGCTCCATAACCGGCAGCATTCGGCCGTCGACACTCATATCTTCTGAATTCATCATCACAAAGATACAATTTTCTGATGTGTCTTCAAAGTACAAATTGTTATGTTAGTCGAAATATTTAGGATGGATGTTTGGAAAATACACTTGCTGGTAGCAGGATTTGCATTGTGCCGAATACAAATATCATTGTAAGAATGAACGATAGAAAAATGCAGCTTAAAGCCTAAAAATTTAAAGCTTTAATAATTGATCCAACCTTAAGTCGTAAGCGATCAAAACCAATCACCATGCATTGTGCGTTGTGCATTGTGCATTGTGCATTGAGCCGCCTGCCGCACGCTTTTACGTCACCTTTCCACTTTACAACTTAATAACTTTATAAACTCTGTTTTACCGGACCACCGTCACATTTCCTTCGCGCTCAATGACAGTGCCGTCAATCATGGTTGTTTTGATGTGCCAGAAATACACGCCACTCTGAACCGGCTGGCCCTGAAACTCGCCATCCCAGCCAAGATTGACATCTTTGCTTTCAAAAACTTTTTCTCCGAAGCGGTCATAAATGTACCATGACATGGATTCGATGAAATTGCTGCGCACCATCAGTACATCATTTTCAAGATCGCCGTTCGGGCTGAAAATATTGGGGATGTAGAAATCCACTTCGCCGCAGGGCATATCTTCGGCCAGAATGGTCACACTGTCCGAAGCAATACAGCCACGGCTGTCGGTAATGGTCAGAATGTAGTTGTCGGGAACAAGATTCAGCGTTGTATCCGTGATTGTTGCACCACTGAGGTCGTATCCGTACGGAGCTGCGCCTCCTGATATTTCAAGTATCAGAGTTCCGTCGTTCAGTCCCGGACAGGTTTCATCGGTCGATGTGAAGGCTATGAATGGAATATCGGCCACTTCAATCACCGAAGAATCCGCATCACCACACATGCCTGCAATGGCGTAAACAACAAGTGAATTGCCAACTCCTGCAACAGCAGGATTGAATTGACCTGTTGCTGCATTGGTGATTCCATCGCCGCTCCAGGTGCCACCGCTTTGTGCCGCCACAAATGAGAAGGGAGCTCCGTTCAGGCAAATATAGGCCACATCGGTAATGGTGGCATCGGCATATGGCTGCGTTGAAACAATGATTGTATCTGTGTTGTGACACGTATGAATATCAGTCACCGTTACCGAATACGTGCCGGCTGCTGTTACCGGAACAGTCTGTGTTGCAGCACTGGTGCTCCAGTTGAAAGTTGCACCTGCATTGGCTGCATCAAGCATCAGTGTTGTTCCTTCGCAAATCGTAGTGTCAATGCCGAGATCGACGACCGGCAATGCATACACATCAATCTGATGGAACGCGGTGTCATAGCATTGATTGGCTCCAGTCGCAATAACATAAGCAACATTGAGTCCCACAACCGAAGGCGACACATCTGCTGTCGCGGTATTCTGACCGGTTGACCATTGATAGGAAACGCCACCTGATGCAGTCAGTGTGGTTGTGTCGTATCGGCAAATTTCGGTTGCACCGGTTATGACAGGCACCGGAAGCGGCAACACGTCGAAGCTCACGGAATCCGTGCTGGAACATCCATAAATATCAGTAACAACAACGGTCAGCGTATCGGTGGCGGTCGGCACGAATGTTATACTGCCGCCCGACATGCTGTTTTCCCAGGCATAGGTTACACCACCGGTGGCTGTGATTGTTATCGGGTGGCTGTAGCAGACTGTTGTGTCTCCGCCGAATGCAATGGTTGGGTAGGGCTGTACGGCCACAGTTATGGAATCAACAAACTTACAACCATTGGCTCCGGTGACTTCCAGAATGTAGGTGTCTGCAGTGCCGGTGTTTATGGTTTGTGTAATGTCGCCTGTACTCCAATCGTAGGCAGCGCCTGCAATTCCAGGTGTCAGCGTTATATTGGTGAATGCGCAGATCGTAGTGTCATTTCCCAGGTTGAATACTGGCAGGGGCAACACATCAACCGTATGGAAGGCCGTATCGATGCAGCCATGAATATCTGTAGCTATGGAGTACACCGTATTGCTGCCCGGTGCTGACCATACAAAATTTGCGTTGCTTCCGTTACTTCCCGATGACCAAAGGTATGAAGCACCACCGCTTACTGAAAGTGACAGGGTATCATTGGTACATACTGTCGGATTCCCTGTGATGACCGGTACCGGCAATGCATAAACTATGAATTCAAGACTGTCGGTTTTTGAACAGGTCAGTGCATCCGTAATGGTGACTGCTATGGTGTCAAGCCCGCTTGCGGTGGGCGTAAACGTAATGGTCGATGTGGACATTCCGTTGCTCCACAAATAGGATGTTCCTGTCGGAGCCGTGGCTGTCATGGTTATCGGAGATCCGAAACAGGTGGTGTCGGCTCCGCTGAAAGTGATGACCGGCAGCGCCTGAACCGCAACATTGATGGTGTCGCGGAAATGACAGTTGTTGGCATCGTTCAGATCGAGCCAGTAGGTGTTGGCCGTTGAAACGGCAAGTGTTTGTGTTACCGCTCCGGTGCTCCAGTTGTAACTGGCGCCTGCAATTCCGGGATCAAGCGTAATGCTTGTCAGGTCGCATATGATGGTATCGTTGCCAAGCCAGAATTCCGGCAGATTGGTTACCACTGCGGTAAAAAACGCAGTGTCGGAGCAGCCGTTCACGTCGGTTGCGATTACATTGTAGTCAAAAGTTCCGGTGCTGTTCCAGGCAATATCGATTGAAGGCGTTGTGGCAGCATTGGACCATTCATACGTTACGCCCCCGCTGGCTGAGAGACTGGTTGTGTCATACAGACAAGGAGTGTTGTCGCCAGTGATAAGCGGAACCGGCAATGGATACACCGTAGTCTGAATGCTGTCCTGGGCAGTACATCCGTAGCTGTTTGTAACGGTAACGGTCAGTGTTTCACTGGCCGCTGGCAGGAAGGAAATGCTGTCGGTCGTGAAACCATTTTCCCAGACATAATTGATACCTCCGTCAACGCCCAGATGCATGGAATCGTTGAGACAGACCGACGAATCGCCGGTGAAGGTGATTACAGGCAGGGGCTTGACTTTGATGTAAACAGTGTCTCGTTCAATGCAGGTGAGATAGGTGGCCACTACTATGATGGTCGTGTCCGAAACAACATTGACCTGAATGGAATCATTGGTCGAGCCGATGCTCCAGTTGTAAGTCATAGAGCCGGTTGCGTATATGTCAATGGTCTCGCCGTAGCAGACCGAATCCACTGCCCAGATGGTATCGAAGTCCTCGGGGCAGGGTACGAATTTCAATATAAGAGCTTCTTGTGTGCTGCTCAGAACGTTGTCGAACCAGGCGCCATTACCAGGGTTTTGCAGAGGAAGAGTAGCCGCTGGCGATTTTGAATAGCCGGCAACAAACACATGGTCGTTGGGCGAAACGCGGATGTCGTAGAGCGGATCATCGCCCGAGCCACCGATCACTGTTGCCCATTTTGGGTTATAATTTGAATCGAGCTCCAGTAGAAACCCGTCATATAACCCATTATAAGAGTTGTCTATAAATGATCCATCCATTGGATCTAAAGTGAATATATTGGATTTCGTACTGCCAACTAAGTATAGATTGTCATGTGAGTCAACGGTGAGTCCATATCCAGTTGTCTGGGTACTTCCTCCATAATAGGTGCAATAATCCAACGAACCTGCCGAACTTAATTTTGCAAGATATGCATCATAGGAACCTGATTTTGTAGGAAAGTAAAGGCCTGCACCGATGTTGTTTGTTTCCGGAAAAGTTACATTTGTTGAATAAGTTGTTCCTGTGATAATCCATTCATTTTTTCGGTTACAGATCATATCTTCAGGAACATCATTACTAGCCCCACCGAGATAAGTATGCATCATTTTCTGGCCGTTCTGATCGAATATGGTAAACCCAACGTCGGCGCCCCCTAAACTGGGTTGGGCGTAGCTTCCAGTCATTGTAGAAAAAACCGGGAGATTCAAGGAATATGTTGTGAAGGCAATTCCCATTCTTCCGGTGGAATCGATATCAAAACATGGTTCATTATCTGATAATTCAGCTCCGTAAAAGGTACTCCAGGTCATATTGAACATAAGGTTGAACTCTGTAATTGAAATATCAAAGTCCGCGATAGTATCCTGGTAATATGCTCCAGGTTTATTAACCAAGGGAAATTGGATGGAAGCATTTGTTTTAGGCCAGAAACCTAAACTATCAAAATTTGTGGCTCCGACTACATAGAAGCTATTATTACTGAAGGAGCAGTCCCAAGCAACATCCCAATTTGAGTATCCGCCCAAATAGGTTGCCCAAATTCTTTGGTCAACAAAGGGGTTCATTTTGCCGAAAACAAGTACAAACCCGTCCTGTGTTCCACGCATGGTTGTGTTATTGTAAGCTCCAGGAAAACCAGATGCCTGAATCGGGAAGTTAGAAGATTTAGTATATCCTACAACGATCAACAAGTTATCGTTACAATACATATTATAGGGTTTATCATCCAAGTTGCCACCATAATAAGATGACCAGACGATTTTACCATTGTCATTGAATTTAACTATTCCAATATCTTTGTTGCCAATGAATGAGGATTGATACCAGTTCAATGAAGAATCAGCCACTGGAAATCCTGTTGGAGAAAGCGTTTCGAGCAGCATGTACACGAAACCATCGAGACTGCGTTCGATAATCCATACCTGTTCAATACCGGATCCGCCAAAAAAGGTAGCCCACACGAGCGGCGGGTCAATGGTCAGGGTTTGTCCGTTCTGCAGTGCAGGCAGGTTCTCGGCTGTAAATGACAGCATGTTTTCCTGGAGATTTTGTTTGATATTCACCGATTCTCCTGTGGAGAGAAACGAAACCAGCGGCTCTTCGGTAAGCGTGCCATATGCGGTATTGATGGTCAGCCTGTCATTTTCGATGCTCAGCTTGTTTTGTCCGTCAAATCTCAGTTTGATGCTATTGAGGTCGGCTCCTTCATGAAGAATGAAATTGTATTTGATGTTTTCGTTCTGTACTACAAACTGCCAGTCGATTCCGGGGTACACATTCCTGAATGTAACGGTCCGGACTGGTTTCATATTTTCGAGTCCCTCTGGTACGAGACCGTTGTAGATGCTTACTGTGCGGTCCTCAGAATATTCAACTTCGGCTTTGTCGGAACTGATTTTTGCGCCAATGGCAGTAACATCCACGCGGTGACTGTACACTGTGGTTTTCTCCTGGCGGTGCTTCGGATCTGTCCGGCCGTCGCCTTCTTCAGGAATGATTTCGATTTTTTTGAAAACATACGAAATCCCTGTTTTGGTCAGGTAGAAATCGAGTTGCGGTGTATTCATGTAAAACAGCACATGATCGGCCGGGGTGCCATCGGAATTGGAGACCTGCCCCTTGTTTTCGAGCATTGTGGGTGCTGTTTTGCCAAGATCGGCTGTCTGAGCAATCGCAAATCCGGAAAAAAGCAGAAAAATAGCTACAATCAATAATCGCATAGTGTTCGAATTACTGCGTTAAGACAATTATATTAAGAGAACGTTGCAGCGCAAAGTTAGATAAATTTCAAAAGAGGAAGTCTCAAAAATGCCAGTTGTTACGACATTCCACCGTTCCGGCTGGTGATTTGGAATTCTACTATACTTTTGAGCCGGAACATGGAACCGTCGTAACAACTGCAAAAACAACAGCTTGTCCGACCACTGGCGGAGTTCCATGTCCTTCATCTCCTTCGTCGCTTTCGGACGGTGGAATGTTGTTTTTGCACCTGAATCTATTTTGACATCTTCGTTGAAACAGAAGATAAGCTTCAAAATCGTATTTTTGCACAAAAAATCATGCACCGATACAGCAAAATACAACTGTTTTCACTGGTTGAAAAAATATTTCTCAAAGCCGGTTGTTCCCCCGACAATGCACGTACTGTGGCAAACATGCTGATAGCCGCTGAAATGCGCGGCATTCCGAGCCATGGATTGATGCGGATCAAGGATTATATCGGCCTTTGGCAGAAGGGCCGCATGAATATGAGTCCCGATCTGAAAATCGTGCATGAAACCCCTTCAACAGCCACAGTTGACGGTGATCTTGCCCCGGGTATGGTGGCCGGAAAATTTGCCATGGAACTGGCCATCCGCAAAGCGGAGCATGTGGGCTCGGGCTGGGTGGCCGTGCGCAATTCAAACCACTTTGGCATTGCCGGCTTTTACACCATGATGGCTGCACAACACGATATGATCGGATTTGCCATGACCAATGCAAATGCGCTGGTGGCGCCCACTTTCAGTATCGACCGCATGCTGGGTACCAATCCGATTGCTTTTACCATTCCCGGAAAAGTGGAACCGGCTTTTACAGCAGATTTTGCCACCACTCCCATTGCCCGTGGAAAGCTTGAACTGATGGAGAAGCAGGGAAAAGAATCGCCTCAGGGTTTTGTGCAGGATGCCGAAGGCAAGGCTACAAGCGATCCTTCGGTGTTGCGTCGCGGAGGGGCCATTCTGCCTCTGGGCGGCGATTATGAGCATGCCAGTCACAAAGGCTATTGTCTGGGTGCTATGGTCGATATTTTATCAGCAATATTGTCAGGTGCCAATTTTGGCCCGTTTGTTCCACCTCAGGTGGCATATCTCGATCCTAAACCGGGCGCTCCTGGAGCCGGACTCGGCCATTTCTTCGGTGCTATCCGCATCGATGGTTTTCGTCCTGCTGATGAAGTGAAGGAATACATGGATTTATGGATACGGACTTTCCGGCAGTCGAAACCCGCTGAAGGCCGCGAGCGCGTAATCATTCCGGGCGAGCCCGAACTGGCGCGGGAACAGGAATATCTGCGCGACGGTATTCCGGTTGTCCCGCAGGTGTGGCAGGAACTGGCGGCCACCGCTGCGTCGCTGGGGATTTCGGAAGAGAATCTGATTGCCTGACAAAACGACACATTCAAGCCCGCTGGCAAACTTTTTGACAGCCACGCGCGCGATTAAAACAATAGCCAATTCACTATGAAATTTGGGAAAAAGAAAGAGAAAATGAGCGACAAGGAAGAACTGAACAAAGAGAATCAGCAGAACGCTGAAAACCCTGAACAGAAGGATTCAACGTTGAATGAAGGTGAGACAAACACGGTTGAAGGCGATGAGAAACAATGTCCTGATGCCATTGTCGAAACGATGGAAAGTCTGCAGATGAAGGCAAACGAGTGGCAGGACAAATATACCCGCCTTTTTGCCGATTTCGAGAATTACAAAAAACGTATGCGTCAGGAGCGTTTTGATTTACTTCAGTCAGCCGGTTCGGAACTGATGCTGGAAATTCTGCCGGTAATTGATGACTTTGAGCGCGGCTTTGCCAGTCTCACAACAACCTCTGACATCGAAGCGGTGAAACAGGGATACGAGCTGATTTACAATAAGCTCATCGGCATTCTGAAACAGAAAGGGCTTGAGCCGATGGATTCCGTTAATGAAGTTTTCGACACGGATGTTCATGAGGCAATCGCCATGATAGAAAATCCTGAAATGAAAGGGAAAGTGGTGGATGTTGTTCAGAAAGGATATAAAATGCGGGGCAAGGTGCTGCGCTATGCAAAGGTGGTAGTTGGAAATTAATACAGAAAAAGAGTGAGTAAACGCGATTATTACGAGGTGCTTGGCGTATCGAAAAACGCAACGGCCGAAGAGCTGAAGAAAGCTTACCGGCAGATGGCCATCAAGTACCATCCCGACAAGAATCCGGATGACAAGTCTGCTGAAGAGAAATTCAAGGAAGCTGCGGAAGCCTACGAAGTGCTGAGCAATCCCGATAAGCGGCAGCGCTACGACCAGTTCGGCCATGCCGGAATGAACGGTTCCAGCGGCTATGGTGGCGGCATGAGCATGGATGATATTTTCAGCAATTTCGGAGATATTTTCGGCGATTTTTTTGGCGGCGGATTCAGCGGATTTGGCGGTGGGTTTGGTCGTGGCCGTTCTTCGCAGCGTGTTCCCCAGGGTTCCAATCTGCGCATCAGGGTAAAGCTTACACTTGAAGAAGTGGCCTCCGGCGTTGAAAAGAAAGTCAAGGTCAGTAAAAACATTCATTGCGAAAGCTGCAATGGCACCGGCGCACGCGCAGGCAGCAAGCCGACAACCTGTACAACATGTCATGGCTCAGGCCGTGTGATGCGGGTTACAAATACATTTCTCGGACAAATGCAGACAGCTTCAACGTGTCCGCATTGCAATGGTGAAGGAACCATCGTAACCGACCGTTGTCCTTCCTGTTCCGGAAGCGGCCTGACAAAGGGCGAGGAAGTCATTTCAATAAAAATTCCGGCCGGAGTCGAAAACGGAATGCAGCTGAGCATGTCGGGCAAGGGAAATGCGGCTCCACGCGGAGGCGTCCCCGGTGATCTGATTATCCTGATTGAAGAGTCAGAACATGAGCTATTCAAGCGCGACGGAATTAATCTGCTGTACGAACACAATATTTCCTATGCCGATGCAGTGCTGGGAACACAGGTTGACGTGCCAACACTGGATGGCAAGGCAAGAATCAAAATTCCTTCAGGAACGACTCCCGGAAAGATGTTCCGGCTTAAAGGCAAGGGATTGCCGGCTCTGAACAGCTATGGCCGCGGCGATCTGATTGTCAGCATAAACATCTGGGTGCCGCAGTCTGTTTCGAAAGATGAGAAGGCTTTTCTGGAACAGTTGAATACAAAGAGCAGCTTTCTGCCCGACAATTCCCAGAAGAAAAAATCGTTTTTCGACCGGATGAAGGAATATTTTGATTAACCTTGCACTATGATTTATTTCGAAGCACAGGAAGTTTGTAAAAATTTCGCAAATCACCGGGCTCTGGATAATGTTTCCATTCAGGTGAAAGAGCAGAGTATATTTGGCCTGCTTGGTCCCAATGGTGCAGGTAAAACCACCCTCATCAGAATCATTAATCAGATTATTGGTCCCGACAGTGGCCGTTTGCTGATCAAAGGACATCCACTCGATGAACAGCATACGGAGGATATTGGATATCTGCCCGAAGAACGTGGCCTGTACAAAAAGATGAAAGTCGGCGAGCAGGCTCTGTATCTTGCTCAGCTGAAAGGCATCAGCAAGTCCGATGCATATCTGCGGCTTAAACAGTGGTTCGAAAAATTTGGTATCGAAGACTGGTGGAATAAGCGCGTCGAAGAACTTTCGAAGGGAATGCAGCAAAAGGTTCAGTTCATCATCACTGTTATCCATGCACCCTCGTTGCTGATTTTTGATGAGCCTTTCAGCGGCTTTGATCCAATCAATGCTGAAATGCTCAAAGAAGAAATTCTGCAGCTGAAAGAAAAGGGAGCCACAATAATTTTCTCGACGCACAATATGGCCTCTGTCGAGGAACTATGCGACGACATTGCACTGATCAATCAATCCAAAGTCATTCTCGCCGGCAATGTTCAGGAAATAAAAAGACAGCACAGTGCTAATCTTTATCAGATGAAAATCCGCGGTGTTTCTGACTTTGATGATTCAAGGCTTAGCCCGTTGGGAATTATCAGCGGCGTTGAACACAAGGATGATCTGAGTTCATTCAGAATTGAGCTCAGTCCCGGTGTCAGCTCAAATGATTTACTGAAAGCATCGATGGACCTCGGCCATGTGTCGTCTTTTGAGGAGCTGATGCCATCGATGAATGACATTTTTATTTCAAGGGTTACCGGAAATACTATTCATAAAAGAAGCCGGAGATGAAGAAGATTCTGATTATTTTAAAAAGGGAATATCTTTCCCGGGTTCAGAAAAAATCATTCATTGTAATGACGATTCTAGGACCAATCCTCATGGCGGCTTTATTCGTGGTTCCTGTGTACCTGGCCAATGTCTCGGATCAGCATAAAAAAATTGCCGTACTCGACGAAACAGGTTTGTTTCAGAACAAGTTTCCGAATTCCAATAAGGCCGTTTTTGAAAATGTCTATATGTCGTATCAGGCTGCCAGCGAAAATCTGGAATCGCTCGGATACGATGCGGTGCTTTATATACCAGAGTCGGTTATAAATAATCCGAATGCTGTGAAAATGAGCTCTCAGAAGGACATGGGATTTGCCACTGTCGATCTGATTGAAGGCGTAATCAAGCAGGAGCTCGAAGCGCACCGGCTCTCACTTTCAGGGATTGATAAAAAAGTGCTGGACAATATCAATGTCGATGTAAAAATCAGCACGTACATCATGCGTGAAGGCGAGGAGGAACAGAGTTTTTCAGAAATAAGCTACATACTCGGTCTGCTGGGCGGAATCCTGATTTACACATTTATTTTCCTGTATGGCTCACAGGTGATGCGCGGTGTCATTGAAGAAAAGACAAACCGCATTGTGGAGGTTATTGTAAGCAGTGTTAAGCCCTTTCAGCTGATGCTTGGAAAAATCGTTGGTGTGGCTATGGTCGGACTCACGCAGTTTGTGCTCTGGATCGGACTTACAGCTGTCATTGTATTCAGTCTGCAGCAGATCAACCCCGAAATGTTCAAATACAAAGAACCGCCAAAAGCCATGATTGAGAATAAGGGCCTTTCTCAATCCGATTTAGCGCAGCAGCAGGAAGCGCTGCAACTGTCTGAAAGCAGATCCAATCAGATTCTTGAAGGTGTCACCCATATTCAGTTCGGAAACATTCTGATAGTTTTCCTTTTCTATTTTCTCTTCGGCTATCTGCTGTATGCATCCATGTTTGCAGCCATCGGATCGGCGGTCGACAATGATGCCGATACGCAGCAATTCATGCTTCCTGTAACGGTTCCATTGATTCTGGCACTCGTCAGTCTGAATTTTGTCCTCAACAATCCTGACGGTCCTGTTTCGTTCTGGCTGTCCATGATTCCATTCACATCGCCGATTGTGATGATGGCGCGCATTCCGTTCAATCCGCCTGTACCTTTATGGGAAATCGGATTGTCAATGTTCTTCCTCATTGCAGGATTTATCTTCACCACCTGGATCGCAGGTCGCATCTATCGTACAGGAATCCTCATGTATGGCAAGAAGCCGACCGTGAAGGAATTGTTCAAGTGGATGAAATATTAGA
>Ga0116172_10001781_pt1 | contig 19396 bp, 15 predicted proteins | sample AD_UKC083_MetaG_FD_89799 | JGI IMG/M metagenome (GOLD analysis project Ga0116172, IMG submission 89799) | Active sludge microbial communities of municipal wastewater-treating anaerobic digesters from USA - AD_UKC083_MetaG | ecosystem: Engineered > Bioreactor > Anaerobic > Digestate | place: USA... | reverse complement strand
GTTTGGTCTCACATCATGTGCCCAGGACAAGACTCGAACTTGCACACCGCAACCGGCACCACCCCCTCAAAGTGGCGTGTCTACCAATTCCACCACCTGGGCATTTTCGAGCGGCAAAGATAAGATATTTTTCTTTATTCTTCCTATCTTTGTAAGGTAAAAAATGTAAAATATGGATTTGCACACAACAATCTTGCAGAAGACTAAAGAAATGGCAGCCGCCTTAATGACACAGGGCGCGGACAAACCGGCTCCGGAAGATTCTTTCGGTGTTTTTTCCAAAAAAGGCGATATGATCTACCTGGTTGGAAATACGGAAGGTCATAAGGTTGACCTCGACAGCGATTATAAGATCCAGAAAATTATGCTTTCCGCTATGAGACGTGAACTGGTCTCCTGTGTTCAGGAAGTCGCCGCGGGAGGAATCATTGAAGCTTTGTTGCGTGCCGCCCTGCCTGCGGGACTGGGATTTGACATCACTACCGATTCCGAGATCCCGGAGACCGAATTTCTCTTTCATGACCCCGGGACGTGTGCTGTCGTTACCGTGCCGGTAGAGAAAGATGAAGAATTGGTGCAATATTTTTTTGATCACAATGTTTCTGTAATGACATTGGGGCATGTTACCAAAGGTGATATCCGTATAGATGACCAGCCTTACGGCAATATAAAGACTCTCTGATGTGATACCGGCACTGTTCAACAGTATCGCTCCGTTTTACGACCGCACCAATCGATTGATATCGTTTGGCTTAAACAGTTTTTGGCTTAAAAAAATGGTAAGGCGGATACGGGAGGCTAACCCTGCCCGTGTGCTCGATCTGGCCTGCGGCACAGGGGTCCTGACCGCTAAACTGGCCGCATTGGGACCACTGAAGGTTATAGGTCTGGATCCGTCGGAAGGAATGCTCTCTCAGGCAGAAAAAAGAACAGCCGGTGCCGGGAACATTTGTTACGTTAAAGGTTTTGCCGAGGCTTTGCCATTTGAAAAAGAATCGTTTAATACGGTCACGGTTTCGTACGGTATAAGGAACTTTGCTGACCGCTCTGTGGCCTTCAGTCAGATATACAGGGTGCTCGAGCCGGATGGAACGTTGTTCATTCTTGAGTTCTCACCCGATACGCCTTCCTGGCGAAATGCTTTACAACGCTTTTATATCCACTCTGTTTTGCCTGTCCTGGGTTGGATAGGTACCGGAAAAAGAGCAGCCTACAAGTATCTGAGGGATTCCGTGGAATCTTTTCCGCATGCCTCAGTAATTAGCGAAGAACTGTCCGGCGCCGGATTTGCTGTGATCTCTTATACACGCTGGTTCCCGGGCATAGCCGTATTGTTTATTGCAAAAAAACTATAGATGAACATAAATTCCGGGTCCATACTGTCGCTTCTGCTTTATTTGTTCTACATTGGGCTGGCTTTCTATTTTATATACGACCTGGTGTTCAGGCGTCATAATCCCGTCAAGTCGCTTTCCTGGATTGTGGTCATGCTTTTGCTTCCTTACATCGGGCTCGTTCTGTATATTTATTTCGGCCGTAATTTCAGAAAAACTAAGATGTACAGCCGTAAAGGCCTGCACGACGAAAAACTCAAGCGTGAATTGAGCTCGCAGCAGGTAGAAAAATTGAACCGGCCCGACATAGAACTGCCCAACGATCTGGCAGAGCATAGAAAACTTATTCTCCTTGCGCTGAATAACAGTAAAAGTCTGCTCACCGAACACAACAACGTGCATTTGTTTTTTACGGGGAAAGAGGCTCTTGAGGCCATGTATGAATGTGCCGAAAGAGCATCGCACCATATTCATTTGCAGTCTTTTATTTTAGAAAACGACGCTGTTGGAACCCTCTGGAGAAACCTGCTCATAAAAAAAGCAAGAGAAGGCGTGGAAGTACGTCTTATATATGACGATTTTGGGAGCTGGCATCTTCCCAAAAAATACGTGGAAGCCTTACGGATTGCCGGAGCTCAGGTGGAATCCTTCGGGAAAGTGGGCTTCCCCGGATTTCGGGCTATGATCAATTACAGAAATCACAGAAAGCTGCTGATCGTCGATGGTAAATGGGGATTTCTGGGAGGAGTGAACCTGGCAGACCGTTACTACGACGGAGGTGCCAGCCTGCAATGGCGCGATGCCCATATTCGCATAGACGGTGAGGCCGTTACGCAGATCCAGTCGAGTTTTCTTATGGACTGGTTCTTCATCACCCATAAGAACTTAAGGCTTAGAAAAAGATACAATTACCAGTTACCTAAGCTCAATACGGAACCGGCCCCTGAAACGTGTTTTATACAGATTGTCAGCTCCGGCCCCGACAGCGACTGGGCGGACATTATGCAGCTGTATCTTACGCTCATTACCCAGGCAAAAAAACGTATCAGCCTCATTTCTCCCTATTTCATACCCAACGAATCTATTTTGAATGCGCTCCGTACCGCAGCCCTGGGTGGAGTGGAAGTGCGTATCCTGCTGCCGGAAGAGGGAGACAGCCGTTTTGTTCATTTTGCCAGCCTTTCGTACGTGAGTGAGCTGCTCGATGCCGGGATAAAAGTTTACCTCTATACCAAAGGTTTTATTCATGCCAAGGTAATCAGTATTGACGGTACTTGTTGTCTTATCGGCTCTGCCAATATGGATAACAGGAGCCTGGAACATCATTTTGAGGTGGGGGCCATTATTTACAATAAGGAAGTAAGCTCACGCGTTGAATCTCAGTTTGACAGGGACCTGTTAAGCAGTCGTCTGATTATACGGCGTATATGGGAAAAAAGGCCTGTGCATAACAAAATATACGAAGGCCTTACCCGTCTGCTAAGTCCTTTGCTCTGAATTATTCCACGTAAATCTCCTGTACAATGGTTTCCTGTGTGCCGTTGCTGAAACTGAGTACGGCCTTAACGGTATGCGTACCGCCGGTCAGGGTAATTCTATCGAGCGCGTCTTTAGGTGTATTGTCGAAATACCAGTTTACGGATGCCGGGTCACTTGGGGCCGCATTTTTCATGAGCGAGAATGTATACCGTTCCCCGACGGTATATGTATCTTTGGCGTTCAGTATGGAATGATAAGCCAGAAGCCGGGTATTTCCCATGGTGAAAGAAATGGTGGTCCCAGATTCGGAGATGTTCGAAAGATTGTACCCGGTAGCACTGCCTTTCCAGTTCACGGCGGCAGGCGTTGTGGAGGAAGTGAAGGCGGTCTTTCCTGTTGGCCCGGGAAAAGGAGCGTAGTTGCCGGTGGCTTCCATCAGGTCAAAGCATTCGTGATTGGAATAAGCGTTAACTTCATTGTTGTCCCAACGCGAAGGATAGTATTGGCTGGAACGGTCCACATGGTAGATCATCAGCCCGTGCCCGGGAATATAAGCGTCCCATCCTGTTTGCTGGCGGTTCTCGTACAGGTAATATTCGCCGGAGGTTGTTGTGGAAGAAGTAAATGCCACATCGTTCTCCACAGGAATAAGCTGGTAGAATCCGCTTGTGCCCAGGGAGGTAATATCGCTGTCGGTCATCCAGCCAAGCAGGTAACGTTCCATGCATGTTAAATAGGGAGGCGTGTTGCCGTTATTGGAATAATTTCCCGTATCCATTAACGAGTAATAACCTAACCCATTGGCTTGCCCGTTCTCTTCGTAGTCTGTGTCGTAAAAGTCGGGAAGCCCCAGCACATGCCCGAATTCGTGACAGAACGTTCCTATCCCGGTAAAACGGGTGGTATAATCCGCCTTATTGGTCTTTAATTCAGAGGCGCAGGCGTAACGGTACACTCTTTTGCCGTCCAGATAAAGGTATTCATCTATTGACCAGGCGTGGGGCCAAATAGTGTTCTCATCTCCGCTGTCGTTTTGTCCGCGGCCTGCAAAAAATATAAAAATATTGTCCACGTAGTTGTCTCCGTCGTGATCGAACTGAGCGAAGTTTACCTGCGAATCAACGGCTTGTGCCGCCTCAGCAACAAGATCTTTTACATAATCAGAAACATCATCTTCTTTACTGTAATAAGACGAGTTATGCGAAACGGTCACCGGTCCGGCCACTACAAACTGAGGGTCAAAATCGCCCCTGGAATTGTCAAAATAATAATCATTTGCAGAACCTGTTGCTCCGTTTACGTTGTATCCCTCCTGATTCAGCAGGTTATAGAACGCCTGTTGGGGCGAGGCTGTGGTAAATTTGGTGTCCTGGAATTCTACCAGGATAACCAGGAATGTACCCGAACCGGTCGTAAAAGAAGCTGCTGAAGGAGCATCTGTTGCTTTGGTTCTGATTTGAGCTGCCTGAGCTGCCGCCCGGGCTAAGCGGGCTTTTTCTATGGCTGCCGCAGGCGGCCTTACGGACGTCAGCGTCTGGTCCAGCAGGGCAATATTGTTGTATACGGCCCTGACGCCGGACAGTTCTTTGCTGCCGTCGGCTTTAAAATCTGCATAATAGAAAAATCCGTCCGATCCCCTGGACACGAGGCGCTCTCCGCAAGTGGTCCAGTTCAGAAACTCATCGCCATGGATACGGATGGTAATGGTGCTTCTGTCGGGTTGAACTACCTGAACGGGATAGGGCGATGCGGCCACGGCAAAGGTACGTTCCGGTGACAGAGAGATCAGCAAAAGAATAAAAAGAAAGAATAAGGCTGTTTTTTTCATGGTCCGGTTCAGGGTTTGGGGATAATGTATCCTGTAAGAGTAAGTTTATCTATGAGCCATATCCTGTCCTCTCCGTTGCGCAACACAGTCACACGGGGTGCGGCTGTCGTTACCTGGCTTAATCCCTGTGCCGAGACGGAAAGAACAAATTCATCTTCCTGTTCCGGGCTCTGCGGAACAGATTCCAGCAATAGCAGGGTGCCGGCTTTGTAGTTCTGGATTCTGAATGAACATGCCGGGCCGTTAAGCATGGCCCATTGATCTGCATACTGATGGTAAACGCAGACCGGATTGGTCCCGGAATAGATTCCGAATACGGTCAAATTCAGGAAGGGGTGTTGGGCATATAAGGCCTGGACCACCACAAGGGAATCCCTGGCGGTTCCGCTGCCGTTACTTATATAGATCTTGCCGGTGCGTGAGGTCAGCTGTGGATTTGAACCGGCCGTAAATACAAGTTCTTCTTCCCGTGTGGCCCGTGTTTCAGTATGTGTGATCCAGCCCGACGCTGCTGTTCCTACAGTCACGGAATAATCTGTATTGGTTTCCAAACGGGCAGTAAAGCTGCTTTGATCGTCCAAAAATACGGTGTCTGCAAGAAAACGGAGCACCGGTTGAACGAACTGAATAACGGTAAGCGTATCCGAGAGAGAAGATCCAACGTCTTTAAATACAATACGGGCGGTTCGGTCTACAGCGCCTGAATAGCTGTTTACCGTCACCTGTACCCTGTCTGTTCTCATAGCTTTTGTTCCGGACACAGTAACCCAGTCGGGAGAATCGGGTACGGTAATATTATAATCAATATTTGTCTGTAATTCAACCGTATACGTACCGCCGGACGATGGAGCGTTTATATGGTCCGGCGTTAATATCAGGCGGTCCAGCTGCGTTTGAAAAACGTTTACGGTATCCGCTACGTTCCCGGCAGAGAAAATAACCATGCCCTGACGGTTGCCGTTTACGGAACCGGTGGCTACGGAAAAACGTTCCACAGAATCTGTCAGTCCCTTTGTGTTCAGCTGTGTGATCCATGACGAGGCAGGAGGAATGGTAACGGTGTAATCGGTATTATGGCGGACCGTAACAGAAAAGGTTCCTCCTTCCGAAGTGAATACTTCCTTGTCTGCAGTAGCAAAGAGCGCATTCGTCTGTTTTTGGGTTACCAATAAATTTGACGATGCGGACGTGTTGCTGATCCCAATGATCGCATTTCGGTCGTCATAAGCCGTATTGGCCTGGCCCGAAGTGACTGTAACCACATGGATCCCCGCTACGCCCGAGGTGGGGGAAACCGAAAACCAGTCGCCTCCGCTTCCCGGGGTAGGCAAGGTAACGGCCCATGGCGTTTTCGAAACCACGGTAAAGATTTTGGCAGATCCGGCAGTAGAAGCCAGGACCACGCCGCGGGGGAACAGCTCGAGGTTGGAAACAGCCTGACGGAACAAAACGGTAACGGTATCTGTTGCGCACAGGAGGGTTATTGTCTGATGCCTTTCCGTATCTTCCAGATTGGGTTCAAGAAGCGTAAACACGGCCGTTTGCTTTCCCCGTTTTCCTGTCAAAGGCGAAACGGAGAACCAGGGATCGGGAAGCTGCGGAACCTCTATGCGCCAATCCGATGGCGAAGAAAAGCGAATATGTACTGTATCCCGCAGAGCCATGGAAGAGGGAATGTCCAATGTCGGAGTGAACACCTGCATGAGTTCGGGTGTTTCGCTTACCGGGACACAGGAATTAATAAAGAAGATCGAAACTGTTATGATAACATAACGGAAAATCAGTGGCCTTGCTTTCATTGTAAGAAATCAATGATATATTATAACAAATATATGTAATAATTTCTTACTTTTGCGATAGTAACCCCGTTTACTATTAGCTATGATATTAAGTAAAAAAATTGGAGTTTATTTAAACCAAGCTCATTTTCTTTTTAAGCAATGTTTCCTTAATGAACTGGTTAATAATAATGTAGATCTGACTCCGGAACAATACCTGCTTATAGATCTTTTGTGGGACAACGGTCAGATGACTCAGCAGGAGATTGCTGACGAGATGCAGAAGGACAAAAATTCAATCACCAAACTGATTGACGGTCTCCAGAAAAAAGGGTATGTAATCCGGCAGGCCGATGCCGAAGACAGAAGAAAAAACCTGGTGCTTGTTACCGATATGGGCCAGAAACAAAAAATGGAAGTGACGCGTATTGCCATTGATGCCGTAGACAATATACTTAACGGAATTCCCATCGATGAACTGAATACCGTTGTGGAAGTGCTCAGTAAGCTGAACAAGAACATGAAAAGGCTCCTTAAAAAGAATGAATCTGAATAGAACCACGATGATTACTGAGTACCAACTGCAAAACTGTGCCAACGGCCGGCTTTTTGACGATTCCGGCTGGTTGTTGTCCGACCCTCTTTACGAAAAACCAAGCCTCATCAGATCTGTATATAAGAAAATTCAACTGGAACCCGGCCTTGCGTCAGACGGTATTTACCGGTTCTCAGACTGGTTGCCAGTAAACAGAAAGCTAAAAGGATCCGCATCTCCTGTGACATACAAAAGTGAAGGACTGGCCCGTCATCTGAAACTGGATCATTTATATATTACTTTTAACGGCTACTGGCCCGAAAAAGGTGCCTTCATGAAGACCTGCACGTTCAAGGAAACCGAGGCTTTTTCTGTGTGTGCGCATATCCCCGAAAATGAGAAACGTACCATGGTGGTGGCTTCTGCCGGTAATACAGCCCGTGCGTTTGCCAGGGTTTGTTCGGAAAATAAGATTTCCCTGCTTTTGTTTGTGCCATCTGATAATATTGATACCCTGTGGTTCGAAGAAAAACCGGATGATTGCGTAAAACTCATTTGTACCCCTCCGGGGTCCGACTATTTCGATGCCATTGAATTGAGTGAACAATATTGTGCCAAAGAAGGATATTTTGCCGAGGGCGGAGCTAAGAACATAGCCCGCCGCGACGGCATGGGGACCACGGTACTGTCTGCTGCCACTTATATCGGGCGGATCCCGGACTATTATTTTCAGGCTATAGGAAGCGGTACCGGGACCATTGCTGCCTGGGAAGCCAATCTTCGCCTGCTCCGCGACGGACGTTTTGGCAACGTCAAGATGTGTCTGTTGCCGTCTCAGAATGCACCGTTCCTTCCCATGTATGAAGCCTGGCAGAGCGGGACACGGGCGCTTACGCCCATGGATCCTGTTGAGGCGCGTAAGAAAGCGGCATCTATCCATGCCAGGGTGCTGTCTAATCGCAAACCGCCCTATTCCCTGCCCGGAGGGCTTTTCGATGCTCTGAACGATACGGGAGGGTCAATAGGTTATGCCACCAACGAAGAACTCGTCTGTGCCTCGGCGTTGTTCGAAGAATTGGAAGGGATAGATATTAATCCCGCTGCCGGGGTGGCCGTTGCGAGCCTCGTAAAAAAAGTAAGGTCCGGGGAAATAGACCGGACCCGCATTATTATGCTGAACATCACCGGTGGGGGAGAAAAGTTATTCAGAGCCACCCATACAGTTACTTACCTGCTTCCCTGCGGGGCCTGAGCGGTGAATCCGGCTCGTTGGCCATCATCCGGTATTCAAGCCGGGATACAAGGCGGGGAAAGAATTTGGATAATAAGACCGTTGCTTTGCCTATTGGTGTGAGTATAACAAAATCTTTGCGCTTAATAATGCCGCGCAGCATATGACGAGCGACGTTACGGGCTGTCATCATCCTGTCTTCTGCGCGGGGCGTTTCTCCCTGACGTGAACCGTCGGCCGTAAGGGCTGAATAACGAACATTCGATGCCGTAAATCCGGGTGCAAAAGTCATAACATGCAGTCCGTCGTAGAGATGTTCGGTCCGCAGCGTGTCCAGAAATCCGTTCATGGCAAATTTAGAGGCCGAATAGCCTGTTCTGGCAGGGAGGCCTTTGAAACCGGCAATAGATGTTACGCCAACAACAGAGCCTTTTCTTTCCAGCAGCCAGGGCAGGGCGTATTTGGTGCAATACACGCATCCCCAGAAATTAACGTCCATGAGTCTTCGTATTACATTAAGATCAAGATCCCTGAACAGGGCGCGCATTGACAGTCCGGCATTATTAACGAGAATATCAATTCGGCCAAAACGTTCAACGGTTTTTTCAATAAGACGTTTGCAGTCTTTCTCCAATGAAACGTCAGTAGCGACAATAAGTACGGGCGTTGACACCAATTCGGCCGACAGGGCAAGCAGTTTATCTTCCGAGCGGGCAGCCAGAACCAGGCAGGCACCTTCGCTTCCAAAGAGCCTGGCGCATTCAAGGCCGATCCCGGACGATGCGCCCGTTATTACGACCACCTTATCCTTTAGGCAGGATGACATCAGATGATTGCCTTATTTTGAATCTCCTGTCCCTTATAAGCGCCGGCGTCCAGTTTCCTGTGAATTTCCTCAAAGGCGTTAAGGGTATATTCTACGTGTTCCAGATTGTGCATGGCGGTAGGGATCAAACGGTACATAATAACGCCCTTGGGCACTACAGGGTAAACAACCACAGAGCAGAAGATTTTGTAATGTTCGCGCAGATCTATAAGAATATTGGTGGCTTCGGCCAGTTCCCCTTTCAGGAAAACAGGTGTCACACAAGCCTGGGCAGCACCAATATCAAAGCCGCGTTTTCTGAGTCCGTCCTGCAATGCACGCGTAACGGTCCAGAGTTGTTCTCTGAGTTCGGGACGGTTCCGGACCATGTCCAGACGTTTGAGCAGACCTTCCACCATAGCCATAGGCAGGCTCTTGGCATAGATCTGGGAACGGAGGTTGTAACGAAGGTAGTTGATGATATCGGCGGGGCCGGCAACAAATCCGCCGATACCTGCCATGGTCTTGGCAAAAGCACCGAAATACAGGTCAACCTCATCCATTACACCAAAATGCTCCGATGTACCGCGCCCGTTCTCGCCCATAACACCAAAACCGTGAGCATCGTCAATAAGAATGCGGAAATTGTATTTTTTCTTTAGCGATACAATCTGATCCAGGAAACCCAGGGCACCGGTCATACCGTACACGCCTTCCGTGATAAGCAGGATCCCGCCGCCGCTTTCGCCGGTAAGCCGGGTGGCGCGTTCGAGTGCATGTTCGCATTTTTCCAGATTGTTGTGAGGATAAACAATACGCTGGCCCATGTGCAGTCTCAGGCCGTCCATGATACAGGCATGTGCTTCCGAGTCGTAAACAACCACATCGCGACGGTTAAGCAGAGCGTCTATGGTAGAGATCATGCCCTGGTATCCGAAGTTAAAGAGGAATGCATCTTCTTTCTTTTCAAAATCGGCCAGCTCCCGTTCCAGCTGTTCATGGAGGCTTGTGTGGCCGCTCATCATGCGGGCGCCCATAGGGTAGGCAAGTCCCCATTTGGCGGCAGCTTTTGCGTCTGCATCCCTTACTTCCGGATGATTGGCCAGACCCAGGTAGTTGTTAAAGGTCCAGGCAAGCATTTGCTGCCCCTGGAATGTCATATAGGGTTGAATGGGTCCCTCCAGTTTAGGAAACATAAAATAACCGTGAGCTTTCTTACGGTATTGTCCCAGGGGGCCACCTTCATCTTTTTTTATTCTGTCAAAAATATCCATAATTAAGCGTCAATGTTTGCGTACTTGGCATGTTGTTCAATGAATTCTCTGCGAGGCGGCACTTCGTCTCCCATAAGCATGGAGAAGATCCGGTCCGCCTCGGCGGCATTCTCAATGGTGATCTGTCTGAGAATACGTTTTTCCGGGTTCATGGTGGTTTCCCAAAGCTGGGCGGCGTCCATCTCGCCGAGACCTTTGTATCGTTGCACAGTCACCCCCGCTTCCTTTCCCTTTCCCAGTTCTTCAACGGCGGCCCGGCGTTCCTCCTCGGTCCAGCAATAACGCCCTTCTTTGCCTCGTTTCACAAGGTATAGTGGAGGCGAGGCAATGTACACATGCCCACCCCGGATAAGGTCCACCATATGACGGAAGAAGAAGGTGAGCAGCAGGGTGTCAATATGACTTCCGTCCACATCGGCGTCGGTCATGATAATGACGCGATGGTAGCGCAGTTTGCTCAGGTTAAGAGCCTTGCTGTCTTCTTCGGTGCCCCTGGTCACTCCAAAGGCTGTATAAATATTGCGTATTTCTTCACTTTCAAAGATGCGGTGTTCCTGTGCTTTTTCCACGTTCAGGATCTTACCGCGCAACGGCAGGATGGCCTGGAACGATCGGTCACGACCGCTCTTAGCCGTACCGCCTGCGGAATCTCCTTCTACAAGAAAAATCTCGCACTGTTCCGGGTCACGGCTGGAACAGTCGGCAAGCTTGCCGGGAAGACCGGCTCCGGACATCACGGTCTTACGTTGTACCAATTCGCGCGCCTTTCTGGCGGCGTGACGGGCAGTAGCGGCAAGGATGACTTTGTCAATAATAGTTCTGGCGTCTTTAGGGTTCTCTTCCAGATAATTTTCCAGGGCAGTGCTCACGGCCTGCGAAACGGCGGACATAACTTCGCTGTTCCCCAGTTTGGTCTTGGTCTGACCCTCGAACTGAGGCTCATTTACCTTAACAGATATGATAGCGGTAAGCCCTTCACGGAAATCGGCAGGATCAATATCGAACTTGAGTTTGCTCAACATGCCTGATTTGTCGGCATAACTCTTGAGCGTGGTGGTAAGTCCCCGGCGGAATCCACTCAGGTGCGTGCCTCCTTCTATAGTGTTGATATTGTTTACATACGAATGAATATTCTCTGAGAACCCCGTGTTGTATTGCATGGCAATCTCAATGGGTATATTGGTCTTGTTGGTTTCCAGACAAATGGGATTTTCCGTGAGCGGTTCTCTTGTTTTATCCAGGAATTTAACAAAATCGCGCAGCCCGTCATCTGAATAGAATACTTCTTTACGAAAGCCTTGCCTGGGTACGTTTTCAGATTCGACTTCCTCGGTGAAAGCATCTTCTTCTGCATTCTCCCTGTGATCTTCCATGGTAAGACTGATGCCTTTGTTAAGAAAAGCCAACTCGCGCAGGCGCGCCGCCAGGATGTCGTAATTGTAATCGGTACCCAGAGTAAAAATTTCTTTATCAGGTATGAAATAGATCTCGGTTCCCGTGCGGTCCGAGTCTCCGATAATGGCTACGTCGGCCAGTGGGACGCCGCGTGAATATTCTTGCCTGAAAATCTTGCCTTCCCTGTAAATGGTGGCAATGAGCGTACTGGACAAGGCGTTCACGCATGAAAGGCCTACTCCGTGCAAGCCTCCGGATACTTTATAGGAATCTTTAGAAAACTTACCTCCGGCATGCAAGACGGTTAATACGATTTCCAGAGCGGAACGGCCTTCTTTTTCGTGTATTCCGGTAGGAATACCCCGTCCGTTGTCAATTACGGTTATACTTCCGTTTGCGTTGATTAGGACTTCAATATTGGTACAATAACCTGCGAGAGCTTCGTCTATGGAGTTGTCAACTACTTCGTAAACAAGATGGTGCAATCCCCTGGACCCTACATCTCCAATGTACATGGAAGGACGCTTTCTGACTGCTTCCAGGCCTTCCAATACCTGGATACTTTCCGCTGAATACTGATTCTCTTTACTCACTTTTTTTATCTTTGATTAACATACAAAGATACGAAAAAGTGAGCAGAAATCCTAATTAGAAGCGCAGTGTCAGCCCTGTTCCAAATGTAATTCCCGGCTCGCGGTAAAGGTTGTAATAATAGATCTCCCGGTCCAAAAGATTATGACCGTAAAGGAACGTTGAGAAATGTCTGCCCCAAACGTATTCTACTCTGGCTCCAATGTTAGTGAAGGCCGGCAGTTCAATAACCGGATCTCCGTCGTACAGGCCGGGAGCACCGGAGCGGCTGCGGTAACCGGCGGTAATGGCTACAATAATGCGTTCACGCCAATTGTAACGGGCCTGACCGGAGATCTCCCAGGCGGGCATATGCCAGGGCACAGTTCCCTGTGAGAGTATGTATTTATACCAGGCGGCATGTATTTTAGCTTCGAAAGGTTTGGAATGGTAAGAAACCCATGCGCCTGCGGTGTATCGCGTTTCGTCGTCGTAATCCAGTTTGTAACACCCGGGATAACCCCGGGGATAGGGGATTGTCCGGTAATAAATCTGGTTTTCGGTTATTCGGTAGCCGCCATAGATACGGTAGGAGAAAACATCCTGTATGGTTCCCGTGAAGCCTGCCTCGGCGTTCAGGCGGATACGCCGGTCGTTCATTAGCGGGTCAAGCAACCAGGGATTTTCGGGTATCCGGTTCTGCAGTGTGTTCAATTCCCTTTTCCCGTCCATACTAAAGTATGCGGCAAATGCGGGATCAAATGCGTAATGTGCCTCAATCCACGGAAATATATCAAACAGGCTCTCTTTTTCCGTTAACAGGAATCCAACACGCGCTCCTATACCCAATTTGTATTTTTCACCGCTCCATATAACGTGCGGGAAAATGTTGACAATTGCTTTGGAAACCCATACGGAATCATCGGTAAGCTTTCGGCTAGAGAAAAAAGATTGTGCTCCCAGGTTCACAGAAAAAACCCGGCTGAGATTATATCCCAGTAGAAATTCTCCATCCAGGGCATTTTCCCGCTGACTGGCCAGGCTGTCGACAAATTGCGCCATAGAGGCCGAGGCATGGCGGTAGCTCAGATCGGCACGGTATGACCAGGTGGATGCCTGGTCATTAAGGGAATAAATGCCTGCCTGTCCGCCTGCTCTGTAATAGATTTGTGATGAAGGTGCGGCAATTGTTAAGGGAAGCGGCCGGACAAAGGTGTTGTACAAGTGTTCCCCGTCTGCTTTTATGTAAAAACTGTGTTTGCCCCGACGTTCAAGAATAAAAGAACCCTGATTGGTCATGCGCTCGGTTTCATCCCAAAGTGAACGGTGTATGGCATCAATCCCCATAAACCACCGGGATTTAACAGGGAGCTGCAAATGAAGATCGCCGGCCGGAGTCCATGGATATCCTGAGCCCAGGCTCAGATATCCGAAATGTTTCTCATAAGGCTTCTGCGGCTCCATCACTGCAGCGGCCAGCGGAACAAAAGCGTACAGATTACTGAGCGGTTTGTCAAAAATGGTATATTGGAACAAGGTGTTGAAAGTCCGGAGCGAATCGGGGACACGTGTGTCAAGGACCGGTTTGGTCACTTCCATTAAGTCCGCATCGTAAAGACGTTCTACCTGGATCACCGGATTGATCTTGTTCTGAGCTGTCAGTGTGAGGCTCAGGAACATAAAACATATTATCAACAAATGTCTCATTTTCCTTCGCATTGTTTCAAACGGTGTTCTGCCAGTTGGGCTATATCGTCTGGTTCGACCGGTTTATATTCCTTTAATACACTTTCATATGTGGCTTTTGCCTGGGTCCATTCTCCGCGTGCGGCAAACAGGTCGCCCAGCAAAATATAAGCATGGGCCAGCCAGTATTCCTGGGGAGTTTCAGTATCTGTAAGGTTGAAGATCATAGCCTCGGCCCGGTCAAAATTTCCTGAGTCGAATGCATCTTTGCACAACAGGAAATATGCCTCGGCACCAATGGCGGTCATGGCGTCTTTAGACAGTTCTTCCAGCAGAGGCAGTGCCTTGTCGCGTTCTCCCAGGGATAGATAGCTTTTGGCAGATATATAGCGTGCATCGGTCCGGTCCTTTTCTGTAAGAGACATACTGATAATCACTTTTTGAGCCTGGGCCAGTGCGTTTCTGTATTGTTTGTTTTTGTAGAACGACCACATGAGGCCCCGTTGCGCTTCCAGACGATTGTTATCAATGACGGCAATATCGGACAGGCTCATGTAGGCATCTACGGCTTCGTCGTATTGTTCGAGGGCGTACTTAATGGATGCGTAGTTGCGGGTAGCCAGTTCGGTAAAAGAACCGGAAGGTTGTTGCATAACTACAAGGTAAGCATCGGCCGCCGGTTGCATCTTGTCCATTTTGGCCAAACACTCGCCAAGATAAAAATATGCGGCAGGAATTTTTTCACTTTTGGGATATTCTGCAATGAAATTTCGGAGTGCAGTAATGGCAGAAGCATTAGAATTATTAAGATAGAGCTGTTCTGCCGATGAGAAAATAAGCAGTTCCTTTTCACCGGCTGTCTTGCCCGAATCGATACCCAGGCTGTTCAGATAGTCGAAAAAGCCTTTGGAATCATTTTTGGCCATATAAACATTCTCTATACCTGCCAGGGCGTTGGCTGCATCGGGAGAATCGGGAAACCGTTGCATGACTTCTTTGTAAAATTCCAGCGCCTGATCCGGCTGTTGCATATTGATACGGATAAGACCCAGTTCAACCAGCGCTTTTGCGTGGTAGGCACTGTGTTCCTGGAATGCAAGTATGGTGCGGAATATCTCTTCTGCATTATTGTATTGGGAGGTACGTACGTAGGTGCGGCCCTGCTCGAACAGGGCCATGGAGATGAATGACGATGAGGGATATTCCTCAATCAGACGCCTGAGGGTTTCAAGCTTGACGGAATCTCTGTTGAGGACCCCTTCTGCCATGGCTATCTGGTAGAGTGCATAATCGGCATCTTTTGTCTTATTTTCAATGGCATTACGGTATTCAGAGGCCGCCAGTTCGTGGTCGTATTGAGCAAAGGCGCAATCTCCGAGCCTTAGATAACTGTCCGCAATATATTTCTTGTTATTACGGGTGAACTTTAAAAATTTGTTAAACCAATCGGCTGCGTTAGTATAATCGCGTTGTTTGAAATAGGCATAAGCAATATTGTAGTGACTTGTGCGGTACCTCTCCGGGTTGGCATAAGCTCCGCCTGCACTTGTGAATTGTTTCCAAAGGCTAATGGCATTCGAAAATTTATCGCTTCTATAAAGACATTCTGCTACCCAGTAAGGTTCTTCTGCCAGTGAAAAATATTTTTCAGCTTCACGGAACGATCCGTTCTGGTAAAGTTGAATGCCTCTGAGGTAAGCGGCTCTTTTCAGGTATAAACCGGTTTCGGCGGTGGGGTTTGTAATGGCCTGCAGTGCAGTTACTGCTCCGGAATAATCCTGAATAAGAAACGAGTGGGCGGCAATATAGGTCTGGATTTCATCGAGTTTGGGTGAATCCGGGTATTCTTTCCGGTAAGCCGAGAGAGCCTGAATATCCCCGTTGGTGTCGAACGACAGCTTAGCGTAATTAAAAAAGGCATCTTCCTTAATGATCGGATCGAAGTTCATGAGGCTGGCACTTCTGAATGCGTTCAGGGCTCCCAGTTTGTTTTTTAATTCAATGTAGGCTTCTCCCAGATGGTAAAGTGCGTTCTGTCCCAGGCTGTCTGTCGTCTCCCCGGCAATGGCCAGTTGTTCGGCTGCCTGGCTGTAATTGCCCAGTTTAAAATGAAGGATTCCGGAATAATACCTGTCGGCGCGTGAAAGTTCCCTGACGCCGGTAAGGTAATCATCAAAAAAAGTACGTGCCTCGGGATGCCTGTTCAATGCAAAATACGATTCTGACAGAATCTTTGCCAGATTGATTTTTAGAGCAGGGTCGGCTGTGGCGTAGATCTTTTCGCCTTCCTGTATTACTTTCTCGTATTCGTGCAGGTAAAAAAGAGACTGTAAAAAATAGGTAGATGCCAAAGGAGCGTACATGGGTACGTCCCTGAGAGGTTCCAGCAAAGGTATGGCGTTGCGGAAATCACCCGCCGAATAATGAATATATCCCCTGTAATACATAGCTGCGGTCTTGAATTGATCTCCCCCGCGATATTTTATGGTTTCGCCAAACAGTACAAGCGCTTCTCTCTTTTGTCCGGCCTGCAAACAGGCATACCCTTTTCTGAAGACATATTCCGCCCTGTATCTCATGGGCAGTTGCTTGATTTTTACTTTGTTGTAGGTTTCAACAGCTTCTGCGTTGAGTCCTTTGCTTAGTTGTAACGTACCCAGCCTGAGAAGAATCTCCTGCCTGAAAGGAGCTGTGGGGTATTCTTTTTCCCATTGGGCGGCCCTTGTCATTACACCGGGATCATTCAGGGCGATTTCACACAGAAGCATGTACGAGGCAACGGTTTTCCGGTCTGCCGGGGTGTTCAGGGAACTGATGTCCCGGAACAAGTTATACGCGCTCCAGTATTGTTCCTGTTTATATAACTCAACGGCTGTCTGAAGGATATCTTCGGGGGAATGGGCCCGTCCCTGCCCCGGGGCCGCGGTCCCTGAAAGCAAGATCAGGCATCCGCCCAGGAGAATATGTCTGAAGTGTATCATAGACATAAGCTTTAACCTTACAAAGATAAGAGGATTTTCAAGAATCGTGCCTTACCGGCGCGGATGGTGTGACAGAATAGATTGTTGCCAGTGAGCTTTGTCTATGTGCGTATAGATCTCTGTAGTCAATATACTGCTGTGACCCAGCATTTCCTGCACAACACGCAGGTCGGCACCGTTCTCAATCATGTGTGTGGCAAAGGAATGACGAAAGGTATGGGGCGATATGATTTTTTTTATCCCTGCTTTGCCGGCCTGTTCCTTTATCATAATAAACACCATGTTTCTGGAAAGTGGCCTGCCATAGCGGTTAAGAAACATGTAGTCGGTGGCATTGGGATGGATGTTCAACCTGTTTCTCCAGGGAAAATACAGCTCCAAAGCATGTACGGCATGGGATCCTATCGGAACAAGCCGTTGTTTATTGCCTTTTCCTATTACTCTTATAAATCCTTCGTCGGGAAAATAATCTGTCAGTTTAAGGGTGGTCAGCTCGCTGACCCTTAGCCCGCATCCGTACAGCATTTCTATTATGGCCATGTTACGATGTCCCTCATTCTGGCTCAGGTCAATGGAATCAATAATGTTTTCGATCTCAGTTAATGAAAGTACAACGGGCAGGCGTCGTCCGGTTTTTGGAGCGGCCACGGTGGTGCACGGGCTATGTTTTATGTACTTCTCGGTTAAAAGAAAAGTGAAGAAAGTGTTGAGTGCCGAAAGCTGGCGTGCCTGCGTTCTGGGTGAAATACCTTTACCGGTAACCGATGCCAGGTAATCCAGAATATGAATGCCGGTTATATCGCGGGGACCGGGCATTTTGTCACCGGCAGCGATCTGCCTGTCTTTGAGAAAGTCCAGGAACCCGTTTATGTCTCTCAGGTAAGCATATCTTGTATTGTCTGCAAGGGCTCTTTCGAGTCTCAGGTAAATAACAAAGTCGCTCAAAATTCCCGTCCATTTATTTTCCGTAACAGGATTGTTTTTCATATAGCCGTTCTGACTTTGTAGTCGTCACAAAAGTTCCTCAGACCGCACATATCGCATTTGGGTTTGCGCGCTGTACATACATACCTGCCGTGGAGAATAAGCCAGTGATGTGCCCTGGCCCTTGTATGCACAGGGAAATGATCATTCAGGTCATTCTCGACGGCAAGTGGGGTGGTCCCATTAGAGAAACCCAGGCGGTGTGCCACCCTGAATACATGAGTGTCAACGGCAATGACATTTTTTTTGTAAACCACCGAGGCTACGACGTTAGCGGTTTTTCTTCCCACACCGGGAAGTTTTTGCAATGCTTCGGGTTCCGGCGGAACCTGCCCGTTGAACGATTCCACCAGCATTTTTGCCGTTCCCCAAAGATGATTGGCCTTATTATTGGGGTAAGAGACCGATCTGATGTAAGGCAGGATCTCCCCGGCTGAGGCGCGGGCCATAGCTTCCGGGTTGGGAAACCGTTCCAACAGGGCGGGAGTGACTGTGTTGACCCTTTTATCGGTACATTGCGCAGAAAGGATAACAGCAACCAGGAGGCTGAAAGGACTCTCGTATTTCAGTTCGGACGATGCATCGGGCATATGTTCAGAAAACCAGCTGATAATCCCGTCTACTTCTTCTTTGCTTTTCATTATTCCATATAATGTGAAAAATCAAACTCTTGTTTATCTGCCACTTCTGAAAATCGGCCGGTTTCGCATTTGAAGATCCTTCCGGGATATCGTTGCAACAGGCTCATATTATGTGTGACCATAAGCATAGCAGGCTGCTGGCTATGATGAATGCTCATAAATAAAGCCATAATCTCCTGCTGTGTGTCGCTGTCGAGGTTCCCTGTGGGCTCGTCAGCCAGGATGATTTCCGGATCGTTCAGGATGGCCCGTGCAATGGCCACACGTTGCTGTTCTCCCCCCGAGAGCTGGTGGGGCATCTTGTGTTTTTTGTGCAGCATGCCCACACTTTCCAGAGCCTGTTCAATTCTTTTAGAGATATCTTTCCTGTTGCGCCATCCGGTGGAACGAAGCACAAATTCCAGATTATCCCAGGCAGAACGGTCCTGAAGGAGCTGGAAATCCTGAAATACCACACCTGTTTTTCTTCTCAGGTAAGGAATCTGTCTGCGTTTGAGTTTTGTGAGATCGAACCCGGCTACCTCTGCCTGTCCTTTCTTTACAGGAAATTCTCCGATTAATGTTTTTATGAGGGATGTTTTGCCGCTGCCAACGCGTCCCACAAGGTAAATGAAATCTCCTTTTTCAAGCGTCAGATTCAAATCTGTAAGGATCAGATTTCCATCCTTGATGATATCGACGCCTTCGAGCCTGATAATTGCCATAACGGGGAATATTTGATATACAAATGTAAGTTTTTTTGCGGAGTAAGTACAATATTCCGGTTCTTTGTATACCTTTGCAGTGTACTAATGTTCTAATACACTAATGATACATATAAATAATCTGTCTTTCAGTTATCCGAAACATGAAGTATTCAGAAGCCTGACATTCAG
>Ga0116172_10001772_pt1 | contig 19495 bp, 13 predicted proteins | sample AD_UKC083_MetaG_FD_89799 | JGI IMG/M metagenome (GOLD analysis project Ga0116172, IMG submission 89799) | Active sludge microbial communities of municipal wastewater-treating anaerobic digesters from USA - AD_UKC083_MetaG | ecosystem: Engineered > Bioreactor > Anaerobic > Digestate | place: USA... | reverse complement strand
GCCAACGCGGGTGCGCAGGGTTTAGACATCGGCTCCGAGTCGACGCGCCGGTCCGCCGCTCAGCGCGCGGTCAATTCGGGCCAGCCCACCATCACCGGCGCCATTGCGCTGGTGCAGAACCAGCGCAAAACCCCCGGCTTGCTGCTGTTCGTGCCGGTATACGCCAACGGCATGCTTCCCGCCACCACGGATCAGCGGCGAGCGGCGCTAATTGGACTGGCCTTTGCACCCCTGGTGATGGACGAATTGCTGGAGGGCATGTCCGCGGTGCGGGCTGGGTTGATCGATTTCGAGCTTTTTGATGGTCCCCTGGCCCGCCCCGATGAGCCACCCGGCACGCTGCTTTTTGACGGGGACCAGCACACCGCCGCACTACCGGTAGAAACCGCAGCCAGTCTGGGTGCGGCAGCGGGGCGTCGATTTTCCGCGGTCAAAACACTGTCTTTTGGCGGGCGGGACCTGGGACTTCGGGTCAACAGCACGACCGGGTTTGAGGCCGGCTTTGACCACACCACGCCCTGGCTGGTGTTTGCAGGCGGCGTGCTGTTGAGCGCCTTGCTGGCCCTGCTTTTGCGCCAGCAGGCTACAGGGCGGCGGCGTGCGGAAGAACGGGCGCTGGAAATGACGGCCGACCTGCGCCAGGCCGAGGCCAGTTCGCGCACCTATCTGGAAGAATTGCAGTTGCAAAAGTATGCGCTGGACCAGCATGCCATCGTCGCCACCGCAGATGTGCAGGGCAGGATCACCTACGTCAACGACAAGTTTTGCGAAATCAGCGGTTACAGCCGTGAGGAACTGCTGGGGCAAGACCACATACTTCTGAATTCCGGCACCCATCCGCATGGTTTTTTCAAGGCCATGTACCGCACCCTCGCCACTGGCAAAACCTGGCGTGACGAAGTCTGCAACCAGGCCAAGGACGGCCAGCTGTACTGGGTGGACACCACCATCGTCCCGCTGATGAACAGCCAGGGCAAGCCCGAGCGCTACCTCAGCATCCGTTCCGACATCACGATGCGAAAGCAGGTGGAACTGGACCTGGTTCAACAGCAGCTCAATCTGGAAAAACGGGTACAACAGAAAACCCGGGCAGCGGTACAAAGCGAGCACCACCTGCGCCTGGTCATCGACACCAGCCTGGACTCGATCGTGGGCATGGATGCCAAAGGCCTGGTAACCGAATGGAGCCGCCAGGCAGAGACCACGTTTGGATGGCGGTTTGACGAGGTCAAGGGCCAGTATTTGCACGATTTCATCATCCCCGAACGCTACCGCGAGGCGCACCAAAAGGGCTTGGCCCACTATTTAGCCACCGGTGACGGGCCGGTGCTGGGCAAGCGCATCGAGATTGTTGCGCTGCGCCGCGACGGCACCGAATTTCCCATCGAACTGGCCATCTCACCCATCGTGACCCCGCAGGGCACCACCTTCAGCGCTTTTATCAGCGATGTCACCCGCCGCAAACAGGAACAGGCCGCGCTGTTGGCGGCCAAGGCCCTGGCCGAAAGTGCCAGCCGAGCCAAGAGTGAATTCCTGGCCAATATGAGCCATGAAATCCGCACGCCCATGAACGGGGTGATCGGCATGGTCGACATCCTGCAGGAGACCCCGCTCCAGCCCGACCAGCACCGCATGCTGGGCACCATTCACCGCTCCTCGCTGGCCTTGCTGCAGATTCTGAACGACATACTGGACTTCTCCAAGATTGAGGCCGGCCGGCTTGACGTGGAAAGCGTGCCTTTGCACCTGCGCGAAGTGGCTGAAGGGGTGGCACAGCTGATCGCGTCACTGCCCGGCACCCGAGCAGAGGTTTCGCTGTTTGTCTCCCACCAGCTGCCCGTTTGGGTCCTTGGTGACCCCAACCGTTTGCGTCAGGTGCTGCTCAACCTGCTGGGCAACGCCATTAAGTTCAGCACCCCGCAAGGCGACCACAGCGCCGAGGTACGCCTGAGCGTAACCCCTTGCGTGCTGGCCTGCGGTGCGCCGGGCGTGCGCTTTGACGTGGTGGACAACGGCATAGGCATGAGCCCCGAAGTGGTGGCCAAGTTGTTTCAGCCCTTTACCCAGGCGGACGAAAGCACGGCACGCAAGTTTGGCGGCACCGGACTGGGCCTGTCCATCAGCCAGCGTCTGGTGGAGCTGATGGACGGGCGCATTTCGGTGACCAGCACACCGGGTAAGGGCTCTGATTTCACCGTGGAATTGCCGCTGCGAGAGGCCACTGCCACACGCACATTGCCAGCTGAACCCAGTGTGGCCGGCGTGCAGGTGCTGGTTGTGACACAGCACGCCTTTGGCGCCATGGTGCGCACCACCTACTGCGAACATGCAGGTGCCCAGGTGCGGGTAGTGTCGGATGTGGCCGGTGCCCGTGCACTTTTGAACCAGTCGTCGCCCGGTCACCGCTGGGTCGTACTGGTCGACAAAGCCGTTGCCACGCCAACGGCTGAGTTGGGGCTTGGCTCTAACGCTGGCGTGGTGCGCGAGGTGACTCGCGGTACCCAGACCCACCCCGATGACATTGTTTTGCCGGTGCGCCCCTTGCTGTACCACGACCTGATTCGCGCGATTGCCCAAGCCGGCGGTGGTCAGCGAGCGTCGGACAGTGGCATCGCCATCGAGCGCCGTACCCGCCAGCGCCCCATTGCCCCCACGGTGGACCAAGCGGTTCATGCCCAACGCCTGATCTTGCTGGCCGAAGACAACGAAACCAACCGGGACGTGATGCGCGAGCAACTGCGCCTGCTGGGCTACACCTGCGAAGTGGCAGAAGACGGAGCCAAGGCGCTGCACATGTGGCAGGCCAACCCGGGCCGATACGCCCTGCTGCTGAGTGACTGCCACATGCCGACCTTGGACGGATTTGGCCTGACTGCGGCGATTCGTGCCACCGAGCCTGCTAGCGTGCACCTGCCCATCATCGCCGTGACCGCCAACGCCATGCAGGGCGAAGCCCAACGCTGCCGTGAACGCGGCATGGACGACTACCTTTCCAAACCGCTGCGCATGAACGAATTGCGCGCCACCCTGGACAAATGGCTGCCCGTGTTAGCGGATAACGCTGTTGCAGATACAACGCGCCAACCTGACAGTGAATCCAGCGTCGCGAACCCGCTGCCAACAGCGCAGGCCCCGGAACTGGCAGTCTGGAACCCGGCTACGCTAATCGAACTGGTGGGCGACAACCCGGGCATGCACAAGCGCCTGCTGGGCAAGTTTTTGGTCAACGCCGAACTGCAGGTGGCCGAGATCGCCGCCGCCGCGCTGGCAAGGGAAACCGCAGCGCTAGCCGGTGTCGCCCACACGCTCAAGAGTGCCGCGCGCAGCGTGGGTGCCCTGGCGCTGGGCGAGCGGTGCCAACGCCTGGAAACTGCGGGGCGCGCCGGGGATGCCAATCTGTGCAGCACACTGGCTGCGGGTCTACAGGACGAGCTTTCGGCCGTGGGGACAAAAATTAGTAATCATTTGGCCATCTAGCCCTCGTATTTATTACATAGTCAGCTATAAAAGTAATAGTGAAAACCATGCATACCAACTCAGCAGGAGCAAGCCACACAACCCCGACCGGGCTGGCCGCTCTGTCGCCCCCCGCGCGCTGGGTCATCGCGCTGACCGTGCTGTTGCTGCTCGGCTACGCGCTACCAGGGATTCGCTTCTTTACCCAACCCGCGCAGTACCTGCCGTTGCACACTGCGCTGGAGTTTGCCGCCATGGCGGTATCGGCCATGGTGTTTACGCTGGCCTGGAATCTGCGCCAGCAGCCCCAAAACGGCAGCATCATGCTGTTGGGTGCGGGGTTTTTGGCGGTTGGGCTGATTGACTTTGCGCACACCCTGTCGTATCCGGGCATGCCCGATCTGGTGACCTCCAGCGGAACCGAAAAAGCGATTAACTTCTGGCTGGCCGGGCGCTATATGGCAGCAGCCGTGCTACTGGGTGCTGCGGTGTTGCCCGCGGCGCAGTGGTCTGGGCTGGCTTTTCAGGGGGCCGCAGCCGGGGCCACAGGCATTGCAGCACTGGTTTGGTGGCTGGGACTGGGCCACGGCGACTGGCTTCCACGCACGTTCATTGTGGGCCAGGGACTGACAGCGTTCAAGATTGGTGCCGAATACCTGCTGGGGTTTCTGTATGGCGCAGCGGCAATTTTGCTGTGGCTCAAGAGCCGACGCGCGCACAACGACGCCAACCTGCAATGGCTGGCCGCAGCTGCCTGGGTGCAGGGGCTGGCCGAAATGTTTTTCACCCTCTACAGCGATGTGACCGATCTGCACAACCTGCTGGGCCATGTCTACAAGGTAATTGCCTACCTGATGGTCTACCGGGCGATATTCGTAGCGGGGGTGCAAAAGCCGTACCGCGACCTTGACGTTGAACATGGTCGCCTGCAAACGCTGATGGCAACTCTGCCGGATCTGATCTGGCTGAAGGACACAAATGGCATATTCCTATCCTGCAACCATGCGTTCGAACGGTTGTATGGGGCAAAAGAAGCTGATTTGGTTGGCAAGAGCGACTATGACTTTGTAGCGCGTGAGATGGCCGACAACTGTCGCCAGCATGACCTGGCAGCAATCGCGGCCGGTACGCCCAGCGTCAACGAGGAGTGGCTGACCTTTGCCGACGATGGCAGTCGACGGCTGTTTGAAACCACCAAGGCACCGATGTTTGCATCGGACGGTGCCCTCATCGGCGTGCTGGGCGTCGCGCATGACATCACCGATCGCCAGCAGGCCGCAGAGGCACAAGCCTTGCGGATCAGCGAGGAGAAATACCGCGTTTTGCTGGACCAGTCGAGTGACTCGATTTTCAGCTTCTACCCCGATGGCCGCTACAGCTACGTCAACGCAGCTTTTGCCAAGGCGTTTGACAAAACTCCAGACGACATCATTGAAAAGACGGTCTGGGATGTGTTCCCGAAAGACGAGGCCGACAAGCGTTTCCATGGCGTGCAGGCGATTTTCAAGGAGGGAATTGAGCGGGTGTTTGAGGTGCGGGTACCAACACCCCATGGCGTGCGCTTCATGATTACCACGGCCAAGCCGATCTTCAATGAAGAGGGTCAGGTGAAACGGGTGATTTGCAGTTCCAAAGACATCACCGAGCGCAAACTCGCTGAAGAGGCAACCCAGGCAGCCAGCCGCGCCAAGTCCGACTTTCTGGCAAACATGAGCCACGAGATTCGCACCCCCATGAACGGGGTCATCGGCATGGTTGACATTTTGCAGGCGACTACGCTGAACCCCGATCAGCGCCGCATGCTGGGCACCATTCACCAGTCCTCCATGGCCTTGCTGCAAATCCTCAACGACATTCTGGACTTCTCCAAGATCGAGGCCAACAAGCTGGAGGTGGAGAGCGTGCCGCTGCACCTGCGCGAGGTGGCAGATGGCGTGGTGCATCTGATGGCGTCGCTTCCCGGTGGCAGAGCCACGAGAATCTCGCTATCGGTCTCGCCTGATCTGCCCGAATGGATGCTGGGTGATCCCAACCGCCTGCGCCAGGTGCTGCTCAACCTCACCGGCAATGCCGTCAAATTCAGCAACAAGCCCGGTGCGGGTGAATCGGTGGTGCAACTGGACATCACACCCTGCGTGCTTGCCGACAGCGGCCGCGGGGTTCGGCTGGCGGTCATTGACTACGGCATTGGCATGCGCCCGGAGGTGGTCGCCAAGTTGTTCCAACCGTTTACCCAGGCCGATGAAAGCACCTCGCGCCGGTTTGGCGGCACCGGTCTGGGCCTGTCCATCAGCCAGCGACTGGTGGAGCTGATGGGTGGGCGCCTGACGGTCCGCAGCACATGGGGTGAGGGTTCCGAATTTGCAGTGGAACTTCCGCTACGACCTTGCGCGCCCGGATTCAAACAGACACCGATGCACCACGAGGCAGTGACGCCCGCCGAGCGCCGCAGCAGTCCGCGTCTGGGGGCACCCACAGTCGAAGAAGCCGTGCGAACCCAGCGCCTGATTCTGCTGGCTGAGGACAACGAGACCAACCGTGATGTGATGCAGGAACAGCTGCACCTGTTGGGCCATGTCTGCGAAGTAGCCAACGATGGTGCCATTGCCTTGGACATGTGGCAGCGCGAACCGGGGCGCTACGCCTTGTTGCTCAGCGACTGCCATATGCCCAACCTGGACGGTTTTGGCTTGACCGAGGCGATTCGGACAGCGGAGCCCCAGGGCACGCGCCTGCCCATTGTGGCGGTCACGGCCAACGCGATGCAGGGTGAGGCGTTGCGCTGTTTGGAGCGCGGAATGGATGACTATTTGTCCAAACCCCTGCGCATGAACGAATTGGCCGCCATGCTGAACAAATGGCTGCCACGGGTGGATGGGGAGGCACTATGACAAGCAACATGATCCTGGTGGTGGACGATGACGAGTTTCAACTGCAGCTGATGGGTGAGCAGTTGAAGGCGATGGGCTGGGATGACGTCATTCTGGCCGGGGGTGGCGACGAAGCGCTGGGCGCGTTTGATCGCCATGGCGCCGCCATCACCGTCATCATCAGCGACCTGTCCATGCCCGGGATGGACGGACTGGTACTGATGCGCCATTTGGCGTTGCGCGGATTTGGGGCGTCCTTCATCCTGCTGTCGGGCATGACCGAAGAAATCCTGCACAGCGCAGCGGGACTGGCCCAAGCCCACAAGCTCGATTTGCTGGGCGTGCTGAGCAAGCCGTGCACGCCCCAGCGTCTGGGTGCCATGCTGGCGCGTCGCCAGCCTCGAGCGGATGCACTGAGCGCGAAGCGGGTTGAAGAAGCGTTAACCCCCCAGCGCCTGACACAGGCGCTGGCCGCGGGAGAATTCATCCCCTGGTACCAACCCAAGGTGGATATGCGCAGCGGCAAGACGGTGAGTGCCGAGGCGCTGGCGCGCTGGCCGGTGGAGTCTGGCGGGATGATTGGCCCGGCCCGGTTTGTGCCTGCCATTGAAAAGGCAGGCATGTCCGATTTGTTGTTTTTTGCCATGGCACAGCAGGTGTTGCATGACCTGACCCGCTGGCGGGCGCAGGGCATAGACATCAAAGCAGCGATCAACATGTCCATGGACACGGCGCTGAACCTGTCCATGCCCGAACGCCTGAATCAGCTGGTCGAGGCGACGGGACTGGTGCCCTCGGATCTGATCATCGAAGTGACCGAGAGCAAGTTGATGCTCGACCGGGCCATTGCCATGGAGACGCTCACCCGCTTGTCACTGATGGGGTTCGTGCTGTCGATAGATGACTTTGGCACCGGCTACTCCAGCTTGGTTCAGCTGGTGGACTTGCCATTCAAGGAACTCAAGATTGACGCCAGCTTTGTGCAGCGCGCCAGCGCGGAACCGAAGGCGGAAGCGATTCTGCGCATCTCGGTCACCATTGGCCTGACCCTGGGTATGGGTGTGGTGGCCGAGGGCGTGGAAACTGCCGAGCAAATGGAATTCCTGCGCGGCTGCGGTGGTACCGTGGTGCAGGGCTACTACCTGGCCCGGCCCATGCCCCAAGCGGCGCTGACAGAGTGGATAGCGCAACGCTAACCCGCCTGAATCACAGTTCAGCGATCTCCGCAATGGCGTTTGCCATGTATTCGATCTTGCGTTGCATGTCGTCGTTGGTGTCGGCGTAGCGTTGTGCAATCTCGGCAATCGTGTCCTGAATTTCGATGAACGCGTCCACCATGTCGGGATCGAAATGGGCCCCGCGTTCGCTGAAAATGATCTGCACCGCCTTGTCATGCGACACGCCATCCTTGTAGACCTTGGCGCTGATGAGCGCGTCGTACACATCCGCAATCGCCATGATGCGGGCGGCCACCGGAATGTCGGTGCCGGCCAGGGCGCGCGGGTAGCCTGTGCCGTCCCACTTTTCCTGGTGCGACAAGACCAGCTCTTTTGCAACCGTGAGTCGCGGCGAGGGGCGGCCCAGCGTTTTCTCAGCCCGCTCGATGGCCGCGTGGCCAATCGTGGGGTGGGTGCGCATGATGGTGATCTCGTCGGGTGTCAGGCGCCCGGGCTTAAGCAGAATGCGGTCCGGTATGCCGATAGAGCCCATGTCGTACAGCGGCACGCTCAAGTACAGCGTGTCGATGTAGGCTGGAGTCAACAACTCCGAAAATTTGGGCTGTGCGGCCAGCGCCTGTGCCAGCACCAGCACATAGTTTTGCACCCGCAGAATATGGCTTTCAGAATCCGACTCGCGCTGCTCTGCGAGCGTGGCCAGCGCCAGCACCAGCACCTGCCGGGCGTGCGGGATTTCGTTCACATCGGTCACAGCGGCTGGGGCTGCGGTGGAATCGGGTGGCATGCTCAGTCTCCTTGCGGCACCGACAACGGCGCTTGGTACAACCATACCATTTTGCCACCGGGTGCAGTAAATTGTGCCGTTGCGTGCAGGGTGCTGGCTTCAAATTCCAGACTGACTAGCCAGGCACCGGGGCGCAGTTCGGCACGCGCTTTGTCCACCGCACGCGCCATGCTCTCCGGGCGCTGGAACAGGTAAACCATGTCATAAGACGACCAGTCTGCGCGCCAGATATCTCCCTGGCGCACCTGTGCCCAGGGACAGCGCAGCGCACACAGGGCACGCAAGGGCCAGCTCCATTCCAGCCCGTGCAGGGCCGCCTGCGGATAGGCGCGCCGCAATGCCACCAGACCATGGCCCAGACCGCACCCAGCGTCCAGAACACGTGCACCCTCCACCAGCGGTGCGTGCAATGGCAAATCATCGAGCGCCTGTACGGGTGTAGGAAAGAGCGGCGCATCGCGCCAGGCATTGAGTGGGTAAACCAGCAGCAGCAGGAGCAATGGCACCAGCCACACCCAGGGCGGCAACGCGGCGAACTCCAGCGTGGAAAATGTCAGTGCCAGCGACGCCGGAAAGCCCCCGGCAATCAGCAATCGGCGCCACCAGGAATTGCCCCACAAACTGAGTGCCACACCCAAGGCTGTGGCAGCGCCGAGGGCAAAGTCGGGCGAAGTGCCCTGCTCCACCATCCACTTGAACAGGGACCAGGCGGCCACCCATGTCAGTACCGCAGGCAGCGGCCATGCCATCAGGCGACCTCGCACCAGCAAAAATCTACTTGATATTGGCCTCTAGCCCTCATCAACATTGCGTGCGACGCTCCTATATTGATAGCAATATGCGTTGTGAGCTTTGACAGTCAACGCTGCCCACCGGGCGACAGGCGCTCGATCAGGCCATTGAGTTCATCCATGGAGCCAAACTGGATGATGACTTCGCCCATCTCTTCGATCCGACCTGCGCGCTTGACCCGCTTTTTGATCTGTATTTCGACTTGCGCCATCAGCAGGTCCGACAGTTCTTCTTCCACCCGCTTGATGTCGCGTGACTTGTCTTTCTTGGGCTTGGAGGCGGTCAATTCAAACTCCGCGCCCAGTTTCTTGACCAGGCTCTCGGCTTCGCGCACCGACATTTTCTTGGCGGCAATCTGGTTGGCGGCAGTGATCTGTGTGGCGCGGTCCAGCGCCAGCAAGGCGCGGGCATGCCCCATGTCCAGATCGCCCGCCATCAACATGGTTTGCACCGGGTCGGCCAGGTTGAGCAGACGCAACAGGTTGCTGGCGGCACTGCGCGAGCGGCCTACCGCCTGAGCGGCAGTCTCGTGCGTGAGGCCAAACTCCTTGATCAGGCGCTGCAGTCCCTGTGCCTCTTCCAGCGGGTTGAGGTCTTGACGCTGCATGTTTTCGATGAGGGCCATGGCAGCCGCGGCCTGGTCCGGCACGTCGCGCACCAGCACCGGCACGCTGTCCAGTCCAGCCAGTTTGGCTGCGCGAAAGCGGCGCTCACCGGCAATGATTTCGTACTTGCCTGCGTTGGCACCGTCACCCAGACGGCGCACCAGGATCGGTTGCATGATGCCTTGCGCCTTGATGCTTTCGGCCAATTCATAAAGTGCGCCTTCGTCCATGCGGGTGCGGGGCTGGTATTGCCCGGCCACCATATCGGTCAGTGCCAGCGTACTGGGCACGCCAGAGTTGGCTTTCGCATCAGCGGCGGTTTGCCCCGGCACCGGCTCCATCACCTTGGGACCTAACAGGGCTTCCAGACCCATACCGAGTCCCTTGGGTTTTTTGGTGACCATGGTTTTTCCTTTTCGTTTTATAGGTTGCGTTCAGGGCCCTGTTGCACGGCGAGGCGCGCTGGCGGAAGAACAGAGTTGGGCCAGAAAGGCATATCCCTCGGGCCAGTCACCCAGACCAGATTCAGCGTTGATGTGGCCACGGTTGCCATAGTCAACAAACTCTGAGCCCCAAGCCCGCGCAAACTGCTGCGCGCGTGCGAAGCTGCAGTATGGGTCGTCGTTGCTCCCCACCAGGATGCTCTTGAACGGCAAATTTTGCTGCGGCACCGGCGACCAGCTCTTAAGCGCGGCGCGCAACTCTTCCCGCTTGGGGTCGCCGGGTGCGACCAGCAGTGCTCCCCGTATCCGGTGGGTGTTGCGAGAGTGCGAAGCCCAGGCCGCAGTCAAGATGCACCCCAGACTGTGGGCCGCCAGAACAATGGGGCCGTCGGTCGCCAACACCGATTCTTCCAACTGCACCATCCAGTCACCGCGCAACGGCTGCATCCAGTCGTTCTGCTGCACACGGGTGTATCCATGCAAGGTTTCCCACCGGCTTTGCCAGTGTTCAGGACCAGAATTCTGCCAACCTGGCAGGATGAAAACGGTGGGTTTCATTGGCCTGCTTTCACAGGGTCTGGATGCGGTTCACCATCTCCTGCGCAAAGGCCACAAATGCCTGCGCCCCTTTGCTGGACGGATCGAACACCACACCGGGAACCCCATAGCTCGGCGCCTCAGCCAGGCGAACATTGCGCGGAATGACCGAGTCAAACACCTTGTCGCCAAAGTGGGACTTGAGCTGGTCACTGACCTGCTGTTGCAAGGTGATGCGCGGGTCAAACATGACCCGCAGCAGGCCAATGATTTGCAGGTCGTCGTTGAGGTTGGCCTTGACCTGCTTGATGGTGTTGACCAGATCGGTCAGGCCTTCCAGTGCAAAGTACTCACACTGCATGGGCACGATCACGCCATGTGCACAGCACAGGCCGTTGAGGGTCAGCATGGAGAGGGATGGCGGGCAATCGATGAGCACAAAGTCGTACTCGCCGTCTACAGCGGCGATGGCTTGCTTGAGGCGTTTCTCGCGCCGTTCTACCTCCACCAGTTCCACTTCGGCACCAGCCAGTTCGCGGTTCGCGCCCAGAATGTCGTAGCTGCAGCCGGCGTCTTTGAGCTTGTCGCTTTGTGCACGTGCCTCTGCGATTGATGCCGACTCAAGCAGCACGTCGTAGACGGAAAGCTCCAGCTTGCGTTTATCCACCCCCGAGCCCATGGTGGCATTTCCCTGCGGGTCCAGGTCAATCATCAAGACCCGCTGTCCGACCTTGGCCAGACCGGCCGCCAGATTGACGGTTGTAGTGGTTTTGCCAACGCCACCCTTTTGGTTGGCAACGCAGAAGATTTTGGCCATGGGAGCTATTCGGAGAAATGGATTGAACAGAAGCGCTTCAGTGTTTCACGTGAAACAAGTGGCCTAGCGTGATACCGCCAGCTTGATGCCAAAACCGATCAAGAACAGCCCGGCGACCTTTTCCAGTACGCGTGATATCGAGGGATTGGCGCGAATCCGCTCTGCCAGGAAGTGGGTCAACAGCACGGATGTCAGTCCATACAAGAAGGTGATCACCGCAATGGTGGCTGCCATGAAACCGTAGGTGATCAAGCCCTGCTGGCGAGCCGGGTCCACAAACAGCGGGAAGAAGGCCATATAGAACAGGATGGCCTTCGGGTTCAGCAAGGTGATCATGAGCGCCTGGCGGAAGTAATGTCCCGCCGTGATGTTGAGCACGGGTGCCGCACCGGGCTTGGCCAGCAGCATCTTGGCTCCCAGCCAGGCAAGGTAGGCTGCGCCCACCCACTGAACTAAGTTGAACGCATCCGGGTAAGCCGCCAGCAAAGCCGCCACACCCGCGACCGCCGACCACATCAGGACTTGGTCACCCCCAATAACACCCATGGTTGCAGCCAACCCACCTGCGATACCACCTTTGCTTGTGGAGGTGATCAATGCCAGATTTCCCGGCCCGGGGATGAGCAAAAACACGATGATGGTGACGACAAAAGTGCCGTAGTCGGTGACGCCGAGCATGATTGGGTTCTTTCTGGGGAAAGAGCGAGTTTACGTTGGAATTTTGGCGAAGTGTTTTTGTACCCTTCTGCGACTGGAGACACTTCGAATGCATGCGCTTTTGTTTGTGTGCTCATCGCTAGTTGCATTCTGTTCGCTGCGCGCAACAGGCGCAGGGCGTACGTTTTGCTCCGTGTCCCCCGCCCGCTGCGCGGACTCCTCCTTGACCTGCGCAAAACGCACACCCCGCGCCTGTTGCTGGAGTTGTAGCGGCAGAAGCAAAGTTGCCCCGTATCACTTTGACAGCATGGCGAAACGGGATATTTTCCACAGCGTGGCAGACCTTGCACTGCGGATCAATCGTGTTGCAGCTACTACATAGGGAAGAATGCGACTGCAGCCCGGGAGTGCAGTAGGCAAAGCGAGCCCCGCAGGATCGGGCGGGCTATGCGTTTTGCGCAGGTTAAGGAGGAGCCTGCGCAGCGGGCGGGGGACACGGAGCAAAACGCATAGCCCGCCCGATCCGAAGCCCCCACAAACACTTGCGAGCGAGAAAGGTATTAGCCCTTCCTGCGCATCCAAACAATGCACCGCTCCGCATCCAGCCCCGGCACCACCAGCTGTTCCACGTGAAACACTTCCACATCCGCTGGCAGCGCAGCCATTTCATCCGCCGGGTGCTTGCCCTTCATAGCCATCCAGACACCCTGCTCTGCCAATGCGCCTACGGACCAATTCGTAAAGTCGACCAAAGAAGCGAAGGCACGCGAACTGACAACCTCGTACTTGTCCGCCAAAGACTCAACCCGCGCATGTACGCCGCGCAGGTTCGGCAATTTCAAACTCACGGCCACCTGCTGAATGAAGGCCGCCTTCTTGCCTACCGTATCGACACAGTGCACAGCAATGTCCGGACAACAGATCGCAATGACCACACCGGGCAAACCAGCGCCGGAGCCTACGTCGAGCAAGCGCGCGGGCGTAGCCCTGCCTGCGAGCTGCCTGCGCAACGGCCCGATGACTGCCAGACTGTCGAGTACATGGTGCGTCAGCATCTCCGCTGGGTCGCGCACAGCAGTCAGGTTATAGACCTTGTTCCACTTCTGAATCAAATCCAGATACGCCAGAAGCGCCGCGATCTGCTCGGCCTGCAGCGCAAGACCCAACCCAGGCAACCCTTGCTCCAGCACGTGCCGTCGGTCAGCAGTACTACCCGATACCATCATGTCGAAACCCCATCCACCGCCTCTTGGGCAGGACGCCCCACAAAGCCCCGAAAGTTGCCCTTCTTCAGGTGAATCAGCAACAACGAAATGCTGGCCGGGGTAATGCCTGACATGCGCGAGGCCTGACCCAAGGTCTCGGGGCGCTGTTTGCTCAGGCGCTGCCGCGCCTCAATACTCAAAGCCGTGACCTGCATGTAGTCCAGTTCCTCGGGCAAGCGCAAATTCTCATAGTGGGCCGCGCGCACCACTTCATCGTTCTGGCGGTCGATGTAGCCCGAATACTTGGCCGCAATCTCCACTTGCTCTATCACCGAAGCCACGAACACATCCTGCGCCAACGCATCGACCCGCGCGTCACCCTCCACCGCTTCAGCCAAATTTCCGGAAATTACTGGCAAATCCGGATTGGCGTACCGACCGCCGTCCAACGACATCAAAGCCGCATAACCCACATTGGGTCGCCGCAAGAGGTCCGCCAGGTTGTATTCGTGGTCAATCGCCTTACCCAAAACCCGCGCGGACTCGCTCTCCGCCAAATTCTTGGGACTGACCCAAATGCCTCGCAAACGCTCTGTTTCACGTGAAACAGCATCACGCTTGCGGCTAAACGCTTCCCAGCGGGCGTTATCCACCAGCCCCAGTTGACGCCCCGCTTCAGTCAGTCGGGCATCGGCGTTGTCTTCCCGCAGTTGCAGGCGAAACTCGGCCCGGCTGGTGAACATGCGATACGGCTCCGTCACCCCCTTGGTGATCAGGTCATCCACCAGCACCCCCAGATAGGCTTGATCCCGGCCGGGCAACCAAGTGTCCCCCGCAAAACTGGCAGCACCTGCCGCACTGAGAGTCACATTGCCCCCACCCATGGCGCGCACTTGCAATGCAGCATTCAGCCCAGCAAACAAGCCCTGGGCCGCAGCCTCTTCATAACCCGTGGTGCCGTTGATCTGGCCGGCAAAAAACAGGCCGCCAATCTGGCGCGTCTCAAAATTACCTTTCAGTGAACGCGGATCAAAGTAGTCGTACTCGATGGCATAACCGGGCCGCAGGATGTGTACATTCTCCAGTCCAGCCATGCTGCGCACCAGGTCATACTGAATGTCAAAGGGCAGACTGGTGCTGATGCCGTTGGGGTAGTACTCGTGGGTCGTCAGCCCTTCGGGCTCCAGAAAGATCTGGTGACTGTCTTTGTCAGCAAAGCGGTTGATCTTGTCTTCCACACTCGGGCAATAGCGCGGCCCCACGCCTTCGATCTTGCCGGTGAACATGGGACTGCGGTCAAACCCGCTGCGAATGATCTCGTGGGTGCGGGCATTGGTGTGGGTGATCCAGCACGGCATTTGCTGCGGGTGCATATCCAGCCGGCCCATAAAGCTGAACACCGGCATGGTTTGACTCATGCCACCTGGCATGCCGTCACCGGGCTGTTCCTGGCATTTACTGAAGTCAATGGAGCGCCCATCCAGGCGCGGTGGCGTGCCGGTCTTCAGGCGCGCCTGGGGCAGTTTGAGCTCCTTGAGTCGCGCACTCAGCGATACAGCGGGCGGGTCGCCTGCCCTGCCAGCGGCATAGTTGTTCAGGCCCACATGAATCTTGCCGTCCAAAAATGTACCTGCGGTCAGCACCACAGTTTTGGATCGGAACCGGATACCCACCTGCGTCACTGCACCCACCACCCGCTCCCCGGTTCCTGTGCTCTCCACCATCAGGTCGTCCACCGCCTGCTGAAACAGCCACAGGTTCGGCTGGTTTTCCAGCAAGCGGCGAATGGCGGCCTTGTACAGAACACGGTCTGCCTGCGCGCGTGTGGCCCGTACTGCAGGGCCTTTGCTGGAGTTGAGCGTGCGGAACTGGATGCCGGCTTCGTCCGTGGCCAGCGCCATGGCGCCACCCAAGGCATCGACTTCCTTCACCAGATGGCCTTTGCCAATCCCGCCGATCGACGGGTTGCAACTCATCTGCCCCAAGGTCTCGATGTTGTGGGTCAGCAGCAACGTCTTGCAGCCCATGCGGGCCGCCGCCAGGGCGGCCTCGGTGCCGGCATGGCCACCGCCGACGACGATGACATCAAATTCTTGTGGGTAGAGCATGCCCCGATTTTAGGGGTTGCCCTGTTTTCTGGCGGATCATCAAGCCAATGCCGCGCACGCTTCAAGGTCTGCCAGAGACAAGATATCAATGCGGCCATAGCCCAGACTCAACACGCCCGCACGCGCCATGATCTTCAATTCCTTGGACAAGGTCTGCCGGGTGATGCCCAGCATCATGGCCAGGGCTTCCTGCGAAACGGCCACATTGGTACGGGCATCCAGAGCCATGGTGGCATCTCCGTGGGTCAGGGCCAGAAGTCGCCGCGCAATACGCGTGCTGGTGGTTCGCAACATGGAGTCTTCCACCAAGCCATACAGCGCACGGATGCGTACCGACATCAGAACCGCCATGGCAAAGGCAAACGCATTGCGCCGCATCAAACGCGCAAAGGCTGCGGGTGCAATCACCAGCACTTCGGTTTCTTCCACCGCCGTCACATCGTGGGGACGGGGTTCGCCATCAAAGTGGGACGTTTCTCCAAACCAGATTCCCGCCTCCAGCACCGACAGGATCCCCTCCCGGCCATCTTCACCCAAAGTGGAAACTTTCAGCGCGCCCGACAGTACGGCGAAAAAACCGCCCCCCGCGTCCCCCTTTCTGAACAGCATCTCTCCCGGGTGCAGCAGCAACGCATCGGCAGCGGCCAGCATCGCCTTGCGCTCAGCCACTGGAACGGAGTTGAACCACGGATTGACCGACAAAGCCTGCATCCAGTCGCTTTTTGAGTTCGCCACCCATTTCCCCATAGTGATTACCCTTGAATGTTAATTTTTTGACAGTTGCACGTCAATCTTCGGGGTAAGGTCCGGGGCTGAGTTTTTAATAAGGTTCTTTCATGTCTGCCATTCCGCTACACTCCGTCACACCGGGCGACTCCGTTCGTTCCCTGCTGGAAGAAACCCTGGCCCTCCAGCGCGCTGCCTACTTTGCGCACCCCTATCCAAGCTTTGCCGAGCGCAAGCAAGACTTGCTCAATCTCAAAGCGTTTGTTCAGGAAAACCGGGACGCCATCGTGGACGCCATCAGCGCCGACTATGGCAACCGCTCCAAACACGAAACCCTGTTCGCAGAGATCTTCGGCGTCATCGACGGGGTGGACCACACCATCAAGTCGCTGCGCAAATGGATGAAGCCCCAGCGCCGAGGCGTGGACTGGAAAAACTTCTTTGGCGCAACCAACCGTGTCATTCCGCAGCCGCTGGGCATTGTGGGCGCCATCGTCCCCTGGAACTTTCCGATCAACCTGAGCTTCAACGGCCTGATCGCCACCTTTGCCGCTGGTAATCGGTCCATGGTCAAGATGTCGGAGAACTCACGCCATTTGGCCAAGCTACTGATCGAGCTTTCGCCCAAATACTTTCCCAAAGAAAAGCTGGCCTTCTTTGATGAAACCGGTGGAGTTGGCATCGAATTCTCTCAACTCAAGTTTGACCACCTGCTGTTCACCGGTTCGGGCCAGACCGGCCGCGCGGTGATGGCTGCTGCGGCCACCAACCTGTGCCCGGTCACACTGGAACTGGGCGGCAAGTCCCCCGCCATCATCTGCGACGACTTTCCGCTGCGCAAAGCGGCTGAACGCCTGCTGTTTGTGAAGTGCTTCAACGCGGGACAGATTTGCACCACGGTGGACTATGTCTACGTTCCCAAAGCCAAGGTGCAGGAATTTGTCGAACTGTCCAAAGAAATTGTGGTGGGTCGCTACCCCACACTGACCACACCCGATTTCACGTCCATGATCGACCGGCGCTCCTTCGACCGCGTGGTTGCCGCCATGGAAGAAGCCCGCGCGCGCGGCGCCACTCTGGTGCAACTCATTCCCGGCAAGCCGTGGGACGAAGAGACGCACAAAATTGCCCCCCACCTGGTGCTCAATGCGCCCGAAGACTGCAGCCTGCGCACCCGCGAGATTTTTGGCCCGGTATTGCCAGTGGTGGAATACAACACAATCGAAGAGCCGATCCAGGCGATCAACAACCGGCCACGCCCATTGGCGTTATACCCCTTCAGCAACGACAAACACCTGATCCACACCCTGCTGCACCGGGTGATGTCGGGCGGCGTGAGTGTGAATGATGGTCTGTTCCATGTGGGCCAGCACGACCTGCCTTTTGGCGGCGTGGGCGATAGCGGTATGGGCCATTACCACGGCTACGAAGGCTTTGTGACCTTCTCCAAAATGCGCCCGGTGTTCTACCAGGCCCCCTTCAGCGCCGTGAAATTCCTGTGGCCACCCTACGGCAAATTTGCCACCAAATACCTCGACTTCCTGACCAAATAAGAACGGCCCTTTATGCAAGAGTTTGACTACCTCATCGTCGGCGGTGGTTCTGCCGGGTGCGCACTGGCTGCGCGCCTGACAGAAGACCCCAACACGACCGTCTGCGTGCTGGAAGCGGGTGGCGCGGACCATTCGGTGTTCGTGCGGGCACCGCTGGGTTTTGCCGTCATGCTGCCCTTTGGCCTGATGAACAGCTGGCACTACTTCACCACGCCACAAAAAGGCCTGGGGGGACGCAAAGGCTTCCAGCCGCGTGGCAAGGTGCTTGGCGGATCCAGCTCGGTCAACGCGCAGGTCTACACCCGCTGCAACCGCAAGGACTACGACGGTTGGGCGGCACAGGGCAACCCCGGCTGGGGCTTTGCCGACCTTCTGCCACTGTTCAAGCGGGCAGAAAACAGCCACTGCTTCACCAACAATGAATTCCATGGCAACAGCGGCCCGCTGCATGTGAGCTATCTGTGCAGCCCCTCGCCCGCCAACGTGGCCTTTCGCGCTGCGTGCGTGGAAAAAGGCATTCCCCTGAACCCCGACTACAACGGTGCCAGCCAATACGGTATTTCGCCCACCCAGGCCACGCAGTACAACGGCGAGCGCTGGAACGCCGCACGCGCCTACCTGCACGCCAACGCAGACCGCAAAAATCTCACCGTCTGGACCGGCTGCCACACCCGCAAAGTCGTGCTCGAAGGCACAACTGCCGTGGGCGTGGAAATCCGCCGTGACGGTCAAATCCAACAGGTGCGCGCACGCAAAGAAGTGGTGCTCAGCGCCGGATCCTACGGCTCACCCCAGTTGCTGATGCTCTCGGGCATCGGCCCCAAGACCCACCTGCAACAACATGGCATCCCGGTCGTGCACGACCTGCCCGGTGTGGGCCAGAACCTGCAAGACCACGTCACCTCCAACCTGATCTACCGCACATCACGCTGGCAAGACACGGTAGGCATATCACTGCGTGGCACCTGGGAAATCATCAAATCCATCTTCCAGTGGCGCAATGACCGCAAGGGCTGGGTCACCACCTGTGTGTCCGAATCCAATGGATTCATCAGCACCTGCAGTAACACCGAGCACCCTGACATCCAGCTCGCCTTTTTGCCCAGCATCGTGGACGACCACACCCGAAAGCAGCACCTGGGGCACGGCTACACGCTGCACACCACGCTGATGCGCCCCAAGAGCCGTGGCAGCGTCACGCTGCAAAGCGCCGACCCGTACCAAGCGCCGTTGATTGACCCCGGTTTTTTCACCCACCCCGATGACATGGCGGTGGCCATCAAGGGCGCGCGCATGGGCTTTGAAATACTCGAGGCCAAAGCCATGGCGCCCTACCGTGGCAAACGCCTGCACCCGTTTGACATCAACGACGACAAAGCCATGGAGGCTTTCCTACGCGCCACCTGCGACACCGAATACCACCCGGTGGGCACCTGCCGCATGGGCCCAGACTCCGACTCCATGGCCGTAGTCGATGGCCACTTGCGCGTGCGGGGCATTGCGCGCCTGCGCGTGGTCGATGCGTCCATCATGCCCAACCTGATCACCGGCAACACCAACGCACCAACCATGGTGATTGGCGAGAAAGCCGCTGACCTGATGCGCGCCGGTAATTAGGTATCAAAAAATTGCAACGCTGTCTTCAACCCTGTTGGTTGCAGGGCTTGGGACGGCGCTCTAGCATCGGGTACTTCTGCCACCCCGTCTCAGGAACACCATGAAACTCTATTACTCGCCCGGCGCCTGCTCCCTGTCTCCCCACAT
>Ga0116172_10001765_pt1 | contig 19547 bp, 14 predicted proteins | sample AD_UKC083_MetaG_FD_89799 | JGI IMG/M metagenome (GOLD analysis project Ga0116172, IMG submission 89799) | Active sludge microbial communities of municipal wastewater-treating anaerobic digesters from USA - AD_UKC083_MetaG | ecosystem: Engineered > Bioreactor > Anaerobic > Digestate | place: USA... | reverse complement strand
ATCTCCAACCAGCAAGGTTCAATCCTCAGACACCAGTCCTCAGTCCTCGGTTGCCAGTCATCTTTTTGTTGGATTTAACCGCCGATTCAGTTCATTATCTGAATCCCTAAGAAAACATATTGGAACTGGTCCGATGACCATGATTTATCGTGTCAATGCAGGAGCCATTCCTGCTGATACCTGGATTCAGGATATGGAGTTCGGAGGTGGCAGGATAATCGGGGAGGCCTGTCATTTCATTGACTACCTGACATGGCTGAACGGTTCGCTGCCTTCAAGCGTATTTGCATCGGCAATTCCGGATCCTCAAAGCAAAAATGATACTGTCAATATTAATATAACCTTTGCAAACGGCTCATCAGGCGTAGTGGCGTATTATGCCAACGGCCCGAAATCGTTGCCCAAAGAATATATAGAGGTTTTCAGTTCAGGTACGGCTGCAGTACTTGACAACTTTAAAAAGGTTGAGATATTCGGAGGGAGAAAGATGAAGAAAAAACTCTTCAACCAGGATAAAGGCCAAAAGCAGATGATTGAGCAGTTCCTGCAGAGCATACATGAAGGCAGGGCGCTCATTCCATTCGAGGAGATCGTGGCGGTTACAAAGGCATCTTTTGCTGTCCTGGAATCAATAAAGACAGGCCTGCCTATTAAGGTATAAAGTCAGATATTCTTTTTTTACTACAGAGTGTCACGGGGTTTAGCAGAGTTGCACAGAGTAAAGGAGTCTCTGAAGAGGCTTGAGGGGTACTGCCGGCAGGAAGAGTACAAGGGTTGGGATCCCTATGACGGACTGAACTCAAAGGTTTTCCGGGCAATACCTCTTATAAGGGAATTCGATCTTGTAAGGCTGGCATGGATACAGCTTTTCAAACGAAATCCCATAAACCTCAGGCGCCTGTTCCAGGTGCCTAAAGATTATAATTCCAAAGGCATAGCTCTTTTTCTTTCGGGTTACTGCAACCTTCTCAGATATCATCGCCTCTCCGGCAATGATGATTTCGGAAATGAGGCCGGGCTTATTGATAAGATTTACTTTCTTGGGGATTTACTCCTGTCACTCCGCACTCCGTACTCCGCACTTCGAACTTCTTCAGTATGGGGTTACAACTTCGACTGGCAGGCCCGTCGCCTTTTTTTCTTCCCGGCAGGCACACCAACGGTTGTGGTGACCGCGTTTTGCGTTTCTGCACTTTTAGAGGCATATAAGGCTACCGGTGATAATAAGTACCTTGATGCAGCACTATCAGCATCTGATTTTGTTCTCAACAAACTTCACCGAACACAAAAAGATGAAGGATTTCTTTTCTCCTATTCCCCGCTATCAGGTAATGACACTGTATATAATGCCTCGCTTCTTGGCACACGAATTCTGAGTCAGTGTTATCATTACACCAAAGATGAAAATCAGCTTGCCGCTGCCAGGGCCAGTGCATCAGCATGTGTCGCTGCCCAGAATGCAGATGGGTCATGGTATTACGGTGAGCTTCCCGTTCAGAAATGGATAGACAGTTTCCACAGCGGGTACAACCTTGAGGCACTTATAACATACCGAAATCTTACGGGTGATGAATCATTCAGTGAGTCAATTGGCTTGGGTTTCAGATATTATTTGGATAACTTCTTCCTGCCTGACGGCACTCCGAAATACTATCATAATAAAACATACCCGGTGGATATTCATTGTCCCGCCCAGCTAATTGTGACACTCTGCAGTGCGGGGAAGCTTGATGAATACCGTGAACTGGCTGAAAAGGTACTTGAATGGACTATTGCTTACATGCAGGACAGATCGGGCTACTTCTATTATCAGAAGAATAAGGCTTATATCAACAAGATATCATACATGCGCTGGAGCAACGCCTTCATGTTCAATGCCCTCTCTTTGTATCTACTTAATTCTTCCGGCAAGTGACCAGCATCGATATTAACGGGATCAGGACATACTGCTTCTCCTCGAGACAGGACGCGGTAGACTATGCATTGGCAGAGAAGAAGAGTCTGATTGCGGTCAATGCAGAGAAGATACTTCATGCCAATGATAAAACCCGGGAGCTGTTTAGACGGAATATCGGTTTCTCCGACGGAATTGGTGCCGTATGGGCACTGAGGAAGAAGGGGTTTAAGGATGCCGTAAAGATACCGGGATGCGAGCTCTGGCTTGACCTTGTGAGATCAGCCCATAACGATAAGACATTTTATCTTGTTGGTGGTCAACAGGAGGTGATTGAAAAGACGGTGGGCAAACTCAGAAAAGAGTATCCGGGCATCAATATTGTCAACTACCGTAACGGTTACCTGCGAGACGGCGTTGACAGGAGAGATCTTCTCCATGACCTTGTTCAGCGCAAGCCCGATGTGGTCTTCGTGGCAATGGGCTCACCAAAGCAGGAGGAACTCATAGAAGAGATGCTCACAGTTCACCCGGCTGTTTACCAGGGACTGGGCGGCAGCTTCGACGTATATGTAGGGGCTGTGAAAAGAGCACCAGAATGGTGGGTGGCGAATAACCTCGAGTGGGCATACAGGCTTGTCAGGCAGCCGGCAAGAATTTTTCGGCAGATCCACCTGGTGAAGTTTGCATGGAGGCTTTCAGTTGGGAAGTATTAATCGAGATATGTTTACTTCGGAAACCGGGCAAAGCAGAAGACGGAAACCACTCATAATGTTTCTTTTAATCTTTGGCGCTCTTGCAACAGCATATATTGCAGGGTGCCGAAGGACGGGGACCTGGCTGGCGAAGGAGGAGATGCCTCAGCATGCCGATGCCATAATCCTGCTCATGGGCAGTTTCCCGGAGAGGGTACTGCAGGCGGTCGACATCTATCATTTCGGAATCTCTGACAGTCTGATTATTGTACGCGAGAACATGGGAGGCTACGGAGCCCTTGAAGCCAGAGGGGTGAAGGTCGTCAGGACAACCGAACAGGCACGCGATGCCGCAGTGGCGCTGGGTGTACCCCCCGGGATTATTATCATTCTGCCGGGAGATGCAAGAAGCACACTTGATGAAGCCGTGGCTGTCAACAACTACCTCGCCGGCAAACCATGGCTCGACACACTGATCCTGGTCTCATCGCCGGCACATATGCGCAGAGCACGCATGATTTTCAAAACAGTGCTTCGTGAATCTGCGATTAATACTTACATCGGATGCAGCCCGAGCAGATACTCGTCGTTCAATCCTGACCGGTGGTGGCTCCGTAAGGAAGATATCCAGTCCGTATTGTCAGAATGGCTAAAAATCCTAAGTTTTATATTATTTGAAAAGGGGAAGATTGTTTATAACTAAATTTCTGCATTATTCCTGAAAAACTTATCTTCGTCCTGTCATGTCCGAACTAGTTATTACCGGTTGGCCGGCAATCTTGCTGGCATTCGTGAGCTCCCTGGTTATCACGTGGTATTATATTCCCAAAATCATCAAGGTTGTTTTCAAAAAGCACCTCTCGGACAGCCCCGGTAAACACAAGATACATAAGAAGGATACTCCTACTCTGGGCGGTATAGGTATTTTTGCCGGCTTCATATTCGGATTTCTTATAGGTGTCAACGGTTATATGCACAGTGTTTCATACTTCACTGCGGCTGTAATGATTTTGTTCTTTATCGGGCTGAAAGATGATCTGATAAACATGAATGCCTGGAAGAAGTTTTTTGCAGAGATATTGACGGCATTTATTGTAGCTGTCTTCACTGATATACATTTTAGCAGTTTTCACAGTTTGTTTGGTATAACAGAGGTCCCTGCCTGGGCCTCATATATTACGACTGTTTTCATTTTAGTGTTAATTATAAATGCCGTAAATCTTATAGACGGGATTGACGGGCTTGCTGCATCAGTAGGAATAATTGCCTCACTCTTTTTCGGAACGTGGTTCTTCCTGTCGGGAGATTACGGGTATACTGTCATGGCTGCTGCCCTGCTCGGATCATTGATAGTTTTTCTTTTCTACAATCTCTCCAACGGAAGGATGAAGATCTTTATGGGTGACACCGGTTCTATCGTTATAGGTTTTACCCTTGCCGTCATGGCCATCAGATTCAATGAGCTGGACGCTGCCGGAAGATCATTTTATAACCTCGGATCTACCCCGTCGGTGTCAATAGCCGTACTCATAGTTCCCCTGTTCGATACACTGCGTGTTATTTTTCTGAGGTTCATTAATCATCAGAGCGTTTTTAAGGCTGACAACAGGCACATTCACCACATGATGCTTCGGGCGGGGTTCTCACACAGACAGACTACTCTATACATTTCTATATTCAATATACTTATAATTGCCCTGGCACTGTTGCTTGACGGCATCGGAATACTGTGGCTGGGGCTGGTGTTGCTGGTGATCTGTAGTCTTTCAACCTACATCATACACCAAATCGTGAAACGAATCGAGGCCCCGAAATCTGCCAACCCGGTGGTCCAGGGTGCTTGAAGCAACCTGTAATCAACGTTCTCCGCCAGCCAGCTTTCCTTTAATGTTACTGATTTGACTCCATTTCCTGAATACAGGTTATTACTGCTGTCATTGCGGTTTGACAGTGACGGGATGGCCTTTGAAGAGGCTTTAAGTATCATTGAGCATAAAGAACCTGATTGGGAATGGCTCTATTCATTGGCTGACCAGCATGCCATTAAGCCCCAACTGGCTAAATTGCTTGGAAAGATCGCCGGCCCTGCAGTGCCCTTATCTGTTAGAGAGCGGTTTGAGAGTTCATACAGGCAGAATCTCACCGACCAGATCAACCATGTGACTGAATTCATGGAGGTAAGGAACAGGCTTGAGGACGGGCGGATTGCTGTTGTACCATTCAAGGGGTTCTGGCTGGCGGAAAGGTTTTACGGCAACCTGGCTGACAGGGAGGCAAGTGATATTGATGTGTTTGTCAACTACAGCGATCTCGGGAAGATAATGAAGCTGATGCCCGGCACCGGGTACCTTATCGGCGAGCCATTCATTAATCAACCCGATCCAGTAGGCTGCGAATTCAATTATGGAAAGTATATAGGAGGGCGGTGCATCTCTCACCTCGAATTTCATTGGCGAATGGCTCCCGCGAGGTTCGGACTGGACATCTCTCTTGATGATCTTAAAGGTTCCATTGAATCAAGCAGCATCCAGGGGCATGAGCTGCGGGTTTTCAATCCCTCTGCAAGTCTCCTGCTCACTTTAATGCATCACGGAGGTAAAGATAGCTTCAGGCTACTGAAGCAGGTTTATGACGTTGCCATGATAATCAGAACGGGCAGAGTTATTGATTTTGCGTGGCTCGAACAAAAAGCAGAGGAGTTTCATTGCAGGAGGCTATTGCTGATATCATTGAAGCTTGCCGCTCTTATGACTGGAATGAAGGTGCCAGATGCTTTCGTTCAAGATACCGAATCACGGAAGATTGCCATGCTTGCGCGTAACCGGATGAGGGCGCTCGGTCGGCTGCCTTCCGACCGCAGGAGGTTCGTGCCGGAGTTGAACGACTGGATATTCCGGATAAGATCGCGTGAGGGAGTAAGGGTTAAGATAAATCTTGCCATACGTTTTGTGAGAAAGGCGCTGATGCCGCGTCTCGTGCCAAAGAGTATGCAACAGTATTTCATGAGAAAATATGTGATCCCTGAGTATGCAAGATGAAGCATAATCTGATATTGCCAGGGGTGAGTGTCAGGATGGGTGCCATCCCCGGCTTTACTGCCCTCCCGGCGTGCAGTACTGAAAAGTGGCAGGCGAACCAGAATGAGCTCCTCTTACAGGCTGATGGAGTAGGCACCTTTTATGTCAGAAACGGCAACGAGGTTATATACTCTGTTGAGGAAGGTGCCGACCCCGACTGGGTAAATCTTTACCTCAACGGACAGGTGCTGGTGGCTCTGCTTCATCAGAGGAATATGATCAGCTTTCATGCCAGCAGCTTCGTGTATGACGGAATTGGGGTAATGATACTGGGGGAGAGCGGTGCTGGCAAGTCATCGCTTGCAGTGGCCTTTGCCCTTAAGGGTGCAGAATTGCTTACTGATGACATTACACCTGTATTTTTCAGGAATTCTGTTCTGCATATCATGCCTCTGCATGGAGAAGTAAGGATAAGGCGTCATACCGTGGAGGAACTGAAAATAGGATCCGAAAGACTGCGGGAGGCAGAGTCAGGGACAGGGAAGCAGTATCTTCGCGTCGGGAGGACAGGTATGGAAGACTACCCTTTGCATGTGATACTGAAAATCGAGGCTGGCGAGGTCTTGCATCCTGTCTTTAAAGAGCCTCTATTGGCAGAGAAGTTTTCATCTTTAAGGAGTGAAATCTGCATGTCGGGGATTCTTGCCGGAATGCCAGTAACTGAAGCGGAGTACCTGCAACAATTGCTTCATATCATTGAACGGATAAGGTTCGTGAGGGTGGTGAGACCGACGAATATTAGAATTACCGATTTGTATCATCGGATCACGCAGTATCTTGGTGCATAAATGGCTATAGTAATTTAAGGTGAAAGGCAGGCCGGGGAGAATTTTAAAGTTTTTCAGACTTTCAGGACGGGAGAAAAGCCTTTTCTGTGAAGCGGTTTTCCTTCAGTTTTGGGCAGGGCTTTTGTTAAAGGTGGTTCCTTTCAGGCTGATACGGTGGCTGTATAGCACGCGGCAGTTTCAGACTCCGGGAAGTGCGAAGGATCAATCCCGGCACAACGTATCAGGACGACAGACAGATGGCCTCCAGCCTCAATCAGAAAGGTTGAATGACATCAGAACGGCAATTAAACGTGGAGCCAAAGTATCACCCTGGAAGAACGGATGCCTGGTCAGTTCTCTTGCAGCACGCCGGATGCTTCGGTGGCGGCGGATTAATTCAAAACTTTTCCTCGGAGTAACGAAAGAGAAAAGTGGAAAAATGACCGCACACGCATGGCTCCTTGTTGAGGGAGAAGAGATAGTACCACGCAACGGAGATTACCTCCCTTTGTATGAGTTTTAGCTGAATCAGGGCAATTAGAACATGATTGTTTGGATTTATTTAAAAAACAGTCCTGAATGCTTGCAGTATATTATTTTAATTTTATTAATTTGCACAAGATTAACGAAGATATGAAAACGTCGGAGCCTAAAAAGAAGTTCTGGGTCAAACCTGAAGTGCACCTCCTGAATATTAAGAAGGACACTTTCAGCGGGAAATCATATGGCCCAAATGAGGTTCAAGGTAAGAGCAAAATGCCAACCCCCTGACAACTATCCGGCACCTTACGTTTCTAAATCTGTATTTATTTCCTTTGACCTGGTTGGTCATCAGTTTGTTTTCTAATTTCTTTAATTATCTATGATTTCCGGTTCGGTTACTTTTAACGGAGATACACCGCCATTTCTTTCCTGCAATGTACAGTTTGCTTCATCGGATATCTCTTTTCATCCTTTTAAAACCGGTTGTTTCAATGGAGGCTTTTGCCTTCAGTCGCGATTACCCGATAGGCCGGAAGATATGTATTATGTGGATGATACAAACGACATAATGGTTTTATTGTCGGGATCTGTATATAACCGGAATGAACTTGGTGGCTACACTGACAACTCAAAACCAGGGTGTGATCCTGAGATGATCGCAGGTCTATTTCTGCGAGAAGGGCATGCTTTCGTTAAAAAACTTAACGGTGATTTTGTAATTTTCATTCTCAGGTGTTCAATGAAGGAAGCCTGGCTTTTCCGTGATCATCTCGGGATATGTCCTGTTGGATGGGTTAAACAGGGAGGGACCCTGAGCTTTTCGACAGATGTGATTAACCTTTGCAGGCATTATGGCGGGGATTCACCAATTGACGCCGAATTTCTACTGAGATTTTTCAAGTATGTTGATTACAGACGGACACCATATCAGAAGGTTAAAAAGCTTGCTCCGGGTCATTTTCTAAAGTTTTCAAAGGCCGGAATCGAGATCACAAAATACTGGGAACCCGCGAAGATCAGGACAGACAGAAGCCTATCCTATGACATGATGATTTCTGATCTGAAGGAGCTGGTACATGATGCGGTCAGGATTCGTTGTGACAGTCGGTTCACAGCAGGCGCACACACGAGCAGCGGGCTTGATTCAGGAGTGGTGGCAGCTCTGGCTCGTAAAGAGTATTCATACCAGCCTGAATTCAGGGGCTTTTCATGGTCACCCGGTGAATTTGAAGCTACCGATATTAAATATGATGAAAGAGAGATTGTGCGCAGGTTTTGCATGGAAGCTGGAATTGAGCCGGAATTTTTAAGATCCGGCACAGATGAGTATGTTGAATTTACGAAACGTTTCTATTATAACCTGGGATATTATTCAGAAGATGAAGTTTCCGACAGGGCTTCATTATTGGGTGTAAACCTGATCTTCAGTGGGTGGGGAGGCGATGAATTCATATCTACCGGTCATAGCGGAATTGACCTGGATCTGTTAAGAGGGTTCAGGATACGAACCTTCCTCGGAAGACTCCTTTCCGGCTCCCCAGGGAGATCAATAAGACATTTCCTGTTTTTTGTGGTTTATCCGGCTTTGCGCATTCTTGACCCCAAAGCGAAACGGGCGTTTAAAAGAGATGCCAGGTATATCAGAGAGCCTTTTAAGCATAGTGAACCTCAGGTAATAAGCAGCGCTTATTTTCACCATTCAAGGAGACAGATGCATCTGAATGTGTTACGGTTCTACAATATTCCGGAGAGATGCGAGAGCTGGTACAGGATGGGTTTCGTCAAAGGAGTGAAATATCGGTACCCTTTGCTTGACAAACGGATAGTTGAATACATGCTTAGGGTGCCGTCAAAGCTTTTATGCAGGAATCATTGGTTCAGGCCTTTGCTGAGGGAGATCGGTTTGGGGTTGATTCCTGAAGAGATACGTCTGAATAAGAGCAAGAATGATCCCATATTCTATGCATTCATGGTGGAAGCCATTAAAAAGGCGGCGTTGTCAGTCATGGATGAAGTAACGTGCTGGAGGTCAAATCCAGACCTTCACTTTGTTGATTTTGATCTTTTCATCCGCGACATTGAGCTGTTCAGAAATTGTACGGCAGCACTGGATGAAAAGATCCTGTCAAGCAGCCTTGTAAATCTAAAGGCGATTAATGAATTCACAAAGGAATACCGGAAAGATAGCTGAAACCCTTCCGGAGGAGCAGGTCATTTGTATCAGGTGTGGTTTGTGTTGTGATGGCACATTGTTTCTTCATGCACATCTGGATCCGGGGGAACGGGGTAATTTGCCGGAGAAAATTGAAAGGAACAGTTACAGTAAGCAAGGAAGTGATTATTTCAGGCTCCCATGCGGATATTTTGATAAAAAGTGTACCATCTATAATCAGAAAAAAGCCAATGTATGCTCCGGATACTACTGCCAGTTACTGAGGGATCTTGCAGCAGGGAGATTAACCTTTAATGAGGCTTTGGCGATTGTGGAGGATGCTGTGAACATGCGGACTGAAATAATTGAGCTGTATCGGATTATCTCTGGTAAAAGGAGGAAGACCTATTTTAAGAAGTTGTTACGTGTACTGGGCAGGATGCAGGAACGTTCAACAGAAGATAAGCCGGCAGGGATGGATTATGATATGCTTTTGGCCCGGTGTAATATTTTTGAGGTGCTGCTTATCAGGCATTTCAGTCAGTCAGGTGAATTTGAGAAGATGATAATGAAATAGGAATTAAAGAATTGGTACATGATTAAGTATACGAGGAACAGTAAGACAATATCCGGTCGACTGCATGATGAGTTGGTGATGATGGACCTGGGGCAGGGTAAGTATTTTTCTTTGAATCCGGTTGCCACGCGCATATGGGATCTGCTGGAGCATCCGGCTGACCCTGATGAGCTTTGTCAGGTTTTGACGGGTGAGTATGAGGTTGACTATGAGCAGTGCTATCGCGAAGTGGCTGAGCACCTGTATGAAATGGTGAAGCTGGGGCTTGTTGCGGAAGTGAAGAATGAATAATTGACGGGGCTATGATGAGGACAACACAGGTAGCTTTACTTAAATTTTCTAAAATTATATATTGAAAACTTTTGGTTTTATTATGGATTTAGGTTAACTTTACAGTCTTTGATCTGGCATTCCATTTCTTAAAAACAGATAGTGTTAAATATATTTTCTACTAGTTATTTCAAAAAGATCTCGTCATGAAGGTTTCAACTAATTCTTCCGGCATTATGTCAAGAGTTTTAGCCATTTTAGTTACAGGCTTGCTGGCTACGCAAATAATGTTTGGGCAGGTACCCTGGTATAATGCAGACTGGCAGTTCCGGGTTCCGGTTACAGTCACAAATGCCAACACTGAAGCGCTTGCCGGTTTCCAGATTCAGATAACTTTCACAGGCAGTTCGTTTACCTGGGGTCAGGCAAACAGTGACGGGAGTGATATCGTATTTACTGACATCTCAGGTACAACGCTATTACCTTTCTGGATCGAGACCTGGGATCCGTCAGGTCAGCAGGCTTCAATCTGGGTCAAGGCCACCTCTCTTCCTGTTGGAACTACAACAATCTATATGTATTATGGCAATTCTGAAGCAGGTTCTTTAAGCAACGCATCCAATACATTCGATTTCTATGATGATTTTTCTGACGAGACGATTAATACATCAAAGTGGGAAGTAGTCACAGGTGATTTTTCAATTGAAGGAGGTTCGCTCAGGTTTCAGGGTACCTTGTTCGGGGACCGCATCCGCGCCAGGAAAGACGGAGCGAATTTCATCTTCACAAATGGTATAATTGAATGCAGCCTCAGGGGCAATGGAGGTACCAATGAATTTGGCCCGATGTACCGGGGCTCAGATCCCGAATCCAGTAATGGGTATATGATCCATCCTACAACGCATAACTCGGCAAACCTTTGGCGGATTATGAGGAGGATATCGGGAGTTTCCTCCGGTCCAATAACTTCAGGTGGTACTTTTGCAGTAGATACATGGTACAGACTCCGGGCTGAAATTAACAACACATCTCATTCACTTTATATAGACGAAAGTCTGATTGGTTCTACGGTTACAGATGGCACCTTCTCAACGGGTACAGTAGGATTGCTTGCATGGGGCTCAGCAACCTCATGGATTGATGATTTCCGTATTCGTAAATACGCTTCGGCCGTTCCGGCATTTCAACTTGAAAGTGTTCAGACCAGACCACCATCTTTTCTGACTTTAACTTTAACAAAGACCGATTTGGTTTGCAATGGCAGTCATGATGGATCCATTAATTGCGAAGTTACCGGCGGAACTGAGCCGTATTCGTACTTATGGAGCGGTCCCGGGGGCTTCTCCTCAACGGATCCAAATATATCGGGATTAGTTGCCGGTACATATAGTGTTCTTGTGACTGATGTAAATTCAATTTCAGGATATCAGAGTGTGACAGTTAATCAGCCTGATCCTTTGATAGTCAGTTATTCTGTAACAACACCGTTTGACTGCAATACCGGAACAACCGTTATAAATATTTCAGCCACAGGGGGTACTCCTGGATATGACGGCACCGGCACCCGGACACAGTCATTAGGAACAATAGTTTATAATGTCTCCGATGCAAATAACTGTTCAGCCAGTATTTCGGTTACTGTCTCACCAGACGGATCATGGTTTGGCCCGGACTGGTTGTACCGTAAGTCAATCGAAGTTATAAACACCTCCGGTTCTTCACTTACTGATTTCCAGGTAGAAGTTAACCTTGACGGCACATTCGACTATGACCTGGCGAAGGATGATGGAAGCGATGTAAGGTTTACAACGGTTGACGGAACTACATTAATTCCATACTGGATTGAAAGCTGGGATAAAACAGGCGGGCAGGCCAAAATATGGGTAAGAGTACCATCTATTCCTGTTCCAGGAAGTGATATTTACATGTATTATGGAAACGCTGCAGCTACAGCTGAATCTAATCCAGACAATACTTTTGAGTTTTTTGATGATTTCAATGTACCCGTCACACAACAGCCAGGATACTACGAATTTGAACCTGCAATAAATAACTTAGTACCGATAACCTGGGAATATAACATTGCAGGAGATGGAGGGGTAGCCCATACACTTAGTGTTGTCAAAGCTCCTGCCGGAGCAGGCTACACCTATTATGGCTATTATGGACCTCAGGGAAGTGGTTATGTTGCAATTGCAGGCAGCAACGATCTCGTCACCTGGACTAAGTTTCCATATAATCAGAATCCTGAATCAGGACCAGTTAATCCTATTGCTATGGGGGGCGGAGAAAGGTGGCCCTCGGTTTACCTGAATGAAGCGGAAGGAATATACTACATGGTACATACAATGAACTATGGTGCAAGCTACATTGTATATCGTACAAGTACTGACGGGTTGACGTGGTCAGCGCCTGTCACTGTTGTTCCATATGTGCAAAGCAACCAAAATCCCAGCCTCTTCCATGACAATTCCACTGGTAACCCTTATAGCGGTCACTACTTTCTTTACTGGCTCAGATTTGTCAACGGGCATACAATAATGTACCGCGAGGCCACAACTGTTGCAGGACTTGCAACTGCCGAGGATCATGTTCTTCTTGAGGCTCCCGGAGAGGTGCTTGCTGCTCCGCAGACACTGCTTTATGATGGCACATATTTCCTTTCCACTGAAATAATACCCAGCGGAACCTGGCAGGTAAGAATGTATTCATCAACTTCGCCAAGAGGTCCCTTCACAGTTTTACCAGGCAATCCGGTACTTGCCGATGGTTGCGCCTGTATGTTTCAGCACCTGTTCAATGGGAGCATTTACGAATATTATTGTAAACAGACCAGCGGTACATGGACGCTTGACATGCGGGTAGTGGATCCGACTACTGGCAGGATTGTGTACGAACAGGCTGAGATCAATCCCACTAAATGGACAGCTGACGGAGGAACCTGGACTATACAGACTGCTACTCAACCTGATGGAAGCACCGGTTCTGTTGCTCAGGGGATTACGTCGACTAATCAAATATTGAAATCCACCTATTCAGGCAATGATTACGTCCTCGAAGGTTTTGGCAGGCAGATAACTGACCGGGTCTGGGGATTGGGCGCAAGGGTTACCGACAGACGAAACTTGTATTCCTTAAATCTCTATGAAGATATTGATGAAGAAGATAATCTATACTTTTACAATTGGCAGAACGGTACTGCCAGTATCTTGTTCCGGGAAGGTATGGGCCCTGTAAATCTGGCCACATGGGCCAAACTGACAATAAAAGCCCATGGCAGTACTTTTGATCTTTATCTTAATGATGACCTTAAAGGCACGGTAACTGATGAGACCTATCAGACCGGCTCTGTTGCTCTTTATGGTGAGGTTGGCGTGACGGCTCAGTTTGATGATATAAGAGTTCGTAAATATGCTTCGGCTGAACCAGTAACTAGCTTGAGATCCATTGAGGAGTCTCCGGGGCAGTGGACCGGAACTGAAAATTCTGACTGGAATAATTCATTAAACTGGACAGATGGTATTCCGGGACCATGTTCTCTGATAAGAATTACCGGGACTCCGCTTAACCAGCCTATTATTACATCAACAGAACATCAACAGGTTTTTAGCCTGATGATAGCTGCAGGGGCTTCTCTTACACTGGACGAAGGTTCAGCTCTGACAGTTGGAGGCAATGTTGTCACGAATGGAGACTTGAATATTAATTCAGCACCATATTCGGAACCCAATGGTTTAATTTCAACCGGGTCGTTGATAGTCAAAGGTTCAAGTACAGGAAATGTTACCTTCAACCGTTATCTGCGTCCTGATGATCAAACCGGGGATAAGCATCTATTTTCGTCACCGGTGGGCGGACAAAATATTCCTGAATTCAGAACAACTTACACTGATGAGATTGATTATCTTAGGACATGGGATGAGTTCGGAGGAGTATGGAGTGAAGTTGTGGCCGATAATTTCATCAGTGGGAAAGGATATAACGTTTATCAGAAGACAAACAGTGATGGCCTGTTCTCATTCACAGGATCAGTTGTCAATTCAGCTTCAATACAAGCCACTTCACCCTTTGAAGATCCATATTTGTCACGTGGTACAGATCCTTATGGCAATACAGATCCAACAACAATCAGCTGGACAGACGGAAGGGGATATATCAGCGGATCATGGGCTAACTGGGGCGGCGGCGGATGGAACCTTCTTGGCAATCCTTTTACATCAGCAATGGATGCATCCATTTTCATTACGACCAACTCGGGCAGCCTTGATCCCTATTACCAGGCGATCTATGTCTATGATGGGGTTAATGCGGCTTACCAGTATTATGCTGTTCCCATAAGTGGGTTTGATCCGTTTGTAACACCGGGCGGCTCCCGGGGAAGCATCATTCAGGCAGGCCAGGGATTCATGGTGATGGCGAACTACGACGATGCTCCCATAAGCTTTACTCCGGAAATGCGGACCCATAGTACAGGAACGGTATTGTTGAAGTCAGCTGCTGAAGAAGACCCCTGGCCGGGCTTACAGCTGAAGGTTAAACAGGGAGACAAGGAGAGCCTGACGACAATCGTTTATAACAATGAGATGAGTACAGGACTTGATCCGGGATATGATTTGGGACAACTGGCCTCAGGGCGCCCGGTTGAGATTTACACTATCCTTGCAGCTAAGGATGAAGGTGTAAACCTTGCCCGTCAGGCCTTGCCTGTAGCTGGTGCAGATACCATAGTTGTATCTGTAGGTATCGACAGTGAAACTGGAGGAGAGGTTACATTCTCAGCCTACACTGTACCGCTGGGGACTAATAAGTTCTGGCTCGAGGACCGGTTGACTGGGATCTTCACAGACCTCGCCAGAAATGCCTATACAGTTACCCTCCCCGCAAAGACCTATGGTACAGGGCGCTTCTACCTGAAATCGGCAAGTACTGCAACTTCGATAGAGACTCCTGATCCTGAGCCAGGCTTACGCATCTGGACTTCAAACGGCAAGGTTATCATCAAGGGTGAGGTCAGTGAACAAGCTAGGTGCGAGGTATATTATGTCAACGGTGGAAAGATATTAGATATGCGTCTCACCGGCGGCGAGCTGAATACAATTGACTTGCCCGGAGGCTCGAAGGGAATGCTGATAGTCAGGGTAGTTGATGGGGCTAAGGCGACCACGCGCAAGGTGGCATTATTGTAAAGACAAAAGACAAAAAGCAAAAGACGAGATTAAAAGAAATTTGCTGAATTAAACACAGACTTTTCTGATCCATCTTTCTGTTTAAGAATGATATATCTGAGGATATCTCCGGATGTTCAAGATACTATCATTGTGAGATCTATACTGGCTATTGAATAAACCACTGTTCCGGTTTTCTATATTTACGGATACTGGAATATTTGTGGCATAAGCCAAGGCTGCCTCATGGACGCATTGCTCATGGTGCAGGGCAGTTTCCAAAGATCTATTTCCCGGGGTGAGCGTTGTTTATTTAAATTTTGACTTTTATCTTAAGACGAATATCTTCACTCTGTCGCACTGTCGCAAAGTGGCCCCATCTTCAGCTGAATCTATGCAAACGTATTTGTTTATTGTAAAGACCTTTAAATTGCTGAAGGAGCATCAGCCCTATAAGCTGGTGCTGATATTCTTACTGACACTGCTGATGGGGGTGATGGGGGGATTCTCCATAGTGCTGCTGATACCGCTGCTGCAATTGCTGAGCATTGGCGCTGGTGAGGAACCTGACGGTGTGGCTCTATTCATTCAGAATCTGGCTGACAAAGCAGGCATTGAGCTGACAATTGGTAGCGTTCTGCTGATTTACATGGTGCTGCTGACTCTCAGCGCCCTCCTGCAGTACTGGAAGGTGTTGCTCGATGCACGTTACCAGCAGACATTTATCTATACCCTTCGCCGCAGGCTCTTCCGCAAGATCCTGATGGCCGACTGGCAGCTGCTGAACAGTCGCAGCAAGACCAACCACCTCCAGGTGCTGACACGCGAGGTGCCTAACCTGGCAAACTACTACTTCTTTTATCTCAGGCTGCTGACGACACTCATCATGACGGCGGCATACACCGTCTATGCAATGCTGGTGTCGGCACGGTTCACCCTGATAATCATAGGCGTCGGGCTGCTGCTGTTTGTCCTGCTGCGGAAATTCCTCCTCAGATCTTTCCGCCTCGGACAGGGTTACGTCGATTCCTACAACAGGCTCCTCAAATACATAGACGACTTCTGGCAGACGGTGAAGATAGCCAAGGTGCACAGCTCGGAGGACTATTACTACAACCGTTTCGACGAGGCCAGCACCTCGCTGCTCGACATGGAGTACAGGATGCAGAGGAACTGGTCGCTGCCCCAGCTGATACAGCGCATCGCGGGACTTCTGGTGCTGGTGGGGATCGTATGGTTCGGGTACAGGTCGGGCGCGGTGCCGATGGCTTCATTTGTGATACTGATACTGCTCTTCTCGCGGATTTTTCCTCAGATGATCTCAATGAACACTGACATCAGTATGATTGTTACCAGTGTGGCGTCTGTGAAGCTGGTGATGCAACTGGACGAGGAACTTCCGAATTGCGATGTGCGAATTGCGAATTCTGCAGCGGTGAGTGTCGGGTTGAAGGAAGGGATAATTATAGAGGGGGTCAGTTTTTCGTACCCGGACGGTGAGAAGCTGTTTGACGGGTTCAATGCGGTTATCAGGGCGAATACCATAACAGGAATTGTCGGGCAGTCGGGGCGCGGCAAGACAACGCTGATTGATCTTATCGCAGGATTGCAGAAGCCCTCTGCCGGGCGCATACTTATCGACGGGCAGGTGCTTGTTGACGCTGCAGGGCAGGCAAAGGCAATGGCCCGTGCTGAGGGGGTTGTGACGGACGGGGTGCTGTTGTCGCGCTGGAAGGCAGGACTCGGTTACCTCCCGCAGGATCCCTTCTTCATTGACGGCACGCTGCGCGAGAACCTGGTGTGGGACAGCGGCGGCGATATCAGTGATGGGGAGATCATGGCGGTGCTGGAACAGGTCAATGCCACCCACCTGGTGAAGAGGTTCAGGAAGGGACTCGATGCCTTCGTGGTTAACTGGCACACATCGTTCTCGGGAGGCGAGTGCCAGCGGCTGGCACTGGCGAGGGTGCTGCTGCGAAGACCGTCGCTGCTGCTGCTCGACGAGGCCACTTCGTCGCTCGATGCGGAGAACGAGGCCACAGTGATGGAGGTGCTGGCGAAGCTGAAGGAGCGGATCACAATCGTCTTCGTCACCCACCGCGAGTCGGTGGTCAGGTGGTTTGATGAGGTGATAAAGATCTGAGGTTTTGTCAAAATTTTGAAAACATAATCGTTTTCGATCACAACCAAAAAATAACTGACTAAATTGCGATTGCAACTCGATATAATCTATATTTGTACTTTAAAATAACAGGATATATTAAAGTAGAACTTTAAATTATCATGTTTGTAAGAGAACAAAATTTCAGAGGCAGAGATGCTGAGAGCGCATTCCTGTGGGGGGCAAGGCAAACCGGGAAGAGCACGCTTCTCAGGATGATGTACCCGGGGGTCCTTTATTTTGATCTCCTGCATTCAGATGTTTTCAATCGTTTTTTAAGCAACCAGGCTCTGCTGCGTGAAACAGTAGAAGCCGACAACTCCTCATCGCCGGTTATCATAGATGAAATTCAGAGAATACCATCGTTGCTCAATGAGGTACAATGGCTTATCGTCAACAGGAACAGGCAGTTTATTCTCAGCGGATCGAGTCCACGTAAAATAGTAAGATCAGGTGGCAATCTGTTAGGGGGCAGGGCGCTGCGGTATGAACTTTATCCGCTCATTTACAAGGAAATACCGGATTTTGATCTTTTACGGGCATTGAACAACGGACTTCTGCCAAGGATGTATCTGTCTGACAGGCCTGCCAGGTTGTTGTCTGCCTATGTCGGGAGTTATCTTCGGGATGAAATAATGGCTGAAGCCAGGATCAGGAATATTTCATCGTTTTCCCGGTTCCTGGAGGCTGCGGCATTTTCTAACGGCGAGATAGTAAACTATTCAAATATCGCCTCCGACTGCGGTGTCAGCAGTCCTACGATAAAAGAGTATTTTCAGATTCTGGAGGATACCATGACGGGAAGATTCCTTCCGTCATACCAGAAGAAGCCGAAACGAAGGGTTATCGTTGCGCCAAAGTTCTGGTTTTTTGATATTGGAATCGCGAATTATCTGCTCAAGAGAGGGACTATTGTGGCAGGAAGTGAAGCGTTTGGAAAGGCTTTCGAGCACTTCATATATCATGAGCTCTATTCTCACAGTCATTATTCGGGTATAAATTATCCGATGTCTTTCTGGCGGACATCTTCACAAACTGAAGTGGACTTTATTCTCGGCGACAATGAGGTGGCAGTTGAGGTTAAGGCAACTGAACTTGCAAATGAGAAGCATCTTAAAGGGCTCAAAATATTTGCAGATGAATACAATACAAAAAGACTCATCCTGGTGTCAAATGATAATCTTCCCCGGAAAACAGGGAACATATCAATCCTGCCCTGGAGAGTATTTCTTGAGGAGCTTTGGGCCGGGGAAATAATTAAATAGAGGCGTCAGGGTATCATGAAAACATAATCGTTTTCGATCGTAACCGAAAATAAACATAATAATTTGCGATTTAGGCTAGTATAAAAATATATGGGGAAAAAGATTTATCTGTGCAGTCCGCACATGGGCGGAGGAGAGATGAAGTATGTTCAGGAGGCTTTTGACTCCAACTGGGTGGCTCCTCTGGGGCCGAATGTTGACGGTTTCGAGCGGGAGCTGTGTGCTGCCACGGGGGCGAAGCATATTGCGGCGTTGTCATCAGGGACGGCTGCAATACATCTTTCGCTGATACTTCTTGGGGTTAAGCCGGGCGACTACGTCATTGGGACATCTTTCACCTTCTCGGCGACGGTCAATCCGATTGCCTACCTTGGGGCGACGCCGGTGCTGGTGGACTCGGAGGCAGACACCTGGAACATGGATCCGGAATTGCTTGAAGAAGCACTTAAAGGTCTAAGGTCTGAAGGTCTGAAGTCTGAAGGTCAGGGTAAAATGCCGAAGGCTATTGTGGTGGCGCATCTTTACGGGATGCCGGCGAAGATGAAGGAGATCATGGCCGTGGCTGACAGGTACGGCATACCGGTTGTTGAGGATGCAGCCGAGGCGCTGGGGTCAGAGTATATGGGCCGGAGGGTTGGTTGCAACAGCAGGTTCGGGATACTGTCGTTTAACGGCAACAAGATAATCACCACCAGCGGCGGCGGGGCGCTGATATCCGATGACGCCGCGATGATTGAGCGCGCCCGTTTCCTTGCCACCCAGGCACGTGATCCGGCACCACACTACCAGCACAGTGAGATAGGATACAATTACCGCATGAGCAATGTGGTGGCAGGTGTCGGTCGCGGACAGCTCGAGGTGCTTGACCTTCGCGTAAAGCAGCATCGCGAGTTCAACCAGTGGTATCGCGGGCTGCTGAAGGATGTCCCGGGGGTGACGTTCCAGTCGGAGCCGTCGCCGGATTTCCATTCGAACTTCTGGCTGACCTGCATCGTGATTGATCCCGCCGTGGCGGGGACGGACCGCGAAAAACTTCGCCTT
>Ga0116172_10001764_pt1 | contig 19549 bp, 8 predicted proteins | sample AD_UKC083_MetaG_FD_89799 | JGI IMG/M metagenome (GOLD analysis project Ga0116172, IMG submission 89799) | Active sludge microbial communities of municipal wastewater-treating anaerobic digesters from USA - AD_UKC083_MetaG | ecosystem: Engineered > Bioreactor > Anaerobic > Digestate | place: USA... | reverse complement strand
GAATGATTGTATCTTTCTTTTTTCGAGGGGCTTACGCCACCGTCGCTATGATCGTGTCGCCCTAAGGGGCTTAATCCTTAAATCCTTGTTTCGAAAATCTATTCCTAAAATCCTTGTTTCTAAAATTATATCTGCGTAATCTGCATAATCTGCGTGAACTAATCCTTAAATCCTCGTTTCGAAAATCCAATCCTAAAATCCTTGTTTCGAAAATCCAATCCTAAAATCCTTGTTTCGAAAATCTATTCTGCGTAAACTATTTTCGGTGGCTTCGGTGGCTAAATATTCTTCTAAAATCCTTGTTTCTAAAACTCAATCCTCTAAATCCTTAAAATCCTGTTCATCCCATACCTATTCCATCTGCGAAATCTGTGTAATCTGCGTGAGACATTCCATAATTTCTCATCCTATAATAAAACAATTTGTCTGGAACAAATTCTGCATTAACTTATAATAAAAAATCATTGTTAAAAGGATTATGATAATGAATCGTGGTTATAAGCTATTGTTAGCACTTTGCCTGATTATGTTAATTCAACCCTTTTTTGCTCAAACTGTCAAATTCTTACTTTCTCCTGATGTTTTAAAGCCAGGCGAAAAAGGCGTTATTAAAGCCACTTTAACAATTCCTGAGGGCAAAAAGCAGACTGTAAATCCTAAAAATCCGGAATATTTCTATTTAGAAGCCAGTCATCCGGACCTATCTTTTGGTAAGGTTGAATACCCCAAACCGACTAATATCATTTCAGATGAAGAATGGAATTATCATCCCAAGGTTACATTAACTTTACCTTTTACAGTGAAGCAGACAGCAAAAGCTGGCAACAAACAGGTTGAAGTTTTGTTAAGCTATAACCTTTGTTATGAAAGTGGTATGTGTGATCCCCCCGAAGAAGCAACAAAGAAGCTTTCTTTTCAGATAATTACTGCTGAAGCCGCTGAGGGAGTTGTTTCTGAAGAAACAGAAGCCACAGAAAATATTGAAAAGGGAGAAACTTCCCCCGTTTCGGAAGTTGATAGGGCAGCGACAGAACCTATTGCCAAAAGGTCTCTTGGCGAAATCTTAAAATATATCCTATTTGCCTTTTTAGGTGGAATTATATTGAATATCACTCCTTGCGTGTTACCCATTTTACCCATAAGGATAATGAGCATAATGAATCAGGCACAGAAGGATAGAACCAAGGTTTTGCATCATATTTTGGTTTACACTTTTGGGGTGTTAATCTCATTTACTATTATGGCAGTAATTTTTATCGCTTTACAAAAAGCGGGTGAATCGGTAGGCTGGGGTTTACAAAATCAGAATCCCGGTTTTGTGGTAACGCTGATGGCAATTGTGTTTGTATTTGCTTTGTCGCTTTTAGGTGTTTTTGAGATAACTGTTCCGGGTATGAATACAGCAAATAAAGCAACCTCCAAAGGTGGTTACAGTGGTTCATTTTTTGGAGGTATTTTTGCCTTTTTGATGGCTATTTCTTGTACCGGACCTTTTTTAGGGGCGGCATTACCTTTTGCATTAGCTTTACCATCGGTTTTGATGTTAATCTTCTTTCTCACTATTGGTCTGGGATTTGCGTTTCCGTTTTTATTGATTGGTATTTTCCCCAAGGCACTGAAAATTATCCCCAAGCCTGGAAACTGGATGATTATATTCAAAGAGGTGATGGGTTTTGTTCTCCTCTTTATTGTTTACACCCAGTTAAAAACCCTTTTGTTGCTAACTGATGGTAATTATCTACTGAATGTTTTATGGTTTTTAATTATTCTTGGTTTTGCCAGTTGGCTTTATGGCAAGTTTGTAAGAGTGGAGAACAGTAAGCTTATCCAGTGGTTGTTTACTCTCATCTCGATTGCGTTAGTTATTTTTGCCGCAATCACTTATTTGCCTATCCCTAAAGCAGATAAGGCAGAAGTACAGGTTCAAAGTGGTGAACTTATTCCTGCTCCTAATGCTCCAGAAGGTTGGTATGTGTTTAGTGAAGATATTTTAAATAAGGCACTAAAAGAAAATAGAGCTGTTTTTCTTGACATCGGAGCAGCCTGGTGTAAAAATTGTATGACGAATGAAAAGACAGTCCTATTTACAGATACGATGATGCAGGAATTTAAGCAGAAAAATGTTTTACTGCTACGAGGTGATTTCACTAAAAAGGATGAAACCCTGCTTTCTTGGATAAAAAAACATAATAGAGCTGGTGTTCCTTTCAATGCTTTATACATTCCCGGTGAAGAACCATATATATTTGGCGAGCTGCTTTCCAAAGATGAAGTTATTGATGCTCTAAAAAAGATTCAGGCAAAAACAGAATAGGATAAGACAAGAAGGATTATGATGAAGAAAATTGTTTATGCTATTATGCTCTTAGCGCTCTTAGGAATTTTCTCCTGTGATCGCTTTGATCATTCTTTTAAACCTCTCGAGCAGGTAGATTTTGGAACAGAACTTTTTGTTCCTCTGCAAGAAGCATATAACAATATCAGCGCCTCAGATTTAACTCCCGTGATGGCTTTTTATGCAGAGGATTATAATCACTATGGAGTTAATAAAAGCCAGTGGGAAACAATGCTGCATAATATGCTTTCTGAAATTAGCGATCCCGTTATAGAAGTTACTTTGGTAAAAGCCTCTCTACAAAATGAAACCAATGCTTTGGCAAACTGGCGATTAAAAATTAGCGATAGCAATAAAGCTATTATTGCCGATAGTTTATATGTAGGAGAGCGTTTAGCCAAAGTAAACGGAAAATGGCTTTTACGCGGAAATCAATGTGGATGCACCCCTGAGGTTCCTACCCAAAAAGTAATAGTAGAATATGTTACTAATGTAGGATGTAGTTACTGCCCTGCTGTGGAAGAACTTCTGCATAATTTAAGCTCTGAATTTGGAGATAACTTTATCTATTTAACTCATCAGCTATCGGGTCCGGTTGCTATTAACGATCCACTTTATGTTTATTACAGTGCTTTCAGCGCTCCTGTTTCCATAATTCAAGGAAAACACAAATTAGCCAGCGGAACGCAAGAAATTCTAAACCAATATTATCCCCTCGTACAAACTGAACTTGCTATTTCCAATCCGATGGATTATAATATAATGAGTGCTTTGGTAACAGGAAATTCGATCTCAGGAAGCGTAAAGCTTACCTCCACTACAGATAATTTCAGCCAGGAAGAACTCATTTTAAATCTGGTAATTATAGATCGTGTTTCTACTGCCAATAATGCTGTTGGTGAACCACTTACCAATGTTGTTATAGGCAGAAAACGCATAGATATCAGTTCAGCAGACTTAAATAACCCTATTACCTTTGATTTTACTGCCAATGTTGATATTCCAGATGATGCAGCGTTAGTTGTTTTTGCCCAAAAAACACCTACCACCTTTGCCAATAACGCCACAATTTATAGTGGCTTACAATATCCGTTAACAGTTAGATAGGAGCATAGCGAATGAAAAAAATTACTACTATCCTCTTTATGCTGCTTTTGGTTTCTTTTGCACTGGCAGAAGTTATGCCAGATTTCAAGCTTCCCGATGCAGCTGGAAAAAATATTACCCTACAAGAACTTTTGGGAAAGGGTCCCGTCCTTATTGATTTTTGGGCGGACTATTGCAAACCCTGTAAAGATGCAATGCCTCAGCTGAATACTTTAGCAGAAAAGTATGATTCGCTTACCGTTGTAATGATCTCTATTGATCCCCCCAAAAATTTACCAAAAGCAAAAAACTACCTGAAAAGCAAAAACTATAAGTTTATCACTCTGTTTGATTCCGAAAAGATATTAGCCAAAAAATTGGGAGTGGTGAATCCTCCGCATACCTTTATTCTAAATAAAACCGGAGAAATTGTTTATTCCCATATTGGCTATGAGCCCGGTGTAGAAAATGAATATGAATTGAATATCCGTAATTTGCTTGGGCTTCAAAACGAAGCGGAATAGTATATTTTCACGCAGATTTCGCAGATTTCGCAGATGGAATAGGTATGGGATGAACAGGATTTTTAGGATTTAGAGGATTGAGTTTTAGAAACGAGGATTTAAGAAGAATATTTAGCCACCGAAGTCACCGAAGTCACAGAAAATAGTTTACGCAGATTTGAGCTCTAGAAACAAGGATTTTAGGATTATAGGATTAAGAGGATTTCTAATTTAAAGTTCCGATAGGAACGATACATACTAACGACGGGTTTTAACCCGGCGACAAGAAGAACGAATAAAAAATAGTCCCAGCGGGACGACACAAGGATAGCGACGGTGGCGTAAGCCCCTCGAAAATGATAATAGGTATGGGATGAACAGGTTTCAAAGGATTAAAATTTAGAAACAAGGATTTTAGGATTATAGGATTAAGAGGATTGTATTTTATAAATGACGATTAGTCGGCTTTAAGTCAAAATCGGCCTTTTCTATGAGATTATTAATGACCTTATTCAAAGATAGGAAAAAAGAATGAAATGAGGTGGCAGATCACATGGAAAGCCGATTTTAACTCAAAGGGCGACACAAGGATAGCGACGGTGGCGTAAGCTCCTCGAAAATGATAATAGGTATGGGATGAACAGGATTTTTAGGATTTAGAGGATTTCTAATTTAAAGTTCCGATAGGAACGATACATACTAACGACGGGTTTTAACCCGGCGACAAGAAGAACGAATAAAAAATAGTCCCAGCGGGACGACAGATATGGTTTTCGAAACAAGGATTTTAAGGATTTAGAGGATTTAGATGTGTAGACCGAGGACGCCGTTCCTCCGCAAAAAAAAACACGGAGCTTCAGCGAGCTCCGACTACCCAGATGAAAGGAATGGATGTTCAAGTTAATTAGTTATTGTTAACAATATCATCAATAACTAAAAATTCTTGAAATCCATATTTCTAAATCTATATCTGTGTAATCAGTGAAATCTGTGAGAGAAAAATATAAACAATGGAAGGGAGAATGAAACACTTTTTATTAATCCTGATCTTAGTCAGTTTTACCTTGTTAGGCGCTCAAAATACCCTCTGGGTAAATGGCTCCAATGAAGCTCAATTTATCTATCGCACAGTAGATGATTCGTTGCATACTTATTTTAAAGATGCTTTCGGCTTCAACCTAGGCTATAGAAACTTCAGTTTCGGGATGAAATTCATTGCTGAACTACCCAAATATTCAACTGAACAGACAGAATTGATGGATGAACTGGATGCAAATCGTTTGGAGCTTGGTTGGCAGGAATTATATGCATCCTACGAAAAAGATGCCTGTAAAATATACGCAGGAATCACAGAAGAGAGTTTTGGTAATGGAATTGTTTTCCGTAGCTATAAAGACTTAGAATTTGATATAGACAATCGCTTAGAGAGTTTTTTATTCAGCTATAATGATGATTTTAAGTTTAAAGCGATTTACGGAGCTATCGAAAATCCTAATATCATAGGTAGATATGATCTAGCTTACGGAGCTGATTTGCAAACTCCTTATTTCAAGGGTCTATCTTTTGGCGCTTCCGCTATGGCTTTTCGTAATCTGCTGGCTACCAATATCTATAATCAGCGCACCGTCTTTGCCGGAAGACTGATTTATTCTGCCCATAATCTTGATTTACAAGCAGAAACGGCTTTCAGCGAATTATACCATCAACCCGGAATCGGAACTAAGAACGGCAAGGCAATATATGTGAATGGCAGTTATTTGATCGGTTTTATTACAATAGGAGGAGCTTATAAACAGTATGATAAATTTCAATATCGTTTAAATGATCTTCCCATGGCAAATTATCATAATGAGACCCTTTCCGATGCCTCGGCTTCTGGGGAAGACGAAATTGGCTATCAGGGTTTTGGAACTGTTAATTTTACTGATAATCTTAATTTCACTGTAGATTATGCTGAAGCGTTCAATAGCGATAAAGATAAAAAAATGAACGATGCCTATTTTGCCTTGGAATACCTGGGAAATTCATATTCGTTGCTCGCCTCATATAGTCAAATTGAAAAAATCAATGATGTTAACTCTGCTTGGCAGCAGGAATTAATCCCTGCTCTGCAATCAAGTTTTTATCTGTTTAATATCCCTGTGAAGATTCAAGCAGAATATAAAAAGATCTCCAAACAAAAACAGATAACAGAAAGTGAACACTATGAACCTAAACTGCAAACTGACTTTGCCTTAGGTAAACTCGCTCTATCTGTTTGTGTGCAAAGCAGTTGGGAAGAAATAAGCGAAATGCTGGATAGCCGCTATTATCCTTCCGCAGAAATAAAATATCCTCTTTTTGAACATAGCGATATAATACTTTTTGGCGGAAAAGAAGCTGGCGGGAAAGTATGTAGAAATGGAGTCTGCCGTTATGTTGCACCTTTTGAAGGTTTACGGATAGAGCTTAACACCCGCTTTTAAATAGGATATTTCACGCAGATAGAATAGGTTTGGGATGAACACAGGGTTATCGAACTATCAGGTAATTGCATCTGTTCCTAATCATCACTGCCGATATAGCTTCCATACATCCCTAAGACCTGTTTGATAGAAAGAACGCGTGATATTAATTCCCATATTTTTGGTTGTCAACTTCCCATAATCGGTTATTATATAACTCACAAGGAGCATAAAATGAAATATATTAATTTACTACTGGCTTTCCTGGTTGCGGGCATTTTATTTGCCCAACCCAACTTTATGCCTGTTACCACTATTGCCGAAGATTTTGGTTCTCTGTCTTGTCCAAATTGTCTTGTTGCTTGGCAGGGTTTACAGGCAGTGCATTCCGAAACCCATAATGGCGAATTTATCACAGCCCGTTTATTCACTGAAAGCGGGTCTTTAAGCAATGCAGAAATAGAAGAGAGATTTAGTTATTATGGAGTGATCGGTTTACCCAATGTAATCTTTAATGGTTTAATATCTATAGAGGGAGCAGGAGAAGGAACTGCAGATGGCACGAATTATCTTAATGCCCTATCTCAAACTCGTTTTTCTGCTTCGCCTGTAAAAATTGATATTACGGATTTCAGTTTAGGGAGAGGAGCTGTAAGTGCCAATGTTACAATGCTTTCTCCTACTGCTGTAATTTCTAATGCCAAGCTGGTATACTATCTGCTGGAAGATAATGTTGGTAGCGAAACTAATGTCCTTAGAGGTGTACTTTACGATGATATTGCATCCTTAAGCGGCGCTGGAACCACCCTTAATTTCCATCGAACCTTCGATTTGAACCCTGATTGGTCGGTCAGTAATCTCTGGGGATTAATCTTTATACAGCTTTCCGATAAAACCATAGTCCAATGCGTATCTTCTCTTCCTTTGCCTGAATATAATTTCAGAGTAGCTATGGATTGGAAAACTTCTGTAACTGTTGAACCGAACACCAATTATCTTTCTTCCCCTATATGGTTATTCAATTTGGGAGCAGCAGACAATTACACAATGTCCATTCAAGTAGATAATGCCCCTGCAGATTGGTATTTTAACTATTGTGACGAAGAAGGGAATTGCTATCCTGGTTCAATTGATCGTCCTTTTACTCTGGCTGCCGGAGAAGCTACCTCCATTCATCTAAACCTGATGATTGGCTCTTCCGGAACGGCTGATTTCCGAATTGCTGTAAATAGTCCCCATATAGGCAGTTACAATGTTCCCTTTCATATAACTGCAAGCACCCCTATTATTGATGATACTAATACTCTATCCCCCTATATTATTAAAGGGTTTTACCCTAACCCGGTTAAAAGTTCTGCTGTGTTTCACCTCTCTAACCCTAAAAATGTAGGATCTGCCACCATTGAAATATACAATGTGAAAGGCCAGAAAGTGCAAACATTGAAAGAAACTAACCTGCATAGCGGAGAGAATGAAATCAGCTTTGTACCAGATACAAATTTGCCAAACGGGATCTATTATTACCGCTTGCAAAATAGTAACAGCAAAGCCGGACGCTTTATTATTATGAAATAAGCCCCCTGCTTAACAAGTGAGAAGCCCTTTGTGCCTCGATTATTTTACCTTTTTGGTGAATTCTACAGGCACAAAGGACTCATCATCTCTGCCCGTAACTTAGCATTCTGAACACCCAAGCTATTTGTAAAAGTCAGTTCGTAATTTGAAATATGTGTCTGCTTTTTTTATGTTGAGAGATTTCCCTTGACAAGTTAATATGTTTTTTTTACCAAATAAGCTTTAAGCAATAGGAGAAATAGCAATGAATATCTTTGAACTCCGAGACAAGATAATTGAAGAGTATAGTTCATTTGTTAATGGTTTCATCAATATAAAGGATAGTAAAGCCAGCAATTATGTCTTAGACAAAATTAATAAGGGTTTATTGTGGCCTGATCCCCTTGTGCAGATAAATCCTTTTTTTACCTTAGGAGAATCTGTAAAAGAATTGGTTTCCCAAGGTTTCTTGCATCCTGATTGTGAAAAGATCTTTTGCCTGAGAAATGAAAAGGAAATTGGTAGTAAGCCCTTACAATTGTATAAACACCAATCCGACGCAATCAAAAAAGCTGTCGCCAATGAAAGTTATATCTTAACTACAGGTACTGGTTCAGGCAAAAGTATGGCATACATAATTCCAATAGTAAATCATATACTTCAAACTGGTTCTGGAAAGGGCATCAAAGCAATTATCATCTATCCGATGAATGCCTTAGCCAATAGTCAGAAACAAGAACTGGAAAAATTCATCAATCCCCATCATAAATCTTCAGCAAACAATATAAGTTTCAGATGTTATACAGGCCAGGAAAATGACGCAGAAAGACAAGAAATTCTGGCCAATCCACCTGATATTATTCTTACTAACTATGTAATGTTGGAACTTATTTTAACTCGGCCAGATGAAACTCCTTTGGTGAGTGCTTCTAAAAATCTGAAGTTTTTAGTTTTGGATGAGCTTCATACATATCGTGGCAGGCAAGGTGCGGATGTTGCAATGTTAATTAGAAGAGTAAAAGAAGCTACGGGAACAAAGGATGTTATTTTTGTTGGTACTTCTGCTACTTTATCAAGTGGCGATATAGAAACTCAAAAGCAGGAAATTGCCAAGGTTTCTTCTCTTCTTTTTGGGATTGATTTCAATCAAGGAAATGTTATTGGTGAATCTTTGGAAAGGATTACAGCTGAATACGATTTTACTAATCGAGATGAACTCGAGCTGTTAAAAAAAGAAATCTCGGAGGTTATTAATGTTCCTAAGCTGGAATTTGAACAAATCAAACACAGCCATTTAGCTTCCTGGATAGAAAGCAATTTTGGAATTAGAACCGATCCTAAAACAGGAATTTTAGTGCGTTCTGAGCCAATCAGCATAACCGGACCCAAAGGCGGAGCTCGGTTATTGCATAACTTAACTGATAAAGAAAATGAACTTTGTGTTCGTGCCATACAAAAAATGTTGATGTTAGGCTTTCAGACACTTAATCCTATTAATAGCTTTCCTGTCTTCGCTTTTCGACTTCATCAGTTTATCAGCAGAGGTCAAACTGTATATGCTTCTCTGGAAGATAATGATTCTCGCTATTTCACAATGCAAAAGCAATTATATGTTCCCGATACAAACAAATTAAAAGTTCTATTACCACTTACCTTCTGCCGTTTTTGCGGTCAGGATTTTTATACAGTGCATAGAACGCTAAATAAGGATAACGAAACTCTATACACTCCCCGTGAATTGTACGATATCTATCTATATGAAGAGGATGCTGGTTTTCTTTATCTTCCGGATAATCCTGATTGTGATTTAACTGCTATGATTCCACCTAAATGGAAAGACATCAATGGAAATATCATTGCTGCGCGTAAATATGATATGCCCGAAAAAGTATCTGTTAGACCCGATGGCATTGAAAACCCCGCTGGCAGGATAATGTACTTTTTTAAAACTCCTTTTAGATTTTGTCCTTCCTGTGGTGTGTCTTTTGATGCTACCCAACGCAGTGATTTTCCCAAGTTGACCGCTTTGGGAACGGAAGGAAGAGCTTCAGCAACCACGATTCTTTCCCTTTCCGTTATCCGCAATATAAAACAAATGGATATGGAAGATAAAGCCAAAAAATTATTAAGCTTTACCGATAACCGTCAGGATGCCTCTCTTCAAGCTGGTCATTTTAATGATTTTATTCAAATTGGTTTATTGCGTGGAGCTTTGTATCAAGCTTTAGTTAATGCAGGTAGCGATGGAATTCGTCACAGCGAATTAACCCAAAAAGTATTTGATTGTCTTAATCTAAATTATGAAGAATATGCCTCAAACCCTCTTGCGGACAGAGATTCTGCCCGTATTTATACTGAACGCGCTCTCTGTGATGTTTTAGGTTATCGTCTGTATTATGATCTGCGAAGAGGATGGAGAATTACAGCACCCAATTTAGAACAAACAGGCCTGCTGAAAATTGATTACTTGGCTCTGGAAGAATTAGCGTATTCAGAAGAAGAATGGCAAAATTGCCATCCTGCTTTGTCATCCTGTGATCACCAAGCAAGATATAATATCCTGAAAACTCTGTTGGAACTAATGCGCAGATCTTTAACGATAAAAGTAAATTATCTTGATCCCCGTTTTCAGGATATTATGTTACAAAACAGCCATCAACGTCTTATTCCTCCTTGGGGTTTTGATGAAAGCACACAATCCCGAAATTTAACCTATGCTTCTATACTTTATCTCGATCCTAATAGCAATGCGCGAAATCGGGGAAGTAATTTATATGTTACCCCTCGTAGTTCTTATGGCCAATATTTACGCAGAGCCACCACCTTTAAGGATTATAAGACTACGATAGATTTACAACAAACCAAAACTATCATCGAAAACCTGATAGATAGGTTAACGCGCTATGGAATAATAGAAAAGGTTGATGACAAAAATAACGGATATCAGTTGGTTGCCGATTCTATTATCTGGAAACAAGGTGACGGGAAAACTGGTTATTACGACCCTCTTCATCAACCTACTGAATCTTTGGAAGGTCAGCCGGTAAATGAATTTTTCAAAGAATATTATTCTACTATTGCCCTAACTACCCATAAAATATACGCTCGCGAACACACTGCTCAGGTTAGTTATGAAGAGCGCAAAAAAAGAGAAACTGCTTTCCGAGAAGGGACTTTACCAATTTTATACTGTTCTCCCACAATGGAATTAGGAATTGATATTTCCTGGCTAAATGTTGTTAATATGCGTAATATTCCTCCCACACCGGCAAATTATGCTCAGCGTAGTGGTAGAGCAGGACGCAGTGGACAACCTGCCTTAATTTTAAGTTACTGTAGCACAGGAAGTCCTCACGACCAATATTTCTATAAGCATCCCGAAAAAATGGTTTCCGGAGTTGTTTCCACACCTCAGATAGATATTGCTAATGAAAACCTGTTACATTCTCATATCAATGCCATTTGGTTGTCTGAAGCAAAACTAAGTTTGGGTAGAGCTTTAAACAATATTATTGATATTAGTACGGAAAAATTAGAGCTTTTACCTTCTGTAAAATCTACCTTGAATAACTCTGAGTTGCAAAACAGGGCTTTTGAACGAGCAGAAAGTGTGATTGCTACAGTCCAAAATTATCTACAAAGTACCATTTGGTTCAATAACGACTGGCTTACAGATGTAATTAAGCAAATTCCCAACGAGTTTGAACAGGCTTGTGAACGTTGGAGAGACCTCTATCGGGCTGCTTTAAATCAGCAGCAATTACAAAATAGTATTATTTTAGATGTTAGCAGATCAGCTGCTGATAGAAAACAAGCTATACAGCTTAGAAAAGAAGCAGAAACTCAGCTAAATTTGTTAACTTCAATAGAGGGTGCTTTTCAATCTGATTTTTATAGTTATCGCTATTTTGCTTCAGAAGGTTTTTTACCTGGATATAACTTTCCCAGATTGCCTTTATCTGCTTATATACCTGCTCGTGGTACAGTTAAAGGCGAAGACGAATATCTTAATAGACCCAGATTTTTAGCTATCACGGAATTTGGACCCCGCTCTCTTATCTACCATGAAGGTTCTAAATACATAATATCTCAAGTTATTATGCCTCCTACCAGAGATAATAATAATCTACCCTCTTTAGCTTCTATGAAGTTATGCGCCGAATGCGGATATCTAAATGGATATGAAAATGATATTTGTGAAAATTGTAAAGCTCAACTTGATTCGCCTTTAACTAATCTTTTCCGAATGCAGAATGTTGTTGCTAAAAGAAGAGAACAAATTAGCTGTGACGAAGAAGAAAGGTTACGAATGGGATATGAAATGAGGACTACTATCCGCTTTGCCAAAAAGGGAGGTAAACTATCCTGTTTCCAAACGGAATTATATTCTGAAAATGAGCTTTTAGCAAAACTAACTTATGGAGATTCAGCTGATATCTGGCGTATCAATATGGGTTTTAAAAAGAACCATAGAGGTAGGCAATTAGGTTTCTGGCTGGATAGTGAACGCGGTTTTTGGGAAAGAAATCCTGATACTGATAATGAGGACGATTCGCCTTTAGGCAACAGAAGAATATTGGTCTGCCCTTATGTTAGCGACACTAAAAACTGTCTTCTTTTTGAACCCCAGTTTAACGCAGAGCCTGCTGTTATGGCTTCTTTACAATCTGCTTTAAAGAATGCTATTCAACAGGTTTTTGATATTGAGGATAACGAACTGGCAGCAGAACCTTTACCAAACAGGAATGTGAGACATTCGATTTTATTTTATGAATCTGCAGAAGGTGGTGCAGGAGTTCTAAAACGATTGATGGATGAACAAAACTTTCGTAAAACTATCAGGAAAGCGCTTGAAATATGTCATTATGATCCGGATAGTTTCACCGATTTGGAAATGCTGAAAAATGCCAGCGAAAGATGTGAAGCAGCCTGTTATGATTGTCTTTTAAGCTATAAGAATCAGCTCGATCATCTCCTTTTAGACCGAAAATCTATTATAATCCATCTCAAGGAGATGCTTAATGCTGATTTTAAGAGATCCTCCAGTGAAGTTACTCGCCTTGAGCTTTACCATCAATTGCGAAATTTGTGTGGTTCCGAGTTGGAAAGTAAGTGGCTGGATTTCATCTATAATAATAACTATATCCTGCCCCTTCACGCCCAGCAGTTAATTGAAAAAGCACAAACACGCCCCGATTTTACTTACCCTGATATATATGTTGCTATTTACATTGATGGCCAGGTTCACGATTTTTCCAATAATATAGAAAAAGACAGAGAAGTTGATGCTCGTCTTGATGATCTTGGCTGGAAAGTAATCCGATTCCGTTATAATCAAGACTGGCAAACTATAATTGATCAGCATCCGGAGATTTTCGGAACGAGAAAATGAATATGTTCCGGTTTATAACTAACACCATAAAACCGGTTATAGATAAATTACCTATATCATCTTGAAAAGGAGAAAAAGTGGAACAACTTCAACCAGACAAATCTTCAAATGATATTCCTGAAGATTATGCTATCGGTTCACTTGTTTCTGTTAGAGGTAGGGAATGGGTTGTTCAACCAGAATCAACCTCTGAACTTCTAATTGTTAAACCCTTAGGAGGCAGTGATGACGAAATTACCGGTATTCTAACCAAATTAGAAGAAGTTCATCCCGCTTCTTTCAGTTTGCCCAATCCTACTGAATCGGGCGATTATCAATCCTGCAATCTCTTGCGAAATGCTCTCAGATTAGGGTTTAGAAACAGCGCAGGTCCATTTAGAAGTTTTGGCAGATTGGCTGTTAACCCCCGTCCTTATCAATTATTACCCTTACTGATGGCTTTAAAGCTTGATCCCGTTAGAATTTTGATTGCCGATGATGTAGGTGTTGGTAAAACCATTGAAGCCTGTTTAATAGCCCGAGAACTTTTGGATAGGGGTGAAATATCAAGAATTTGTGTTTTAACTCCCCCTCATATAGCTGAACAATGGCAAAGCGAATTATTGGATAAATTTCATATTGATGCAGAATTAGTATTATCAAGCACAGTGCGTCAATTGGAAAAGAATTGTGCCCAAAATGAATCCGTCTTTGAGGTCTATCCCTTTACGGTAGTTTCCATCGATTATATTAAAAGCGGTCGTCATAAAGATGAATTTATCCGCACAGCTCCAGAAATGATTATTATAGACGAAGCTCATACTGCCAGTTTTGATAGTGTTAGCACAAGTAGCAGACATCAACGCTATGAACTGGTTAACGCATTAAGTAAAGACCCCTTGCGTCATCTTATTTTGGTAACGGCAACTCCCCATTCAGGAAATGTGAATGCCTTTCGTTCCCTATTAAGTTTGTTGAACAGTGAATTTACCGCTTATCCTGATGATCTAACAGGAACTGAAAACGAAAATTATCGTAAGACAATTGCCAAACATTTTATCCAGCGTCGCAGAGCTGATATTGAACATTATCTGGAAGATACTTCTTTTCCTGAAGCTATTATTGAAGAACTTAGTTATAAACTCTCCGAACCCTATCGTCAGCTTTTTAGCAAAGCACTGAATTATGCCAGAGAAATTGTCCAGGATAAGGAAGGGGGTGATCTTCACAGAAGGATTAGATGGTGGTCTGCACTTTCTTTATTACGGGCTTTAGCTTCCAGTCCTGCTGCTGCTTTAAAAACAATGAATAACCGCAATGCTACTCAGGAAACTGATAGTCCCTTCGAAGCCGATGAATTGGGTCGTCGCCAAGTGTATGATACTTATGATCGCGATGCCACAGAAAGCAGTGATATTGTTCCCGGCAGTATTTCCTCCGAAGAAGAAAATTCTTACAGTAACAAAAAACTAAGAGCTCTTGCCCAAGAAGCAGAATCCCTTTTTGGAGAGCTGGACTATAAACTGCTAAATATAATTAATCCACTAAAGACCTATCTAAAAGAAGGCTTCAAACCTATCATCTTTTGCCGCTTTATTCAAACTGCTGAATATCTTACCGACCAGCTCAAACAGCGTTTACCCCAAGATGTAGAAATTTCTGCTGTTACGGGTGTTTTACCTCCAGAAGAGAGAGAAAAAAGAATAATTGAACTTTCCAAACATAAAAAACGGGTTTTGGTTTGTACCGATTGTCTTTCTGAAGGAATTAACCTGCAGAATTATTTTGATGCTGTAATTCACTATGATCTCAGCTGGAATCCTACCAAACATGAACAAAGAGAAGGAAGGGTAGACCGTTTCGGACAAACAAGCAAAAAAGTGAAGCTGCTAACTTATTATGGAACGGATAATCAAATAGATGGCATTATTCTGGATGTTCTGCTAAAAAAACATCATCAAATAAAATCTACCTTGGGTGTTTCAGTCCCCGTTCCTTACGATTCCGAACAGGTTCTGGAAGCAATTTTTGAAGGTCTGCTTTTAAGGGAACAGGAAAGCAGTTCAGAACAGCTTTTGCTTCCCTTTCTTGACGATTTCCTAGCCCAAGATAAACAGAAATTACATCTGGCTTGGGATAAAGCCAAAGACCGGGAAAAACTTAGTCGGTCTATATTTTCTCAGCAGGCATTATCCAAAGACTTAAAAGAAATAACAACCAAAGAGCTGGATAAAATTAACGAATCAATCGGTTCCAGATTGGATATCAGAAATTTTGTAAAACATAGCTTAATCCGCTTTAATGCTTCTATAATAGAACACGAAGATACATTACAGATTGATGCTTCCGCTGTACCGACCTTTGTTAAAGAAAGCTGTTATTTTCCTTCCGATAAACTAACCCTAAAATTCGAGCTTCCCGTTAGTGAAAATGAAATATATCTTCCCCGTACTCATCCTATAGTAGAAGGATTGGCAGATATAGCTATAAATACTGCCTTGGAAGGCAACAGCGCAATTGCAAAAAGATGTGGAGTAATTAGAACCTCTTCGGTTGAGCGAAAAACCACGCTTCTGTTAATGCGTTATCGTTTCCATTTAATTGAGGCATTTCATCACAAATCCTATCCTATCTTAGTAGAGGACTCTCAGATTCTTGCTTTTCAAGGTAAACCTGAAGAACCTGAATGGCTGGAAAACAAAGAAATAAGCAAACTACTTGAATCCATCCCGGCTGTTAATGTCTCTCCTGAATTTGCCAAAGAACAGCTGGAAAATGTTATTCTAAATTACGAAACACTTCTGCCTCATTTGAATATTTCTGCTGAAAAAAGAGCCCGGGAACTTTTATCGGCTCATACTACAGTGCGGGATTTATCTTTAATAAGAAAATCTGTTAAACCCTATGTAAAAGCCTTACTTCCAGCAGACCTGGTAGGTGTATATATCTATCTACCAGTTTAAAACCTCTAAAGTTAATTCAGATTATTATAATAGAGAGTAGTAAAGAATGGAATTGCCTAATTATCTAAGCCAAAATGCAGAAAACCTTCTGGAAAGGGAAGAAATTATCTTTCCTCTTAGTACTATATGTAATCTTGTTGTTTTTGTTCTTCACTCTGTAGCTTATAGCTTAATAGAAGCTGCAAAGCTAATTTTTACCTGGGTTATAACCCCTAATACGCCAAACTCTCTTAGCTATGTGAGTTTAAATTATAAGGTAGGATGCTAATGTCTAAACAAACAATCTTTTCCACTGTGCATATAGAAGGCTCTCTTTTATCTAATGAGTTTTTACAATGCTTAATAAACGGTGACCAAACCCTGGAAGGAATAAAACCAGAGGACTATTATTTAAGCCCTACGGAGCGTTTGAATGAAGCAGCAACTCGTTCCTACCTAAGATTAACCGGTGTGTGGGAAAGTTTTAAAAATCATATTAAAGACCTTGCAGATGATGATATTGGGACTACTGAAACAAGAGAACGCTGGTTATATCCTCTTTTTCACGAATTGGGATATAATGCGTTACAAACTCAAAAATCAATTGAGATTGAAGGAAAGTTCTATCCTATCAGTCACAAAAGTTCAGAGCCCGTTGCTATTCATCTAATTAGTTACAAATGGGATTTAGACCGCATTAATCCTTCTGCCAGAGGATCAGCCAGAAGGTCGCCCCATTCTTTGATGCAGGAATTTCTAAATAGGAGTTCTGAACATCTTTGGGGGTTTCTTGCCAATGGTTATAAATTACGCCTCTTAAGAGATAATGTTTCTTTAACCCGCAGTTCTTATATAGAATTTGATCTGCAGGCAATGATGGATGGGGAGGTCTATAGCGATTTTTTCCTGCTTTGGATGCTGTGTCATCAATCGCGGTTAAAAGTTGATCTTGATGATTTTGGAAAACCCTTGCCTCCTGAAAGTTGTTTTCTGGAAAAATGGTATAATTTTTCCCAATCTGAAGGTATTAGAATATGGGATGAATTGCGGGATAAAGTTAAGCTGGCAATTGAGGCATTTGGTTGCGGATTTCTTTCTCATCCTTCCAATTCTATATTAAAAGAAAATTTAAGCTCTGGGAAGCTTACCAAATCCGAATTTTATCACCAAATCCTCCACCTGGTCTATCGCATAATTTTTATTTTGGTTGCAGAAGAAAGAAATCTTCTGCTCCCTCCAGATTTACCCGATAACCTTAAAAAGATATATTATCAGTATTACTCTCTGCAAAGAATAAAAAAAATCGCCAAAAGAAAAAGGGGAACCAAGCATAGTGACCTCTATAAACAAATGCGGATTACTTTTACAGGTCTTTATAGTGGAAACGAAATTTTGGGCTTACCAGCTTTGGGTTCATTTCTATTTAAAGAAGAATCTACTTCCGCTTTAAACAATTGTGAAATAGCCAATAGCGACTTATTAACCGCACTGCGTTTTCTTTGTTATACTCAAAAGAACAATGTTTATCAGGAAATCAGTTATCGCAATCTGGGTTCCGAAGAACTTGGCAGTATCTATGAATCCTTTCTGGAAATGCATCCTGACCTTAATATTGAAGCTGGAACCTTTGTCTTGAAAGTTATCTCCGGTTCAGAAAGAAAGACAACCGGAAGTTATTATACTCCCGATTCCTTAGTTAATTGTTTACTGGATACAGCATTGGAACCAGTTATCAATTCTGCTCTGAAAAAGGCAAACACAGAAGATAATTCTCCCGAAAACCAAGAGAAAGCATTGCTGAATCTTAAGATTTGTGATCCTGCCTGCGGCAGCGGACATTTTTTATTGAAAGCTGCTCATCGTTTAGCCAAACGACTGGCTTCCCTTCGTGCTCAAGAAGAAGAACCATCCCCCTTAGTTATTCAAAATGCCCTAAGGGATGTTATCAGTCATTGCATTTATGGTGTCGATCTCAATCCTTTGGCAGTTGAACTTTGTAAAATATCTCTTTGGATGGATGCCTTGGAACCCGGAAAACCTCTCACTTTTCTTGACCATCACATCAAATGCGGAAATTCTCTTTTGGGCTGCACTCCCCAATTGCTGAAAGAAGGAATTCCGGATTCCGCTTTTACACCTCTAACCGGAGACGATAAATCATATTGCGCCTATTACAAAAAAAGAAATAAAGAAGAACGCAGCGGAGTTCAGGATATTTTTACCCCCGATAATAAAAATTGGAGTTATGAACAAAATATTGCACCTTCCCAAAGAAATCTAAACCAAATGCCGGAAGAAAACCTGGCAGACCTGCAAAAGAAAGAACAGGCATATCAGGAACTTCAGGCCTCCGAATCCTATCTAAACAGTAAATTTATTTACGATGCCTGGTGTGCTGCTTTCGTTATTAAAAAAACCGAACAGGAAAGCTATCCCTATCTAATCACCCAAGGCATTTTGTATAAAATAAGCGAAAATCCTTATTACATAGATCCTAACCTGCGAAAGGAAATTATCCGCCTGGCTGATGTTTATCAATTCTTCCACTGGCATCTTGCCTTCCCAGAGGTCTTTTCTGCAGATATAGCTAACGATGATAATGCCGAACAAACTAATCAACTGCCTATAAAAAAAACACCCGGCTTTGATTGTGTCCTCGGAAATCCACCTTGGGAAAAAGTTAAACTGCAGGACAAAGAATTTTTCGCAGCTCGGGATACTGATATTGCCAATGCCCCCAATGCCTCAAAACGCAAAGAGTTAATTGCTGCTTTACCTAATACTAATCCTGACCTTTATCAGGAATTTAGAAAACAACTTCGTATTGCCGAAGCTTCTTCTCTGCTAATTAGAGAAGGGGGAAACTTTCCTCTTTGCGGTATAGGTGATCTGAATACCTATACTGTCTTTGCAGAATTAAATCGTAACCTTTTAAACAACATAGGTTATTGTGGTTGTATTGTTCCCAGTGGTATTGCTACTGATGATACAACTAAAATGTTCTTTAGTTCTTTAATTATAACTGGCTCTCTGCATTCCCTCTATGATTTTGAAAACAGGAAAGGCATATTTCCAGGAATTCATCGCAGCTTTAAATTCTGCCTTTTAACTATCGCTCCTCTTAACCTTGAATATATCTTAAATAAGAAGAATTCAACAGAACCTGCAATTGCCGATTTTGTCTTCTTTGCTACTTCCATAGCCGATTTAAAAGACCCGGAACGCCATTTTAAGCTGAGCCAGGATGACATTGAATTGCTTAATCCCAACACCCTTACCTGCCCTATTTTCAGAAATAAAAGCGATGCCGAACT
>Ga0116172_10001757_pt1 | contig 19566 bp, 16 predicted proteins | sample AD_UKC083_MetaG_FD_89799 | JGI IMG/M metagenome (GOLD analysis project Ga0116172, IMG submission 89799) | Active sludge microbial communities of municipal wastewater-treating anaerobic digesters from USA - AD_UKC083_MetaG | ecosystem: Engineered > Bioreactor > Anaerobic > Digestate | place: USA... | reverse complement strand
ATTGCCCGTTTGAGAAAAAAACTTGGAACTGTTGGTAATCAAATTATCAATCGTGCCGGATTTGGATATAGTTTTGAACCCGATAATAACTAAACTATGACGTATAAAAGAAAACTCATTGTGTATTTTTTAATTGCATTCTGTTTGTATGTAATTGTAGATATTGGCATTCAACTTAACCGTGAAAAACGTTTTAAAACAGATAGCCTTCGTTCTAATCTTCATGCATATACAGAGGTTGTAGAAAACTACCTAGCATCAACCAAAGATACAGCTTCTGTTATAAAATTATTGCCCGAAAATTTACGTGTATCGCTAATTAATCGCGAAGGCGTACTAACGTATGACAACGCATTTGATATATCCAAGGCAGAAAACCACGGTAATCGACCTGAGGTATTAGCAGCCAAACTTCGTAACTCAGGCTCAGCCACACGATCATCTGAATCTACCAAAATAGACTATCTCTATTATGCTCGTATGCTCGACGATGGATCTGTCATACGAACATCTCTACCCTATACAATCAAATTGGATGATTTTTTACATCGTGATAGTATCATCCTATACATCATCATTTTAATGTTTGTAACTACACTCTTTATTCTTATATATTCTACTGATAAGTTTGGTAACGTAATGAGCTCTCTTAAGAAATTCGTTACTTCAGTAGAAAAAGGTGATATGAACTACAAAAGTATAACATTCCCTGATACGGACTCGGGCGAAATTGGAAATAAAATTATTGCCATATACCAACAATTAGAAGAAAGCAAACGAAAAATTGACCGAGAAAAAGAACGTAACCGAGAGTTAAAACAAGAAATGACCAACAACATTGCTCACGAACTAAAAACACCCGTTAGTAGCATCCGTGGATATCTTGAAATTTTGCTTGGAGACAAACCTGTATCTGAGGACAAACGAAAATATTTTCTTGAACGTTCGTATTACCAAACTCTTCGCCTTTCTGATTTAATTAACGATGTTGCTTTAATTACAAAAATGGAAGAAGCTGCAACCGTATTTGAAAAAGAAAAAGTAAACGTAAGAGAACTAGCACAAGAAGCTATCGAAGAATTGAGTTTTCGTATTAATCCAGAACAAGTTGACATTCAAAACAACTTGGAAAATAACCTTGATATCGTTGGAAACAAAAGCCTTATTTTTGCCATATTTCGTAATTTACTCGAAAATGCCATCAACTATGCTGGCGAAGAAATTACCATCGGCATCAAGTGTTACAACGAAGACGCTGACTACTATTATTTCTTGTTTTATGATACCGGTTGTGGCGTAAAACCTGAATATCTAGAAAAAATATTCGATCGCTTTGTACGTATCGACCAAGGACGGAGTAGACGCAATGGTGGTACAGGACTAGGACTATCCATTGTAAAACACGCTGTTATGTTTCATAATGGAGCTATCGAAGCCCGAAATAGAAAAACAGGAGGACTAGAATTTTATTTTACTCTTAAAAAAAGAAAATAAATATTATATCATTCTTATAAAAATAGAAACGCTCTTTTCTACTGAAAACTATGTAATTCGGTAAAAAAGAGCGTTTTGGTCGTTAATATTTTCTAAAAGTAAAACAGATTACTAAAAAAACTGTACTTTTGCATAATAAATTATCTCTTCACAAGATAACCTACTGAGAATAAAAACATACATACCAATTAAAACATTATTAAAGACAATTTATTCATGAAAAAGTATCTCATTACCGTTAACCAAAAACAATACGAAGTAGAAGTTGTGGAAGTAAAACAACAAGTACAAACGCAAAAAACAACTTCTGGCATCAAACCTAGTGTAACTGTATCAAAACCTAAAGAAACGGTGGCGGGAGCAAATGGTCATAAAGTTGCGGCACCCATGCCTAGTAATATAATTAAATTGTTGGTAAACGAAGGAGACGTAGTAAACGAAGGAGATAATCTATTGGTATTTGAAGCCATGAAAATGGAAAACAACCTACACTCTCCAGTAAGCGGAAAAATTGCCTCTATCAAAGTAAAAGTTGGCAATTCTGTAGCTGCGGGAGACACATTAATCATCATAGAATAAGACACTACAACAATGGGAAAAGTTAAAATTACAGAAACAGCATTACGTGATGCACATCAATCGCTGATAGCTACACGTATGCGTACAGAAGATATGCTCCCCATTCTTGAAAAAATGGATAATATCGGCTACCACTCGCTCGAAGCTTGGGGTGGTGCTACATTCGATTCTTGTATCCGTTTCCTAAACGAAGACCCTTGGGATAGGCTACGGAAAATTAAACAAGTTGTAAAAAAGACTCCTTTACAAATGTTACTTAGAGGTCAAAACCTCCTAGGTTACAAACATTATGCTGATGATGTAGTGGAATATTTTGTGCAAAAAGCGATTGATAATGGTATGGATATCATCCGCATATTTGATGCACTTAACGACCCTCGCAATATTGAAACCGCTATTAAAGCATGTATCAAAGAAGGTGGTCATGCACAAGCGTGCGTTTGTTATACCACTAGCCCTGTGCACAATTTAGAACTATTTGCTAAAGACGCTAAAACGCTCGAAAACATGGGAGCCCATTCCATCTGTATCAAAGATATGGCTGGCTTGTTGAAACCATACGATGCGTACGAACTCGTAAAAGCAATAAAAGAGACCGTTAACATTCCTGTTCAATTACATACGCATTACACCAGTGGTGTAGCCTCTATGACCTTGCTAAAAGCGATAGAAGCAGGCGTTGATGTGGTGGACACAGCCATTTCGCCTATGGCGATGGGTACGTCTCAACCTCCTACCGAACCGCTTGTTGCCTCATTGCAAGGACATGAAAGGGATACTGAGTTAGATTTGGTAAAACTGAGCGAAATTGCCGAATATTTCCGTCCGTTGAAAGAAAAATGGCTCGAATCAAACATGTTGGATACCAAAGTAATGGGAGTAGATGTAAACGCTCTTATTTATCAAGTACCTGGCGGTATGTTGTCGAACTTAGTTTCGCAACTTAAACAAGCCAACGCTATGGATAAATACGAAGAAGTGCTTCGTGAAGTACCTCGTGTACGCGAAGATTTCGGCTATCCTCCGCTAGTTACTCCATCAAGCCAAATTGTGGGTACGCAAGCTCTTTTCAACGTATTGATGGGCGAACGATACAAAATGGTGCCACAAGAGTCAAAAGGTATTATTAAAGGCGAATATGGTAAAACTCCAGCTCCAATATCAGACGAATTTAGAAAAAAAATTCTAGGAGATGAAGAAGCCATTACCTGCCGACCAGCTGATTTGATAGCTCCAGAATTGGAAAAAACACGCGAAGCTATTAAAGATTTGATGATACAAGAGGAAGATGTACTAACATATGCCTTACTGCCACAAGTAGCAGAAAAATTCTTCCAAATGCGTAAAAATGGTACGCTTGAAGCCGTAAAAGAAGAACAAAAAAAACAAGCAACTCCTGTTGTCGCATCTTCAAAACCTGCACAAGAGACAGCAGAAAGCAACGATGACGAAGATGAAGTAGCTGCAGTAATGTCTGCCGCCATAGCTACTATCGAAAGCGAAAATGGTGGAGGTCAGTTTGCAATAACTTCTGTTCGCCAAGTAAGCCCTTGGGTTATTTCCGCTCGACTAAATAGATAGCATTTTACATGACAGATAGTAAATAAGGCGTTTCAGAAATTCTGAAACGCCTTATTTTTGTTCAAAAACTAAATCATTATTTATTCAGCCACCTTGCTCTTTTCGTACTCTTTAAGCAAGGCATCTTGCACATCAGAAGGCAGTAATTCGTAAGAAGCAAATTTCATGCTAAAAGAAGCCCTTCCGCGAGTATTAGAACTCAACGAAATGGAATAATTGTTCATTTCTTTTAATGGAACTTTCGCAAATATTTTTTCCATACCTTTGTCTGATTCCATTCCCATTATCAACGCACGACGTCCTTGCAAATCGCTCATTACATCGCCCATACTTGCACTAGGCACTAACACTTCTACATCATATATAGGCTCTAATACTTTTGGTCCTGCATTTTTAAAAGCCTCGCTAAAAGCATATTTACCCGCCAAACGGAAAGATATTTCGTTAGAATCTACTGGGTGCATTTTTCCATCATACACAATTACACGGATATCACGTGCATACGAACCTGTTAGCGGACCTTGCTCCATACAATCCATTATTCCTTTTTGAATAGCAGGCAAAAATCGAGCATCAATCACACCACCTACAATACTGTTAATAAACACAAGCTTCCCTCCCCACTCTAGTGGATATTCTTGTTTATCACGTACAGAAATTTTTATTTCCTGTCCATTAATCTTATACACTTCTTTTTCAGGAACACCTTCTACACATGGTTCAATAATCAAATGTACCTCGCCAAACTGACCCGCACCACCCGACTGTTTTTTATGTCGGTAATCCGCTCGAGCTGTTTTCGTAATGGTTTCTCTGTATGGAATACGTGGATTTGAATAATTAATCAAGATTTTATCGTTATTTTCGATACGCCATTTAAGTGTTTTGAGATGAAATTCTCCTTGTCCATGAACAATCGTTTGTTTTAATTCTTTAGAGTATTCAATTATCCAAGTTGGGTCTTCCTCGTGCATGCGAGTTAACACCTCACTTAGTTTTTCCTCATCAGCCTGATTAACCGCTGCAATTGCTTTACGGAATTTCCATTCGGGATATTTAATAAAATCAAACTGTAAGTCAGCATTTTTTCCGTTTAAGGTATTGGATGTACGCGTATTTTTGAGCTTAACTGTGGCACCAATATCGCCTGCTACTAATTCATCCACTTTTGTTCTAATACTTCCACACACAGCGTAGATTTGAGTTAATCGTTCTTTGGTTTGGCGAGTAGCATTATACAAATCATCGCCTTCTTTTACTTTTCCAGACATCACCTTAAAGAAAGAGACTTCGCCAATATGAGGCTCTACAGAGGTTTTAAACACATAAATAGAAGCGTTATTTTCTTGTAATGGAGCAACCTCTTCTCCATTAGTTGCTACAGGAGCTGCCGAATCCCTAACATAGGGAACTACATTCCCTAAAAATTCCATCAAACGACGCACGCCCATATCCTTGGCAGCACTAATGCAAAAAACAGGAAAAATATCACGATGCACCAAGCCAAAACGAATACCCATACGCATTTCATCTTCAGTCAAATTACCATCGGCAAAATATTTTTCCATCAAATTTTCCTCATGTTCTGCAGCTGCCTCCACTAAAATATTGTGCAATTCGGAAGCTCGTTGAAGTTCATTGGCTGGAATATCGCTAATCGTTGGTACGCCACCATCAGGTTTCCACGTATACAACTTCATTAGCAATACATCTACAACGGCATTAAAAGCAGGTCCCGTTTGAATCGGATATTGAATAAGTACCACTTTATTGCCAAAATTTTGACGCAAATCATCCACTGTTTTATCAAAATCTGCTTTTTCATGGTCAAGTTGATTCACGACAAATATGCATGGTTTTTTAAGTTTCTCTATTTGCCTGTATTGATTTTGCGTACCTACTTCTACACCATGTTGTGCATTAATAAGCATTAACGCAGTGTCGGTAACACTAAGCGAAGTAATCAAACCGCCCACAAAGTCGTCAGCACCTGGACAATCTATCATATTCAACTTTCTGCCCATCCATTCAGAATGAAAAACAGTTGGAAAAACAGAGTAACCATACTCATGTTCGACAGGAAAATAATCAGAAACCGTATTTTTTGCTTCAATACTGCCTCTACGTTTTATAACTCCACTCTCAAAGAGCATTGCTTCTGTGAGCGTGGTTTTTCCTGAGCCAGAAGATCCCACAAGTGAGATATTCTTAATTTCATTTGTTTGATACACTTTCATACAATTATTGGTATTAAGGTTACTAAATTGTTGTAAACGAATCCCTCGAAAGCAAAAAAAATGCCTTGCAATGTAGTAAATAGTTAGTAAAAAAACAATAGTGAAAATATGTTGTGTAACAATATTTGTAACAATTTTGTAATATGAAGCCAAAAATCTGTTAATTTAAAGACTTAGTAAACCAATATTTTGTAGTTAATTGTATTTTGCCCGTATATTCGCATATGATTTTTTCATAGTATTTGATTTTAAGGTTAGCAAGTAGGTAGTCAGGCGAGACTACCTTTTGTTTTTTATAGGGGTAATAAAAAAAGGGGGAAACAATGTTTCCCCCTTTTTGATTCTTTTATTAAACAGATATTTTTTTACACATTAAACCTAAAATGCATAATATCTCCATCTTGTACAACATATTCTTTTCCCTCAACGCTCATTTTTCCAGCCTCTTTGCAAGCAGCTTCTGATCCCAAGGTTGTAAAATCAATATACTTAATTACTTCGGCTCTAATAAAACCTTTTTCAAAATCGGTATGAATAACACCTGCACATTGTGGTGCTTTCCAGCCTTTTTCGTAGGTCCATGCACGCACTTCTTGTACTCCTGCCGTAAAATAAGTTTCTAAATTTAGCAATTTGTAAGCTGATTTAATTAATCGTGCTACACCCGACTCCGATAATCCCACTTCTTCTAAAAACATCTGACGCTCCTCGTAGGTTTCTAATTCGGCAATATCTGCTTCGGTAGCAGCCGCAACAATCAATATTTCAGCATTTTCATCTTTTACCGCCTCACGCACGGCATCTACGTACGCATTGCCCTTTACGGCAGACGCTTCGTCAACGTTGCACACGTACATGACAGGTTTATTGGTAAGCAAACATAAGTCTTTTACCAATTTAGCTTGTTCTTTATCTAACTGTACAGTTCGGGCAGATTTGCCTTGCAACAACGCTTCTTTATATTGCATATAAATATCGTATACGGCTTTAGCTGTTTTATCGCCACCAGTTTGTGCTTGTTTTTGCACTTTTGCAATACGCGATTCTACTGTTTCTAAATCTTTTAGTTGCAATTCTGTGTCAATAATTTCTTTGTCTCTAACGGGGTTAATTGACCCATCCACGTGGGTTATATTTTCGTTGTCGAAACAACGCAATACATGCAATATAGCGTCTGTTTCGCGAATATTGGCTAAAAATTTATTGCCCAGCCCTTCGCCTTTGCTTGCTCCTTTTACCAAACCAGCGATATCTACAATCTCCACTGTAGTTGGCACTATGCGTTGCGGTTTAACCAATTCAGCTAATTTATTTAGCCTTTCGTCGGGCACTGTTATAACACCCACATTCGGTTCTATTGTACAAAAAGGAAAATTAGCCGCTTGGGCTTTAGCGTTTGATAAACAATTAAAAAGGGTCGATTTTCCCACGTTGGGTAGTCCAACTATTCCACATTGTAAAGCCATGATACTTGAGTTAAAATTTTGAGAAGACAAAGGTAATAAAAAAGACATAACTTTTTTCATTTCTTTGCTATCGTTCATATTTATTATGAGCAATAGTAGCACAATATGTTGTTGATACGATGCTTTTTTGCTACTTTTGCATCAATTTCAGAAATCTTCATAATTTGTCATGAACAAAAGCACCATCATACGTTTTTCTGCACTTTTTATTGCAATATTTGTTGTAGTAACGTTTTTATTTGTATATGAACGTAAAAAAAACAACGAAAAAGAGGCTGAACTTAACCAAATAATTGCAGAACTAGAAATTAGTAAACAAGAATCGCTTGACGAATTTGAAAATTTGGCACTAGAATACGAAAACTATCATTTCAAACCAGGCAATGACTCGCTCTTGTTTTTGATAGAAAACGAAAAACAAAAAGTTAACCAACTGCTCGAAGAGTTGCGTACAGTAAAAGCTACCAATGCTCGTCGCATACGAGAATTGCGCAATGAACTGGGTAGCGTAAGGTCGGTATTGCAGGTGTACGTTAACCGAGTAGATTCGCTAAGCAATGTAAACAAAAAACTAGTACGCGAAAACAAAAAAGTACAACAACAATACGAAGAGGTAGTGCAAACGGCTAAAGAATTGGAAGAAAGAGCCTCGCAATTGGATAAAAAAATAACCCTTGCAGCGATTTTAGAAGCAAGCAATATTCGCCTAAACACCTTAAATGATAAAGGAAGAGAAACGAAAAAAAGAAGCAGAATAGCCGCTTTTGAAATATGTTTCTCGCTATCAAAAAACCAAACGACTAGCACTGGTCTAAAATCGGCATATTTACGCATATCCAACCCACAAGGAAACGTAATGAAAAATAACCAAAGTAGTGTATTTGCTTTCGAGGATAAAGAAATTGATTTTTCGTGCAAAAAGGAAATTGAATATACAGGAAACAACCTTTCTACTTGCGTTTACTACAACATTGCCGACGAAGAACTAGTAGCTGGCTTATACGAAGTAACTATTTTTATTGATGGTAACTTAATTGGTTCAGAAAGTTTTTACATTAAATAAAACACTGTGGCAGGTATTTATATACATATACCATTTTGCAAACAACGGTGTGGATATTGCGATTTTTATTCGCATACCAACTTACAACTCAAACAACGGTATGTAGATACCTTATGCAAAGAAATTGAACTCCGAAAACACTATCTTGCTCCCAATGAAACTATTGAAACGTTGTATTTTGGGGGTGGAACACCGAGCTTGCTCAATACTAGCGATTTTGAACAAATTTACAATGCTCTTAGCACTCACTTTTCGCTACACAACTTAGTTGAAATAACCGTGGAAGTGAATCCAGATGACGTGAATGATTTGTTGTTAGATACACTCAAATCCATAGGTTGTAATAGATTGAGTATGGGCATTCAATCGTTTTTCGACCACGAACTTACTGTTTTAGGACGCAGGCATACTGCCCAACAAGCCATCGAGGCAGTTAATTTGGCTCAACAACATGGGTTTTCGAATATCAGCATCGACTTGATGTATGCCCTACCCAACCAAACAATACAAACGTGGAGGGAAACATTAAAACAAGCCATTTCGATGAATGTGCAACATATTTCGGCGTATCATTTAACTTACGAACCTGGCACACTCTTTTACAAGCAAAAAACGAAAAAGATAATCACCGAAAAAGACGAAGAAGAAAGTATTCAATTGTATGAAATCCTTATACAGTCGTTAACCGAAGCTGGTTATAATCAATACGAAATTTCGAATTTTTCACTCCCTGACTACGAATCTAAACACAATTCATCGTACTGGAAAAATACACCCTATATTGGATTAGGTGCTTCGGCTCATTCCTACAACGGAGCATCTCGGCAATGGAACATCGCATCTGTAATTACCTATTGCAAACAGATTGAAGAAAATAAATCATTTTTCGAAATTGAATTTTTAACAGAAAAAGAAAAATACAACGATTTTATCATCACCTCCCTTCGGACTAGCAAAGGGGTTGATTTGCAAAAACTTACTACGCTATTTGGAGAAAAATCAAGAAGTTATTTTATCCAACAATGCCAACCATACGTACATACCAACATGCTTTGTGAAAAAGATAATTTTGTGCATCTTACTCAAAAAGGTATTTTTGTATCCGATTCTATTTTAGAAACATTAATTGATGTGTAACAACTCTGCAATGCTACAATTTGTACGTTCATATTGGAAAACCATTGTAACAGCAATCTTCATTGCGTATTTGTCGCTATTCAAACCAAATAGCACCATTCAACTACCTCCTATTCCTTTTGTAGATAAATGGATACACATTGTTCTGTATACTACGCTAACAGCAGTAGCCCTACTTGACACAAAAAAAAGAAAAAATAATACGTCATCATTTCTTCTTGTATTGTTAATTAGCATTCTATATGGAGGTTTGATGGAAATATTGCAACAGTTTTTCCCTCCTCGCACCAGCAGTTGGTACGATTTTTTGGCAAATATACTTGGCTGTTTACTTGCTTTTGGTAGTATTACATGGTTTGTTAAGAAAAAAAGAAATGGATAACAAGCTTCTATACCAAATAGCCATTACTCAAATTAAAGGCTTAGGCAGTATAAATAGTAAAAATTTACTCGCCTATGTGGGCGATATTGAAGAAATATTTCATCAAAAATCGCATATTTTACAAAAAATACCGGGTATTGGGATTCTGTTAAGCAAAAGCATTCTTGAACAAAAAGATGCTGCACTCGAAAAAGCCACCAAAGAAATTCAATTTATCACTAAACATGGCATTACACCTCTTTTCTATACCGATAAGAATTATCCAGAACGATTAAAAGAATGTCCAGATGCTCCAATTCTGTTGTATTATAAAGGAAATACAAATTTAAATACACAAAAAACCTTAGCCATAGTAGGCACACGCAATGCAACTGAATATGGCAAAACAATGTGTACTCAACTTATTAAAGAGTTAGCAAACAATCATCCTGAATTGTGCATCATTAGTGGATTAGCTTATGGCATAGATATTTGTGCTCACAAAGAAGCCTTACACATGCACTTACCAACTGTAGCTGTATTGGGTCATGGTTTAGACAGAATTTACCCTGCTCAACATGCTACAATAGCCAAAAAGATACTTACATCAGGCGGTTTACTTACAGAATTTCCGAGCGAAACAAATGCAGATAAGCCCAATTTTGTACGTCGAAATCGCATTATCGCAGGTACAACCGACGCTACACTTATTGTTGAAAGTGCTGCGCGTGGTGGTGCTATTATTACTACCGAAATAGCTAATTCATATAACAGAGATGTGTTTGCTGTGCCCGGTAAATGTACTGATGAATGGTCGGTAGGTTGCAATAACCTAATAAAACAGCACAAAGCAGCATTAGTGAATAGTGCTTCTGATATTGAATATATTATGGGTTGGACAAAAGAACAAACAAGCCAAAAAATAGAACAACAACAATCTTTGTTTGTAGATTTATCCGATACAGAACAAGAAATTTTTACAATTATCAAACAAAATAAAGTCGTTCATATAGATGTGTTGGCGATAAAAATAAGCAAAAGCATAAAAGATTTATCGCCAATATTGCTTTCTATGGAATTTAAAGGTGTAATAAAATGTTTACCAGGTAATATTTACTCGGTAGTATAAACACAAAAGGGACTAATACCTTGCTAGTATTAATCCCTTTTTATTAACCTTAAATCAAATACTTTGAAAATCACACTACAAAAGTATACTGATTTATAGGATATTGTATCAAATTTAAGCATAATTTGCATAATTATTTACGCAAGCGTTTGCACTGTTAGTAATACTGTACTTATTGTTTAAAAGCTGTTAATAAAATAGAGAGTAAAAAATGATAAAAAAATTTGTAGTTGTAAATTATGATGTTTACTATACAAATATTTTATAAAACAAGAATATAGTTATGTATTTTAAAAAAAAGTAATGAACAATAAAAAGAGCAGTTATTAACCATAAAAAAACGAAAAGTTTACTACATTTGTAGTTGTAAACAATATGTTAATAACCTTATCAATACATTTTTTATCAGCATATTATACTGTTAATTATCTGTTGAAATACTCTGTATATTACACCGTATTTTAATAATGCAAATTTTTAGTGTTTTATTTATAAACCTTATCAACACCCTATTATTCTTATCATTCTTTTTTATAACTTTTTTAAATAAATAAAAGAATAAAGAATACTGTTGATAATAACAATAACGAAAATGACCCTACAAGAAAAGATTACAAAACTCAAAAAAGAAAAGAATGCCATTATTATGGCTCACTACTACCAAACAGCCGAAATACAAGATATTGCCGATTTTGTGGGTGATAGTTTGGCATTGGCACAATGGGCTGCTAGTACCGATGCTGCCATTATTGTATTATGCGGGGTAAATTTTATGGGAGAAACAGCTAAAATATTGTCTCCAAACAAAAAAGTGCTAATACCCGATATGGAAGCTGGATGCTCATTGGCTGATAGTTGTAAAGCAAGTGATTTTGAAAAATTTATACAACAACACCCCGATCATATAGTGATATCTTATGTAAATACTACCGCTGAGGTAAAAGCTTTAACTGATGTAGTAGTAACATCTACCAATGCACATAAAATAGTGGATAGCTTTCCGAAAGAGCAAAAAATCATTTTTGGACCAGATAAAAACTTAGGAAACTACATCAATAGTGTTACAGGTAGAAACATGGTGTTGTGGGATGGAGCTTGTCATGTGCACGAACAGTTTTCGTTAGAAAAAATACTTGCTCTTAAAAAACAATACCCAGAAGCCCAAATTTTAGCTCATCCAGAGTGTAAGAAGGTTGTGCTTACCGTAGCCGATTATATTGGTTCTACCTCTGCCCTATTAGCTTATACAGGCACTTCAGATTGCAATGTGTTTATAGTAGCTACCGAAAGTGGTATTTTGCACAAAATGAAACAACAAAACCCCACCAAAACATTTATACCTGCACCACCTAACGATAGTACCTGTGCTTGCAACGAATGTAACTTTATGCGACTTAATACCCTCGAAAAATTATATAACTGTCTACTAAACGAAACACCCGAAATTCAAGTAGAAGAAACCATCAGACAAAAAGCCGTAAAACCCATTTTGAAAATGTTGGAAATGAGTAAGTAGGAGGAATGGTATTTTGAATATTGAAAGATTTTAATTATATAAAAAAGAATATGGGGAAAAAACTCACAGTATATATGATTGATGGTACAGCTTATGGACCAAGAATTAGCGAGATTGGAAATTGGGTGGGCAAAGCTATTTATAGTCCACGAGCTTCTATTAATAAAATTATTACCAGAAGTGAATTTGATAATCCTGGTGTTTATTTTTTAAAAGGAGATCCTACAGATGATACTTTTACAGAAAAAATATATATAGGAGAAGCAGAAAATATAAAAAGTAGAATTAAACAGCATTTGAGTGATCCAAATAAAGATTTTAAAGAATTAATTTTTTTTGTTAGTAAAGATGAATTACTTACAAAAACACAAATTAAATATTTGGAATCAAGGCTTATTCAATTAGCAATTGAAGCTAAAACTGCTCAAATTGATAATAGCAATACACCAAATTTACCAACATTGCATGAAGCAGATATTTCAGATATGGAGTATTTTCTTGAACAAATAAAACTTATACTTCCTATTATGGGTTTCAATTTTTTAATATCTACTACCCTTAACACTAAAGAGTTATCTGAAAACGAATCAAAAATTGAAATTAGTGAAACTTATTATATTAAAACAAAATCTTTCAGTGCAAAAATGATAGAAACAGACCAAGGATATATTGTAATTAAAGGAAGTGAAGCTAAAAAATCATTATCGAATTCTTGCACAGAAACATACAAGAATATGAGAAGAAAATTAATAGAAACTAAAATATTAATGGAAAAAGAAGATAAATATATTTTTGTTGAAGACACAATTTTTAATAGTCCAAGTGCCGCATCAAATATGATTTTAGGAAGAAATTCAAATGGGTTTACCGAATGGGTTAATAAAGAAGGATTAACATTTAAAGAAATTCAAGATAGTATTAATAGTTAATCCTACACTATAAATATTCAAAACAAAAAAAAGCAGAACACAAACGTTCTGCTTTTTCAATTTATATAATTCAAATCAAAAATAACTAATCTCTTCTTTGTAAATGGCAGTTAATAGGTTGTTGGCAAGGCGGCTAGCACCTAGGCGGAATAAGTCTTTGGTGAGCCATTCGTCGCCTAAAATTTCTTTTACAATACAATAATATTCTACTGCATCTTTGGTGGTAACAATGCCACCGGCAGGTTTAAAACCAATTTTTTTGCCAGTTTTTTCATAAAATTCTTTGATGGCTTCGCACATTACATAGGCAGCCTCTAAGGTAGCGGCGGGACTCATTTTGCCTGTAGAAGTTTTAATAAAATCAGCACCTGCAGCCATCGACAATACAGATGCTTTTTTTATTTCTTCGGCTTTTGCTAAGGCTCCTGTTTCTAAAATTACCTTTAAATGAGCAGCTTGGCAAGCGGATTTAATTTCTTCAATTTCTTCAAATACTTCATCGTATTGCTTGTTTAAAAACTTACCTATAGAGATTACAATATCAATTTCAGAAGCACCTGCATGTACAGCCAAGGCTGTTTCAGCTACTTTTATTTCTAAAAAAGTTTGTGACGAAGGAAAACCAGCCGCTACAGCCGCTATTTCTACATCTTCAATCAAGGTATTTTTTACCGTTTCGGCATACGATGGATACACACATATAGCCGCTACATTCGGCATTTCAGGGAAATCAGTGGGAAAAGTATTCACTTTTTCTGTAAATTTTTGTATTTGCTCTTCGTAGTCTGTGCTATTGAGCGAAGTTAAGTCAATAAACGAAAACAACTGTTTGTACACCTCACTCGTATTGTTTGTATCAAAATTATCAGCTATTATTTTGGATGTTTTAGTAGCAACAGTATCGTCGGCGAGTTTGCAATTGTATTGCGAAAACAGGGTTTTAAAATCTTTCATATGTATGTTTATTAAGTTACTTATTATTCTTTATGTGCTGTATCTATCCAAATTGTTACAGGTCCATCGTTAACCAACGACACCTGCATATCTGCTCCAAATATACCTTCTTTTACATCCTTACCCAAACAATTACTCAATTTCTGGCAAAAAAGTTGATACATCGGTATAGCGATATCAGGTTTAGAGGCTCTAATAAACGATGGTCTATTTCCTTTTTTTGTTTGAGCAAATAGCGTAAACTGGCTTACCACCAATATGTCTCCACCATAGTCTAGCACAGATTTATTCATCAATCCCTTGTCGTCAGAAAATATACGTAGGTTTACAATCTTAGCCACTAACCAATCAATATCTTGCTCTGTATCCAAATCTTCTATACCAACAAATAGCAACAAACCCTGAGATATTTCAGAATGTACCTCTTTATTGATGGTAACAGATGCCTTTAAAACACGTTGTATAACAGCCCTCATTGTATATAATTTTCTTCACAAAATTACAATTTATACGATACTTAATCAAATATTAATAAGTTAATTCATTGATATTTTTTGTTTTTACAAATTTAAACAAGTACATTTGTGAGTAATCAGTACACGCGTAACAGGTTTGATACGTGCTGTAAATATGTAAAAAGGAATCATTTTCTGATAAAATGGTGATATGATGCATCTAAACAAGTTGTAATTTTAAATGTTATGAAACATCTATTTGTAGGAGCATTCTTACTGTATGTAGTAAGTATATTTGCCCAACCGCCTATCAATTATTACCAACCTGCATATAATAAAAGTGGAACGCAATTGCGTACAGCCTTACAAGGTATTATTGATAATCATACGGTTGTGTCATATAATGGATTGTATGATGTGTACGAAACAAGCGATAATACTGCCGACAACAAAGTGTGGGATATGTATTCATATTGCAGCTGGACACACAACAATAAAACGTGTGGAAATTACACCAAAGTATGTGATTGTTACAATCGCGAACACAGTGTTCCACAAAGTTGGTTTAACAAAAAATCGCCAATGGTATCCGATGCTTTTCATGTTTACCCGACAGATGGCAGGGTAAATGGACAACGTGATAATGATCCTTTTGGAGAATGTTCTGGTGGCACAACACTTGATAGTAATGCTAAAGGAAAATCGGGAACTTCAACTTTTTCAGGATATTCGGGTACAGTGTTTGAGCCCGTAGATGAATATAAGGGTGATTTTGCTCGTACCTATTTTTATATGGCTACACGCTATGCTAAAGTAGAACCTGAACCTAATCCTTTAAAGCCTTTGCCAAGATGTGAAGAGTGGGGAAACAATGTGTTTAGTTATGACAATTTAGGTTTAACGAATTACGCAGTTAATTTATTTATGAAATGGCACCGACAAGACCCCGTTTCGCCTAAAGAGGTAACCCGTAATAATGCGATATATGCACACCAAGATAACCGCAATCCGTTTATCGATTATCCTGAATTAGCTGAGTATATTTGGGGAACAAAAAAGTCATTATCATGGAATCCTACCTCCTTAGACGAAGACCCAAATTTTCAGTATTTTGTGTATCCTAATCCTGTTTCTGATATACTCTATGTACACGTTGACACTACTAAAAATGTGCAATACGTATTGTATTCTGTAGATAAAAAAGTGCTTGCTAGCGGAGTGTTTGATTCTAACTGGAGTATTGATGTTCGTGCTTTACAGTCGGGTATGTATGTGTTACAGATATATGTAGAGGGTGTGTCGTATTCGTATAAAGTTCTTGTAAATAGCAATTAATTTTTTGGCACATGCAATGAAGTTTTTTATTACATACATAACTTTTTTTTGTGTTTTCTTTTATGTACATGCATCAGAGTTTGATAGTGATGTGTATTACCAAGAAGCAGAGGGAAAACAACAATATGAACTAAAAACAGCATTACACAAAATAATACGCGGGCATACTAGGGTAAGCTATACACCAGGTATTTGGCAAGCCTATGAAAAAACAGATTTGAGACAAAATGGAACCGTTTGGTGCATATATACTTCGTGCCCATTTAATTATGGCGTCCATCCTGATTATGTAGAGGGCTATCAATGTGGTTCTACGGGAATGGGGTATACGGAGTGTTTTTGTTATAGCAGAGAACATTCTTTTCCTAAAAGTTTTTGGGGCGGAGGAACAGCATTATCTGATACTGTATATACCGATGTGTTTCATATTTATCCTGCGAGTGGGAGGGTAAATAGCGTGCTCCGAAATGATAATGTATATGCGAATGTTGGAACAATAATTCCAAAAAATAATGACGACAATCCTACTTCAAACGGTTCTAAATTAGGCTATTCTTCTGTTGTAGGATACGATGGTCAGGCTTTTGAAATAGCAGATGAATACAAGGGTGACATCGCACGTACTTATTTTTATATAGCTACTCGTTATCAACATCTTATACCGCAATGGTATACCACTTCGACGGGAACAAAACTGAATAATGCCCGTTTTATATTAGCATCAAATACGAGTTCTGTTTTTCAGTCATGGTATATCAATATGCTACTTGCGTGGCATAGACAAGACCCCGTATCTGCAAAAGAAATAGATAGAAATAATGCCGTTTATACACACGTACAAAATAACCGTAATCCTTTTATTGATCACCCTGAATTGGTCGAATATATTTGGGGAAATAAACAAGCTGAAAAATGGCGTCAGCCAACATCAATAAAAACAACAACAGAAAATTTATTCAGTATTTATCCAGCAAGCGACACTAATTTTTTTTTCTGTAATATTAAGTCGGATGCAGATATTAGGTTTGTTATTCAAGATGTGTCAGGAAAAATAATTCGTAGAGGCGTGTTTTCTCCTCCATATCAGTTTTTTATTAAAGATTTGCATAAAGGTATTTATATTATGCACGTAAAAGAAAACGGAATGTTAAGTAAAACTACCTTCTTTGTGAAATAATATTTTTTTAAAGTACACAGCATTATGAGAAAATTATTTTTTTGCTTCTTATTTCTTTTGATTAGTATCTTTTCTTTTTATGCTGAATCATATAGTGCTTATTATTTATCAGCTGAAGGATTAAGTAGAGAACATTTAAAAACTGCATTGCAACGAAGGGCGAGTAAGCATCAATTTTTGTTATATGATGAGCTTTGGAATTATTTTCAGCAAACAGATGCATTGGATAACAATCGTGTGTTAGACCGTTATTCATCTACCGAATATGTTTTTTCCCAATCATCACAAATGGATAGGGAACATGCTTTTCCAAAAAGCTGGTGGGGTGGAGCCACTTTTTATCCAGTGTATTCAGATTTGCATCACCTCTATCCTAGCGATAGGAGTGCTAATATAGCCAAAAGCAATAATCCATTAGGGAAAGTCTCTACTAATCCTTCATTTTCTAATGGGGTAAGTCAAGTTGGACCCTCTGTAATATCGGGATATTCAGGAACCGTTTTTGAGCCTGCAGACGAATACAAAGGCGATTTTGCTCGGGCTTATTTTTATGTTGTAACAGCCTATGAGCAGTTGTTTGGCATATGGGATTCGCCCATGTTAGACAATAATACCTATCCTGTTTTTAAGACTTGGGCTATCGATTTGTTGTTAGAGTGGCATACTAATGACCCAGTTTCGCAGCTTGAAATAGATAGGAACGAACAAGTATATCTTGTTCAACAGAATAGAAATCCATTTATCGATTATCCTCAACTAGTAGATTATATTTGGGGAAATAAACAACAAGATGTATTCTACACTTCTAGTGTAATAACAGAACCCACCATAGTTTCTCCGTGGCAGGACGATACGATACAATTTCCTGCTATTTTTGAAGATGATGAGATAGAGGAAACGGTCTATATAAGAGGTTTGAATTTATCAGAAGGCTTATCTCTTTCCATCACAGATGATGCGAATAGTTATTTTTCTTTGGCTGAAACTACTGTTTCTAAAACAAATGCAGAACAACCAAATGCATATCCTATTAAGATTAAATTTTCGCCTACCGAGGTTAAAGAGGCTACCGCTATTCTTACTATTTCTGGAGGAGGAGCCACGCCTGTCTCTGTCGTTTTATCAGGTACATCCTTAAATAGGGCAGTAGCCAAACCAGAAGCACAGCCCATATCAAATGTTGAAAACAATGCGGCTACCTTATCATGGACGGGGGTGTACAAGGCTACCAATTATTTTGTTGATGTGTATAAAAATGGCTTGCCAAAAAATACCACTGTGATTTCTGAGGATTTTGAGGGTTTTTATAAAACAAGTTTTGCAAGCAATTCGCAAGGTGCTCATAGTTCCGATGTGTCTGATAGCCTCGATTATTTTATGAGTACAAAGGAGTGGGCTGGCGATAAAATCTATCATGCCAATAAAACCGCCAAATTAGGTACTGCTTCTGCAAAAGGATATATAACTACACCCGTGCTGGATTTATCCCACAATAACGGCAATTACACGGTTAAATTCGATGCAAAATTATGGGTAGGTGCTTCCGAAAAAACTACTATCCTTATTTTGCACAACAATGTACAAGTGCAAGAAGTTACATTAACCAGTGATTTTCAGCCATTTGAATTTAATTTTAGCAACGGCACAAAAGAATCGAAGATTACATTAACAGCAAAAATTGCATCAAACAACCGTTTCTTTTTAGACAATATTCGTATTGAACAATTGCAACCCGAACCTATTTTTGTAAAAGAGAATTTCGATGTAGGAGATGTATTGTTTTACGATTTGTATGATTTGGAATACGATACTGAATATTTCTATCGCGTAAGAGCAAACAAGGAAGGAGATATTTCAGCCAATTCGAATACGGTGTCCTTTACGCTACCTTTTGTAAATTCTGTTTTGGAAATAAATTATGCAAAGTATGATTTGTTTGTACAAGATGGGGTAATTTATTTTACAAACTTGGAAAACGAAGCGAAGCTTGATTTTGCTATTTTTTCTCAAATTGGCAAAACCATCTTACAAGACATCGTTTTGCCTAATCAATCATCATCCTATGCGTTATCGCCAGGATTTTATATTCTGAAAATAGGGAAAGAACATTTTGTTAAAATTATGGTGTCAAAATAACAGCAAATGAATGCCGT
>Ga0116172_10001753_pt1 | contig 19598 bp, 17 predicted proteins | sample AD_UKC083_MetaG_FD_89799 | JGI IMG/M metagenome (GOLD analysis project Ga0116172, IMG submission 89799) | Active sludge microbial communities of municipal wastewater-treating anaerobic digesters from USA - AD_UKC083_MetaG | ecosystem: Engineered > Bioreactor > Anaerobic > Digestate | place: USA... | reverse complement strand
CTGACGGGCCGTTTCGGCCTCGGAGAAGACAGTGACAGCGCGGTGCGTGCCATGAAGGTACCTTTGAGTACGCCCGGCGACCTGTTTACCGCAGTTTGTGTGCGTGGGGCGGATACTTTGATCAACGACGCCACCCAGGCGCGCATGCAAGCGCGCCTGCCGCAGTGGTATGTGCAGGGCATCAATGCGCCGGCATTCCTGTTGCTGCCCCTGCAGATCAAGGGCCAACCGTTCGCCCTGATCTATGCCGACCAGGCAGCGCCGGGAGGGATTGTGGTGGATGACAAGGTTCTGGGTTTGCTGCGCACCCTGCGTAACCAGGCCGTGATGGCGTTCCGGCAGGCGGGCTGATGCGGTCTGGGGCCGCAAAGCCGGTTTGCAGGGCCTGCTGCCTGAACCAGAGCCGGGGTGGCATTGCAACGGTCACACCGGGCATGGTCACGCTGTCGAGCCGCCTTCAGCGCAATGAGAAACGCCCACCATGTCCGGTGGGCGTTTTCCTGGGGGCAATGTGCTTCAGTTGAGACCCAGTTGCCCCAGCAGCGCGTCTGCAGCGGGCTGGTTCAGGCGCTGCTGGTTGCTGACCAGCTGTTTGTCCCGGTATCCGACGTAGGTCACGCCACCGCGCTCAATGAACAGTCGGTAGTTCTGGAAGTTGGTGTCACTGAGTTGGGTGGGCTCTAACGAGAACTGCAACACCTTGCCATCGCCCTTGGTTGCAATGGTGTAGACGGCCTCCAGAATGGGAGCGCAAGTGGATTGGCCATTGACAAACAGCGTGCTGTTGCGCGGTGGGGTCAGGCTGCGCGTGGCCATGTCCCCTTCGCATTGATAGAACCGGGCTTTTTGGGAACTGGCCTGGAAAGCCACCATGTAGCGCTTGTAGGCCGCCTCGCCGTTGAGCTTGCGGTAGTCGCGGTTGAGCAGCACATGGGCGTTGTTGCCATGCACCTCGGTCGCACCGTCGAAATCACCCGCGTTCCATGCCACAAACGCATCAAGCGTCGCGTTGCTCCAGGTGGATGGGTCGGGGTTCATCGGATCGCCGGCTTGCGGTATCTTGGCCGGCTTGGTGCGATCGTAGTATTCGGCGCCACCGAGGTCGGTCACCGTGCGGAGGCTCAGTACCGAGCCGGCAGGAAACACCGCAGTGCCCAGCGCCGACTGAATTGCCGGCAGATCGGGGTTGGGGCCCCAGGTCGCGAATGAACCACCCACCGAGTCAAAGTAGGGATATGCGCGAATTTCGCGAACCACATCCATCATCTTGAGACCGGAGATATCTCGGTTGCTGCGTTTGGAGCGGCTCTTCATCGCGTTGCAATACAGCGACTCGGATTCGCCCGCCGCGTTGGCTGGGGATGTTTCATGGACGAAGGTGGTGGGGCAATCAAACCAGTCGGACCCGGTCCAATAGATCTGGGGACGTGTCCAGTTATTGCTGCCCATACCCCACTCCGACAGGGTGCCGTCCACCTGTCTTTCGCGCACCTCGGTGTAGTGGATCTTGCCGTTGGCGTCGGGCGTGTTTTGTGCGGCCGTGGCCTCGAAGGCGCGCAGCATGTAGTTTTGCAGGTCTTTGAAGGTGAACCAGCGCAGGCTCGCTGTGTTGACGGCCTTTTCGTCGGCGGGGCCTGCTGCGGCGGCCTGGCCTTGGGTGGCAACAACAGCGCCGATGTTCTCTTTTGTCAGGCCCGATGCGGCGGCCATCTGACTGGCTGCGGCTTCCATCTTTGCCTGTTTTTGTGCGATGGAGATGGTCGGGTCGCTCAGCGTGGGATCGTCGAGAACATTGAGGATCACCTTTTGCAGAAGCTGGATCAAGCGGGCGTTGATGGCGGCGTCGATCTGGGTCGCTGTTAATGGCTGGCCGTCCTGGCCTTTGGCGTCCATGGTGGCTTCGCGCTGTGTCTGCGTTGTCACCACGATGAGGCGCGCCACCGTGCCTGCAAGCTTGCCGCTGTCGCTGGCATCCTTGGTGAAGTCGTCGAAGGGTGAAGTGCCCAGGCCCAGTTGCTCCTGCACGGCGGCAGCTGCGTCTGCGCTGTTGCCACCGGTGTTCTCCAGATAGGTCTGCACCATGGTGGTCAGTGGGCTGACGACTTGCGTCCGGTCGGCAGGCGCCTTGAGCGTAAAGGGGGTTGCAACCGGGCCGGTGTCGGCATCGATGGCATCCGTTCCCACGATGGCCAAAATGGGGTACTTGCCAGCGTCTTCCGTAGCCACTTCCAGTTTGACGGTGCCTGCAGCGTCCGTCCTGCCCGACGGTTCGCCGGGATCGCAAGCGCCGTTGAGGTTCTTGTCCAGGCAGACCAATGCTTTTTCGATCGCACCATCAATGACAGTCACGGGCACGCTGGTCTTGGCCGCTGCGGGCGTGCTGTCACCGCTACCGCCACCACCACCGCACCCTGCCACGGTCAGCATGGCCGCACCTGCCATGGCAAAAGCCAGTTTGCCGAGTTTGATCGTCATAAGTTTCTCCAAGGAGTTTGAATCAAGCGGTCTAAAGAGCCTTCAGGATTCCGCTTGGAGATGATTGGGCCGACCTTTGTGACAATTTGCATCGCATGAACATGGGGTGTTACACCGCTGTGGTGCAGCGTGGACGTGCTCCCTTATTTATGGGATGCCGGTGGCTGGTGGTTTGCTCGTCCCGGGTTTATGCTGGATTGGGTTAGCCATTTAAACCAGCGTGATGCCAAGGGAGATGCCTGTGTGGCGTGTGCTGATTGTTGAAGACGACGCGCAGATGCGCGATTTTTTTGCGGCCAGCGTGTCACGTTGCGACCGTCTGGAGTTGGCGGCCAGCATGGGGTCCGTTGGCGAGGCGCGGGCCTGGCTGGACAATGCCAAGCACCATGTGGATGTAGTGCTGGTGGATCTGGGGCTGCCCGATGGAAGTGGGCTGGAGGTCATACGGTATGCGCGGCAGTTGCATCCCGAGTGCGAGCCGCTGGTGATTTCGATGTTTGGTGACGAGGACAACGTGCTGGCAAGTATTGAGGCCGGTGCGCTGGGATACATCCACAAGGACTCCACGCCCGAGAATGTGGCGGAAACCATTTTGGAGATGAAGCAGGGCGCGTCGCCCATTTCACCCATGATTGCGCGGCGGGTCTTGTCTAAGTACCTGAGCATGCACGCAACGCGTTGGCCAGCGCAGCTTCAGCAAGGTCCGGCAGCGCTAAAGAACACAGCATCTGCAATGGGTGACGGGCAGGCGGGTCGCAATGCGCCAGAGCCGGTGTTGCTGTCGGGCAAGGAGCAAGAAGTTCTGGAGCTGATCGCGCGAGGGTTTTCTTATGCGGAAACCGCGCGGCTGCAGGGCGTCAGCGTGCATACGGTGCGCACGCACATCAAGAGCCTGTACGGCAAGCTGGCTGTGCACTCCAAGAATGAAGCGGTTTACGAAGCGGTCAAGTTGGGACTGCTGCCAAGCTACTCCAGTGGCCGTGCGAACTGACCACTGCACATGCCGCACTGTTCTTCCGGGTTCCTGTCGTTCATTCGCCTGTTGGGTGTGTCGCTGTGGTGGCTGGCCATGGTCAGCGGCGTGCAGGCCGCGCCGCTGCAGTTGACCACAGCACAGGCAACGATCGAAGTCGATGGGAAGGTGCAGCATTTCGAGGCAACGCTGCCTTATGTGTGGGATTGGTGGCATCGCGGGGCCAGGGGGCATGCCGAATTCGAGATGTCCCTGCCGCTTCAGGACATCCCCAAAGAGCCCTGGTTTCTGTATTTTCTGCGCCTGGGCAACGCCTACGAGGTTCGACTCAACGGCGCGTTGCTGGACAGCAATGGCGACCTGAAGACGTTTGACCGGGACGACTATGGCCAGATTCCCCGCCTTATCACCATTCCGGTCGGTTTGCTGCGGCAAGACAACCTGATCCAGGTGCGGATTCGGGCCGATCACGCCCGGCGCGCCGGGGTGGCCAGCCCGTGGGTGGGGTCGCACGCTGAGATTTTGCCGTTGTATGACGCGGCGTATCTTCAGCGTGTCATGGGGACTCGGGTGGTCGTCATCGTGAGTCTGCTGGTGGGCACGATAGCGTTGGCACTCTGGTGGACGCAGGTCAACCCGACCCAGCCGTCCGGAAAACAGAGGGATCCGCTGTATCTCTATGCGGCGCTCGCAGAATATTTTTGGAGCCTGCGCGTGGGCAGCGTGCTGCTGGAGTCGCCCCCCTTGTCCAGATTCTGGTGGGACATTCTGTTCATTGAGGCGCTCGGGATTTGGGTAGCTTCCATGCTGATGTTCAGCGCGTTGGCGGTGGGTTGGCGAGGGCGTTTCAGCGTGGTGCGCCTGCAGCGGGCGCTGGCCGCCCTGCTGATCGCCGGGATTGGCTGTGCAGTCGCCGCACAATGGGGCTACAGGGGGTGGCTGACCTGGTGGTATGCGGGCCTGGGCGTCGTCGCTCTGCCGTTTGTCGCGCTGTACTGCTGGTCTGCGCTGCGCAATGGCAGCCATCTGCACCGGCTGGTGGCTGCCGCCCTGGCTTTCAACCTGCTGGTGGGCGTGCGGGATTGGGCCGTGTTTCGTGTGCAGATGACGCTGGGTGGCAATACGCTGATGCGCTATTCCTCGGTGGTTTTCGGCGTGTTGCTGGCCTATATCGTGTTCACGCGGTTTCGGGAGGCCAGCGCGCAGGTGCGTTACCTGCTGTCCACCATGGCCCTTCAGGTTGCCGCCAAGGAGCAGGAACTGCAATCAAGCTACGAGCGGCTGGAGTTGCTTGCGCGGGAGCAGGAGCGGGTGAACGAGCGCACACGCATCCTGCGTGATCTGCACGACGGGGTGGGGTCGCACATCAGCGCCGCCATCCGGCAACTGCAGTCGGGCCGTGCGAGCAACGACGAGGTGTTGCATACGCTGCGGGACTCACTCGATCAGATCAAGCTGTCGATAGATGCCATGCACCTGCCTGCGGGAGATGTAACGGGATTGCTGGCCAATCTGCGTTACCGGCTTGAGCCCAAGCTGCAGGCGGCGGATATCGAGCTCCTGTGGGACGTGGACTTGATCGACCCTGTGGAGCGGTTGGATACCGTGGGCATGCGGCATCTTCAATTCATGGTGCTGGAGTCCTTGTCCAATGTGTTGCAGCACGCGCACGCCAGCACGCTGCGTATTGAGGCGAGGGCTCAGGGGCGGTGGGTTGTGGTGCGCATTGCAGACAACGGGGTGGGCTATGACACCACGCGGCCGCTGCGCAAAGGGCTGCTTGCACTTCATGAGCGTGCCAAGACCATTGGTGCAGCCCTTGTCATTCGCAGCAGGGCGGGCGAGACGGTGGTGGAAATCACGTTGGCCTGACAGGTTGGGGTGCCGGCTGGGATAATTGCGCCATGGCAGCCGTTTTTGACAAACCTTCTCTCCCCCAGCGCTTTTTGCCCCTGTTTCAGGGTTTTGACTGGCCGCTCGTCCTGGTGGTGGGGGTGCTGGCGAGCGCCGGCTTGCTGGCGATGTATTCGTCGGGGTACGACCATGGAACGCGCTTCATGGACCATGGGCGCAACATGCTGATTGCCGCTGCCATCCTGTTCATGGTGGCCCAGGTGCCGCCCCAGAAGATCATGGCCCTGGCCGTGCCCCTGTATGCCGTGGGGGTTGCGCTGCTGGTGGCGGTGGCTCTGTTTGGCATTACCAAGAAGGGGGCGCAGCGCTGGATCAACCTCGGTGTCGTCATCCAGCCCAGCGAACTTCTCAAGATTGCCATGCCCCTGATGCTGGCCTGGTGGTTCCAGAAGCGTGAGGGGCAGCTGAGGCCGCTGGATTTCGCGGCGGCGGGGCTTTTGCTGGTCATTCCCGTGGGGCTGATCATGAAGCAGCCCGACCTGGGCACCTCGCTGCTGGTGCTGGCGGCGGGTCTGTCGGTGATCTTTTTTGCCGGACTTTCCTGGAAACTGGTGCTGCCCCCGGTGTTGCTCGGCGGCGTGGGCATTGTGCTGCTGGTTTCCCTGGAGCCCCAGCTGTGCGCCGAAGGTGTGCGCTGGTCGATCCTGCACGACTACCAGCAGCAGCGCATCTGCACCTTGCTGGACCCCTCGCGCGACCCGCTGGGCAAGGGTTTTCACATCATCCAGGGCATGATTGCCATTGGCTCGGGGGGCCTCTTTGGCAAGGGGTTCATGGCGGGTACGCAGACCCATCTCGAGTTCATTCCCGAGCGCACCACCGACTTCATCTTTGCTGCATTTTCGGAAGAGTTCGGCCTGGCCGGCAATCTGTTCCTGATCCTGTGCTTCTTGCTGCTGGTATGGCGCGGGCTGGCCATCGCCGTCGGTGCAACGACCCTGTTCGGGCGGCTCATGGCAGGGGCGGTTTCGATGATTTTCTTCACCTATGCCTTCGTGAACATGGGCATGGTCAGCGGGATCTTGCCTGTGGTGGGCGTGCCGCTGCCTTTCATCAGCTATGGCGGCACGGCCATGGTCACGCTGGGGCTAGCGCTGGGTATTCTGATGTCGGTGGCGCGGGCGCAGCGCATGGATCCCAAGGACGTCCGGCCGGCGCTGTGAGCGGGTTGCCCGGTGGTGCATTGCGCGATGGGGGGGCTCAAGGGTACAAACCGGGTGCCAACCGTGTCTTGGCCTATCTCCGGAGATATTACCCATGGCGTCAAGGTTTGAGCTGAAGAAATCCAAGAACGACAAGTTCGTCTTCCATCTGCTGGCAGACAACGGGCAGGTCCTTCTGACCAGCGAGCTTTACGACTCCAAGGCCAATGCCCTCCATGGCATGGAGTCGGTCAAGAAGCATGCGCCTGACGGTGGCCGCTATGGACGGCTTTGCGCCAAGGATGGGTCGCCCTATTTCACGCTCAAGGCGGGCAATGGCCAGGTCATTGGTCTGAGTTCGATGTTTTCGGGCGAGAAGGCCCGGGACGCTGCTATCGAAGCAGTCAGGGCCAATGCACCGGGGGCCGTGACCGTCGACCAGACCGCGTAGCTGTGCCCCACCTTCGCGTGCGTCCCTGCGCCGCGCAGGGCATGGCGGCACGCCTAAAATGCGTCGCATGTCCTCACGCTCCCCCTCTGCCGCGCCGCAGCGCGCGTCCACCTTGCAGCGCATTGATGTTGCGCGCCAGTTGCTCCTGACTCCTTTTGGTCTCGACGAAACCCATCTGGCGCGTGCGCTGGCCGAGATTCGCAGCCACCAGGTGGACGATGCCGACCTGTATTTCCAGTACACCCGCAGCGAGGGCTGGAGCCTGGAGGAGGGCATCGTCAAGACCGGTTCTTTTTCCATTGACCAGGGCGTGGGCGTGCGTGCCGTCAGCGGCGAGAAAACAGCCTTTGCCTATTCCGACGACATTTCGGCCGCCTCGCTGCTCGATGCGGCGCGCACGGTGCGGTCGATTTCGACTGTAGCCCAGGCGGGTCGTTCGCGGGTAGCTGCTAAAAAAATAGCAAACGGGCGCAGCCTCTATCCGGGAGTGGATCCCATCTCCACGCTGGACAGCACGGCCAAAGTGGACCTGTTGGGGCAGGTGGAGCAGTTGGCCCGCGCCAAGGATCCGCGCGTGGCCCAGGTCATGGCCGGTCTGGCCAGCGAATACGACGTGGTGCTGGTGGCCCGCGCGGACGGCACCCTGGCGGCGGACGTGCGGCCGCTGGTGCGGCTGTCGGTGACCGTGATCGCCGAGCACAACGGGCGCCGTGAAATGGGCTCGGCCGGCGGCGGCGGACGCTTCGGCCTGGCGTATTTCGATGAAGCGCAGATTGCCCGTTATGTGGACGAAGCGGTGAATGCGGCCCTGGTCAATCTGGAGTCGCGCCCCGCGCCCGCCGGTGAGATGACGGTGGTGTTGGGCCCCGGCTGGCCCGGCATCCTGCTGCACGAGGCCATCGGCCATGGGTTGGAGGGGGATTTCAACCGCAAGGGCTCCAGTGCCTTCAGTGGCCGCATCGGCCAGCGCGTGGCGGCCAAGGGGGTCACGGTGCTCGATGATGGCACCATCGCCGACCGGCGCGGCTCGCTCAACGTGGACGACGAGGGCAACACCAGCCAGCGCAATGTGCTGATCGAGGATGGCATTTTGAAGGGCTACATCCAGGATTCGCTCAACGCCCGCTTGATGGGTGTGGCACCCACGGGCAACGGCCGGCGCGAGAGCTATGCGCACATCCCCATGCCGCGCATGACCAATACCTACATGCTGGGCGGCGACAAGGACCCCCAGGAGATCGTGGCCAGCATGAAGAAGGGCCTGTACGCCACCAACTTTGGTGGCGGGCAGGTGGACATCACCTCCGGCAAGTTCGTGTTCTCGGCCAGCGAGGCCTACTGGGTGGAAAACGGCAAGATTCTTTACCCGGTCAAGGGGGCGACCATCGTGGGCAGCGGCCCCGAGTGCCTCAAGCGCGTCAGCATGATCGGCAACGACATGAGGCTGGACAGCGGCGTAGGCACCTGTGGCAAGGAGGGGCAGAGCGTCCCGGTGGGCGTGGGCCAGCCCACCCTGCGGATCGACGGACTGACAGTGGGCGGAACGGCCTGATACGGCGCGGTCGGCTCCCAGGGCTGCTTTTACGCACCATCACAGGCATGCCTGCGTCGCCTCTCGGATTGCAGCCAACACACCAGTCGTTTGGCGACGTCAGCCGTTTTCTGTGTGAACGTGTGGCCGACGAGCACTCCCGCCAGCTGCGTGACCGCCTGGGTGCGCTGTCCAAGCGCATTGACGCACTGGCTCGCCTGCGTCGGACGGAAACCGATGTCCACGCCATTACCCGTCGCGTGGTGGATCTGGGGCGGTATGTCAGGGCGCACCAGTTTTTTCTCACGCAGCTGGGCTTCGCCTGGCACGCGTTGTATGAGTTCGATGCCTACCAGCAGGCACTGCGGGAGTTGCGCACGGCCATCGCTGCGTGGCAGCAGGCGCTGGAGCATCACAGTCCTCGCGAGCGCGCCTGCTTTCGTCAATTTGAATTGCTGGCCTGGCGTGCGCTGGGCGAGGCCTTGCTGCTGATCGACATGTATGAGCGGCTTGATGATCCCCAGTACGCTGTGCCTGGTACCCTGCCACGGCAGCGGTCGCGCTGGCAGCGCGTGCGGGACTGGTTGCGGCGTCTGCGTCGCTAGGCCTTCGTCAGATCTGGAAATGCTGGGCGCCTGTCGGTCGAGCGAACTTTCCGCAACGGGCTTGTGCTGCGGCCCTTTGGGGCCTAGTTGTCGCCACACCACAGTGCCAAGCGCTTGCTGCAGTGCGGCAGGCACTGTGCTACATTGATTCCCATGTCAAATCGTTGTGCGTTTTATTTTTGGTTTTGGATCTCAGTCCCCGGCGGATGAGAGGACAACGCGCAAGCCCACAAACCTCCCCATACCAACCGCCGATGCTGAAAAGCCCGGCGGTTTTTGTTTTTCAGACCCTTTTACATTTCACTCCACGAGGAAGCCACCATGACGGCCCAAGCCACCCCCGCCAGCGATGCCTGGTACCGCAGCGTCGACAAAACCAGCCAGACCGACGACGAACGTATCAAGGACATCACCGTGTTGCCGCCTCCCGAACACCTGATCCGCTTTTTCCCCATCAGTGGAACGCCGGTGGAAGCGCTGATCACCCAGACCCGCAAGAACATCCACCACATCATGGCTGGCAAGGATGACCGCCTGCTGGTGGTGATCGGCCCCTGCTCCATCCATGATCCCGCCGCGGCGCTGGACTATGCCCGCCGCCTGGCTTCGGTGCGTGCCCAGTACGCCGACACGCTGGAGATCGTGATGCGCGTGTATTTCGAAAAGCCTCGCACCACGGTGGGCTGGAAGGGCCTGATCAACGACCCCTATCTGGACGAGAGCTACCGCATCGACGAAGGCCTGCGCATCGCGCGCCAGTTGCTGATCGAGATCAATCGCCTGGGCATCCCGGCGGGCAGCGAATTTCTGGATGTGATCTCGCCCCAGTACATCGGCGACCTCATTTCCTGGGGCGCGATCGGCGCACGCACCACCGAAAGCCAGGTGCACCGCGAACTGGCCTCGGGCTTGTCGGCGCCCATCGGTTTCAAGAACGGCACGGACGGCAACATCCGCATCGCCACCGACGCCATCCAGTCGGCCAGCCGCGGCCACCATTTCCTGTCCGTGCACAAGAACGGCCAGGTGGCCATTGTGAACACCAAAGGCAACAAGGACTGCCACGTCATCCTGCGCGGGGGCAAGGCGCCCAACTACGACGCAGCCAGTGTGGCCGCTGCCTGCAAGGACCTGGAAGCCGCCAAGCTGCCCGCCACGCTGATGGTCGATTGCAGCCACGCCAACAGCAGCAAGCAGCATGAAAAGCAGTTGGATGTGGCGCATGACATCGCGGGCCAGATTGCTGGTGGATCGCGCAGCGTTTTCGGCCTCATGATCGAAAGCCACCTGAACGCTGGTGCACAGAAGTTTTCTCCGGGCAAGGACCTGCCCGGTGCGCTGGAGTATGGCAAAAGCATCACCGATGCCTGCCTGGGCTGGGACGATTCACTGCAGGCGTTGGCCGAACTCTCGGCTGCCGTGGTGGCCCGCCGCGCTCGCTGATCTGGCACCAGCGGTGTAAGCTCAAGCCTCTGCGGGGTGCGCGCCAGTGGTGCGGCCCCGGCCCTTGCCGCCCCATAGCGCCAGAAAGGCAACCCATCATGCATAGCGAAGTGTCGGTTCAACTCACCGTAAACCAGGAATTCCGTTTTGATCTGCAGGGGCAGGAGCCCATGGCGCACGAAGCCGGGCGCCGCTGGCTCGACGATCAGTTCGTCGCTCTCGATTGTGAACCCCTGCGCGCCAGCGGCAAGGTGCTGCTGGCCGACAAAGTGCTGACCGTGGCGCGTGCCGCAGGCAGCCCGTTGTTCAGTGACCCGGTGTGGTCGCGTGACTTCGCCCGCGCTGCCAGTGCTGCACTGGCAAAACCCGTGGTGCGGGTGGACGTGCCAGCCATGGCTGTTACCTTCTGAAAATCAGGTAAAAATAGCCGCTAGACCTTATTCAATAAGCGGTAGTTGCTATATTTATAATAGTGCTTGCAGCAGCCGTTCGTGCACCCCACCGAAGCCGCCATTGCTCATGCAAATGATATGGTCGCCGGGTTGCGCCGCTTGCCGGACCTGGCTGACCAGGGTGTCGATGTCTGGCGCCGTCTGTGCGCGCTGGCCAGGGCCCACGCCCAGTGGCGCCAAGGCCGCGGCGGCATCCCAGTCCAGCCCGGCCGTGTGGCAAAAGGCCAGGTCGCAGGGCTCCAGCGCCCAAGGCAACTGACTTTTCATGGCGCCCAGTTTCATGGTGTTGCTGCGCGGTTCGAACACCGCCAGGATGCGCGTATCCGGCCCCAGGCTGCGGCGCAGCCCGTCCAGCGTGGTGCGCAGCGCCGTGGGGTGGTGCGCGAAATCGTCGTACACGGCGATGCCATTGACCGTGCCGCGCAACTCCATGCGGCGTTTGACATTCTGGAAATCGCCCAGCGCCTGCGCCGCCTGTTGCATTGGCACGCCGACATGGTGGGCTGCTGCGATGGCCGCCAGCGCATTGAGCTGGTTGTGCACGCCCGTCAGGCTCCATTGCACGCGGGCCACGGTCCGGCCCTGGTGCAGCACGTCAAAGGCCTGCGGATCGCCCGCGGCAGAAAAATCGCTCACCGCAGCGCCGAAGCTGCTCACCGTGCTCCAGCAACCCATGTGTAGTACACGTGCGAGGCTTTCTTCTAGCCCGTTGAACACCACGCGGCCCGAAGGCGGCACGGTGCGCACCAGGTGGTGAAACTGGCGTTCGATGGCGGCCAGATCATCAAAAATGTCGGCGTGGTCGAATTCCAGGTTGTTCAGCACGGCCGTGCGTGGACGGTAGTGGACGAACTTGCTGCGCTTGTCGAAGAAGGCGGTGTCGTATTCGTCGGCCTCGATCACAAACAGCGGACTGCGGCCCAGCGGTCCGTCGCCTGCGCGGGGGCGCTCCAAGGCCCCCAGACGGGCAGACACCCCGAAGTTCAGCGGCACGCCACCAATCAGGAAGCCTGGCTGCAGCCCGGCGCTTTCCAGAATCCAGGCCAGCATCGACGTGGTGGTGGTCTTGCCGTGGGTTCCCGCCACCGCCAGCACATGCCGGCCCTGCAGTACCTGTTCAGCCAGCCACTGCGGGCCGCTGGTGTAGGGCAGGCCCGCATCGAGGATGGCTTCCATGACGGGAAACTTCGGGCTGCCGTTGGCCAGTCGGGCCCGGCTGACCACATTGCCTACCACGAACATATCGGGGCGCAGCGCCAGCTGCTCGGTGCCAAATCCTTCGATCAGATCGATGCCCAGGGCCCGCAACTGGTCGCTCATGGGGGGGTAAACACCTGCATCGCATCCCGTGACCTTGTGTCCGGCTTCGCGGGCCAGCGCGGCCAGGCCCCCCATGAAGGTGCCGCAGATCCCCAGTATGTGTATGTGCATGGGCGCAGATTCTAAGGTTCAGGAAGAACAGGTCCCGCGCGCCTGATCGGTATGCGCGTGATGCTATGAAAAACATAGTTTCTCTCGAAGCGATAGGGGCACAATGGCCATCCCGGCGCCGGGCCATGCGGGTTGGCGTGGCGGTCGGTCATCGGTTGGCGCCACAATAGCGGCTCCAACGCCATCCAATTGCGCCATGCCATCATCTTTGAGCGCCGAGATCGCCAGCACCACCGCCCGGCTGGTCGTGGAAGAGGGGCTGGAGTGGGGCCCCGCCAAGCGCCGCGCCGTGCGCGAGCTCGGACTGCCGGCGCGCACCCCCCTGCCCGACAACGACGCGGTGGAAGACGCCGTGCGCGAATACATCGCACTTTTTTGTGCCGACACCCAGCCCCGCGAATTACACGCCCTGCGCCAGCTGGCCCTGGTCTGGATGGAACGCATGGCGGCCTTTCGGCCCCACCTGGGAGGCGCAGTGTGGCGTGGCACGGCCACTAGGTTGTCGGATATTTATTTGCAGTTGTTCTGTGATGACTCCAAATCGGCCGAAATCGCGCTGATAGACCATCGGGTGGACTACGAGCCGCGCACCGTTCCGGGCTTTCACGGCGATTCTGTCGAGGCCCTGAGCGTGGGCAGCAGGTGCCCAGAGCTGGGGGAGGTGATCGGTGTGCATTTGCTGATCTACGATCTCGATGATCTGCGTGGGGCCTTGCGCCCCGATGCCAAAGGGCGATCGCCACGTGGCGACATGACCGCACTGCGGCGGCTTCTTCAAGAAAATGCTCCATGACCGCGCCCATTCCTGAATCTTCTGCATCTTCTTTGCCTCCCGCCACCGCGATGCCCCTGGGCCGACGCCGTGCCCTGTATGCCGGCGTGGCTGCAGCCGCTGCCGTTGGCGGTGCGGGCTTGGCGTGGTGGCGTCTGCAGCCCCAGGCGGTGCAGGCGGGCGCCGAGCAGGCACTGTGGACGCAGGCGTTCGACACGCCCGAGGGGGCGCGCCTGGCCATGGCGGAATTCGTGGGCAAGCCCCTGCTGCTCAACTTCTGGGCCACCTGGTGTCCGCCTTGCGTGGACGAGTTGCCCATGCTCAACCAATTTCACCGCACGAACAAGGCCAACGGCTGGCAAGTCGTGGGACTGGCGATTGATCAGCCTTCTTCGGTGCGGAAATTTTTGGCGCGATTGCCACTTGATTTTCCGGTCGGGTTGGCCGGGCTGGGAGGCACGGAGCTGGGGCGCTCCCTGGGTAATCTGACAGGGGGACTGCCTTTTACGGTGGTTTTCGGCGCGGATGGGCGCGTGTTGCATCGTAAAATGGGGCAGGTCACTGCGCCGGACCTGCAGAAGTGGGCCTCCATGCGTTGAAGAGGGCGCTGGCCCGGTGAGCGCGGCCCTTTGACGTGGTGCAAGGTGGCGATGTCCACGCTGTCAATGGTGAAAAATGCGCTATGAAGACTGAAGTAGGCTGAAATTGGAGTAAATTCGCGCCCTATTCAGTTTTATAGCCGTTGGAGCTCCCATGGATTTGCGAAAACTCAAAACCCTGATCGACCTGGTCTCCGAGTCGAATGTCTCTGAACTCGAGATCACCGAAGCCGAAGGCAAGGTCCGCATCGTCAAGAGTGGCGGGGCCGTGGTGCAGCAGTATGTTCCGGCCCCCATGCCGGCCCCAGCCGCTGCCGCTGCGCCAGCGCCCGTGGCGGAGTTGCCTGCACCGGTGGCTGCGGCGCCCACCGGCCATGTGGTGAAGTCTCCCATGGTGGGCACGTTCTACCGTTCGTCGAGCCCTGGTGCCAAGGCCTTTGTCGAGGTGGGCAGCCAGGTCAAGGAAGGCGAGACGGTCTGCATCATCGAAGCCATGAAGATTCTCAACGAGATCGAGGCCGACAAGTCGGGCACCGTGACCAAGATCCTGGGTGAAAATGGCCAGGCCGTGGAGTACGGGCAGCCGCTGTTCGTCATCGAATAATCCCCGCCCATGTTTAAAAAAATTCTGGTCGCCAACCGCGGCGTTCTTGCCGAAGGCAAGGCGAAGCAGATTGCCCTGGCATGCGCCAGCGTGCGGGCGATGAGCCGCGAGACCGCCTATGTTTAAAAAGATCCTTGTTGCCAACCGCGGCGAAATCGCCCTTCGCATCCAGCGCGCCTGCCAGGAACTGGGCGTGAAGGCGGTGATGGTCTATTCCGAGGCCGATCGTGACGCCAAGTACGTGAAGCTGGCTGAAGAGGCCGTCTGCATTGGCCCGGCGCCGTCCCCTCTGTCCTACCTCAACATGCCCGCTATCATCTCGGCCGCCGAGGTGACGGATGCGGAGGCCATCCATCCGGGTTACGGTTTCCTTTCCGAAAACGCTGATTTTGCAGAGCGGGTGGAAAAGAGCGGTTTCCAGTTCATCGGCCCCACGCCGGAAAATATCCGCATGATGGGCGACAAGGTGTCGGCCAAGCAGGCCATGATCCGCGCGGGCGTGCCCTGTGTTCCCGGGTCGGATGGTGAGTTGCCGGACGATCCGGTGCAGATCCGCCGAATTGCCAAGGCCGTGGGGTATCCGGTGATCATCAAGGCCGCTGGCGGCGGCGGTGGTCGCGGCATGCGCGTGGTGCACACCGAAGCGGCCCTGGTCAATGCCGTGCAGATGACCAAGGCCGAGGCGGGCGCTGCGTTCGGCAATCCTGCGGTGTACATGGAGAAATTCCTACAGAACCCGCGCCACATTGAAATCCAGATCCTTGCCGACAAGCACCGCAACGCCGTGTACCTGGGCGAGCGCGACTGCTCGATGCAGAGGCGCCACCAGAAGGTAATCGAGGAAGCGCCGGCCCCTGGCATTCCCCGCAAGCTGATTGAGCGGATTGGCGAACGCTGCGTTGCCGCCTGCAAGAAGATCGGTTACCGCGGTGCAGGCACTTTCGAGTTCCTCTATGAAAACGGTGAGTTCTACTTCATCGAGATGAACACGCGCGTGCAGGTGGAGCACCCGGTGACCGAGTGGATCACGGGCGTGGACATCGTGCGCACGCAGATCATGGTGGCTGCTGGCGAAAAGCTGCCCTTCACCCAGCGCCAGATTGAGATTCGTGGCCATGCCATCGAATGCCGGGTGAATGCCGAGGACCCCTACAAGTTCATCCCTTCGCCAGGGCGCATCACCATGTGGCATGCACCGGGCGGCCCCGGGGTGCGCGTGGACTCGCATGCATACACCAACTATTTTGTGCCTCCGAACTACGACTCGATGATCGGCAAGATCATTGTGCATGGCGATACGCGTGACCAGGCCTTGGCCCGCATGCGCACGGCGCTGTCGGAAACGGTGATCGAGGGCATCAACACCAATGTGCCGCTGCATCGCGAGCTGATGGTGGATGCCAAGTTCGTCGCGGGCGGCACCAATATTCACTATCTGGAAGAGTGGCTGTCACAGCACAAGCGGTGACGCAAGCTTGCGCATCCATCCATGCTGGCTCCTGGAAACGGGTGCCAGCATTTGATTTTTTCTGAGAGGCGTGACCCATGTTTGAGCTGAGTCTGATGTGTCCCGAAGACCGCATTGAGGCGGTGAGCGATGCGCTGGACGCGCTGGATGCCCTGAGTGTGTCGGTGGAAGACGCAGATGCGCAGACCGACGCCGAGCAGGCCTTGTTCGGCGAGCCCGGCATGCCGCCGCCCAAGGACGGTTGGCAGCGCAGTCGGGTGGTGGCGTTGTTTGCTTCCGAAGTGGTTGCGCGCGAGGCGCAGCAGTTGCTGGCCGTGCAGGATTTTTTCGCAGGCTGCCAGGTGCTGGGTCTGGCGCATGTACCAGAGCAAGATTGGGTACGGCTGACACAGTCACAGTTTGCGCCCGTCGATATCACCCCTGATTTCTGGATCGTTCCTACCTGGCATGAGTTGCCCGCGCAGGCGTTGCGCAGCATCCGGCTGGACCCAGGGCTGGCTTTTGGAACAGGCACCCATCCCACCACGCGCATGTGCCTGCGATGGATTGCGCGCCACGGTGCCATCAGTGCCGAGGCAGGAAATCCGCTGGGGCGGGTGCTGGACTATGGTTGTGGCTCGGGCATCCTGGCCATCGGAGCGGCCAAGTTCGGCGCTACCGACATCGACGCCGTGGACATCGACCCGGCTGCCGTCGAATCCACGGTGCAGAATGCGCAAGCCAATGGCGTGCGCGTCCGGGCGGGCCTGCCAGACAAGGCGCAGGGGCTGTACCAGACCGTGCTGGCCAACATTCTGGCCACCCCGTTGCGCGTGCTTGCGCCCCTGCTGTGCGCCCATGTGGCGCCGGGCGGGCACCTGATTTTGGCGGGTATCCTGGAGCGCCAGGCGCAGGAACTGCAAGACGCCTATGCCCCATGGGTGCGCCTCGAGGTGGCCGATGCCGAGGATGGCTGGATCCTCATGACGGCCTCGCGCTGAGTTCCACGCACCGCTGCAGTGTGTCGTACAAGGTGACCACTACCATGGATCGCAGATGAGCCAGATCACGCGTTGCCCGTCTTGTGCGACGATGTTTAAGGTGGTGGCCGACCAGTTGCGTATTTCCGACGGTTGGGTGCGCTGCGGGCAATGCAAGGAAGTTTTTGACGCATCGGCCCACCTCATACTCTTTGAGCCGCAGGCCTTGCTGCCGGACCTGCCCATTGCCGGAGCGCGCCCTCTGCACAAGCCGGTCGAGCGTGCCGCCGACGCGGGGCGGGCCTCGGGGGCGTCAGAGGGTGTGGTGGATCCGGCTGCTTTAGCGCTGCCCGTGCCGCCTGGTGTCGCCGAGGATTTGTCTCAGGAGGCTCCCGCGTCGGATGCCGGGCTGGACATGCCAGCTCCGGAGGGGGCTTCTTTTTTGGTGGCCGAAGCCGCGTCGGTATCCGCCGCCGCGATGCAGCCGGCCCCGCTGCTGGCGGCCGACACTGACACTGACAAGGCGTTGACCGCCAATGTGCCGGAGACGTCCACACCTACAGAGGAATCGCCGCTGCAAGCCATTCCTGCCACTGCCATGGATGAGCGCCTGGCCGGCTATGAGCTGCCAGCCGCCGAGACAGAAGACGCGCAGTGGTTTGACGGGGCGCCGGTGGGCAGTGAGACCTCTGTGGCCGTTGCCCCGGATACGCCTTTGCCACTGCTGCATCCGCAGGCCGTTGAGGGGCCGGCAACCAGTGGCTTTGGAGAAGAGCGCGCAGGCGCGCAGCAGCACCCGCAGTGGTCCGGTGCGCAGGAGCCCTGGTCGGAACAGATGACGAGTCCGTCATCCGATACGCCAGACTCTCCCGATGACCTGGCCAGTCATTTGGCGTCTGGCGCCGAATCTGGCGACGAACTGGAGGAGGCCTCGCCTGGCGACATGCCGCCGTCGCAAGCAGAAGACGACCCGCGACAGGAAGCTTCGAATGCGCAGGAGGTGAGCTTTGTGCGTGCGGCCAAGCGCAAGGCCTTCTGGCAGAGTCCTCCTGTGCGTGCGGGGTTGGGGCTGGTCGCGGTTGTGCTGTTGTGCATCTTGGCCTTGCAGGTGGCGCTGCAGGAGCGGGACCGCATTGTGGCCATGGATTCCCGTACGGGACCCTGGCTGCAGATGCTGTGCGAGCCTTTTCAATGTGCATTGGCTCCGCTGCGGCAAATATCGGAGGTCGTGATCGACAGTTCCTCTTTCAACAAGGGGCGCGGGGAGAGTTACCAGCTGGCTTTTGCCATCAAGAACCGTGCATCCGTGCCCCTGGCCATGCCTGCGATGGAGCTGACTTTGACCGACGCGCAGGACCAACCCGTGCTGCGGCGGGTGTTGCTCCCCAATGAGCTGGCTGCCCCGGCAGAGATGCCCGCATTGGGTGAGTGGGCTACTTCTGTGGCAGTCATTGTGACTCCTGGCGGAGCGCGTGTGGCGGGTTACCGGCTGCTGGCGTTCTATCCCTGATTTTTGACGGATTCTTTTGCTATGGCTGTATTGATTTGCGGATCTCTTGCGTTTGACACCATCATGACTTTTGAAGGGCGGTTTGCCGAGCAGATCCTGCCCGATCAATTGCACATTCTCAATGTCTCGTTCCTGGTGCCCTCCTTGCGGCGGGACTTTGGTGGATGCGCTGGCAACATCGCTTACAGCCTTCGGTTGCTGGGCGGCGAGCCTGTGCCCATGGCCATGTTGGGCAGCGACGGTGTGGACTATCTGCAGCGCTTGGTGTCGCTGGGTATCAGCACGCGCTGTGTGGGGCAGGCCCAGGATACCTACACCGCGCAGGCCATGATCATGACGGACCGCGACAACAACCAGATCACGGCTTTTCACCCCGGGGCCATGATGCAGGCCCATGCCAATCGCATTGATGGCAGTGTGCCGGATATCCGTGTCGGCATCATTGCTCCCGATGGGCGCGACGCCATGATCGAGCACGCCGCGCAGTTCAAGGCGGCCGGCATTCCTTTCGTGTTTGATCCGGGCCAGGGTCTGCCCATGTTCTCGGGCGAGGAGCTTGTGCGTTTCGTGGAACAGGCCACCTGGGTTACGGTAAACGACTACGAGGGCAAGATGTTGTGTGAGCGCACGGGGCTGGATCTGGCCGGACTCTCGCACAAGGTGCGGGGGCTGGTGGTCACGCTGGGCGGTCAGGGTTGTGAGGTGTGGGTGGAAGGTGTGCGCACGGTGGTTCCCCCGGTGGCACCCGTCCGCATTGTGGATCCGACAGGTTGTGGCGATGCATGGCGCGGTGCGCTGCTGTTCGGTCTGGAGCGGGGCTGGCCCCTGGAGCGCTGCGCCGAACTGGGCAACCGTCTGGGCGCGCTCAAAATCGCAGCCCGTGGCCCGCAGAACTACACGCTGGACTTCAACCCCGCAGAGCTGGCCTCCTGAGGCAGATATAAAAAAACCCGGTGCAGAACACCGGGTTGGATATGACAGCCAGGGCTGGATATCAGGGCTTCTGACCCGTAGGGAATGGCCAGGCTGCCTGGGGGTTGAGCGTGGTTTGTGCCGCTGGAGCGGCAGGCGACTTTGCAGCGGTGGCCTTCTTGGCAGGAGCAGCGGCCTTCTTGGCAGGAGCAGCAGCCTTCTTGGCAGGAGCAGCAGCCTTCTTGGCAGGAGCAGCGGCCTTCTTGGCAGGAGCAGCGGCCTTCTTGGCAGGAGCAGCGGCCTTCTTGGCAGGAGCAGCGGCCTTCTTGGCAGGAGCAGCGGCCTTCTTGGCAGGAG
>Ga0116172_10001750_pt1 | contig 19612 bp, 14 predicted proteins | sample AD_UKC083_MetaG_FD_89799 | JGI IMG/M metagenome (GOLD analysis project Ga0116172, IMG submission 89799) | Active sludge microbial communities of municipal wastewater-treating anaerobic digesters from USA - AD_UKC083_MetaG | ecosystem: Engineered > Bioreactor > Anaerobic > Digestate | place: USA... | reverse complement strand
GGGCAAGCTTTCCGAAGAAGACTTCCAAAAAGTACTGAATAACTACTTGGAATGGGTGCGCAATTTCTACAGCAAGGTCTGCCTGTGGGATTTGGAGAGCTTGCAAGTCACCGGAGATCGCCCTGTGTGCAGCCTGACCGACGTGTTTGTGCCGCTCTCACTTTGCCGCTTCACCCCACCCCGGCGAGATGAAGTGAAAGAACTTACCGGAAAATTCAACAATGGGTTTGAACGTGCCAAAACCTATCTCCGGCTGGTTGAAGAACGACAGAAAAAGGGTCAGAACATTGATCTACAAAAACTGCTGATTAGCCGCCAACGCCTGGCAGTGATTGGTGGTCCTGGTTGTGGCAAGAGCACCCTGCTATCCTGGTTGGCAATTCATCTGGCGGACACGGTCATAGGTGGAAGCCCACCTCCTTTTGCGCTGCCAGATGGGCGCAAATTTCTCCTCCCACTGATCATTCCCTTGCGTGACTATGCCCCTTACCTGAAACGCTGCCAAGAGTCCCGGGAACAGGCACTGCGGGATGCTCACAGCGGCACCCTGTATGGATTTATCCAGGATTACTTGAAGAAAATCAGTGGGATGCAGCTATCAGCGGATTTCTTTGAACGTTTATTATTAGGTGGTGGCTGTCTGGTGATGCTGGATGATCTGGATGAAGTTGTCAATCGTGAGCAGCACGCGATTATCCGCCAGCAGGTAGAGAACCTGGTTACCGGCTACCCCAAAAATTCTTACTTGGTTACTGCGCGCAAAGCGGGCTATCAACAGGATGCAGTGTTCAGTAATAATTTCCTGCGCCTGGATGTGAAGCGATTGGAAGATGGTGCCATCTCTTCGCTGGTGACCAAATGGTGCCAGCAACTCTATCCGGAAGACGTGCCCCAAAGTGCCGATGAGATTATGACCGCCATTGGCGAGATTAACACCCACAGTTCAGACAAGGATTTGCCGCCGCTGGTCAGCACCCCTTTCATGGTAACGATGGTGGTCAGCGTCAAGTTTGGCAAAACCGGGTTGCCGTTGGAGTGCGCTAAATTGTACGAGGCAGCGGTGCAGGTCATTTTACAGGCGCAGTACACCCCTACGGATGATGCCCGCAAAGAGGTTGTGGATTGTGATGGACCATGGATGGACCAACGGGACTGGCTGTCCCTCTTGGCCTATGAGATGCAGACAGGTGGCAGCGCCGGTGCAGCGATCTCGGAAGAGCAGCTGCGTGTAATTCTGGCCCGCATACTCAAACCTGACCAGTTGAATCAGTTCATTCGGGCTGTGCGCAGCCGGGGTGGACTGCTGGAAGAACGGGCAGGGTTGTTTCAATTCCTCCACCTCGGTTTTCAAGAGTTCCTGGCTGCGCGCCGGATAGCCAAGCAGGGTGATGCGTCGCTTTTGGAATTGGAAAGTCATCTTTCTGATTCGTGGTGGCGAGAAACCTTGTTGCTGACGTATGGCTTTGCCAGATTGGATTACCGTGAGTTTGCCGAAAAATACCTGACGTGGTTGTCCAACCGTAAGAAAAACGATGAAATCCGATTGGCTGGGTTAGAGTTAGCGGGTGCTGCTCTGTTGGAAATTGAGACCCCTGACGCAGCAGATCAGCAGGCTCAGGCTGAAAAGCTGGTGACTGTCCTGCAAGACAAAGAAATTCGAGCGCCAGCCATTGTTCGTGCCCGTGCCGGCGACACCCTTGCCCGCCTGGGAGATCCGCGCCCTGAACTGCTGACCAGTGAAGCAATGGAATTCTGCGAGGTTCCAGCTGGCAAATTTCGTTTTGGTGAGGACGTAGATCTGAGAACCCTCACACTGCCAGGCTTTTGGATAGGCAAATATCCCGTAACTGTTGCACAGTTTGATCAGTTTGTGCAGGCGGGTGGTTATACCAATCCGGATTATTGGTTAGCTGCAATCAAGGGTCGCTGTTGGAGGGATTCGGTATTATTTTCTGGACGGGAAATCGGTTTCAGAGTAACATCTGATGATGAACTTAGAACTTATCCGGTTGATTGCGGGCTTCCTTTTACTTTGCCTAATCATCCGGTTGTAGGAATAAGCTGGTATGAGGCGGTGGGGTATACCTGCTGGCTGAATCAATATCTGCTGCGCTGTGCCGAGAATCGTTCTGGCAGTCCCTGGCAGGAACTTGTGGCAGGCCAGTTCAAGGTTGATCTGCCAACCCATGAGCAGTGGCAAAAGGCAGCCCGTGGAACAGATGGGCGTATCTACTCCTGGGGCGATGACCCAGACCCAGATAGAGCGAATAATGCTGAATCTGGTATCGGTGCTACCAGCGCAGTTGGCTGCTTCCCTGGAGGTGTCAGCCCTTATGGCGCGATGGATTTGGACGGCAATGTCCGAGAACGGGTCTCTGTTCCTAGAGACTTTCGCGGTGGCTCTTGGAGAACTAACCAGATAGGTGCCACTTGGGCCTACCGTGGTAACGATTATATGTACGATTATAGGTACGGGAGCAACGATATCGGCTTCCGCGTCTCCCTTAGCGCAGCACCCTGAAGGGGCTCGCCGCTTTGATATCTTGGGATTCTGACTCCTGAGATTCTGGTATTCTCTGTCAGTCCAAGTAAGTCACATTTCTCAGCCAACCTCTTCCTTTGTCTCGTGTCCAGTTTTTTGGTGTACATTACACTCAACAAATCTTGTGTAGATTTCTAATTTTGCCAACCATTTTAGGGACGAAAACATGATTTTCCGCCTTGTACTCTTTGATAAATCTGTTGTAAAATTTACTTGTCTGGCTACCAGTTATTATTCTGCGGGGAACAAGTTTTTCCCTAATCAATGTACTATTAATACTTTGTCCTGCAAATTTTGACTTACCTGCTTTACCCAAGATGGGAGGAGAATCTATTATGCTAAGAAAGCCCAAACGCGTGGTTGAATTACTTGGCTTGATTGAAGAATTAAAGCAGGAAGTATATCAGGCTCAATCTAGAGCGAAATCTTATTATCAGCATGGCAATCAAAATGCACAAAGGCTGGAGGAGTTCTTTACTCCGATATTTGACGCAAACAAAAATAACCTAAGAATTCTGCTGAATAATGAACCAATTACCACTTGGTCGGATTGGTCAGATAATTTGTGGCAGTCCTGGGACGTGAACACAGCAAGAGAAGAGACCAGGATACGCATTGGTGATCTAATTGAGTCTAGGTCAAACGAGGATTTTGTAATTCCAGCTTATATCCCATTTATTGGACAAGGAAAAACGGTGATTATCAAGAGTGGTAGGAATCCAGAGCGAGGAGCGTCTTTGCTTCAGTCTCTTGCAATTCGTTCTGCTTTAATGCTGCCACATCAAGCACGTTATACCCTACTTGATCCCGCGGGTGCAGGTATTGCATTTCCAATGCGTCGATATTTGCCTCAGGTTCAAGAAAACACCGCTGATATTCGTCGCGATTTAGATCAGGTAACTGCTAATATCCAACATATCATTGAAATGTATTTGGATGCATCGATTACTTCTTTTGAGAGCGTTCCTCAAGAGATAAGAATTAATGAGCGGTTTAGCTTTGTTTTTGCAGCAGATTTTCCAAATCAGTATGACCGACGCGCAATTGAAGCGCTGCAAAATATTGCCAATACTGGTACTGTCGCTGGAACTTACGTATTTATTCATTACAATCCTAATTATGAATTACCCCGCGATATGAGCATGGATGGTTTCAAAAATGCATTCATTGTTGATATTGATGAAGCTAATGCAGGGATTACTAAACTAAATTTGAGATTTAGGGTTGATGAATCACCTGACGCGGATCTGCAAGTTCATTTATTCCAAAAGCTAAAAGATGCCAAACCTCCCGAAAGAATCCTCGATTGGGATGAATTAGTGGGTCTCCCTGAATCACAATGGTGGGGCAAACAAAGTACAAAAATCATTGAAACTCCAATTGGAGCGCGCGGGGGTGTCGACAAGTTAGGGCTCTGGTTCGGCGTCAATAATGATAATCAACCATGCGCACACGGGATGCTGGGTGCCATGACTGGTTCTGGCAAATCCAATCTATATCATGTTTTAATCTCTGGTTTGGCGGTGAGATACAGCCCCGCTGAACTGCGTTTATACTTGATTGATGGTAAAGATGGTGTGGAATTTCAACCATATCGTAACCTGCCACATGCCGAGGTAGTTTCCTTACGTTCATCGCCAGAATTGTCAAGAAGCGTCTTGGCTGAACTTATTGATGAAAAAGAACGACGAAATGCCATTTTTACACGATGTGGGGTGAATGATTTCACAAGCTATCGCAATAAAGGGGAACCTGAAGGCAAGATGCCGCGCATCCTGCTTCTAATCGATGAATATCAAGAATTATTTGAAGGTGACAAAGAAGGTGCTGCATCAAACTACTTGCTTCAGCTTTCTCAGCAAGGCCGCAGTGCTGGTATTCATATGTTGCTTGCCTCACAACGTTTTGGCGCATCAGGCATGCTCAACCAAACAGGTATTTTTGGAAATCTGCATTTGTTGATGGCTATGCAAATGAAAGCTGCTGATGTGCAAGCGTTAACTGAATTTGGACGGCGTGGTAAAGCCTTGATTGCAACTTGCGATTTGCCTGGAAAAATTGTAGTCAATGATAAAGGTGGAGATGATAACTCAAATGTGGTTGGGAAAGTTGCTTATCTAAGACTATCACGCTTGAACGAAATTCTACAAAGCCTTATCGCAAAATCGAGCACCCTATCGGATGATGATTTACCACGGCGTGTTGTTTTCAACGGCAAATTCCAGCCGAGCTTGATTGATAACCCCTACTTTGTACGCCTACTCCACCGAACTACTTGGCCGAGTGCAAATGAATTGGAAGGTTTTGCTCGAGAAGCAGTAGAAACAGGTGGTTTAGGAGTTGTGGATTGGTTTTCGGCTGAGCACCCGCGAGTGATCTGGTTTGGACAACAGTTTAATGTACGCGGGCAAGCCATGGCAATACTTCGCCGGCGAGTGTCGGAAAATGCGCTTATTGTTGGTGGAGCCAATGCTGCTCGGTATGGCATGCTTGCAGCACTGGTTGTAAGTCTTGCTGTAAATTCAGATCCACTTGAAACGGAATTCATAATTCTAGATAAAAGCATCACGGGCTCGCAATGGGGGGGGGTGCTTAAGGCTGCTTATGAATCTACATTATTGCCCGCCGGTTATAAGGCACAATTCAACCAAGATGCAAAAAGCGCTGAGAACATTCTTACTGATCTCCTGGAAGAGCTTGAAAGGCGAAGAAATCTAACAGAAGAAGAAATGGCTCGTGCACCTTCTATTTTCGCGATTATGACTGAATTGGATGCGATTGAGGCGCTAAGGCGTAAAGCTGATGCCTATGGTGGTATGATGGACTCCCCTTTGGGGGAGATACTACGGCGCTTATTTGTAGAAGGTCCTCCCTTAGGTATGCATTTCATTTTGAGCTTTGCAGGTGTAAGGCCGATGGCTAACGTTATTGATGAACGGCGTGGATTGATTAATTTTCGCCATCGAGTTGCTTTACAGATGTCGGAAGATGAATCTCACACTTTTGTGCGCAGTCGCAAGGCTTCGCAACTACAACTAGAAGGTCCAACGCCGATTTGTGCTTTGTATGTGGATGTGGAAAACGATAAATCAATTCGGTTTAAACCATATAGCAGCGATGCATCACTAGTATCGCAAAATGAATCTCTGATTGATCAATTGAATATGATTGGTACTTTTTTGACTGATAGGAGACATTCGTAATGAGCATGGATGAGACCTATGTGCAAATGCAAAATTTTGAGCGTACACTGAGAGCCTTTAATGATCGTTTAAAATCTTCGCTGAATGAGCTTGGATCTCAACATGAGAATGTTTCTCCGCATTGGCAAGATGAGATGAGGAGACAGTATGATGCGATCTGGGGGCCGTTTTTAGAAACTATGAAGAATTATGTCAATAAAGAAGGCCCAGAATATGTGGAATTTTTAAATATTAAGCTATATGCCCTTGGGAGGTATTTACATGGGTGATTCTCGGATTTTGTTGGCTGGACTGGAAGAATACCGCCGTGTGTTGGAAAAGCATCTGTCTCAATTAACAGCAGAGTATCAGCAATTAGATAATAGTTGGCAGAAATTTAGCGCTGTCTCTGAGGGTGATTATGCCGATCAGTTCCGAGGAGGATGGCTACGCACCACTCAACGGTTTCAGGAATACATACAGCAAACACAGAGAATCATTACTGTGCTGGATGAGCGGATTGAGCAATTGCAGCGCGTTAATAGAGCCGAAGATGGATTGGTTGGATGAATACTTACGATCCACGTATTGTGGTGCAGTCCCTTGAAGATTTACAGGATGAAATTACACGCTGGTCCTCTGCTGCAAGTGACACATTGGCATCGGCTACGACCAGTCAAATGCATGCTCAGGAATCTGTAGATCGTATTTTACATAAGGCCGCAATTGTAAAAGATAGAGCTGAGAACGATAAATTGCTTGTTGAAAGCAGCATCTCAAGGGTGGAGGAAACAATTGAAAGAGGCTCCACTGCTGTTGTCACTGCAAAAGAAACGTTACAAGACGCGCAAAATAGATTAAATATTGCTAGTAGTACTTTAGATAAATGGCAGGCGGAGTTATATGAGGCTTTAGCTTGGTTGGAGCGCGCAGAAGCAAGGTTAGCTAAGGCCGTGGATGACCTTGAACGGGCCCGCAATGCATTGAGACAAGCAGAGTGGGAACTGCGAACTGCAGAAGCACGCTTGAGAAATTGCCAGAATGATCCAAATCGACATAATTGCAGCGGTGAAGCAGCAGCAGTAAACAGAGCCAGGCTAGCTGTGATTCAGGCTAAAAACTGGGTTGTGGTTGCAGAACAGGAAGTTATTGCGGCAAAGGAGGAGGTTGAAAGAGCAAAGAAGCGCGTTGCCTGTTGCAGAAAAGCTGTAGCACTTTCAACTGAAGCTGTGAAAATTGCGCAAGAAAGTATTGCTTCAGCAAATCAAGCTCTTAACTTTGCTGAACGTAGTCTAGAGCTTGCGCACACTGCTGAAAGATTTGTATTAAGCGCTCAGAAAAACATGTTGTTGGAGACCGAACAAGCGAATAATATGTTGTCTGAAGCTCAAGCAGCACAAAGCTTGAGTGATAATGCGGCGAATTATTTGAGCCAAGCTGATAGAGCAGAAGAAGCAGCCCAGAGGTATGCATCATCGGTAAAAACAGAATTAGATTATCGAATTCAACAATTACGCAATTTTAATAGCCCATCTATTCTGACGCCTGGTGACTGGTCTTTGCCCAGGAATGTTTATCCTTCCGAGATTAAGGTTTATACTCGATCTGACGGAAAGACCCAAATAATTTATGGCCATCAACGTGATCGATCAGGAAGGATTATTGGATCGCACGGGCATACAGTCTTAAAAAGAAATGGTAAGATTGATTATGCAAGAACGCAAAAGGGCTCTGTCAAGAAAGATACAGGTGACTAGTGGGTAAAGAGCATGGATGATTTACTCTGGTTGATGAAACAACAGTCACGAGTTTTGCAAGAATTACGTTTAAACACGCAAGGGGTCTGGCAAGATGAGGCCGCGCGTGAATTGTCAAGTCGTTATCTTACACCCCACGAAGATGAAGATCAGTATATGCTGGCTGGCTTTAGTCAACAATACGAGGCTATTGAACAATCAAAAACCAGGATAATAACTGCAGAGGAACATGCAGTGCAATCTGGCAATTATGCAGAAATTGTTGATGAAGAATTAAAATTGACAGAGCAAGAATTGCAGGGGTCTTACGGAAATTACGATACGTATGTTCGTTATCACGCTGAGGCCCGCTCAAAATTCCCAATAATTCAAGATCTTCTAGATCAAGCAAACAGTGTATGTACAGATTAGGATAGAAGGAGTAGCGTTGATGACTGAATCAGGTTTTGTTATTCCAAATAATATCTTAAAAATAGTGAATGAGCGTGTTGATATTTGGGAAAAATTTGATCATGCCAGGAAACAATTTGAGGATATGCAAAAATTAAACGCTCAAGTTCTTGATGGACCAGTAGCGCCGCTTCCATCTGCTTTGACCGAAGAAAAAACGCCTCCATCTGAAATTGCTTCCGCGCTGGTAAAACTTAGGGAAGAAATGAATCTTATCAGCGATAAACAGGCAACAATCGATGCATATCAAGATGAAATCGGCAGTATACTGAAAATTGTGTAAATTCGAATAGGAAGACATGGTATCCTTTCCAGGCGACCAAACCAAGAGAGGAAAACCATGTCTCCAAGAAAAAATCATACATTGAACAAGGCAGAACGTCAAGCATCCATTCATGAATTGTTCCAAGAAAGGCTGCGCCTGAACATCCGGCATACCTTGATCACAATTTTGGAAGAGGAGGTGAACGACTTTATACAAGCGGCACTTTACCAACGGACGCCGGTGCGGAAAGATTATCGCAATGGGTATTATGAGCGCAATTTGGTCACTACCGCCGGAGAAATCGAAGACCTACCGGTTCCAAGGACCCGAACAGGATTTCAGACCGAACTATTCGAACGCTATCAACGGCGCCAGGCTGAGCTGGATGAAGCGATTTTGGACATGTTCGTCAAAGGTGTAAGCATGGAACAGGTCGGGAACATCGTCGAAACACTGACTGGCAATCAGCCTAGCCCATCCACGGTCTCACGAGTGTTCCACACGCTCGAAGGTGAATTTGAGCACTGGAAAACTCGTCAGCTGAAAGCGCATTACCTGTACGCCTACGCTGACGGGACCTATTTTACGGTCATTTATGATCACACTGGCTGCAAAATGCCCATCCTGGCGGTGATCGGCATCGACGAAGAAGGTCATCGGGAAGTCTTGGCCTTTACGGTGGGCGAACGCGAGAATCAAGCTGCCTGGGAAGACCTGCTGGAGAACCTGAAGGCGCGAGGCGTAGCCAGCGTCGATTTGTGGATCACCGATGGCAATAAGGCCATGCTCAATGCCATTGATCTGAAATTCTCCACATCGAAACGCCAGCGCTGTATCAAGCACAAGATGAAAAACGTGCTTGGTTACATCCCCGAAAAGCAGCAGGACCTGGTCGAGCCAGAATTGAAAGCAATTTTCTATCGTCCCAGCCGCGAGAAAGCCGAGCAGGAAGCTGCTGCGTTTATTGCCAAGTACGAAAAGGTGTACCCGACGGCGGTAGATTGCCTGAAGCGCGATCTGGATAATTGCCTGACCTTCTACCACTTTCCAGAAAAGCACTGGAAGTATATCCGTACCAGTAACATCATCGAGCGACTGTTTGGTGAAGTAAAAAAGCGCAGCCACAAAATGGCGGCCGCTTTTCGTAACGAAGATAGCTGCATGTTAATGTTCTATGCGGTCATCCGCAGCCTGAATCTCAGGCGCATATCCCTGCCTGGCAAGAATCCTGCCACCTTGGAGATTTTACACACATCTTGACATACTGCCTAAATATACGATAAAATCAAGAGTAAAGTTTTATCTACGAACGGATAGCGAGGAAATCCTTTGGCATGAAGAAATTCAGGTTGTTGTGGGTTATTCTTTACTTTGTTGTGGTCACCGTTGTATTTACCTACCCACTTGTTTTTCATCTCATGGATTCTACAATTGGGGGATACGGCGATAATATCTATTTTGTGTGGCTGATCAAGTGGTACCAGGGTGTAATATTTGAGGGTAAAGGTCAGATGTTTTTCAATCCATGGATGAATTATCCAGATGGATGGAATCTTTCCACCACAGATACCACTGTGGCTTCTGCACTGCCGGGAGTACCCATCAGTCTTCTGCTCGGGCCTGTTGCGGGGTATAACGTTGCCATGCTGATCACCTTCATCCTTTCAGGGTTGTTCATGTATTTATGGGCACGAGATTTGACCAAATCTGAGGGGGCCGCACTGGTAGCTGGCACCATGTTTGCCTTTCTTCCTTACAGGATGGCACATTTCATTATTGGACACCTCAACCTTAGCGGCACTCAATGGTTCCCGTTGTTCTTTTTTGGTCTATACCGCCTGCTTAGAAGCGAAAGGAAACTGGATCTGAAATATATATTGCTGACCGCGCTGTCATTGGGCGCCATCGGATTTACCTCAATGTATTACCTTTATATGACTTTGCTGATTAGTGGCATCTTCATCGCTTCGTTCCTTGTCTTTACCAGGTTTCGACCGTTGCGCAGCAAGCAATTTTGGCTTAACGCCGTAATTACAATCGTGTTAGCCATACCGTTGGCATATATGTCGATCAAGCCGTTTATCGACCTTTCACGCACCGGGGAGATCGCCAGCCGTTCGATCGAATACGTCAGCATGTACTCCGCCAGCCCAACAGACTTTCTCCTTCCAGCGTCGGACCATTTTATTTTTGGTGCAATCCTGGCAAAATTCCTTGATCGTTCCCTGTGGATCGAGGGTTCGTTATATATCGGACTGGCGGGAATGGTGCTCTCCATTATCGCCCTGGTTACCGCAAAACGCTCGGAGCACAAATCTTTCATATTGGCAGCAGGGGTAGTGATTCTGGCTGCGATCGTGTTGGCATTTGGTATCGACCTGCATTGGAATAATCAGCATATCATCTGGAACGTTCCGCAGTTTTTACAACCGTTGATCAAGCGTAGTGAAACATATTTATATATGCCCTCTTATTGGTTATTCTTCAAATTGCCGTTCTTTTCCAGTATGCGTGCACTAATGAGATTCGGCGTCTTCGCGCTTGTATTTACATGCATCCTCTCTGCGCTTGGCTTTCAGTGGCTTTCCCACAGGGTGATAGGCGGAAAACGGATCGGACTGACGATCTTGGTGATCGGCTTCATTCTTTTCGAATTCTACCCCGGTTCTTATGCCAGCCAACTTCATCAACCTGTACCACGGAAGGTCGATCTCTGGTTGGCTGACCAACCGAACAATGGGGCAGTGGTACAGATGCCTTTTGAGCAGTCGGAAGACCAGGCACAGCTTTTCTATACAATTTTCCATAAGAAGCCGATCGTTGGCGGATTTTTCAATGCGAACCAGCCGGCACAGTACCTGAGAATCAAGCCCATAATGACGCGTTTTCCCCTTCAAGATGCGATCAAAGAATTATCGAGGCTGGGGGTTGAATATATCGTTGTCGATAGTAATGCATATGAGAATTTTGATGAAATCCAAAATACCATCGAAGGTTCAGGGCTGCGGCTTCTCTCCATTCAGGATGAACAATATGTTTATGGATTTGCCCAATGAAGACTGATAACATAATCGAAAATAGCACCTCAAGATTGCTCAACCATCGATTTCTTTTCTTCCTTTTCCTGGTAGTGGTGTTGGTATTTGCAGTGATTCTGATGGATTACGACATGGAGCAGGGCCCTTGGGCATTCAGTGATTCGGCGCAATACATTATTTCGGGGAAAACCTTGATCACGGAAGGTCACCTGGGAATTTATGCACCTGATGGTCATTTTATGCCGCTCACGCTGCATCCTCCACTATATTCGATGATCCTGGCTCCATTCACTGCGATTAACGTTGATATTTTCGTTGTGATCAAATGGTTGAACATTCTATTTTTCTGTGGCACCATCGCCATTCTCTCTGTGGGGATATTCAAGACCACCGGCATGGCGGTTTATGGGTTGATGGCAGGTTTCATGTTCATGGTCTCGACCTCGTTAATCAAGATTTTCGACGGTGCCATGTCTGAACCCTTGTTCGTGATTTTGTCCGTATTCAACCTGATCTTATTAGTCTGTTTCCTGGTAAAACCGGCGCGCGGGACCTTTTGGGGAGCAGTAATCACGGCCGGACTGGCACCCCTCGCGCGATATATCGGAGTTGTCAGCATCGGGCTTGGCTTTGTTCTGCTGCTGGTATTTTCGACAGGCACACGCGGAAAACGGCTGCTCAAGGCAGCAGCGTATAGCGTTATATCCGCTTTGCCGATCATTGCCTGGTTTGTATACACATATCTTCAAAATCTCAACCTGGGGTCGCGCACCTTAAATTTAAATATCGACCTGGTAAAGGCTACTGGTTTTTATAAAAATGCGCTGATGGAAACCTTTGCCAACTGGCTGCCGTTTGCCAATAGCTGGTTCCCGACCTGGGAGAATAAGTCCAATGCGCTGCTTGCGTTTGGTTCGATCACCCTGGTGATTTTTATTCTGGTCTTGTGGAAGTGGATCAAGACGCGCGATGCATTTGGGAAAGTGATGATCACATTGATCTCTGCCAGCGGACTGTATATCATTGGATTTCTGGCATTTTTATGGGTCACATTGTTTTCCTCCATTCAGCCGGATTATAACGACAGGATGTTATCGCCATTGCTACCCATGATATTTATTTTGCTATTTGGGGTTATCCTGGCAGGCATCAAGGCTTTCAAAATCCACACTTTCTTTTACCTTCTTCCTGTGATGGTGATGATCGTTCTTGGAAAATCCAACTGGATCATGACCATGTCGGTTGTGAACGACCACCACGTCAATCAACTGGGGTACGCAACCCCGGCATGGAGAGGTTCTCCATTGGTGGCGGGTGTGAGGGACCTACCGCCAGGGTTGACCCTGTATTCGAATAAAGCTGATGCAGTCCTGATATATACGAGCAGGTATCCGAATTCCGTCAAGTTACTGGAAGCCAATGCGGTACAAGTTCCAACTGCACAAACAAGCAGCATTCTGGAGGAATCCAACGGAGGAAGCCCGGCTGCCTTGATCCTGTTTACCCGAACATTGTCTGGAGACGGTCCGGAGTCACTGAAAGGATTAAGTCCTGAGGTGAGCGCAAAGTTGGAGGGCATCGACCCTTACCTGGCCACACCGGATGGAAATATTTACCTGATCATGGTTACATCTGCCGACGGTCAGTCTCAATAGTAAATGGGTGTTCCTTGCGGACCGGTAAAATAAATTCCCGGTAAATTCTGCCGATTTTCTATTGAATTCATTTTTACTTCTTGTTATGATGGTTGGTACAGACAAGGAAATTCGACCGATAAGGGCAAACCTGCCGCGAGACAGGGGCGCAAAGTCATGGATCTGAACCTTCAGACCGCCAGACTGCCGGGAAAGTGAACGGCAGTCTGTTGATTTAATCCCAGATGAAAGGAGGAAAAAATCAGTAGAGTCATTCATTAGCTCTGCCATGAGGAATAATCCAATATTCAATAAAAGGAGAATGGTATGAAAAAGACAGTCATGGCAATGCTGCTCACATTGATATTGGTATTCAGCCTGATCGGCGCGGCGAGCGCGATCACGGATGGAGAACTCGATGGAAATGGTCATCCATATGTTGGTATCATGGTTGCCAAAGATTCATCTGGTGCGCCGCAATGGCGCTGCAGTGGTACATTAATCGCACCGACAGTGTTTCTGACTGCCGGGCACTGCACTGAAGCACCGGCTGCGTCTGTGGAAATCTGGTTCGATAATGACATTGAACAATACAAAATCCCCAATCCAGCAGACCCAACTAAATATATTTATACAAACGGTTATCCCAATACGGGTGAGGTCAGCGGCACACCCTATACCCATCCTGAATATAATCCCAATGCCTTTTTCTATCGCGATCTTGGTATCGTGGTTCTGGATGAACCTGTATACATGGATACTTACGGTGCGCTTCCGGAACCTGATGTATTGGATACACTAAAGTCCAAACGCGGTTTACAGGATTTGACCTTCACGGCGGTGGGATACGGTTTGCAGATGAGCTTCCCGGATGCTGCGGCGTGGAAGGAGTCGGCTCTGAAGATTCGCATGGTTGCCCACCCAAAATTGATCCAGATCAACGTTCCCGGGTATGTGGGTGATTTCTCGCTGTTGCTCTCGAACAATGCCAAGACCGGCGGTACCTGCTTTGGGGATTCCGGCGGCCCGAACTTCATCGGGAACACGAATGTTATCGGCGGGGTGACCTCTTTTGGCAAGAATGGCACCTGCGGCGGCACGGGCGGGGTCTTTAGAGTGGACCGATCCTGGTCGCTTAATTGGATCAATTCATTCCTAGAGTAATTCGGCTGTAACTCATTTATTTCGGGGCTGTTCGCAAGGGCAGCCCCGTTTCTGCTGCATTATTTTGAGAAGTAAAAATAAATCCCGGTTTGCGTTATTTGATCTTGAAGTATTCCATCCAGCGTTCGGGGGCATGGAGGGGAACGAAGCCGCCATAGGAGTGGTAGAGTTCCTGGGCGTCGCGGGTGGAAAAGAGGAAGCGCCGCATGCCATGTAACTCAGGGTGATTCATTACGGCATCGAGCAACTGTTTGCCGAAGCCTTTGCCGCGGTGTTCAGGGATGATGAACACATCGCACAACCAGGCGAAATGGGTATAGTCGGTGACTACGCGGGCAAAGCCCACCTGCTGCGATGAAAGATACATGCCAAAATTCAACGAGTGATCAATGGCGCGTTTGACTTTAGCGTAAGCCCTGCCAATCGCCCAAGAACATTCCTCGCTCAGGAACTTGTGAATGAAATGGATGTCCAGTTTTTCCGGATCACAACTGATGGTGATCTCACCATTTGAAATCTCGTACATTAAATTCCTCTACATTTTGATATTTTCATCAATGCTCGAGTGCAGAGTGCGTTGCTCTCTTTGTCCAAGGCAGCGATATCATATCACAGACTTCGGCGCTTGTTAATTGGACGAAAGGCACTCAATTTTGGCAGCCTTGGCCTGGGCTTTATCCATGGCGCGGTTCTCTTCGAGCCTGACGAAGACGACACCAACCATGATCATCAAGCTGCCGGCGATCTGCAAGCCGCTCAGGCGTTCGCTCAAGAAGAAGTAGGCGATGATGGTGGTAAAAGCCGGTTCGAGACTGACGATCAGGTTGACCACGCTGGCCGGGAGGCGGGCAAGGCTGATATTCAACATCCCGAATCCCACCACGGTGGGACCGGCAGCCAGCAGAAACAGGATCCCCCATCCTTTGATTGAGTCACCCAACCAGAGGAAGTCTTTCAAGTGCACGGCAGCGCCGGGAAGGAATTTTCCAAAGCAGAGGTTCAAGATGAGGAGAATGAGGGCGGCAATGCCGAAGATGTAGAGCAATGTCGTCCACGGGTTGATCCCGCGTTTCCCTGCGGCACGTCCCATCAGGCTGTATACCGCGTAGCTCAAACCGGAAAGAATGCCGGTGAGTATGCCCAGCCCGTTGGATATCCATGCGGAGCGATCCAGCGCGCCTGAGACCAGGACGCAACCTCCCAGGCTGATGAAGACCGCCACGATCTTGATCCACGCCAAGCGCTCCTTCAGCAGCCAATGCCCCAGGATGGCGGTGAAAGCGGTGGAAGTGTAGACCAGCACGGTGGAGACCGCTGCGCCATTCATGGCGACGGCTACCGTCCACAGGGCGTTGAAGACTGCCAGGGTCAAGCCGTAGAGGAGCAGTATGGGAAGATCACTGCTCCGGACTTTTAGAAGATGGCGAAAAGCAGCGAGGAACACGATCAGCAGCGTCAGCGCTACGATGAGCTCGCGCCAGAAGGCGAGGATCAGCGGCGGAAGCGAAAAGGTTTGGGTGAGGTAACGGACAAAGATGGCGGTGGTCGACAAGATCAGGGCGCTGATGAGTGCGATGCCATAACCGCGATTCATGTTTTCCTTGTTGTTGTTCATGTACTCCTTTTGATCGGGCGGCGAATTATGCGGTTTTTGAGTACCTGCCAGATTGCGCAGGCATAAAAATTCTAGTCAATAATTGGATTATGTAATAGAGCCAATTTATAGCAATATAATACATACCAATGATCATCATCCTCTCTACATTGAGATAGTGTCTTGCTTAATTACGCGGAAATCTTGTAGAATGAGTAAGCCAATTCAATTACCTCATCCGCGGAGGTGCGCCGTGCGCATACCCCTTGACCGGCAAAGCCCGATCCCTCTGTACCAGCAGATCAAAGATTACTTCAAAGAGGCGATCCTCTCGGGGAGCCTGCCGCCCGAGACGCGGCTGCCCGCCACGCGCTGGCTGGCACGCGACCTGGGAGCCAACCGCCTGGCGGTGGATCGCGCGTACAACGAGCTGGAAATGGAAGGGCTCGTTCATTCGCGGGTTGGCAGCGGAACTTATGTGCAGATGCCTTTTCCACAGCCATCCCTCCCACCCGGTGATGCGGAAGCAACCTGGCCGTTGTGGCAGCAGGACGATGGGGAAGGCATCGATGCAGTCCACAGGCTGTATCCCACGGAGATGCTGAAATCATCACGCCGCGCGAACCCGGTGAACCTTGCCGGCGGGATCGGGGACAGCTGCCAATTCCCGCTGGAGGAGTTCCGCAGGATCATGCAGGCAGTGCTGCGACGGGACGGGATTTCCGCGCTGGAGTACGGCGACCGGGAAGGGTATGCGCCTTTGCGCAGCACCATCGCGCAGGTGCTGGCCAGCGAAGGCATCCGGGCAGCGGCGGAGAGCATCCTGATCACCTCCGGCTCGCAGCAAGGGCTGACGCTGACCGCGCAGCTGCTGGCGAAGAGCGGAGACACGGTGCTGGTCGAGGAACCCACGTATATCGGTGCGATCAGCCTGTTCCGCAACCTGAGGATGAAAATGGTGGGCATCCCGGTCGATGAACAAGGGATGCAGACGGAAAAGCTGGAGAAGCTCCTGCAGCAGCACCACCCACGGCTGATCTACACCATCCCCAATTTTCACAACCCGACGGGCGCGTGCCTGCCGCTGCAGCGCCGGCATCAGCTCATCACACTGGCGGAGCGTTATAACGTGCCGATCCTGGAGGACGATTACGTGGGCGATCTGCGCTATGAGGGGCGCGCGCAGCCGGCGCTCAAGGCGCTCGACCCGGGAGGAAGGGTGATCTATGCCAGCACATTCTCGAAGATGCTGATGCCGGGGCTGAGGGTGGGTTTCCTGGCGGCGGACGGACCGATCTTCGGCAGGCTGGCGCGCTTGAAATACGATACCGACCTGGCCACCTCCGGCTTGATCCAGCGGGCGGTGGAATCGTTCGTCACCATCGGGCGCTACCAGGCGCACCTGCGGCGCACCTGCCAGGTCTACCGCAAACGGCGCGACGCAATGCTGAAGGCAGTGCGCCTGTACCTTCCTCCGGAGGTCAACACGAGCCAGCCGCAGGGAGGTCTCTTCGTGTGGGTGCGGTTGCCGGAGGGTATGTCTTCAGACGAACTGCTGCCGCTGGCATGCGAGGAGGGGGTGGCTTTTCATCCCGGCAGCGGTTTCTTTTTGCACGGCGCGGATGGGACGCGGTATTTGAGGCTCAATTTTGCGGCGCAGCCGCCGGAGAGGATCGAGGAGGGGGTGAGGCGGTTGGGACGCGCCATTGAACGGTTGGGGGGCGGAGCCTAGACATTGGAGATGGGGATTCGTTTTTCGTTTTAAAAGTGGAAACGAATCGAAACGAATACTCTTTGCATTCTGGGTTCCTTTTTCCTATATAAATGTGGGATCCCACTCGCTAAAAACGCTCGGTCCCTCTCTCAAAAACTGTTCGGGGATGCAAAAACCACAGGACGCACCCATGGCGAGAGGACACGCCAGGGGAAGTCTTTCGCGCGAATTGAAACGAATATTCAGAAGGCAGCCAAGGAATATGAAGGATGTTAAGGTTCAGAATAGAAAATAAGTTCTATATTACTATTATAAACCACGTGTCAAGAGGGGGAGGAACGACCTTCAAATTAAACCCGAAGCGCGCCGAAGGCGTCAGGATCGAAATCATACGGCCAGAGGGTGGAGGAATCGTACCTGGCGCCCTCGAGGCGGACAGGGAATTGGTCGGCATCCTTCAAGTCGTGACCGACCAATTTTGCAGATTCACCCCATGAAATGTAGCGGAGGACATGCTCGCTCTGCAAGCCTCTGCCGCGCATGACGGCGCCTTTGAGGTTGGCGCTGCGCAGGTCTGCGCCGGAAAGATCGGCAAGGGTCAGGTTGGCATTGGTCAGGTTGGCGCGGGACAGGTCAGCGCCCTTAAGAACGGCGGCGTGCAGGTCGGAATCGAAGAGCGAGGCGCCGCCCAGGTTGGCGGAGGAAAGGTCGGCTTCGCGCAGGCGGGCGTGGTGGATGAAGGCGCCTTTCAGGTTGGTGTCGTTCAAAACTTTTTGGTCCAGCTGGGCGTGGGCAAGGTTGGCTGCTTCGAGCAGGGCGCCCTGCAAATTTGCCCGGTAGAGGTTCACATGCTCCAGGTCGACGCCGCGCAGGTCGGCGCCGTGGAAGTTCACGCCTTCAAAATCGGCTTCGAACAAGCGGGTAATGCGCAAATCGGCCTGCGAAAGGTTGGAACCGGTCAGCCTGGCGCCGATCAATTCGGCGCCGACGAGGGAAGCACCCACCAGGGAGGCTTCGATCAACTGCGCGTTCATCATTTTCGCGCCCTCAAAATGGGCGCCATTGAGGATGGCGTTGGAAAAATCGGCGCTGCCCAGGCGGGCGTCTTTGAAAATGGCGCCTTCGAGGTGCGCGCGGGAAAAGTTCGCGGCGAGGAGTTCTGTACCGGTGAAATTGACGCGCTGGAGGTTGGCGCCGCGGAAGTTGACGTACATGAGATCGGCGGCGCTTAAGTTGGCGCCGTGGAGGTCGAGACCGGAGAAATCCGCCTGGCGCTGCTGGAAGCCGTGCAGATCGGCGCCGGGCACCAGTTTGATGCCTTTGAGAGCATACAGAAATTTGTTTACCGGAGCCATGGACTCCCTCCTGAACGAGCGGATGCGATAGAAAGATTATATAGCGAAAAGAGGGGGAAGGGGGAGAAGTGCGGGTAAAGCAGCGACGCCTGGGGCTTCAGGTGCATTATGCCGGTGGACTATGAACACCTGCTGGCGGGAGGGGGGTAGGAGGAAAGGAGATTATGAGAAGAACGTTTACACAAGGGATGGGTCAAAATTGATGCCGAATAATCTTTTTAATCAAATTAAATTAGGAAGAATACTACAAAGAATAATGATTTACTTTTCAGAAAGTAAATCGTAGTTTCTACTTTTTATAAAGTAAAACATTTTTTTAAATTAATGGATTATCAACACATTTTATTTTGTGCCTCAATATTATCAAGTGCAGCAGCAGTAATTGAAACCCATGCTTCTTCATCAAGAACTAATATCGGCATATTAAGTTCTTTAGAAATATTAATGAAAGTAACTCTTGTCTCATCGAAGATTTTGCTTGGAATTGAGATTCCAATGATGTCAAACAACTTATTGCCGGTTAATCCTTTATGTAAGGTAAAGAAAAATTGAGCATACAAACCCTTAATACCAGGTGAATTTTGGCCTACACCTCGATTTGGCGTATTTTTCTCTTTGCTTTTTAATTGAATTCCAATTTGAACGGATTGGTTATTTTCGGCTAGCATATCTTGGTATTTTACGTCAGCTTTTTCATTACCAGTGTGTATGCCGTCGAATTTTTCATCAATGGCAAATCCTAATAATCTGGGCAAGCACATGTTTTCAGAATTTATATTATTTGTTGAAAAAGATTTACCCGGATTCCACGTCGAATAAATTTTGCCACCATTTTCACCCTGGAGGCGTGATGGTTGTGGTTGAACGCGCTTAAGTTGAGCATGGTTTCCTTTATTGTACAGCATTTTTAGGGATCC
>Ga0116172_10001738_pt1 | contig 19666 bp, 14 predicted proteins | sample AD_UKC083_MetaG_FD_89799 | JGI IMG/M metagenome (GOLD analysis project Ga0116172, IMG submission 89799) | Active sludge microbial communities of municipal wastewater-treating anaerobic digesters from USA - AD_UKC083_MetaG | ecosystem: Engineered > Bioreactor > Anaerobic > Digestate | place: USA... | reverse complement strand
GCCCTCTTTAAGTCTTTCTATCTCGCCTGCATCCAAACCGGTAATTCGGGAAATCTTCTCGACGCTCATATTTTCTCCAAGCAAGGCCCTGGCTGTTTCCTGCCTTGCCTCGTGTTTGCCCTTTTCCATCCCCTGCTGAATTCCCCGCTGCATGCCTTCCTGAACCCCCTGCTGCTTGCCTTCCTGGTAGCCGCGTTTCTTGAGTTCCTGTACTATCATGTTCGAATCCCTCCGCTCCTCCATCATCTCGATTATAGCTTCCTTCTCTACGGCCGTTATTTCAAGAAAATATTCAATTATGGCTATGTTTTTCTCGATGATGCGAATATCATCCTCAATATATCCATAGCCTCGAATGTATTCAACCGCCAAGCTTATCTTTTTCTCGAGGTCATAGCGCATGGCTGAGCGCAACACCGCTATAAACCTGTTTTTGGTTTTGAGATAGCGCTCGGCCTGGTAGTCCTTCATGCGCACCAACTGATAGCTGAAACAGAGATAAATTTCGCCGAAACAGCGGACTCTTATTTCGCTATCCGGCGGTTTTAGCCAGCTTTTGGACCTGTCGGTAAAAAGGGCCACGGGCAGTATCTCCGCCTCAGGGAAGCGCTTTGAAAGGTCTATTATGTAATGGGCGAAGCGGTGTATGTCGAATTTCGCCCTGTCCGACCAGTGCTCTATCAGTACGAGCACAACGCGCCGCTTATCGCCAAAGGTATAACAGACGGCTATATCGTTTTTTAGGTTTTTGTCGTAGTGGGAGTGCTTTTTTACCTCCTGAATGACGAAGCTTACCTCTACGGGCTTTCCGTATTTTTGGATTATCTCCGGTTTTATAAATTCCAGCGCGTCTGAGGGATAGTCCCTTACGAGGTTTTTAATCATTTCATCCGGCTTTGGCTTTGGCAATATGCTTCCTCCGTTCGATTTCTCGTTATGAGGTCTCACTATCAAAACGAATGGGAAGGAGGGAATGGTAAAAGTTTTTGTGTCTATTCAGCGAATAGTCACAGGTTTTTTCAAAAATAAGGGGGGCTTTGGGATATGCTTCACTTGTTCATAAACATTGCGGCTCGCATAGGACTCTTTTCTTTGAATAAGGCGCGGCCCTCCCGGCCCGGGGGGACTGTCCTTTCTTTTTTTCGCGAAAAAGAAAGGACCAAAGAAAACGCGCCCTCAAATGCCGGGGGGCTACGCTCACTCGCCGCGCGGCTTAACCGTTTGCTTCATGTAATGCTTGGCGGCTCCTGTATTTTCAGCTTTGATGACGCTGTGTGTTTTCCTGAAGGCTGTTCCTGAAACTTACTTTTCGGCTGCGGAAGGTCCATCGTGGACCATCCTCGCCCCGCGCGCGTCCGTGCGCGCTGCTTAATGAGGATTCGGATGGGGCTTGAGGTTTTTCGGTTTTCGAAAGGTGCGGAGAACTAATCCAAATCCCCACAGCCTCCGGCAGCTCCCCTTTGATAAAGGGGAGCCTTATCGAGAAAACGTGTTGCTGTTGTAAAGAATAAAGGCTTTAATCTTCCGCGAAAAGTATCCTGAATAATAGCCCCCTTCATTGAAGGGGGTGCGGCGGAGCCGGGGGGATTCGATCAGCACCATGTGAAGCCGGGATGAGGGCGCTTCTGTTCCGGCCTTGGGCATGGGGGTAGAGGGCGAGTTCAAAAGTCGATTTTTGCGCGAAACGTGATTGACAGGAAATTGCCTTCTACGTTGTATAATTAAATTACAATATTATGTTTATATCATGGAAGGTCAATACTATTGATAGGCATCATATCGCGCCCGGTGTTCAGCCGCAGCTTGACCGGGTAATCCGCAATCGGAATAATCTCAGCGCATCGATGTCCGCCGCCTCGCCCCGGAAAGTGGATCCGGGCGCGGATAAGCGGGGGCGAGACGATATACTACACGATATTCGAGGAGGGTTACATGGCGCTCAACAAGCTGGTGGATTCGAGGGACGTGCGCTTCGTCCTGTTCGAGATGCTTAAAGTCGACGAGCTTGCCAAATTCGAGAAATACTCCGGGTTTGACAAAGACATGCTGGAGGACACGCTCGGTCTCGCCGAAAAAATGGCCATAGAGCAGATCTATCCGACCTGCGGCGATGGCGATAAAACCGGGGCCCGTTATGACCCCGAAACAAAGCAGGTTAAGGCTCCGGAATCCTTTCGCGCGCCGCTTAAGGCCTTCAACGAGGCCGGCTTTGTAGGCGTTTTCGACGATCCGGAGGTCGGCGGGATGGGCATACCGCATTCGGTGGGTTTCTCTTGCTACGAGTACTTCTGTACGGCGAACGTTTCATTCGTAAGCTATCCGGCCCTCGCTCATGGCGCGGCGGCGCTTTTCATGAATTACGCGAGCGAAGAGCTTAAGGGAATCTATCTCGAAAAGATGCTAAACGGAACCTGGGGCGGCACCATGTGCCTCACCGAGCCCGACGCCGGTTCCGACGTGGGGGCGCTCAAGGCCAGGGCGTTCCGTCAGGACGACGGCACGTATAAAATCGTCGGGCAGAAGATATTCATTACCGCCGGCGAGAACGATCTCTACGAAAACATCATCCACCCCGTGCTCGCGCGCATAGAGGGCGACCCCCCGGGCACCAAAGGCATTTCGATTTTCCTGGTCCCCAAGTATCTGGTAAATCCCGACGGCTCGTTAGGGGCAGCCAACGACGTGGTGTGCACGGGAATCGAGCACAAATGCGGATTTCACGGCTCGGCCACCTGTACGCTCTCGTTCGGCGACAACGGCAATTGCAGGGGCTGGCTCCTCGGACAGGAACGGCAGGGCATGAAGATAATGTTCCAATTGATGAACGAGGCGCGCACCGACGTGGCCATACAGGGGCTGTCCGTGTCCAGCACCGCCTACATGCACGCGCTGACCTATGCTAAGAACCGGAAGCAGGGCGTGCATGTGACGAAGATGATGGAGCCGGCGGCGCCGTCGGTCGCCATAATCGAGCATCCGGACGTAAAGCGCATGCTGCTGTGGATGAAGTCCTATGTCGAGGGAATGCGCATGCTCACCTATTACCTGTCGCACCATCTGGACCTCGAGCACGTGTACGATGGCGAGGAAAAGAGGGAGGCCACGGCCCTGGTCGAGCTCCTCATCCCCATATGCAAGGCCGGGAACACCGACACGGGCGTGCTGGTAGCCTCCGAGGCCATGCAGGTTTTCGGCGGCTACGGATATTGCGCCGATTACCCGGTGGAGCAGTTCTACCGGGATTCCAAGCTGTTCGCCATCTACGAGGGCACCAACGGCATCCAGTCCATGGACCTCACCATGCGCAAAATCCTCATGAACAAGGACCAGTACAACTACAAGGTCTGGCGGAAGCGCGTGGACGATGTAATAGCGGCGGCGAAAGGCGTCGTCGAAGACAAGTACATCGACCTGGTTGTAAAGGGCATGGCGAGGCTCGACGAGACGATAGAGTTTTTAAAAGGCCAGATGGCCAAGGGCGCATTTCTGAATCTCTTTATGAACGCATCGCAGCTCCGCAAGGCCATGTTTATGGCCTGCCTCGCGTGGCTGCACCTGTGGAGCATGACGCTCTGCGCGCCAAGGATGAAACAGCTCATCGGCGAGGCGAAGGGCGAGGAGCGCGAGAAGATCCTTGCCGACAACGCGGAGGCGGCCTTCTACGCCGGCAAGGTTCTGTCGGGACAGTTTTTTATCGGCTACGAGTTCCCCGAGTACTTCGGCAAGCTCGACACCATCATGGGCGGGGAGTCCGCGGTCATCAAGGCGAGCCGCTCCATCTTTACCGGGGCGCCGGAGGAGTAGGCCGGACGGTCGAAGTCCCGCCGGTAAATTTGAACTTAAAGGGCGCGGGAAACCGCGCCCTTCACTATTTTGTTCTTGCCCGCGGATTGCGCGCGCGATAGAAGCCTTGTAACGCGCGCCCATGCGCGAAAATCGAGGGGGTGTAAACCATGAAGGTCGTCGCGTTTAACGGCAGCCCGCGAAAAGACGGCAATACCTCGCTGTTGATTCGGAAGGTTTTCGATGGGCTCGAAGCCGCCGGGGTCGAATGCGAACTGGTGCATATAGGCGGAAAGCCCATACGGGGTTGCCGGGCCTGCGGCAAATGCAGGGAGCGCAGGGACAGGCGATGTTCGATCGATTCGGACATTGTGAACGAATGCATAGAAAAAATGATTCAGGCGGACGGCATCATCATAGGTTCGCCAACCTATTTTGCCGGCGTGACCTCCGAGACCAAGGCGCTTTTGGACCGTTCGGGTTATGTGGCGCGCGGCAACGACAACATGTTCCGCCGAAAATTGGGCGCCTCGGTAAGCGCCGTCCGCCGTGCCGGTTCGCTCCATGTGTTCGACACCATCAACGCCTTCTTCCTGATTAACGAGATGATAGTGCCGGGTTCGTCCTACTGGAACATGGGCCAGGGGTGCGAGATCGGCGACGTGCTTTCCGACGAGGAGGGAATGCGCACCATGGAGACTCTTGGGGTAAACATGGCCTGGCTCCTACAAAAAATTCATCGTTAAGTTCGGGGGTGATGTAAACGCTCGCCGGGGCGCACCGTGTTGGGACCGGAGGGCCGCAATCCGTCGCCGGGCTTAATGGGACCGCTGAGACCTCCGAGTACCGAGGCGCAGAGGACGTGGCTTGCACGTGCCGCACGTTCGACCCGAACGTTTTATTGGGGAGCGAAGCTCGTGCCCGGGCCCCGGATGCAGGGCCTGGAGATTTAAGGCTTTTCGGCCGATGATTTGCGTAAAGGGCGGGAGTGACTCCAGCCCTTTTTTCGTAAGGGGAGGAAAAAAGTGGGACAATACGTGCGTGTTGCGGGTCTAATTGTTAGTATGGAGGCCGGGTCAGGCCGTGGATTTGCGGGCTCCACCCGATTTAAGCTTAAGGGGTAAATGGAGGACCTTGATGAAAGCGATGTCGAAATACAGGCTTCTGGCGGTTTTGTTGTCGGTTTTCATGTTAGGCGTATTCCTGGGGGCCGGCGCGTACCGCTGGTATATTAAACGTAACTTCGAGGAATTCGCGCGTTCCCATTTAAAGGATGAGGCCGAGCGCCGCGGCGTGCTCTCCGGCGGGAAGCTTAAGTGAAGACGAAGGCGGCGGTCATTATTCTCGCGATAGCCTTTTCAGGTGCGGCCGCCCGCGAGGCCGGGGAGACGCTTGGATGGGAGGAGTGCGCCGCCCTTGCCATGGCTCGCCATCCCGACATCGTTTCGTCCAGGGAAAAGATCCAGCAGGCAAGGGACGCAAAGGGAATTACCCGAAGCTCGATGCTGCCGCAGGTGGACGCCTCGCTCGACATAAACAAATCGCGCAGGGACGCTCCTGCCCCTTCCCAAGGAAAGGTGGACACCACCACCTACTCGTACGGGCTCAGCGCACGGCAATTGCTTTTTGACGGCGGAAAAGCGCTGTACGCCACCAAAGGGGCCGACGCCCAGGTGCGGCTGGCCGTATATGGCGCCATGGAGGTTTCGTCCACGGTGCGCTATAATCTGCGAAGCGCATTCGTCGAGATGCTCAAGGCGCAGGAGCTTCTGGGCATCTCCGGCGAAATAGTGGACAGGCGAAGAAAGAGCCTCAACCTCGTCCGGATGAGATACAATGCCGGGAAGGAGCACCGCGGCTCCCTTCTTACGGCGGAGGTAAACCTGGCCCAGGCCGAGTCGGACCGCGGGCAGGCGGACCGGGCCGTTTCGCTGTCGCGGCACAGGCTTGCGCGCGAGATGGGCCTTAAGGAGTGGAAGGAGTTCACCGTAAAGGGCGAGCTTTCCATCCCCGATGCCGGGCCTCGTAAGCCCGATTTCGTCTCTCTGGCGGGCCTTACGCCTGCCGTGCGCCAGGCGGAGATGAGAAAGGAGCAGGCGGACTACGCGCGTAAATCGGCCGATGCCGGATATCTCCCCGAGGTGTTCGGTACGGCGAGCGCTGGAAGGTCCGACAACTCCTGGCCCCCGGGTGAGGGCCGGCTCTCCGCCGGTGTCGGGATTAGCATTCCCATTTTCGAGGGGGGAAAGCGCGTGTATCGGAGCTCGAAGGAAAATGCCGCGTACCGCCAGGCGGCGGCCGATCTGGAAAGCATAAGGGGATCGTTGTCGGTGACCCTGGAGCAGCGATGGACCGCATTTATGAACGCGATAGATAACGCCCGGCTAAGGGAAAAATACCTGAGCGCGTACGAAGAGCGCGCCCGTATTGCCGCCGCGCAGTACAATATCGGCCAGGTGGGCTTCGACAACTGGATCATCATAGAAAACGAGCTTGTCGAGGCCAAGAAGAACTATCTGAACGCCCGTTCAATGGTGCTCGAAGCGGAGGCCTCGTGGAAAAACGCGCAGGGGGTGAGGCTCGATGACGATATATAGGTTTCGATGTTTTACGACCGGCGCCCTCGCCGCGATCGCCCTGTTGGGTATCCTAACAGGGGCGGCGTGTTCGAAGAAGCAGGCCGTTTCGTACAGGGAGGTCCTTCCGGAACGCGGCGATATTAGAAAGTTCATTGGCACGACCGGTACGGTCGAGCCGCGCAACAGGCTCGAGATAAAGCCCACCATCGCCGGGCGGGTGGAGAGCGTCCTCGTGACCGAGGGGCAGACGGTGCGAAAGGGACAGCTTTTAGCGTGGATGAGCTCGACCGAAAGAGCGGCCCTTATAGACGCGGCGCGCATGCAGGGGGACGCCGAGCTGGGCTACTGGGAGAACGCCTACAAGCCCACGCCGATTATCGCCCCCATCACCGGCACGGTCATCGTCCGCGACGTCGAGCCGGGGCAGACCGTGGCCGTCACTAACGCTGTTCTTGTACTCGCCGACAGGCTGGTGGTTACGGCGGATGTGGACGAGACGGACATAGGCAACGTCAGGCTGGGCATGGAGGCCGAGCTCGGTCTGGATTCCTACCCCGACGTTAAGGTGAACGGGAGGATACACCACATATCCTACGAGTCGACCGTGGTAAACAACGTGACTATGTATAAGGTGCAGATCATCCCGGACCGCGTGCCTGCCGTATTCAGGTCCGGGATGAGCGCAAGCATCAACATAATACAGGCGGTGCATAGAGACGTGCTCCTTCTCCCGATCGAGGCCGTGACCCTCGATGGGGGTATCAATTACGTGCTACTGGACCGGGGTGGCAAAAGTCCCCCGGTGCGCCGGGCGGTGAAGACCGGGCTTACCGACGAAACGCGCATAGAGATCGTAGAGGGACTTTCCGGAGACGAGCGGGTATTGGTGGCGAATGGAGGGCAGGCGGAGCTTTCCGGCGCGCCGACAGAAAAGAAGAACCCATTTGTGCCTACCCCGATGGGGCGGCAGCGGGCCAGATAGGAAGCTCGCATGATAGAGCTTAGAAACGTCTCCAGGTTGTACGAAACCGGAAAGCTGAGCGTCGCCGCGCTCAAAGACGTTAGCCTTCGCATCGACGAGGGCGAGTTCGTGGCCATAATGGGTCCTTCGGGCTCGGGGAAGTCGACCCTGCTCAATATCCTCGGATTTCTGGATAGGCCGGACAGGGGCGACTACCTTCTATACGGAAACGACATAGGGCGGCTCGATGACGATCGCCTGTCGGCTTTAAGAAACAGCATGGCGGGCTTTGTCTTCCAGCAGTTCCACCTGCTGCCCCGACTGACGGCGTTAAAAAACGCGGAGCTTCCCCTGGTGTATGCCGGAAGAAGGGAGCTTAACGAGGCCGCAAGAAAGCGCCTTACGGACGTGGGCCTCGCGGAACGCGTTGAACATCTGCCCGGCGAGCTTTCGGGCGGGGAGCAGCAGCGAGTCGCGATAGCCCGCTCGCTTGTCAACGATCCCCGCATCATCTTCGCCGACGAGCCAACCGGAAACCTCGACACCAAAAGACAGGGCGAGATAATGTCGATCCTCGAGGAGCTTAACGTCCGCGGTAAGACCATAATAATGGTCACCCACGAGGATGAGGTGGCGGCACGTGCAAAGCGAATAATAAGAATGCGCGACGGGGAGGTGGTGTCGGACGAGCGGAGAAAAACCCGACGCCCGGCGAATACCACCCTCCAGGTGGCGCCGCCGGAAGAGCTGTTTCGAAACGGTCGCCAGGGCCCGGGCAGGGCGCAGTTTGTAGACTATCTGCGCCAGGCGGTGGGCTCCATACTCTCCCACAAGCTGCGCTCGCTCCTGTCCATAACGGGCATACTCATTGGAGTGGCGGCAGTGATTTCTATGATGGCGCTTGGAGAAGGGGCAAAGGCCTCCATCTCGCAGCGCCTGAGCTCCCTCGGATCGAACGTCCTCATGGTGATACCGGGGGCGCGCCGCGCGGGGGGCGTCGCCGTGCAGACGGGCACGGTCACGAGGCTAAGCCTGGGAGACGCCGAGGAGCTCTCTCGCATCGCGGCCGTGGCGGCGGTCTCGCCCTCGGTGCGCTCGCGCGTTCAACTGGTGCATGGTAATAAAAACTGGAACTCTTCAATAGAAGGGGTCGGCGTAAATTACGCCTCCATACGTTCGGCAACGCCCGTAATGGGAAGGTTTTTTTCGAGCGAGGAATTGCGCACAAGGGCAAAAGTGGCGCTTGTGGGACAGACGGTGGTGCGCGAGCTATTCGGAACCGGCCCGCCGCTGGGCAGAACGATCAAGGTAAACAGGATAAATTTTACGGTAATCGGCGTGTTGCCCGCGAAAGGGATGTCGCACAGGGCCGACCAGGACGACGTGGTCGTTGTGCCGGTAACCACGGCCATGTACCGCCTGTTAGGCAAAACCTATGTGGACAGCATAGACATCCAGGCTGCGGGGCAGGAGCGTATAGAGGAGGTCAAGAGGTCGGCAAGGCTTTTGCTTAACGAGCGGCACAGACTCGCGCCTGACAATACGGAATCCTTCGAGATAATGGACCTTTCGGAAATCCGCGAGATGATCTCCAGCACGACGCGCACCATGAGCCTTTTGTTGGGAATAGTCGCGGCCATATCGCTAATGGTGGGGGGGATCGGCATAATGAACATCATGCTGGTGTCGGTGAAGGAGCGCGTTAAAGAGATTGGGCTTCGCAAAGCCATAGGCGCGAGGCGTAAGGACATAAGGCTCCAGTTTTTAATCGAGTCGGCGCTCCTCACATTTTCGGGCGGGCTTGCGGGCATCGTTATCGGCTCCGGCGTGTCGGTCCTCATTACGGTGTTCGCGGACTGGTCGGCAGTGCTGTCGGGCTGGTCGATCGCGCTCTCCTCGTCTGTCTCCATAGTAATTGGCATTGCCTTCGGCCTGTGGCCGGCGGTGCAGGCCTCGAAAATGCATCCTGTCGAGGCGCTGCGGTCCGAGTGAGGGGGCTAGCCCCCCTCTCCCATCTCACCTGGCCTTGAACGAAACCGTCACCTTTTTTGCCGGTTCTATCACCAGTCCGGGCACGTCTTTAAGCAGCGCCTTCGTCTCCTCCATCGTCGCGGGCTTCTTCGCGTTGAGCTCCTTGAGCTTCTCGGTGTTGTCCAGGAATTTGGAGAATTCGATATCGTAAAGCGTTATCGCGTTCCCGTTGACGTTGGCTGCGTTCGTTTTCGTTATTTCACCGTTAATCTGCACCACCAGCGCGAAGCGCATGCCGTCGAATATCAGCCTCATCTGCTTGAGCTGCTGCTCCATCTGCGCGTCATCGACGGGTTTGGTCTCCGCCTTCTTTTCGGCGGGGCCTTTCTTCTCTGGCATTATCATGGTGAGGGTCGGCGATGGTTTTTTCGCAAAACGGAAGATGATGTTCTCGGCCAAAGCGGGCTTACCCGCGTTCTGACCGCTCTTCGCCTTCATGTTCTGGTTGATGGTGATCTTCGTGACGTCCCCGAACGAGTAGATCGTCCGGTATCCCTGGTGCGTGGCGTTCGCGATGTCTTCGACCGAAACGAAGCTGACTCCCCGGCCAAAGCTCGCGGCCTTGTCCCTAAGCTCCTGCTCCTTGTATATTTTCGCGTCGGGTTTCGCTTCCTCTCCGGCGCCCATTCCCTTTTTCATGCCCTCGGCCATTTCACTTTTCATGAGGAAGGTCTCCTGGATCGTCCCGGTGCCGTCGGCGTTCACGGTGATGCGCGTTTCCACGTCCATACAGCCGACCACAAGCGCCAGCGCCGACGCCGCCATTATGATATTTTTTTTCATGAGCGTACCCCTCGAGCGTGATTTTTCCGCCTGATGAAAATACGCCCGTCAATTCCGTGATTTCCATGCAGGAGGTGAGTGGAAAGTAACACCGCTCCCGGAGAAAGGCAAATAAGGAAAATTTTTTTATCGGGCTCCGGATCACCCACCGATCGGGTATTCTTCTTTACAGCCGCCAGGCCCGTGCTACAATTCTGGCGCCTGTTCCGGAGGCAGCCGGTCCGGCTTCGGGAGAGAAACCGCCATGATCGCATTCATAATACCCGCCGCGCTTTTAGTCATCATCTACGGAGCCCTCCGCCGGCCATGCCCCTCCGCCCGGAAGTTCCCCGACGGTTTCCTCTGGGCCACAGGTGAGGACGCCTGCCAGCACGAAGGCTGGAGCCTCAATAACGACTGGGCGCGCTGGGAGGCGCAGGAGCCGCCGCCCATCGAGAGCGGCGAGCGCTGCGGCATCGCGGCCGATTTCTACAACCGCTACGAGTCGGACTTCGACCTTGCCGCGCGCGATGGACAGAACGCCTACCGCTTCGGGATCGAATGGAGCCGGAGAAGGGACGCTACGACGAGGGCGCCTTCCTGCATTACGACAAAATGATCGACGCCATGCGGAGGCGCGGCTTCACCGTCTTCCTGAGCCTGTGGCACTTCACCCTGCCCCTGTGTGCGGCGGACGAAGGGGGATGATGATAAACTGTGCCACGCGTACAGAATTCAGGATATTATGGACAGGCAACCGATGAACACCAGGGCTCCCCAAAAACTTGAAGGCTGGATCATGGCGCAGTGTTACCGCCTGAGAACGGGAGGACCGGCTCCGCCCGGATGGATCGAGCCGCGCGGCAAGCGGGAGTGGCCCGGCGAAGACCGGCCCGTGGGAACGCCGCGCCCGCTCGTCATATCCGAAATCTTGCTGAATTATTTCAAACTCGAACCCTCGCGGACCTTTCATTCGGGCGGCCCCACCAACGAGTGCTTTCCGGATACGCCCCGTTTCCGCGAAGCCATCGCCCTATGTAACGATACAATTGCCGCGCTCCTCGCCGAAGGCGTTCTGGTCCGCGCCCCTTCGGGCGGGCACCGCCTGGCCGACCCCTGGATCGAGCGGATGTCCGGACGTTAACAGGGGGCTTTCCGGCATCCTTTGCCGCCATCGTCATCATTTCACAGGAGTCTGAAGGCATGCCCGAGGGGCATGGCGATAACTTCCCTTAAAACCTGAAATCGCATCATGGTTTGGATCCGGAATCTTTCCGGTTCTCCCTGCGGTATCGGGCGGGCGACAGGCCGGTATTTTTTAGAAAGGCGTTATAGAAAACGGAGATGGAGTTAAAGCCCAGATCGAACGCAATGGCCGTTATGGGCTTGTCGGGATCGTCAACGAGGACACGCATGGCCTCCTCGACTCGGTACCGGTTGACATAGGTGTTGAAGTTCATGCCGAGCCGGTTGTTTATGAATTCCGATAGTTGATGAGGGCTGACCGACAGCTCCTCGGCGACCATCATCAGCGTGAGGTCCTCGGTCTTATAGGCCTTGTGTATTTCCATCATCTCCGCAAGCCGTATCGAAAGGGCCTCGGTGTCGACGTTCTTAAGCTGGGAGCGCGCTCCAGCCAGTCTATCGGGGCCGGCCTGGTCACTGAGCCTCTCCATTGCCGGTCCGGCCTTTGTGGATATTAGGGTCAGGAGATGGAGGGCGGATGGGTCAATCGGGTTGATGTGAGGATCGGTATCGCAATAAATTGCCCCCATGCTTGTGTCCTCGATAATCACCGGAACGCAGATGGCAAATATGGGGTGTTCACCGCCTTGCGGGTTATAGGCTTCCCCGGCGGAAGGATGTACCTGGGTGCGCAAGATTTCCGGCCTTGCTTGGTTTATCGTGAGCATGGCAATTTCGCCGGCCGTCGGGTCATCCCACCCGATTGCATCGTATTCGGTGGCGGTCGAGGTGTGGAGCGCGCGGACGTTTTCGCCTTCAAAGCGGTACAGCACCGCACGCCGGGCTCCCGTGCCCCGCAAGGCCAGCAGGGTGACAAGCGAGGCTATCCTCTTAGGGTCGGTTTCGGAGGAAATTGCGGCGAGCTCCCGATGAAAATCCGATATTATGCGAGCTTCGTCGGTCCGGTGGGATGCTATAATATTTTCGAAGGCGCCATTGTCGTCTATGTCCGGCAAATCGTAAAGGATGTCCGCGTAGCGCTCGTCCATCATCCTGACTTTTGCGAGCGCGCCCCATTCATTGAATATATGGCGGGCGGCGGCTAAATGAATCCTGGCGTATGAGTTAAGCCCGCGCGCAAGGTGAAATTTTCCGGCAAGCTCGTTCGCTATGGCGGCGTTCTGCATGTATCCGTTCGATGCGGCGGATTCTATCGCCTCATTGTACAGCCGCACGGCATCCTGGTGGTTATGTACTATACGATTGATCTCCGCCTCCAGCAGGAGGTATTTATGCTGGAAGTTTTCCGGGGCGTTGTCGGCCCAGCGCTTCATCTTTCGTTGATTTACGCGGAGTATCCGCATAAAGCGGCGCCGGTCTTTCACTTCGGATTCATCATAAAGGGCGGCTATGATGAGAGAATGGACAAACAGGTGCTCGGCGAATATCATGGTGGAAAAATGCCACTCCCTGGTCTCCGCGTATCTTTCGAGCAGGTCGAGCGCTTTGCGAAAATGGCCGAATATATATAAATTTTTGGGTTTGAATACGCAATACCAGTGAAGCGGTTGCGATATCTCGCTTTCTATAAGCTCGTCCAGAAATTCCATTTCATCGAACGAGGCGTCGCCAAGGTCCAACGAGTCGATGGTCCTGCCCTGCAGTTGAAGCGCCGTCCGGATTACCACCTGCAGGGCCTGCCGAACGTGATGGTTTTTTCCTCTGGTGCTGTAGTCCAGGTATTCGCCGGCGGTTTTGAGGACCTCGTCCAGCCTGTCGCCCTTCATCGACATGTTTCCGGCGTGGAAGATGCACGTAAGCCTCGAGAAGTAGAGCTCGCCGGTGCCCGCTCCACAGTTATACGCTCTTCGGAGGTAGTCTATTCCGTTGCGGGCATGCTCCCTCCAGTGTATCAGAAAGGCCCCCAGAATGAAGCTAAGGGCGCATTCAAGCCCATCCGACGGGTAGCGCGTACCCAACTCTCTGGATACCAGCCCAAAACGATATCCGTTGGCGAAATCCCCTATCCCCGAGGTAAGTATCATGCCGAACAAGGCGTATCCGAGCGCCGAGTAGTTGCAATTGCCGTGCCGTAGCGATGTGTGAATCATGGTAATGGGGATGAGGTGCATCAGTCCGTGGTTGGTGGTATAGGCCGGTGTCCACATATTGACGAGTATGGACATGACAATCGAACGGGCTTCGTTGTTCATTACAGGAAGCTTCAGGACCGATTCGATGCCATGGCTGCGGAAGTACAGCCAGAGCCTTCCCATCTCCCATAGCAGGCGAAATCGCGAAGGTTTGGGATTCAGATGGACCCCAAGCAGGCTAAGGCCATCGAGTCCTGTCCGTATGGCCTCCTTTGCCCGGCTGCTGTTCATGAGCAGCATCACCTTGAGGTCGTGGATCTGGGCCTTTTCCAGGACAGTGCGTGCGTTTTTTACGATTAGACCGAAAAGGCGGTCCGCCTCTTCATTGTTGCCGATAAAGTACTCGCACTCGAAAAGGCCCCTGTAAATATCCATGGTAAGATCGTAGCCGCTTTTCCATGCGTCCCTGTCCAGAAGGGCCTCGCCAAGCCTGTAATAACGCGCCGCGGATTGATACGCGATGGAAAGCCTCGCTCTTTTTCCGGCTTTCATGTTGAGTTCGGCGAGCGCGCGTTTTTCGTCGCCGTCGTCGGCAAGGGCGGAGGCCATGTTGAACTGGTTGACCACGTCGAAGATGTTTTCCTGCAGTTCGCCCTTCCTTTCATACTCCAGCAACAAAGCCCTGCCGATCCTTTCGTGGATTCGAAGGCGCTTTTTTTCGGGCGTCAGGGAATAGGCAGTCTCGTAATAGCGGTCGTGTGAGAACCGGTACTGCGTACCCTGGCCCGATACGTAGCCGTGCTCTACGAGGACCCGTATATCGTTCATGATTCCCGCCGGGGTTTCCCCCAGGGCGTGGATGAGGGTTTCGAGATCGAACCTGTTGCCGATACAGGAGGCGTGCTTGAGGATTCGAAGCGCCCCTTCCGGCAGGGCCTTTATCCTGTTCGCCATTACCGTGATGATGGTGTCGGTTTCGTACATCTTTCTGATGGTCTCGATGTCCCATGTCCAGCCGGATGTCTCGCGAACCAGGTGATTCTCCTCATACAGGGACTTGAGGAATTGGACCACCAGGAGGGGATTGCCGCCGGTGTGCTGGTAGGCAAGGGCGGCGAGCTGCCAGGCCTTTTCCTCGCCGCAGCGAATGGTGTCGGTAATAAGCTCGGTCACCTCCACCACGTCGAGGGGGTTAAGCCTTAGCGTGCGCATCGCGATGCCGGCTTTCTGGATGTCGCGGCGTACGGCCTCGATGCTGTGGTATTCGCTGATCTCGTTGTCGCGATATGCCCCTATAAGCAGGATATTTTGAACGGTGTGGTCGCTCATTATATATTTGAATAGCATTACGGTAGCGGAATCCACCCACTGGAGGTCGTCCATAAAAATGGTCAGTGGACGCTGACGCGAGGCGAATACTCCGATAAACCTGGTAAAAACCATGTTAAACCTGTTTCTCGCCTCCTCCGCGCCGAGCTCCGGTACCGGCGGCTGGGCACCTGTGATAAGTTCGACCTCTGGAATCACATCGGCTATGACGCGGCTGTTGGCCCCGACGGCGTCGAGTATGGCCTCGCGCCATATCTCGATCACCTCCTCTCTCTCGGAAAGTATCTGCCGGATAAGCCCCCTGAACGCCTCGATCATCGGGGCATAGGGCGTGGCGGAAGAGAGCTGGTCACATTTTCCTTCGATATATAGTCCTCTTATCCCTGCAAGCGGCCGGATTATGCTATGAACGAAGGTGGTTTTCCCGATTCCGGACGGGCCGGTTATGTTGATTATCTCCTTGCCGCCCCGGCGGATACCGTCGAATACAATGGCGATGGAATCCGTTTCCTTCCTTCTGCCGTAGAGTTTGCCGGATATCGAGAAGATCTCCGGGATATCGCCCTCGCCAAGCGTAAAGACCGTTTCCGCCGCGCCTTTCTCGTAAAGCGTATAACACCGGCCCAGGTCGGCCGCGAGTCCGGGCGTGCCCTGGTAGCGGTTTTCGGGGTCTTTTTCGAGGAGTTTCATCACCATGTTCGAGAGCATGGAGGGGATGTCCCTCCTCAGGGCGGAGGGGTGTATAGGGGGCCTCATGGCGTGCGAGTAGACGAGCTCGAGCGGGTCCTCCGACTGGAAGGGGGTGATGCCCGTCAGCATCCGGTAGAGTATGGCGCCCAGCGAATACTGGTCCGAGCGGCGGTCTGTCTGGCGTCCGCTCCCGCCCGTCCGTTCCGGGGATAGATAGGGCAGTATTCTTTCGATGAACTCCGGATGATGAAGAAGGCCGCTTCTGCCCATAAGCTCATGGGGGCACAGGAAGGGGAGTATTCTTATCTCTCCATTCTCGTCTACAAGTATGGAGTGAGGGCTTAAAGCCGAGTGAACGGCCCCGTGGCCATGTAGCGCTAATAGGGCGGTTGCAAGGTTTTTTGCGATTATGAAGAATTCGTCGATTTTTATCCTGCGCTGCCCCAGCACTTCGGCGAGCATTGCGCCCGGCCAGTCCTCGAAAACGACAACGAAATGTCCATCGGAATCGAAGGATTCCAGGGCGGGGAGCATCCCTCCATGCATGCCGGATGTCGATTCCAGAAGATAACGGAATTCCTGAATGGCCGAGGCCGGATAGTGGTCCTCGGGGAACGCCAGGAACAGCTTGGTTTTCTGCCCCCTGTGCCTTCGTCCCCGGTATATGGACCACAGTTCGCACTCATCGAGGGTCTCCTGCAGGATGAAACCGGTAGGCGCAGGCATACAAATATCCTCACGGGTTTTCATAGGAGTCCCAATACATATCCCAAGTATAGTATAGCCTTCCGCGTTTTCAAAAAATTATAAGCATAATGGAGTGAATAGAGAGCGGGCTTAGCAGATTGGAATTCGAAAATTCCGAAATTATAAATCCAGAAGAAAAAACAATCCCCTTTAGATAGCTTATCTACACCTAAGGCAGGCGCCGGGGAGGCCCTTCAATCCGCCCGAAGAGCCGATCGGTCGTGCCGGCGCCTGCCGTGCCATTCAAGGGAGGAAGCCGGGTGAAAATCCCGCACTGGCCCGCAACTGTGATTCCTCATGAGTGATGCCGCTCATTGAGGATAAGTCAGGAACTCCTCTTCTGGCCCCCTCGCGGATCGTGGACCAGTGGTTTTTTGGATGGAACTCCGCCGATTGGCCCGGCGGTTTCATACGAAAAACAGGGGGTGCGGTATGAGTACAGGATTGGGAAAGTGGTTTCGGGAGGAGACGCTTCAGAAGGTGCTTCTCGTCGTAATCGTGCTGGTCGCCTCGATGCTTATCTTATCTTCTTTTTTCGGCCGCTCCTTGAAGCGTGAATATCACTGGACCAGAAACGGGGAGGGGCAGTCCGATCTTTCGGGCCCCCGGGCGGCCGCGCCGAGCGCTTCGGACCTCATGTCGAGGCTCGCGCTGGTCACCGATCCGGAACTGGACATAGACATAGTCAGTCTCGGCCTGATCGATGATGTTGCGGTGGATGGCGATTCGGTCAGAATAATCATGACGCTTACGACGCCAGCCTGTCCGTACGTATCCAATATTCTCGAAAACGTCAGAAAGGCGATCTTCTCCAACCAGGGGGTGGAATCGGTCGATTTGCGCATATCCCTCGATCCTCCGTGGACGATCGATCGAGTCTCTCCCGAGGCCCGGGCGCGTCTGCTCGCCATGATGGGGCAAACCGGCCTCCACGACCATGTACATAAGGAGGCCGACAATGAATAGCATGTTCGAGCCGCTGGCCAATGGCTTCATGTTGGGCCTGGCGACCGGGCCGCTGTGTCTGGGGAGCTGCTTTCCGGTGCTCATATCGCTCGCGCTTGGAGAAGTAGATGGCAAAACTCCACGGGCCGTATGGGGGTTTTTAGGGAAATTCATTACAGGGCGCTTTTTCGCATATACGGCCATGGGCTTTCTGGTTGGACTGCTCGGCAGCAGCCTCGGGGCGTCATGGCGCTTTATAGGCATGCTGGCCTGGATTGTCATGGCCGTCATCCTGATAGCATACGGGATGGGGGTGGGGTTCTCCCACTTCGGCCTCTGCTCCATGGCCGGCAGGTTTGCCGGCACCAGGGGTTTCCCATTTCTTATGGGCGGCCTTACGGGTCTTAACGTCTGTCCACCATTTCTGCTCGCCATCACATTCACTCTGGAACGTTCGATTGAACCGGCGTACGGGGCCGTGTTTTTTATGGCCTTTTTTGTGGCCACCAGCCTGTTCATTCTGCCGGCCGGCATGGCGGGTTATCTCCCGCGGCACGATCTGATGGCGCGCTTCGGCAAGATCGCGTCCGTGGTGGTGGGGATGGTCTTTTTATACCAGGGGGTCAGCACAATCATAATGGGGTGAGGTCAATGAAGCCCGAAACGTACAGAATAACGAACGCGAGCGGCGTCTATCGCGATGCCGCCGGGGAGAAGGCCATGGATATCGCTCTCTTCTATATAATCGCCTGTATTTTCATGGGGGTTTCCGCCTTCCTTTCGGGGCTGCAATGGAGCGAGGCAAACGGGGTCTTCGATTATCTGAAGCTGGTGCTTTTAAGAAAGCCGTTCATCCCGGTTGTTACAGTGCTGATTTTCATCCTGAGCGGCGTAATGACCCAGGTCGGGAAGCACGCCTTTTCTTTGAGTTATTATGAGATATCGATTATCTGGCTGGCGACCTCGTGGATCGCGATTGCCGTACTGTGGATCGTAAACGGCATCAAACCGTCCACGGCGGAGCTTGTGGGGATCGTATTCTGCCATGCGGGGCTTGCCGTTTCGACTATTGCCCGAATGGCTGAACGCGTATAGAGATGTTAAAACAATTCATAGAGGAGGGCGTATTACCCGGAGGGCCTGGTAAGCCGAGGCTGCAAAAAAAGTATTTTCATTACATTCAGGGAGGAGTCACCGGTTATGAAAAAGAGTGACAAGTATATCCTCATCGGGCTCTGGGGGGCGGTCGGCCTTTGTTTTGTGCTGTTCTTCGCCCTGGGGCTCAACATCTACGCCTTCCTGTGGTTCTTCGTTTTATCGGCGGCTGCCATCGCCTGGTGGGGCTTACGCTTTCCCATCACGGAAAAGATGCGCGCCCGGGCGATAATCGGGATAAGCGGCTGGTGGATGGTCATCGGCTTCCTCATGCTTTTCCCGTTTCCGCCGCCCGAAAGACCACAATATGTGGTAGGGGAAGTCCACCGATTCAGCGAGCTGGACCATGGATGGTCGAGGGTGCTTCTGGGGGCCCTGGGGCCCAACATCGCGCATCACGGGATGGTTTACACGGATCCAAAGGAGATCGAGGGGCTGGGCCAGTGGGGCTCTCTCCCGACCTTCGTTACGACCTTCCCGCTAACCAGGGCGCTTTTTGGCGGGACCACGCTTCTGGACCCGTATCGCTCTCCCGTACCCGAGGGAGGGGACCCGGTCCACGTGGCGCCGTATGCCTGGACCACATGGAAGGGCAAGGCCAGGGATAGAAAGCTCGGCTGGAACAAGGGCGACCTTCTGCTGGGCAACGTGGCGAAGAAGCTCGGCTACGAGAAGGCCAAGTACACCCCGAAGGAAAACGCCATGATGATGAAGGAGATCGCGCTGTGGCTCGGTTCCGACGAGGTGGGTATCCTCAAGATGGACCCGCGCTTTTTCTATTCGCACGATTTCCTTTCCATGGGTACTCCGTTGCCCTATGACGAGGTCAAGGAGTACAAGTACGCCATACAGATCTATGTGGACCAAAGGTGGCGCAGGGTGCATAACGATCCTGGCGAGTCCTGGTGGAGCATAACCAAGAGCGGCCAGTCGTACAGCACAGGCGCATGGATAGTTGTCCGTTTGGCCCACATGCTGCGCGACATGGGCTACAAGGCGAGCGTGGGCTTCGGCGGCATCAACTACCACAACCACGAGACATCGTTGTCGGTTTACAGCGGGCTTGGCGAATTCGCCAGACTCAGCAATGCGGTTGTGCCGACAGCCGGCGGACTTCGCTTCAAGTCGGCGAGTATTCTTACCGATTTCCCGATGGAACCCGACGAGCCGTACACCTCGCTCGGGGTAACGCGCTTCTGCAGCCACTGCGACCGCTGCGCCCGCGCCTGTCCTGTCAACGCCATCCCGATGGGAGAGCCGACGGTCGAAAACGGAGTCCTGATGTGGCATGTCGACAAGGACAAGTGCGCCCGTTTCAGGGCTGGAAACCTCAACGGCAACTGCTGTAACGAGTGCCTCAGGGTGTGTCCGTACAATAAGCCCAGCACCCTCTTCCATAAGTTCGG